>Ga0182024_10001645_pt1 | contig 56771 bp, 55 predicted proteins | sample P32metaG_FD_120480 | JGI IMG/M metagenome (GOLD analysis project Ga0182024, IMG submission 120480) | Permafrost microbial communities from Stordalen Mire, Sweden - P3-2 metaG (Illumina Assembly) | ecosystem: Environmental > Terrestrial > Soil > Wetlands > Permafrost | place: Sweden: Stordalen...
GGCTTTGAGTTGTTCGAAGATGGGCCGGTCTTCGTCGGAGAGGGTGACGATCTGACCGGTGATGTTGTCGCGGATTGCGTTGAGACGGGATTTCGCGCGTCCTGTAGATGTGCGGGGACCGCCGGACTTTTGCGCGTTGGCGCGGTTGGCGTCGATTTGCTTTTGAGAGGCCATTTTCGTGTTTGTTCCTTTTGGCAGGCTCTTGCCTACAATTCCGGAATAACACGGGGGCTGAATGGCTGGAGGGTTAAGTTATTGAAAATACAGGATAAAATACTTGTGACTCAAAACTGGTGGCCGATAAATGCTGATTCACGCCTATAGGAAAATCGGGCTCAGTTTGCGGTCGGGGTTCGGTTGGCGCTGTCGACGATCAGGGTGTCTATCGGGGCTCTGGCGGGTTCGAGTTTCAGGCCGAGTTGCTGCCGGAGGGCCTCGAAGATATCGAGCGCGCCTGGGCCAGTAGCGTTCTCGTTCGGTTGTGTTGTGAGACGGCTGAACGCTACAGCGCAGAAGTAGCGGCCTTCGAGCCCGGTCTTATCGAGGACCGGGCGGCCCGCCGCGGATGTCAGGTTTCCGGCGAGGCCGGTCATCGTCATCGGCCCCATGATCATGGAGTCGGCGCCGTTGCGCGGGGGTGTTGGCGGGATGTGAGCGGCGTCAAAGATCGGGCACTTCGGGCCGTCTTTGAGGACGGTCAGATTGTAGACCGGTGCTTCTCGGCTCTCGATATGCGCTGCGAGTTGAAAGCGATCTTTGAGGAGGCCCTGCAGCATCGGCTTCATTTCGGTGTCGGGAACACCGGCGGGGGACTTGGCTTCGAGGTCGAAGCGGTCGGAATCGAGCCACGCGGGGCCGTTGATCTGCAACGCGGTGAGACCGTACGCTGCTTCGAGAATCAGGCGCATTGGGGTGTTTTGGGAGGTTAGTCTGCCGTTTGCCAGGCGGGGATAGCTGGAGGCGCCGTCGCCCGAGTGGTTTGCTTTTACGGAGATTACTTCGAAGGCCGGCGACTGCGCTTGTGCGGCTCCTGTGAGGAAAATAGCAGTGAGGGTGAGGATGGATATGGTTAGTCGCATGGTGGACGCACTCCTTCATGAATGACGCCGGCCCGGACATAAGCGTGCAGTTAAACCTGGGGCGCCGGTCGATTCTCTCCGGACACCATATGCCTGCCACGTATTTGCCGATGAGCAAATCCGATGTACTGTGAGGAGTGCGACAATTCCCGGGTAAGCTCGGTTTTGCGTTCAGTATCACCGGGGCCGCGATCGGTCTTTTCCTGCACGTCGCAATGTTCTTCACGACGATCCCGCTGCCGTGGATTCTTGTCCCCTTCGCCCTCCTGTTTGCCGCAGTGGGCTGCGGTCAGGCGGTCAAGGCCGGGCGGCGTTACCAAAAGCCGGCACGCAACTGGAAACTATTCGGCTATGCAGCCCTGGGCTATGCAGTCCTGACGTTCGTTTATTTCTATCGAACGATGGGAGGCGCATCGGGCGTGAGTATCGTCGATGGACGATACGTTTCCATGTACCAAGATCGAATCCTCAGCACCATCACGGAGACTCAATACAGGATGTTCCCGATCCTCTTGTCCCGTGTGATGAGCGCGTGGATTGGTATGACGGCGTTTTTTTATCTGACGCAATCCCCTGCCATGGGCGACCGGGGGCGGAGCGGATCTCTAGTTTTTTAAAGTCGTCACGCTACCAGTCGGCAGCGAAGAACTCCTCTCGGGCGCGCGGCCTGGATTTTTCAGGATTGCGCATTTCAAACCTCGAAGCCAGCATCCGGGAACCAATGAGCGTACACTGAAACTAAGGTGGCTACGCACACATTTCACGCTAAACCGCACGCCGATGTCTTCCGCAGGGTATTCGATTTGCCCGGACACGGGATGACTCCGGCTCTTGCGGAGGGCATCCTGGCACTCGACTTCCCGGAAGACGATGCCGCCCGGATCGGGCAACTGAATGCGCGTGCGAATGAAGGTCAACTAACCGAAGACGAACAGGCCGAGTTGGAAACCTATATCAATGTCAGTGATCTGCTGGCCTACTGGCAGTCGAAGGCCCGTCAGGCTATTCATCCCCATGCATGAGTGATTTCGCGGAAGCGGTACGGCAACGCGCCAACGGGCGTTGCGAATACTGCCGATTGCCGCAATCGGCATTTCGGCGGCCCTTCCATATCGAGCATATCGTTGCGCGACAGCATGGCGGATTGTCCGCGCTCGATAATCTGGCGCTCGCATGCTGGAACTGCAATCTGAAAAAAGGTCCCAACTTGTCGGGCGTAGACCCGGAGACCCATCGAGTAGAGGCTCTATTCAATCCTCGGAAGGATCGATGGGAAGAGCATTTTTCGGCGGTGACGGACCCGCGCCGACCGCTCTCGGTTGCCATCCGCGGTTTGTCGCCGGTCGGGCGGGCTACGGTTCAGGTGCTCGGGCTGAATGACGAGATGCGGCAATTGATTCGTTATGAGCTCTGGAGCGAGGGATTATACATGGATCTCAGGTTGTAGGGGCTAATGCCGGATTGGTATACGCTCGGAGTATGTCAGAAATCGTGGTTCGTATTGCCAATCCGGATGATGCTGCCGCGTGCGGGCGGATTTGCTTCGATGCCTTCGCCAGGATCAGTTCGGCTCATGGTTTTCCCAGCGATTTTTCGTCACCGGAAGCTCCTGCCGGACTTTTTTCCATGCTCTTTTCGCGTTCCGATTTTTATTGTGTTGTGGCGGAGGCCGACGGCCGCATCGTCGGCAGCAATTGCCTTGATGAGCGCTCAGTGATCGCCGGCGTGGGGCCGATTACGGTGGACAACAGCGTCCAGAATCTCGGCGTGGGGAAGAAACTCATGCAGGCGGTGCTGGATCGGGCGAGGGAACACAATACCGCCGGGGTGCGGCTGGTGCAGGCTGCTTATCACAATCGCTCACTCTCGCTTTACCTCGGCCTGGGATTCGATGTGCGGGAGCCACTTTCCTGTCTGCAGGGACAGACCAGCGAACGAACTGTTCCCGGATGCGACGTTCGCGTCGCGCAAACGGCCGATCTGGAGGCATGCAACGCACTCGCGAGGCGGGTCCACGGCTTCGATCGCGGAACCGAATTGGTGCAGGCTATCGGGCAGAATACCGCCCGGGTGGTGGAGCGCGGCGGGCGTGTGACGGGATACGCGAGCGCACTTGGTTTCACCGGACATTCCACAGCCGAAACGAATCTGGATTTGCAGGCGCTCATCGCTTCGGCCGAATCGTTCGGGGGGCCCGGGATTCTGGCGCCGTCTCGGAACAGCGATCTTCTGCGCTGGTGTATCGGCAACGGTTTGCGTGTTGTCCAGCCCTTGACTTTGATGAGCATGGGGCTTTACAACGAACCGGCTGGCGCGTGGCTGCCGTCGATTCTCTTTTAATTGTCAGTGGGCTTTTGCTCGACGTGGTCGATGACGAGCACCGCCAGCTGACGTTTGACCGGTTCCAGTTTCAGGCCGAGTTGTTTTTCGATCGCTTCCGGCAGGGAAACGGCGCCGTTCGGATCGGCGGCGGCGCTGCCTGGCTGCGGCAGAACGCCTCCCTGAAACTGCCCGATGGTGCTGAAGTTCAGCGTGAAATCCCAGCCGCCTTCGAGACCTGTGGAATCGAGCACAGTGCTGTGAACGTAGCCGTTCGCGAGATACTGCAACTGATCCGCGAAGTATGCCATCGTCGTATTGGTGCAGGTAAACAGCCGGGCCAGCACGGGATTCGTGTTGCGCGGATCCTGTTTCATAAGCGTGGGCGGGCCCTCTTTGCAACCGGTGCGGGACGCCGGATCGGCCTTCTTCATTTTTGGCTTCGACGCGACCAGGCTGAAGGCGGGCACCGCGCGTTCTTCATTGTGAACTTTGAGCTGGAAGCGATCCGCCAGCAGCGTTTTGATCATCTGATAAATCGCATCTATATCGGGATCGCCATCGGAAGCCAGGGCTTCAGGAGATTTGGCAATGAGATCCCAGCGGTCGGAGTCGGCGAACTTCGGGAGCCCGACAACCATGTCGTCGGTGAGGCCCCAGACCTCCTCGACCAGAAACTTCAGGGTGACGCCCCGGATCTTCACCCTTCCGCCTGGCTGAATATCGAAATCGATGCCCTTGAAATCGGGGTCGCTCAGTTTCACTTCCGCGACTTCAAATTCGGTGGGCGGAGCGGGAAATGCCTTGTCCGCTTCCGGGGAATTCGGAGTGGGTGTACGGTTCACGGTATCGACAATCACGACGGGCATGGGGACTGCGCCGGGATCGAGCTTCAGACCGATTTTTTCGAGGCCTTCGAACAGAGTGGTGATTTCGACTCCCGCGGTCGTGATTCTTCCGTTGCGCCGGGAGTATTTGAAATTGAAATCCCAGGCGCCTTCGAGACCCGTTTGATCGGCTACGAGGTTGTCGCCGATAAAATTCCACGCTCCGTCCATGTCGCTCATGTGCGCCGCGAAATCGGCCATCGTGATGTTGCGGCACGCGATACTGAGCACCTGCGCGCCTGGCGGGGGCGCGGTCTGCTGTCCTTCTTCGCCGCGGCCGGGAGCGGACTGGGTCTCCCGATGGCATCCGGCAGCGCCTTCACCGGCGGACTGTTTGATTTCCGGGTGCTTTGTGGCCGTCAACGCCCAGGCCGGCACCGGTTTCGTGTCATTGCGGGCGACGAGACCGAAGCGTTCGGCGAGCAACGCCTGTAACATCGGCTTCACCGTAATCGAAGTGGTTCCGGCAGGAACTTTGGCGCGCAGGTCGAAGCGGTCGACGTCGAGCCAGCTTGGTCCACCGAGTACTTTTTTCGCATCGATTCCATAGGCGATGCGGATGAGATCGAGCATGGTGGCGCGGTGCAGGCGATAGAGGTTGCCGCGCATGAGGCCGCCGCTCATATCGTAGGCGTCGGGATTCGTTGAAGGCGGGCTCGGGTGGACTTCGGCGAGTTCGAATTTCGCAGGAGGGTCGGTGGTTTCGGCGAATGCAAAGCCGGACGCGTACGCGATACAACTTATAAGGACAATTGCGCGTCGGGGATTTCGATGGCTCACGTCAGCTGTCTCCTGTTCGCCGGGATTATTTCCATGGTAGACGAATGAGGTCGGGCATTCGTTAGCCGGGGAGGATTCAGTTTTCGGTGGGGGTTCGCTCGGCGTGGTCGACGATCAGAGTGTCGATCGGCGCTCTGGCCGATTCGAGTTTCAGGGCCAGTTACTGCTGCACGGCGGCGAAGATATCGAGCGCGCCGGTGTCATTCTGCTGCGTATTGAAGCGGCTGAAAGCCACGGCGCAGAAGTAGCGGCCTTCGAGGCCGGTTTTATCGAGGACGTGCCTGCCAGCGTGGTTTGCCAGGCTGCCTGCCAGTTGGACCATCGTCATCGGCCCGACGATCATGATCCCGGCGCCGTTGCCGTGTGGTGCCGGCGGAATGTGAGCGGGGTCGAAGGGCGTGAGTTTCGGGCCGTCCTTCGCGACGGTCAGGTTGTATACGGGCGCTTCTTTGCTTTCCAGATGGACCGTCAGGTGAAAGCGCTGACGCGATAGGCCGTCTGGAGAATCTTCCTCATCGTCGCGTTCACGGCGGTCATTCTGCCGCCCGAAAGGACAGGAGAGTTCGACAGGCCATCACCGGAGCGATTGATTTTGACGGAGGTGACTTCAAACGACTGCGCGCCCAAGTGCGAGGCTACGGCAAACAGAACGGCGAGGGCGGCCAGGGATGCGGCGATTCTCATGCTATCCGGACAGGGTATCATCTGCACCAGAATGGGGCGTGCTACACTCAGATTTGCGTTCGAGCGTGCTTTTGCGCGACGCTAAACATTCCCAGGAGTTTCATCTAATGGCAAGAGTTTGTGATGTTTGCGGCAAAGGGCCGCAGTTCGGGCATAAGGTCAGCCATGCCCACAATGTTTCCAATCGGCGCTGGAATGTGAATCTGCAGAAGGTGCGTGCGGTCATCAGTGGCGCGAACAAGCGCGTGCGGGCCTGCACATCGTGCATTCGCAACGGCAAAGTTCAGAAGGCCGCTTAATCGCGCTCGTTCCCGCACTCTTCTGAACGAAGGTCATGGACGCGGATAGTCAGTTGCTGGTCCGTCAGGCTGGTTTCGACGATCTCGATTCGGTCGTTCCTCTCTTTGACGCCTATCGGCAGTTCTACAAGCAAGCTTCCGATCCTGTCCTGGCGCGCTCATTCCTTCAGGATCGGTTCCGCAATAACGAATCAATTGTTTTCCTCGCGTTCAAGCCAAACGGTTCCGCACTCGGATTTACGCAACTCTACCCGAGCTTTTCCTCCGGCCTGGCGCGGCGGATTTTCATTCTGAACGATCTTTTCGTGGTACCCGAAGCGCGTCGGCACGGGGTTGGCGGGGCGCTGCTCCAGGCAGCCGCCGAGTTTGGTGTTAAGTCCGGCGCCGTGCGGCTGGCGCTTTCCACCGCACTGGATAACGCGGCGGCTCAGGCGTTGTACGAGCGATCAGGCTGGCGGCGGGACACCGTATTCTGCACTTACACGCTGCCACTGAACGGTTGATTTTCCAGGCCCTTGCCGACGTCTCAGCTGTGAAGATTGAGGGCGCCGTACTTTCCGGCGCCTGATCCGAAGACCAGGTCAGGTCGAAATCTAAGTCTCCCGCCGCATTCGTTTTATCCACCACCGGACGTAAATATGTGCGTTGGTGCGGTGATGCACTATTTTTCCGATTACTCCGGCTGAAATCGTCGAAGAATCCCGTCACGCCCGTATTCTTATTCCCGACGGGCCGATGTAATGTGATTACGGAATCGGAGGTAAAGCCATGGGGACCACGCGAAGGGCGGGCTTTGAGCAAAGTCTGGAGGCCTACGCGGCGACGCTCCGTTCCATCTCGCCGCAGGGCGCGCTGAAGCGACGCTGCGGGAACTGGCAGATCTATGCCGCAGTCACCGGTTCGGCGATCGCGATGGCAACAGGTGCGGCGGCTGCGAGCATCGATGGCGGTCCGGCTGCGATCGGTACGGAGCCGATGGCCAGCATCCTGGCGGCTAAACGAAATGCCGCAAGTTCTCAGAATCCACCGCTGGCGAACGCGGTCCGGTTGGCCATAGCGGGGCGGGCGTCGCTGGGACGGCAGTCTGTCCCGGCCAGCGCGCCGCAGGCCCCGTCGATTTCACCGGCGGGTGTGGTTCCTCTTTATGGCGTGGGAAACAGCATTCAGGCGGGTGAATGGATTTCGATTTACGGGAGCAACCTGGCGGACACAACCGCTCTCTGGAACGGCGACTTTCCCACCTCGCTCGGCGGCGCCATGGTGGAGATCAACGGTAAAGCCGCGTATCTGATGTACGTCAGTCCGACGCAGATCAATCTGCAGTCGCCGGACGATACGGCGACGGGCACCGTGTCCGTGGTGGTCACCACGGCGCAGGGCAGCGCCATGTCGAGCGTGACTCTGGATCAGTTTGCGCCGTCGTTCATGTTGCTTGAGACGCAGCCTGCCTACATTTCCGGGATCATTCTCAGGCCGAATGGCGGCGGGGCGTACGGTGGCGGGACTTACGATATTCTGGGCCCGACCGGAAACTTTTTCGGCTACAACACGGTTGCCGCGAAGCCGGGTGACATGGTGGAACTGTACGGCGTCGGGTTCGGGCCAACGACCCCTGTGGTCGCTGCCGGACAAGCGTACTCGGGAGCGGCGGCAGTCAATAGCCCGGTCACTCTTTACATCAACAACGTTCCTGTCACACCGACTTTTACCGGGATATCAAGCGCGGGACTCTATCAGATCAATCTGAAAGTTCCCGTTGGCCTCGGCGCGGGAGAGCTGCCCATTCAGGCAATGATCGGTGGTGTGCGAACGCAACCAAATGTATGGTTTTCGGTACAAGGCGTTCCAACCGAGTCCGGCGGTGGGGGTACGGCCGGGCCGGGAGGTTCCGGCGGACCACGGTATTTCGGTTCGGGTGGTGGGGGCTACGGAGGTGGATCGTTTGGCGGGTCGGGCGGTGATGGTGGCGGGTCGGGCGGTGGGTCGGGCGGCGGCGGTGGATCGGCTCGCCGGAAGAAGACATCCTACGAGCCGAAGCTGAAATTTCCGCCAAGAGATTCCTTAGGACTCGATTTCAGAAGGACACGCATGAAACTGATAGAGTAGCTTCGTGGCTCGGGTATCGGTTCCGGCACTATTCAGTCGCGGTATGCTCCTCAGGCTGCTGATCGTCTGGCTGGCGTTTAACTGCAGCGCACAGATCATTGAATACTCGCCACGGTCGGCGCCGATCAAAGACAAGCGTGCTGGTCCCCTGTTTCGCATCCTGCGCAGTGGCTTGTGGGGATACATGAACCGCTCCGGGGAAGTAGTCATACAGCCCGAGTTTGACGATGCCCACGGCTTTTTCGATGGACTTGCAGCGGTTCAGTTCCATTCCAAGTGGGGCTACGTCGCGGAAACCGGAGCCTTTGCTATCCCACCTGAGTTTGACAGAGCGGCAGACTTTGATAACGATCTGGCGCCAGTGACCGTGGGGGAACGCGTTGGCCTGATTGATCGGAAGGGAACGTTTGTTGTCAGACCACAGTTTGATCAAATAGGCCCGTTTGTCGATGGACTCGCCGCAGTCTGGGTGGGGGCGAAGCGCCAGGGCAATGAGCGCCTTGTGTGGATCTATGGCGGCAAATGGGGTTTCATGGACCGATCGGGCTCGATCGTGGTAAAACCCCAGTTCGATTGGGCGCAGGACTTTTCAGAGGGGCTGGCAGCGGTTGGGTTCGGAGGCAAGCGCGACGCGAACGGCGACATCGCAACTATGGATGGTGTCAAGTGGGGCTTTATCGATAAAACCGGAAAGGTTGTCATTCCGGCAACCTTCGACGAGGTGAAGCCCTTTTCGTCTGGCGCTGTAGTCGTTTGGAGCGAGAAGGAAAAGAAACTCGGTCTCATAGACCGGAGCGGTAAGCTGATCCTCCCTTACCGGTTTCAGTCCATCGAGCCGTTTCGCGAAGGCCTGGCGGCAGTCCGGGGGCCTGAGGGTCCTGGCTACATCACCCCGGATGGTCACTTCACCATACAAGCTTCAGGATGGGATTTCGGGACCTACTACCAGGGTTTCGGGATATTCTCCGGTGGGCTCGCGCCGGTGAATCGTGGAGACAACCAAACAGGCTTCATCGATAAAACCGGTAAACTTCAAATACCCATACAGTTCGATCGGACACTGGGCTTCTCTGAAGGGCTGGCTGCGGTAAGAGAAGGGGAACAATATAAGTGGGGCTATATCGACGCGTCAGGGAAGATGGTCATTCCCTTCAAATTCGATGACGCGGCCTCGTTTGTGGACGGCCTCGCTTTGGTGAAGACCGGAGACTTCTGGTCTTACATAGACACCACTGGTTCCGTCGTTCTGAGCGATGTATTTCGTTCGGAAGAGTAGTCAGCAAAAGACCTATATCACCGTCGCACTGGCCCGGTCGCGAAATCCACTTCTTGCGACCAGGTGTACCAACGACCCGGCGTCTCAGGCGGGCCAGTCGAGCGTCTCGACAGGCGCGTCGGCGTGGCGCAGGATGGCCCAGTATTCGACTTCCACCTTTGTCCGCGCGGGGAGCCAACGGTAAGTGGGGATGCCGAACAGACTGCCGCGACCCACCGCCTCTCGGCGCGATTCCGGGAAGGGCGATGCGCCGAATTCCATGCCGCGCGTGAGAGTCTTGCCATTCCACGGAGGGCCTGTGCGGCTGTGGTTTTCTTCCCAGATGCCGAGCCACGGGAAATCGGCACGCTTCCAGATGTAACCGAAGGCGAGTTTCGCGGTTGGACTCCAGGCGGTGAAGAATGCGTGCTCGCTGGCCGGGTCCATGGCGTGCGCGGTGTAGCCACTCGAAACGGGCGCGATGTTCATGACGCGAAGATCTTTGTACGTGCCGTCTTTGCCTGGGGCGAGCGGCCAGTCGAATTCCGCGCCGGGTTTCAGGTAGGCGTCGGTTCCGAATTCGGATTCGAAGACTTTCGAGGTCGCCGCGGAGGCGCGAAATTGGGTCTTGCCGCGTTCGAGGAATGGCGGGCCGAGGGTGGCGTGCTGGGTCCAGCCGATGGGGCGGTCGAAGGCTGCGAGACTTTCGGCAGATTCGCGGATACGGACCGCGCTGCCTCGCAGTTCGATGCGGCGTTCGAAGCGGATTTCCGCTAACGGCATCTGCGCTTTCATGATGAGTTCGCTGCCAGCTTCCGTTACGTCGAACGCGACTACAGAGCCTTCGCCGTGCGGCGTTACGCCGGCAGCTTCTTCTTCAGGCGAGGGGCCGCCGAAGATATCGAGGCAGAGGTTTTGGCCTATGATTCCCGCGAGCAGTCTTGCATCGCAACCTGTGCCGAATTCGGGATTTTTCTGCGCGTCGAAAGTGACGGGATCGAGAGAGTTCCAGGGCGGAGTCCAGAGCGGGTTGACGCCGCTGCGTTTGTCGAGGATGCCTGCGATGTGTCCGCCGCCGGGCAGGACGGTGGCGTGGAGGTCGGAGTTTTCAAGCGTGAAGGCGCGGCGGCCGTTGTATCGGGATTCGGGCATTAGTTTAGTGTGCCGGTAATGTATCCGGTGTGATGCGCACGCCGCTGGTCAGCTTGATGGAAGAAGCTTTCGTGGGGAACGTTGCCTCGATGAAAAACGCGGTCCAACCGGGATCGGGCTTGTCGATTTTTGCGATGTAAAGGCCGCCGCCCTTGTCGTCGAGCACGGTGCTGGTGTAGGCCTTGCCGATGGTATCGAGACGGAAATCACGAGCCTTGGGATTGTTCGCCTCCCACATGACGACCTGAGTTGGATGCGCCGAAGTCTTGAGGTGGATGGAACCGTCCTTTTCAAAGCTCCAGTCCATCTGGGGGCGCGGCTCGTTGTTCACGATCGAGGCATAGAACGCGGCGGCGGACTCGCGGGCGTCCGAGCCATTCAGATCGTGTTTCGTGTTGGGGACGTAGCGGAGATATTTTTCGCCCTGGAGATCGTTCCAGTAAAACTGCGAAGAATCGGGAAGGAAGTACTGGTCGCCACCACTGTTGACGATATATTTCGGCATGGTGAGGCGGTCGAGGTACGAGTAGGGGTCTTCGATTTCCATCAGCTTGGCGAACTGTGGCTTGCCGATCCAGTCGAAGGTTTTCATGTCCACGTAATCGGCGAGCGACGGCGCCCAGCCACCGTAAACGGCGTGGTGGTGCTCCATCGATTTCGGGACATTCAGGGTGTCGATCACCAGAGGGATGATGGCAACGACGCGCTTGTCGACTGCGGCGGTGGTCCAGGTGGTCCAGCCGCGTTTGGACGCGCCAGAGACGACATAGTGATCGACGGTAAAGCCCTTCGCTTTCGCGACGGCGGTTACAGTATCCATGGCGCGCACGGCGGCTTTCGTCATGGGTAGGCGCAACGGCCAGGTTTCGGGATCGGGACCAATGCCGCGCAGAAATTTATCCCATGTGTAGACGATGGCGGCGTCTTCGGTGCGCGGTTTGGTTTCCCCGGCGAAGAGCAGCGGCTCGTTGGGGATGCCACGGAGTTCAGCGGTAATCGTGTTGGTGCTGGTGGCGATAGCGGTGACGATGGGGTCGGGTTGTTCGGGGGGATCGCTGTTGATGGAACCGCCGGTCAGGTAGAGGAAACCGGTGGTCTTTTCCACTTTGTCGGGCACGATGATGGTGAGCCAGTGATGCCAGACGGGGTGATCGACATCCTGCTCGGTACGCCACTTTTGCGAGGTGAGGTCATAGACGAATTGCGTGAAGCCACGACCGGCGGCGGTGCGGGCGAGCTCGTATTTATAGTTGGGGTCGGGCGCGGCGACGTAGCGGTCGAGAGCAGTCTGGCCGGCAGCAAATACGGGGAGAGCGATCAGGGCGAGAAGGAAGGTTCGCACCGTACGATTATGTCACTAGAAGGCGCAGGCCGAAGGCCTACGCTACACGGAGACAACGTAGACTTGCGTGATGCCGGTGCGGTCGCTGGCGAAGGCAACTTTGTCTTCTTCGAACGACCAGGACGGATGCGGATGCGTGGATTGCGGGCCGTAGACGGTGTCGGCGGCGCTTTCCATCCAGCTGAGATTTTTGCGGGCTCCGGCGAAATCTTCGGCCAGCGCGTAGGTGGATTTTCGCCACTGGCTGCCCTGATTGCTCGATTGGCTGAGACAAAGGTGGCGGCGCACGCCGGTGGCCACGTCGATGATCTGCAGACCTTCATCGGGGTGGTTCGTATCGCAAAGAATGCGCTCGCCGCGATGGTCCGGCGCGATGTGCCAGGCGTTGTAATTCGCGAGGGTGGAGATTTGACGCGTGGTCCAGTCCATGCGGCAGAGTTTGTGCGGCCAGACGGTGAAAACGAGATCGCCGGAGGAACGGAGGAAAGTTTCGTGGACGATGAATTCGTCATTGCCGTGCTGGTGAAGGCATTCGAGGCCGGTGCCGTCGCGGCGGACGCGATGCATGCGGGGTGCGGGGTCACCTGCGAATTCGATCCAGTCCTGTTCGATGGGGTGAAATTGCGGGTGGATGACGGTGCGCGGGAACGGGATGTCGCGCCATGCGGAGCCGTCGAAACGTCCGGCGACGAGGCCGCATTGCGCGCCTCGCTTGTACGCCGCGGTGAGCCATTCGCCGTCGCGAGTGATGGAGCATTCGCCGAGTTCGGCGTCGGGCGCGTCAAAGACCACGCGGTCTCCGACCCATAAAGCTGAGCCTCGGGTGACGACCACTTCCCCGCCCGGATGCAATGCGGCGCTGTAGGGATGGACCGGCGCGCCGTGTGTGATTTTGGTTTGCTCGCCTGTTTCGAGCGACGCTTTCCAAACCTGCGCATTGCCGCTGCGATATGAGGTGAAGAACATCGAGCGGCCGCCGGGGAAGAAAGAGCTTTGGAGAAAATAGCTGGGATGGCTAATCGCGGGGCCGTCGGTGACCTGCCAGATTTTCGCGCCGGTGGCGGGGTCGCGATAAGAAATCATCGACGGCCCATAAAGAGGTCGCGGCCTTTGACGAGGGCAGCGATTTTGCGGTCGGCGATGGAGCGGCGCAGCATCCAGAAGCCGCAATCGGGATGGACCCAACCCACGCGGCCGTGGCCGAGAATGCGTTCGGCATGTTCGATGCGGGCGGCGATTTCATCGGGAGTTTCGATGTGGTTCACCTTCACGTCAATGACGCCGAGTCCGATCTTTATGCGCGAATCGACATCTTTCATGGCGAGCAGATCGTCTTCGGAACGGTGCGCCATTTCGAGCACCACGTGATCGACGTGGAGCGCGTTCAGAAACGTAGTGAGCGCGCGCCAGGTTCCGCGCTGCACGGACTGGCCGCCGTAATTGCCGAAGCAGAGGTGAACCGCGCGGCGGCCTTCGAAGGCGTCGAGAACGCGATTGATGGCGTCGGCGGCGAGCGCGCCGTCTTCGGGATTTCCGGGAATGTTGGCTTCGTCGATCTGGAGGGTGTCGCACGTCAAACCGGCGACCTGAGCGGCGAGGATATCTGCAATCGCCAGAAGGAGTTGGCGGAAGTCCTTATAGTAACGGTCGAGCAGCGTTCGGGCCAGCATGTAGGGGCTCGTGACGGTGAACTTGAAGGGTCCGGCGGCGACGCTGGCGGCGAGTTCGCAATCGGCCGCGAGGTTCAGCCCGCCTTCGCCGAGCGGGCCTTCGACAACGCCGGCAGGTTTACGCCGGAAGCGCATGTGAGGCTGGGCGGCAAAGGCGTCGTGATCGCTGCGGCCGACCTGTGTACGGATGCCGGACATCGGCCGGAGAAAGTAATCGATCATCCCGTTGGTATCGGGGTGATTCACGTCGAAGCGGTAGAGTTCGCCGTCGGTGGGAAGATCGATGCCGGCCTGGCGCTGGATGTCGAAGACAACACGCGTTGCATCGGTTCGAGCCTGTTCGCTGGGAAGCGCCGCCAGCCAGTCCGGAATAGGGTAGGAGCCGACGGTGGTGGTGAGCATCAGCTGTTCAGATTTTCCCAGAGCGCTTTGTAATAGAGCATGAAACGATCGGGCTCTTTGCTCTCGGCAACTTCGGCCAGCGTGTAGCGTGAGTAGCCGGACTGCCGCAGCATGCCGAAAAATTCTTTGTAAGGGTAGCCGCTGGTGAGTTCGTTGATGTGGCAGTTGCGAATGAATGGGCCGAGGGCGGCGAAGGCCTGTTTAACGGAACCGTCAACGACGTCGGTCGTGTCGGAATTCCAGCAGGCTCCCACGTTTTTGTGGTCGGCGGTGCGGAGGATTTGGGAGGCCAGCGGAAACTCCTGCGTTTTCGGGCCGTGGACTTCCATCCAGATTTCGATGCCTTTGGATTGGCCGTAGTCGCCGAGTTCGTGCAGGCCGCCGGCAATGTTTTTAACGGTGGTCTCGACCGGGACTCCGGCGGGTAAGCCATTGGGGCGAACTTTGACAGCAATTGCGCCGGTGTCTTTGGCGAGATCGACAAAGGTTTTGCCGATTTCGATTTGCTGGCGGCGGACGGCTTCGTCGGGCGATTCGAATTCGCAGGTGCTGCCGAAGCTGAGGAGCCGGACTTTGGATCGCGCGAAACGGGCTTTCACCGCGATGCGGGCGGCTGCGTCGATGGACGGTTCGACGCCGTGCTTGTGGCCGGTGCGAAGTTCGATAGCGGCGAAACCGGCTTTTTCAAGCGTGGCGATGCAGGTTTCGAGATCCATGTTCTGCAGCAGGTTATAGGTGACGCAACCCAGCTGGAATTTGCCATCGGCCGCGGCAACCGGGGTGACGCCGGATAGCGCGCCCGCCGTTACCGCAGCCGAAGTGGTGAGGAACGATCTGCGATGCATGGTTAGTTCTTTTTGAGCCAGATATCTTTCACGAAAATTTCGCCGGTGCTTTCGACTTCGATGCCGATTTTGCCACTGGCCTTGCCAATGGTTTTATTGTGATCGATTGTCTCCGTGACCAGATGGCCGTTCAGAATGTGCGTCAGCACATTGCCCTGTGCGATGATTTCTTCGGTATTCCAGTCGTCCTTCTTAAACCAGGAGTCTACGGTTGCTTTGTCGCCGAGCGTCCCGAGCAGCGTCTTGTTATTTGGTCCGATATCGACGACGTCGCCCTTCCAGGCGATGATGCCGCGACCGGTGGATTGTTCGTAGAGCTGACCCGGATAGCGGTTGCCGTTATCGAAATCGAATTGATAGCCTGCCATTTCCCATTTCGCCTGGCTGGCGCGGGTAGGTTGCGGCGCCGGGAATTGGCCACTGGGGCATGCCTGTGGAATACGGTTCGCTGGTTCGGCGCCGGTCGTAACCCAGCTGCGATATTGCACGCCGCTGTTGATGTTACCTGTCCCTTTCATGTTGACGCGCAGATCGAAATCGGCCACTTCCCCGCCCTGCCAGACGATATAGACGGTGCCAGTCGGATGTTCGCACGTGGGATTGATATAAATGGAGCCGTCTTTCACAGACCAGAGCTTCGGGTCGCCGTCCCAGCCGTTGAGCGTTTTTCCATCGAAGAGCGAGGTGAAGCCTTCGTGGTTGTTAAAGTCTTCAGGCGCGGCGTGAGTGAACTGGGACCACGCCGGAATCGCGCACAGCGCCATGACGGCGGCCGCGGATAGTGCAATTGCGTGAATTTTCATTTGATTCTCTTCTCCCTGTGTTCTTAACCTGCTACTTTTTCCCATTGTCGCGATTTTGCCGATTCCAGGACGGCATCGGTCACATAGTCGGCAGCCAGACCGTCGCGGAACGTGGGCGCCGCTTCTTTGCCTTCGCCGAGCGCCTTCAGGAAATCCGCGACCTGATGCGTGAAGGTGTGTTCGTAGCCGATCTGAAGACCCGGCACCCACCAGTTCTTCATATAAGGATGATCGCTGTCGGTGATGTGAATGTTGCGCCAGCCGCGCAGACGGCCTTCGTCGCTGTGATCGAACCATTGGAGGCGATGGAGATCGTGCAGATCCCAGATGGCCGAGGCCTTCTCACCGTTGATTTCGAGCGTGTAGAGAGCCTTGTGGCCGCGCGCGTATCGCGTCGCTTCAAAAGATGCGAGCGAGCCGTTGGCGAAACGACAGAGGAAGAGGCTGGCGTCGTCGATATTGACGGGCTGCACTTCTCCGGTGAGATTGTGCTTACGGGCTTTGATGAAAGTTTCGGTCATCGCGACGACTTCGGAAATGCCGCCATTCAGCCACAGGGCCGTATCGATATTGTGCGCGAGCAGATCACCCGTCACGCCGGAACCGGCGACGGAGGCATCGAGCCGCCAGAGGCCTTCCCCGCCCTGCGGGAGATCCTGAGAAATTGTCCAGTCCTGGAGGAATTTGGTGCGGTAGTGGAAGATCTTGCCGAGGCGTCCTTCGTCGATCAGGTGCTTGAGTAAGACGATAGCGGGCACGCGGCGATAGTTGTACCAGACCATGTTGGCGACTTTGGCTTCGTCTACCGCGTCAACCATCGCTTTGGCTTCGGCGGCGTTGCGGCCGAGCGGCTTTTCGCAGAGCACCATCTTGCCGGCTTTCGCGGCGGCGATGGCGATCTCATGGTGAGTGTCGTTGGGGCTGGCGATATCGATAATGTCGATATCTTTGCGATCAATCAGTTTGCGCCAGTCGGATTCAACCGATTCGTAGCCCCAGTTATCGGCGAAGGCTTTCGCGCGCTCGGGATTGCGCGCGCAGACGGCTTTGAGGCCGAGAGTGTACGGAACGTCGAAGAAGACCGGGGCCTGGCGGTATGCGTTCGAGTGCGTCCGGCCCATGAAGCCGTAACCGACTAATCCGATATTTAGTTTTTTCTTTGCCATGTTAGACCCAGCCATATTAATCCCAGCCATGCGCGTTCCGCACGGAAATCATTGTCGAGAGCACGTCGCGCCAGGTAGAGGCCGCCGTCATCGTCTCATTGCTGAACATGCAGCCATCCCAGCAGATATGTTGGGTGGACTTTGTCAGCACGCCGTTGTCGTCGCGCAGCCAGATGCCCGCCACTTTCACGACGTCGATCTTGCCGTTGGGGTCGTTCGGGAGGCAGTGACGTCCGGTTTTGTCGTGCGAGCCCTGACCTTTCACTGTCGCGTCGTTCTGAGCGACGTGGAAATCCTTGATCCACGGGCGCAGCGTGCGCGCCATCGTTCTGATAGCGTTTTCGAAGACGGAGATCTCTTTCCAATCGTAGTCTTCCGGAACCAGGCGATGTTCAGGCGCGTTGTAGCCGAGCGCATAGAGCGACAGATGCGCCATGTCAGCCTGGATGCCAACGGTTTCCGGACGGCCGGTCATTTCCATCAGTTCCGCGATGTATTTCCAGCTGTGCATGCCGCCCCAGCAGATTTCGCCTTCTGCGGCGAGGCGTTCGCCGTAGCCTTCGGCAACATCGGCGCACTCGCGGAAAGTTTCCGCGATCTTCTTTGTATTGGCAGCCGGATCGGTCGCCCAATCGCCGGGGCCGCAGGCGGAATCGATGCGAACGACGCCGTATTTGCGGACGCCGAGATCCTTCAGCTTTTTCCCGATAGAGCAGGCTTTGCGCACCTGAGTGACGAAGGCTTTGCGTTCGTCTTCGGTGCCCATCGCGGAACCGCCGCCGGTGGGCGGCCAGACCGGAGCCACCATCGATCCGATCATCAGGCCACGCTTGGCAACGGAATCGCGCAGCTTCTTCAGATCGTCATCGGTGGAATCGATATCGGTGTGAGGGAGCGAAAGAAACAGATCGACGCCATCGAACTTAATGCCGTCGACTTCGGCGGCCGCTGTGAGATCGAGCATGGTTTCGAGGTCGATGGGCGGCTCGGCGCCGGGACCATCGCCGCCCTTGCCGACCAGGCCGGGCCACATGGCGTTGTGAATCGCGGGGAGTTTGTGCTTATTCTGAGTGCTCATGGGTTGGGGTTATTTCTTCTTCCGCAGGGATTCCGCGTCGGGATTGTTGGGGCCGAAATGCTTCAGGATCACGAGCGGATCGGAATCGCTGGTGTTGACGATGCGAACACCGGTCTGAGCCGCGCCCGCCGTGACGAAGAACTCATCCTGCGTGATGTCGCCGAAGCGAATCATGGACGGAGTGAGAACGTCGTGCGTCCCGAACTTGCCGCCGCCCTGCGTCACGATGATGCCGTAAGCCTCCGCGTCCTTGATAGTGACCGCGCGGCCGGGGAAAACAGTCAATTCCTTGGCAGAATAGTAGCTGGTGCCGTAGGTGATCCAGTTTTCGCGATAACCGGCGTCTTCCATTTCCTTCACGCCGCGAACCGGCTTTGGCTTTGTTTTGTTGGTTTCCGCAAAACGCTCGTTCACGTTGGACTCCCAATCGAGCATCGTGATCAGGTAGTCGAGATCGTGATGATATTCCGGCAGGACGTCTTTGGTCATCAGGCTCCAATCGACGATGCGGCCTTCGACAAGGGACTGGAACATGGCGAAAACGTCGCTGGCGACCTGAGGTTCATAGGTGACGAGCGAACCTGGAGCGTGCAGAATGCCGGGGCTGATCTGCCAGCCCTCGCCAGGAATCAAGCGGTAGGCGCGGGAATGATTGAGGATGCCGTTATCGCCCTTGTTCCAGTTTTCGAGACACTTGCGGATGTCATCCTTCGTGGTGCCGGGCTCCAGACCCATGAAAGTGTACGGAAAATTATTGTCGAGCTGGTTGTACTGCGGAGGGAAATAATAAGCTTCCGGCTTGCCCTTCTGGCCAACCAGTTTCGCCACCTCATCGCTCTGGTGCATGTGGTGCGGGATTGGCCCCATGTTGTCGAAGAATTTGCAGAGCAGATTCCAGCCGCCCTCGCGCGCCATGGCCGAGCCGAGAAGGTCGTCGCCAGCCACTTCAACCGCGTCTTTCAGAAGAAAGCGCGAGCCGTTGGCATGGCGGACAAAACTCAGGCCTTCGAATTCCCCGGTGTGGGGTCCGTTAGAAGCTTTCGTGGTGGAAGAGAACCAGCGCTCGTTGATGCCGCCGCGGTGTCCTCCGAAAGCGTAGAGATCGTCGGGATGCAGCTTGAGTCGCCGCCCGGGGACCATGAAAGAACGCGGAACCCAGTTAGGTTCCAGTCTGAGAATTCCAGCTCCGTCGCCGATTGCGTCACGGACCTGACTTTGGTTCAACATTTGGATGAATGATTCCTTTCCAGTGTGTTCACGGGAAGCACTATTATATTGGCAAACCTTGCAAAAACATAGCGTTGCGCGGGAACTTTTTACGGCCAATGGTTGTACCAAACGGGAAGCGCCCCAAACCCCAATCCGATGCGAGACCTTCCAGCTACACCCCAACACACCGCCCAATCGGTGTAAGATTCGAAGTACCCGCCAACCACCCATGAACCAGCGCGCGAAAAAAGTCACGGCCATCTCCGCCATCGCGCTCGCCGCCACCGCTATCACGGCCGGCCTCAGCAATTTCCGCATTTTCGAGCTTTTGAAGCTCAAAGCGCAGGACGTTCACTTCGTCCTCCGGGGCGCCAGGCCTGTCACGAATATCGTCATCGTGGGCGTCGACGACGAAACGCTCGCGAATCCGGACTTCCTCACTCCCCAGCTCTTCTGGCATCAGCACTACGCCGACGCCATCACGGCCGCCGCGCAAAACGGCGCGAAAGTTTTCGTGCTCGACGAAGCCTTCACCATCCCGGTGGAAAAGTACGAAAAGACCAACACTCCGCATCTTGACAGCGACCTGGTCACGGCGTTCATGTCCGCCAATCCCGTCATGCCGGTCGTCTGCGCCTTCGTACCCGAAGCCATGGGAGCACAGCGTGAAGCGAACGGCGTCGTCCCGCTCAATATGATCGCCGGCGCGATGGGGATGTCCGCCTACGCGAATCTGACCGCCGATCCCGACGACTTCGTGCGCAAACAGGAGCTTATTGAAGCCCCCAGGTCAGGCGATCAGAACACGCCTCTCACACGCAGCATGGCGCTTCTCGCGGCGGAAAAATTCCTCGGTGTTCAGGCGCAGTTCCGGGGCGGCAAACTCTACCTCGGCGACCGCCTCATTCCCGTCAATAGCGACCACCAGCTCATCATTAATTACGCCGGGCCGCCCGAAACCGTCCCGCACATCCCTCTCTACAAATTCCTCGAAGCCGTGAAAAATAATGACACCGCGCAACTGAAAAAGTGGGTGGAGGGCAAAGTCGTGCTACTTGGTCCGTACAGCTACGATGACCGCCACAGCACACCGTTCTACACTGCCTTTGCGGGCGCCAAATTCAGGAGTCCCGGAGTCGAGGTCCATGCCAGCACGCTCAACACGCTGCTCACCGGCGATTTCCTCCAGCCCGTTCCCGAATGGGCCCGGCTCCTCGGCCTTCTGATCGCCGCCGGCATCAGCGTCACCATGGCGGCGTCATTCGCGCCCACACAGACCGCCGCGTGGTCCGTTGTAGCGCTGCTGTTGAGCCTCGCCGCCACGCACGTTCTTTTCCGCCTCGGCTGGCTCCTCTCCTCGTCGGAAGTCCTGGTCTCTTACCTGATTGCCATGCTGGGCGGCGTCATTTACCGCTTCGCCACGGCGGAACGAAAGAGTAGTTTCTTCCGTGGCGCGGTCGCCCTGTTCGTCGGCAAGCAGGTCGCAAGCTCGCTCGAGCAGTCCGAAAAAATCGGCCTCACCGGCAAACGCCAGACCGTCACCATCCTTTTCACCGACATTCGCGGCTTCACGGCCTTCTGCGAATCCAAAGAGCCCGAGCTGGTGGTCGACCTCCTGAATACCTACATGACCGTCATGGTTTCCATCATCGTGAAGTACGGCGGCCACGTGAACAAGTTCATCGGCGACGGTATCCTCGCCGTCTTCTCGGATGACGACGAAGGCGCCAAACCCGCCGATCATGCCTCGCGAGCCGTTATTTGCGCTACCGAAATGGTGAAGGCCAAGGCCGCCGATTTCAAGACCGGTGCCGGCATCCATTCGGGCGAAGTCGTCATCGGCAACGTCGGCTCTTCTGACAAAATGGAGTTCACCGTTCTCGGGGACACCGTAAACCTCGCGTCACGTCTCGAAAGTTTAAATAAAGAGCAGAAAACAAAGCTGCTTCTAAGTCATGAGACCCTTGAAATGTCCGGGGGTGCGATTGACACTGTATATGTTGGAGAAGTCCCCGTCAGAGGGAAAACGGAGCCGATGAAGCTTTACACCGTGAAATCGCTCGTGGAAGTGCCCAAATGACGAACTTTCTGCGTCTCCGCGTCGCCCTCCCTCTCCTGCTCCCCACCCTGATCCTGGCTGGCCTCAACCCCGCCGTGCCAGCCTCCGGCCCCGCGTCCGGACCCCAAAAAGAAGAACCCGTCGGCCTTCTCCTCACAGCGACCGGCAGCAAAGTCCTCCGCGCCAACGCCGAAACTCCCCTCGCCGCCCGCCCCGGCGACATCATTTTCTCCGGCGACGAACTCAAAGCCGAATCGGGTGCAGCCAGTTTCCTCTACTGCCCCGCCAAAACCTCCGAAACCATCGACAAGGGCGGCGACCTCCAGTTCGACGCCAAACAGATCAAGGTCCGCGCCGGAAAAATCACCCTCCCCACACCCGTCAACTCCTGCTTCCTCCCTCAACTGGTCCGCGTCAACGTCGCCAGCCAGCAGCACTACGGAGTCAGCATGACGCGCGGTCTCGAAAAGCCCGAAGGCGACATCCTCCCGCTCACCGCCCTCGCCGCCAACGTACGCACCCAAATCCAGCCCTTCGAAGACGCCCTCAAAGCCGACCCCAACAACACCGCCGCGCTCGTCAATGAAGCCGCCATCTACGATGGCAACAAACTCGAAGCCAACGCCCTCGCCGCGTATCGCAAAGTCTCCGCGCAGTGGAAAGACGCAGTCTGGGTTCGCGGCCGCATCTTCGAACTCGAAGAATCCCTCGCCACGCAGGCCGCCCTCAAAGCCGCCGAGATTTCGCCCGACGCCAAAACCTACGCTCTCCTGATCGGCATCTCGAAATATCAAAAACTCCCGCAGGACCTCTGGCTGCAATACGCCGACGCCGACGCTAAAACCTTCAGCGATCACTTGTCCAGCCTGCGCGGCGGCGGCGTCCCACCCGAACAGATGGTCGTCCTGACCAATGAACAGGCCACTACCGCAGCCGTTCGCAACGCCTTCCAGACCTTCCTGAAAAATCGCGTCGGCCCGAAGGACACCATCTTCATCCTCGTCGCGGGCCACGGCAGCGTCGATAGCCGCGGCGCGTATATCATGACTTACGACAGCGACCCTGAGGATCTCTCCGCAACCGCGCTTCCGATGGCCGAGCTTCAGGCGCTCGTGAATGAAGAACTACCCAAAGTGGGCCGCGTCGTCTTCCTGGCCGACGTCTGCCGCGCCGCCACCATCGGCAATCTCAAGACCGACGCCGTCGGCGGCGCTGTCGAAAAACTCGGCGAAGCCCAGGGCGAAATGCTGGGCCTCATGGCCTCGCGCCCCAAGGAAGTCTCTTATGAAGGCCCCAACTACGGCGGCGGCCACGGCGCCTTCACGTACTCGGTGCTCAAAGGTCTCGAAGGCGCTGCGGATAACAACGACGACCGCGCCGTCGATGCCGGCGAACTCATCGAATACGCGCAGAGTAACGTTTCGAAGCTGACTAACAACAAGCAGCACCCGCGCGATTTCGGCAACATGGCGAATGAGACCAAGCTCTCCGACCTCTCGAAGCCAGGCATTCAGCTCGCCCGCATCAAAACCTTCTACGATTCCCGCTCCGGTGACCCGCTGCTGGTCGCCCAGGCCGCAGGCACAATCCAGATTTCCCAACAGGCGCAAACCGATGTCGACGCCTTCCAGGCTGCCATCGTCGCCCGCCACATTCTGCCGGACGACCCTGGCAGCGCCTGGAACTTCGTCGACCACCTGCGTGCCGAACTCAGCCCGGAACGCATGTTCCTCCAGGAAAACGCCCTGCGTGTCGCGCTCGAAGACGGAGCCCAGCAGGTGCTTCTGAAGTACCTTTCCGGTGGCGAGACCCCGCAGGTCCAGGCCGATTTCCAGAACGGCGCGAAGTATATGGAAGCGGCTGCCCGCCTCACCCCGGAATCCCTCTATCTCCAGGCCCGTGATTCCTTCTTCTCCGGCCGCTCCCTGATCTTCGACAAGCAATACGCGCAGGCCTCGGACCTTCTCGAACAGTCTGTTCGCACAGACCCCGGCGAAGCCTACGGCTACAACGCTCTCGGCATCTCCTATCTGGATCAGGCTCGCTATCAGGACGCGCTTCCGGCCTTCCGCGATGCCGCCCGACGCGCTCCCAACTGGTCTTATCCTTTGTTGGGCCTCGCGCTCTCCTACGAGCAGCAGGGCGATAACGCGAACGCCATCCGCAGCTACCAGCAGGCGATGAAGGTCACCCCGCAGTACGGTTTCCTTCCCTACGATCTCGCGGTGCTCTACCAGAAAATGAACCGGCGCAGCGACGCCGAAACCGCCTACCGGAAATCCATGGCCCTGATGCCGAATTCCGGCAGGCCGCTGATTGCGCTCGGCGCGCTCAAGGCGTCCGAAGGCAAAAACGCCGAGGCCGAAAAGTTCTATCGCGACTCGCTGGCGAAAGATCAGACCCCGGCAGTCCAGGTCGAAGCCCGCCATGACCTGGGCGTGCTCTTATCCACCATCAAGACGCGCCAGACCGAAGCCATCACGCTATGGCAGCAGAATCTTCAGGCTCAGCCGGATTACCTCAACTCCCGCCTCAGCCTCGCCGAACTTCTCGCCCAGCGCGGCGATAACCCCGGCGCGATCGAACAATATCGCCAGATCGTCAACGCCAAACCCGAGTACGTCGCCGCCCGAACCGCCCTCGCCGAGCTCTATATTAAGTCGAACCAGGCAGCAGCCGGTCTTGATGAATTACGCGCAGCATCTCGTCTCGACGCCGAAAATCCCGCCGTCTGGGAGCGTATCGGCGACGTCGAAAAATCCCTCAATCATGCCGTGGAAGCCCGCGATGCGTACGCAACGGCTCTGAAACTGGAAACTGAGAAGCCCAACCAGAAGCGGATTCGTACTAAGATGGCTTTCTAGATGGCTGACGCAAAGATGCAGGTCAAATTTTGGGGGGTCCGTGGCTCCACGCCCACGCCGCTCGCCGAAAACCTCAAATTCGGCGGAAACACCTCGTGCGTCGAAGTCTCAACTCCCTCGGGTGAGTGCCTCATCTTCGATGCGGGCTCCGGCATTCGCGCTCTCGGCGCCCGTCTGATGAACGACGCGAAGGGCGAGCCCATCCACGCCAACATTTTCCTGACCCATTTCCACTGGGATCACATCCAGGGGCTTCCCTTCTTTGCCCCCATCTACGGCGCAAAGAACGATATCAATTTCCATTCGGGCCGCACGGGCCGGGGCTTGCAGGAAACGCTCGAAGGTCAGATGGCGCAGCCGTATTTCCCGGTCGACTTCGCCCAGGTCGCCGCCCGCCGCAGCTTCCGCGAACTGGAGCTGGATACAAACGTCGAAATCGGTGGCGCCACCGTTCTCCCGTTCACGCTGAATCACCCCCAGGGAGCGTCCGGCTACCGCATCCAGTGCGGAAAATCGGTCGTGGTTTACGCGACCGATTTCGAGCACGGCCACCCGCAGCTCGACGCAGCCCTCCTGCAACATGCGCAGGACGCCGACATCTTAATCTGCGACACCCAGTACACCCCAAAGGAATACGAGAGCCACCGCAACTGGGGTCACAGCACCTGGCTGCACGCCACCGCGCTGGCGCGCCAGGCGGGCGCGAAGCAACTCGTCCTGTTCCACCACGACCCTTCCCACGACGATCACACCATGGCCCGAATCCAGCACGAAGCCCGCAACGAGTTTAAAAACACCGCCGCCGCCTGGGAAGGCCTCACCGCCGCCCTGTAGTCAGTCACAAGAGATTTTCCAAATAGAATCAATCACATAGCCTCCCGGCAGTTCACCCTCGTGCTCTACTTGGGCCATGGAACCGTTCTTTGTGCCAGCGCAGCCTGATCAAGAACTCATAAATTGGTTTCGTTCCTCATTTTTTACCCGTCAGTTCCCACCCGACCACACTGGCACCGTCAGGAAGCGGCTGCGCCGCGTCTCGGAACCACCCGAAACCCGCCAAACATGCACTGCAACAAAAAGACTTAGGCGAAATTGGTTTCGTTCCCCATATTTTCGGGAAGTGCCAAAATTGGTTTCGTTCCTTCAAAACTCACACAATGGGCCAGAGCCTGATCGCCACGCGATCCCCAAACCGCTCCGCATCCCCGATAATCTGCGACACCCGGTTAACCCCGAGGGAATACAGCAACCGGCCATTCCGTTCGTTTTTTCTTATCTGTGTTCATCTGTGTGCATCTGTGGCCATTTTTCCGACCTAACAGATATGCGCACCCTGAGTCCCCACAAAAACCGAGAACAAACTCTGGCTGCTCGCCATAAACAGCCGATTCCGCTTTGTCCCGCCAAACGCCACATTCGCGCAAGTCTCCGGCACCCGAATCATCCCGATCGGTTCCCCGCCCGGCGTCACAATCTGCACCCCCGGCTTCACGCCGCACCACAGATTCCCATCGGTATCGCACCGCATCCCGTCCGCAGTCACCCTGGTCGACGTTCCCGGAATCACCAGCTTAATGAATTGCTTGCCATTCCGCAGCGTCTTCCCGTTAATGTCGTAAACGCGCATATCGAGCGGCGTCCCCGTGTCGGCGATATACACCTTCTTATAGTCCGGCGTGAAACAAATCCCGTTCGGCTGATCGGCCTCGTCGCTCACCTTGTCGATCTGCAGAGTCTCGCCATCCACCCGGTAAACCGCCGCCTTCATTTCCGATGTAGCCTTAAAGGCTTCGTAGTTCCCCAGAATCCCGTAAGTCGGATCGGTAAACCAGATGCCGCCATCGGGATGCACCACAATATCGTTCGGCGAATTGAACCGCTTGCCCTGAAATTTATCGGCAATCACCGTGGTCGTGCCGTCGTATTCATACCGCACCACGTTCCGTCCGGCATGCGAACAGGAGAGCTGCCTGCCCTTATAGTCGAACGTATTCCCGTTACTATAGTTCGAAGGATTGCGGAACACGCTGACCTTGCCGTCTTCCTCTGTCCAGCGCATCTGCCGGTTATTCGGGATATCGCTCCACACAAAGTAGCGGCCCACGCCATTCCACGCCGGGCCCTCCGCCCAGAACGTGCCGGTAAACAAACGCTGCATCGGCGTATTCCCGATAATGTACTTGTCAAACCGGGGATCGAGCGACACCACATCCGGATCCGGATACGGCGAGGGCGTAGTCCCCGACCAGTCGCGCGGCGCCGGATTCGGGTTCACCTTCTGTGCCAAAAGGGCAGGCGCGAGCGACATAGCGCCCAAAGCTGTCCTGAAAAAAGTCCTGCGGTCGGGTCGGAGATCGATATTCATACCAGATATGTATATCGCATTCGAAGCGCTGCCGCACGCGCTCTCCACCCGCTCACTCCGCCATCGCGTGATAGCCTAACGAAAGGTCTCGCAATGTCAGCGCAAATTCTGGTGCAGGGCAGGCTCGTGGGTGCGGAAGATTTTCTGCTCGCAGCCCCGGCCGATCGCGATAATCGTGTGTTTGAAGCACGCCTCACCTGGCTCAATCAGCTGGGTGAAGTGCTGCCGCGCGCCCTGCTCGCGAGTTTGCAGTTGCCGCCCCTGCTGCTCGGCTCTTCCGGCGGCGGCCGTTTTCTCGCCATCCTGCCCGATCAGGAACGCGCCGATCACGCCGCCGCATTCCTCGCCCGCGCCAACACTGTATTAAGTGAAGCAACAGCCGGCCTCGTTCGCATCGTCTGGAGCGCCACCGAAAATCTGGGCGATTGGACCGTTGTCCGCAAACGTCTCGCCGAAGGTCTGCGCGCCAGTCTGCGCCCCACCGTATCCGCCGAAGGTTTTTTCGACGCGGCTCCCGCGTCCGTTCCCGCAACCGATCGGATTCCGAAAAATCTGCGCGATGCCGCCGGCGTCGCCTTCAGCTTCGACTTCCCCGCTCTGATCGCGGTGCCCGACGCTGAAACCGATCCCGCCATCCCCCGCTGGGATCTTGGCGGCCACGCCTCCACCGCCAGCATCTCGATGGCGCGTCATGCTGCCCGCAACGGCGACATCCCCGCCACTCCGAAAGAACTCGCCCTGCGCTCGTCCGGTACCAGGCTCTGGGGTGTCCTGCGCGGCGAAATTGACGATTACGGCAATCGCGTCCGCCGCGCCTCCAGCGTCGAAGAACACGTCAGCCTTTCGATGACCTACCAGCAATTCCTCGCCGGTGAAATCGAGCTGCTCTGTTCCCACGCCGATTATTTCCGCCGTGTCACCGTGCTCGAAGCCGGCAGCGCCGATTTCGCGCTTTTCGGTTCGTGGGATGCCCTCGCTGGATTTGCCCGTGAACTGGAACGCGTCTTCTCCCGCTTCGCCGATGAAAATCTGAAAGATCTGCCCGGCGCCGAAGCCAAGACCATGACCATGGCGCTTACGCTGGCCGATCCCGTCACACCTCTCGCCCTCATCTGGGAAGCCAGCGTGCGCGATCTGGCCGTTGCGAAATCCAGCGACAAGGATTGCTTCTACATCCTCGGCCACGTTCTCGAATGGAAGCAATGGAAAGACGCCGCCGAGTTGAAGGATGCGCTCGTCCAGCTCAACGAAGAGTTTCGCGGCGGCCGCCATTTCCTTTCGCAGCTGCGCAATCTCTATAGAAAAGTGGAATCGCCCGACCCGGACGGAACCGACGACGAGCGCCTCATGGTGCGCGCCGCCCGTTTCCAGCGCCGTTTTTCCGGAGTCGCGAATCGGCGCGAGCGGGAGTTTCATAAACTCCGCGCGAATCTGATGAAAGAAATGACGGGCCGTAAATCACGCGGCAAACTAAGATTGAAACCGGAAGGTCTGGTCGCCCTCGAATGGGCGCGCCTGCTGGAAGATTAATGTAGCGTAGGCCTTTGGCCTGCGCCTTCGTTAAAGGGTTAAAGAGATAAAACTTATGGCTGACGAACAGTCCACAACACCGCCGGTTTCAGAATTAGCCGCGCAACTGGCATCCCACATCGCGAACAAACCGCTGGCGCCAGCCGCCGGCTCGGTGTCTCAAGCCGGACATACCGACCGGGCGCCTCGCGGAGATCGACCTCCCCGCGAAGCCCGTCCGCCCCGCGAAGGTGGTCGCCCGCCCGGTCAGGGCCAGGGCGGCAAGCCAGGCGGCGAACGTCGTGAAGGTGCGCCCCGTGAAGGTGCCCGCGAAGGAAGACCCGAAGGCAGACCAGCCGGCGCGCGCCCCGAAGGCCGTCCCGGCGGCGATCGCGGTCCCCGTCCCGGTGGCGGCGGACGCTTCGACTTCCCCCAGGACATCGATCTCGAAAAGCTGATCAACGACAGTCTTTATCTGGATAACCAGGCCCACGCCGTCGTCGTCCGCATTCGCGATATGGATTCCGGCACGCGCAGCACCCTGCGCCGCCTGTACAACTCCGTCAAACGCGCCACCCGCGCCGCCGACAACGAACGCCAGCACGAGTTCGTTATGCTGCGCGCTCGTCTGGCGTACACCATCGCGCGCCACGGCCTGCGCAGTCTCGATCAGATCGAGCGCCTGCTCCTGCAGGTCACGCGGAAAAATGAAGCGCGCGGCTACGAGCGGTTTCGGGATCTCTTCGAAGCCATCGTCGCCTATAACGAATAAAAGGATCTCAAAATGAGTGCGCACACAACACAAACGGAATTGAAGCTGATCGGCAAGCTGATCCTCGAAGGCGAGATGCTCTGCGAATCCGGTCTGCACGTTGGCGCGGGCAAAGGCTCGCTCGAAATCGGCGGCGCGGATAACCCTGTCGTCAAAGACGCCCAGGGACGCCCCTACGTGCCCGGCAGCTCTCTGCGCGGCCGCATCCGCTCACTGCTCGAGCAGGCCACCGGCATGGCCGTCCCCTCTGAGCTTGTCTACATTTCGAAGCGCAAAGGCCAGGAAGTTCGCATCCACCAGAGCGACCGCCCCGATGACGAAATCTGCATCCTCTTCGGCCGCAGCCCGGGCCGCATGGAGAAAGCCGCCGGCGGCGACGAAAATGGCGCGCAGGCCACGCCCGCCCGCCTCAGCGTCTTCGATGCCCCGCTCATTGCCGGCAGCATCACGCCGCAGATGCGCGAGAATCTCGACGACGAGCTCACCGAAGTGAAGAGCGAAAACGCTATCGACCGCATCACCTCGCAGGCCAACCCGCGCACTCTCGAACGTGTGCCAGCAGGCGCGCGTTTCCGTATCCGCATGGTGCTTGATCTGCTCTGCGCCGAAGACGCCGTGTTGCCTGCTCTGCTCGTGCAGGGTCTGCGCCTGCTCGAAGACGATGCCCTCGGCGGCGGCGGTTCGCGTGGCAACGGCCGCGTCAGCTTCGACAACCTGAAGCTCACATGGCGCGGGCGCGATTACTACGCGACCGGTGCCGAAGAGCGCGAAGTCACTTCCGGCGCCGGTCTCGCGGCGTTGCAGACGAAGGTCGCGGAGGTTAGCGGCGAACTGGTCGCTGCCTAGACATGGCATTGATTGAAGTCAGACTACGGCCCACCACCCCGTGGCGCGTGGGACATGGAGGAGGCAGCCGCGAGCGCGTGGACGTTGTGTACCACAGCGACGCCCTGTACTCCGCGATCACGCACGCCATGAAAACGCTCGGCTGGCTCGATGAGTGGCTCGCCGCGACGGCTCAAAGCGAAGCGGAGCCTGCAGTGCGTTTCAGCTCTCTGTTTCCGTTTATCGGCAAGACGCGTCTGATCGCTCCGCCGAAGACATGGTGGCCGCCCGCCAATCCCGGCCGGCTGTACACGGAAGCCGCAGAGCTGATTCCGCTCGAAGTGGTTCGCAACGGAATTATCGATGAGTCCCGCTGGATGGTGGATGGCGAAACAGGCTGTCTCTTCCACACCGGCTCCGGCGCGCCCGTGCAGATCGCAGTGCGTAATGCGGCGGCGATCGATCGCCTGACCGGCGTTGCCGATCCGCACAGGATCGCGTGCCTGGAATTCGCGCCGAATGCCGGATTCTGGGGCGTCTTCTCGGTCGACGACGATCTCTGGCAATCGCGCGTGAAGTCGGCATTCCGTCTGTTAGCAGATTCAGGCTTTGGCGGCGAGCGTTCCCGCGGCTGGGGCCGCGCCGCCGCGCCGGAGTTCTCGGACGCATCGTCGCTCCTGCCAACGAAGGCCAACGACGAAGGCGCCTGGTGGTTGCTCTCGATGTATTCCCCGCACGCGGACGATGCCGTCGATTGGTCGCGCGGCGAATACGGCGCGACGCAGCGAGGAGGCTGGACCGATAGCCAGGCCGGTGTCGCTCCGAAGAAGCAGGTTCGGATGCTGGAAGAAGGTTCGGTGCTGTTCGCGCCGTCGCTTCGCGGCCGCGCCGTGGATGTTGCGCCGGATGGCTTCCCGCACCCGGTATATCGCTCTGGCTTCGCATTGGCAGTACCGGCACCGCCCGAGCCTGCGATGCGTCAGGTAGCGGCAATCCCAGAACCCGAAATCATCGCACAACCGATCCCGATTCCGGACCTGGAAGCCGAGGAAATGGAGAGCGAAGGCGCGCCGCCAGATCCGCCTTCGTCGGAACCGACCGCCGAGCCTGAAGCGACCGATACACCCGAACCGTCCGCAATTCCCGAACCCGACGCCAACCCCGAAATCGCCACCGATCCAACGAGCCGCGACTGTGAAGGCGCGGTTGCACAAAACTCCGACCCACGCACGGAATCCGACATCGAGCAACCCACGCCCGAGGAACCGCAATGAAGTACCGCGTCACAGTCCTCACCCCCACACTCGTCGGCGACGGCACCAGACTCTCGCCCATCGACTACATGGTCTGGCGCGATCAGGTCAACGTCCTCGACCAGAACCGCATCTTCCGCCTCCTCTCAAAAGGTCCGCGCCTCGAAGAGTACCTGACCCAACTCCGCCGCGCCACTACCCTCGACTTCGCCTCCTGGGGAGGCTTCGCACAAAACTTCGCCGGCCGCCGAATCCCGTTCGAAGACGCCTCCTGCACGTCGCACTGGAACAACGCGCCCATCGAGAGTCTCCACATTCCCGCCTTCGCTTCCAATAGCAGCGGCCCGTTTCTGTCGGGAGCCGCCATCAAAGGTGCTCTGCGAACAGCATCGGTCTTCGCCCACGCGAAGCCAAACGCAATCAAGGATGTCGCGAATCAGTTGACAGGCGCATGGACTCCTCGCCGTCCCGCAGAGGGCTTCGAGCAGCAGACCGTCGGCTCCGGCGGCTCAGACCGCATGCGCGCTGTCTCGATCGCCGACTCCGCCCACACCACCCGCGACGCCTTTCGGGTCTACATGCTGCGCCTCTCAACCTTGGTCTCGAAAGGCGCCGACCAATACTCGCTCGGCTGGAAGCAGTCGGGCCGCACCGCCGATGGACGCCGTCCCGACGACGGCACTCCATCCTTCGCCGAAATGGCAGCGCCCGGCGTGGTCTTCGAAGGCGACTGGCGTGAGAACACGTTCCTCAACAGCGAAGAAGTTCGCAAATCGCTGCGCTGGAACAAGCCGGTCACTCACACGACGCTGCTCGACGCGGCAAATCAATATGCGGCGAAGCAGCTCGAACTCCATGCTCAATACGCCGCGTGGACCGGCATCGAAGCGCTGCACGCCTCCGTAGCGGAACTGCAACAGCGTCTGGAAACGGCGCGCAACAACGGATCGTGTCTGCTCGCAATCGGCTGGGGCGCGGGCTTCCTGAGCAAATCCGCCGCCATCGGCATGGACGAAGCCGAGCACCGCAAAGTCCTCGCCATGATGCCGTTCTACGAGCGCGCCATCAAGTCCGGACTTCCCTTCCCCAAGACGCGCCGCGTGGTGTTTCTGAAGAACAAGCCCGCGACGCTGCCCGGCTGGGTCGAACTCGCGGTCGCGTAGTCTCCCCTGAACAGGGGAGACGATTTTCCGACTTCGAGGGATGCGCAGACACACCAACCTGCGTAGACTGAACTCATGAAAGACAATCGCATCGTCCTGCGAGTCTATGCGTGTGTGGCGGGAATCGGCGGAGCCATCGTCGCGCTGTTCCACACCGAGTCCTTCGCGCCTGTCTTTGGGGCGGCACTGCTGGCATCGGGATGCTGGGCGGCGATGCTCTCGCAGTTGAGCGATCCTGAACTCCGCCGCAAGGGCGTCCGTTGGTTTGCCGCTGCGCATTTCGTGGTGCTCGTCATCCTGCGCTCGCAGATGTCCGTGGAATTCTTCGCCCTTTTCTTCGTGATCCTATCGATCCTGGCCGCGAGCGAGAATTCCTTCCTCGACAGGGACACAGGGGCTCCGCTCGCTGTGGTTTCCTACGAGCGCCAGATCCGTCAGGCTGGCGCACAGGAAGAGCGTAACCGCCTCGCGCGCGACCTGCACGATTCCATCAAGCAGCAGATCTTCGTCATCCAGACAGCGGCGGCGACGGCCCAGACCCGCTTCGACAGCGATCGCGAAGGGGCGGCAGCGGCTCTCGACCAGATCCGCACATCGGCGCGCGACGCCATGACCGAAATGGAAGTCATGATGGATCAGTTGCGCTCCGTCCCTCTCGAAAACACCGGCCTGGTGGAGGCGCTGAAGAAGCAATGCGAAGCCCTCGGCCACCGCACCGGCGCACGCGTTGAATTCACTTTGGGCGAACTTCCTGCCAATAACACGATCATCCCCGGCGCTCATCAGACGATACTCCGCGTTGCGCAGGAAGCATGCGCCAATATAGGCCGGCATGCGCGCGCCAACAATGTGAGCGTTTCGCTCGGCTCCGTCAATGGGCAACTGGAGCTACGGATCCAGGATGACGGAGCGGGCTTCCAGCCGATGCTCGACCAGTCCGGGATGGGTATCGCAAACATGCGCGAACGCGCCAAAGAACTCGGCGGAAACTTCAGTCTGACCAGCCATCCGGGCAACGGCACCACGGTGACTTTTACCGTTCCTCGTAACATGACTCCGGGGCATGGCGGAGAATACACACAACAGGGGCTGGTATTCGCAGCGACGTTCGCCGCTGTCGTCGCGTTCCTACCGCCGAAGCAACGAACGTTTGCCGCCTGCGCCTGGAGCCTCGCGGGTGCGTTTCGTGTCTTTCAATGGATACGCGCACGGCGCAGGCTGACCGCATGCTGAAGGCCCTGCGGATTTACGGCGGCCTTGCCGGCGTTGGAGGGATTGTAACTTGTTTGTCGACACACTCGCCTACCTCACTGCTTGGCGTAATGTTGGTCGTTCTCGGCTGTTGGGCAGCTGCGCTGTCTCAGATCGTGGATCCCTTACTTCGCCGCAAAGGCCTGGTATGGTTCGCGGCAGCCCACCTGAATGTGCTCTGGCTCATCGGTGCGATTCGCACTGAGCTATGGGGGCCAGTCCCGCCGCTGACCGACCAGATCTTAACGGTAGCAGTCTGGGGAGTGGGCGGGATCCTGGGCGGACGTATCCTCGTGCTGGCGTTGGCTAACGCGAAGGAACCGTCCTCGCCCTGGGAACGCCAGATGCGCCAGGCTGGCGCGCAGGAAGAGCGGAACCGGCTGGCCCGTGACCTGCATGATTCCATCAAACAACAGATCTTCGTCATTCAGACCGCCGCTGCAACAGTGCAAACGCGTATCGATAGCGACCGCTCCGGAGCCGATGCGGCGCTTGACCAGATCCGCAATTCCGCCCGCGACGCCATGACCGAAATGGAAGTCATGATGGACAATCTGCGCTCGGTGCCGCTGGAGAACACCAGCCTGATTGAAGCGCTGAAGAAACAGTGCGAAGCACTCGGCCACCGGACTGGCGCGCAGGTGGATTTTCAACTCGGAGAAATGCCGGCGAACGAGATGCTCCCGCCGGGCTCGCACCAGGCGTTCTTTCGTGTAGCGCAGGAGGCGTTGGCGAATATCGGCCGGCACGCCCGCGCGGCGCACGTGACCGTTTGGCTCGGGTCCGTCGAGGGAAACCTGGAACTCCGCATTCAGGACGACGGGGCGGGCTTCGATCAGACCCGCAGTTCAGCCGGAATGGGCATTGAGAACATGCGTGCCAGAGCCACGGAGTTCAGGGGCCGTCTCTATCTGAGCGGTTCTCCAGGTGAAGGAACCACGGTGACATTCTGCCTTCCGCACACGCGGGTAAAGCCGCCTCTCACGAAAGGTACGAAAATACTGTTCTTCGGTTGGGTCATATTGACGTCAGTCGGCATGATGGCGTTGCTGGTCCTGAAAGAGCACCGCAAAGGGAACGATCTGGTCGCATACTATCTTGCCGCCTCGCTGGTTTTCAGCCTGCTCCGCGCCGTTTATAAACGTCGCCTCAAAAAGGCCAAAGCATGAAAGTCGTATCGGTCGTATTAGTGGACGATCACCGCGTCGTCACACGAAGCCTCAAGGCGTGGCTGGAGTCGTTTCCCGACCTCAAGGTAGTCGGCATCGCGGTCAATGGCGAGGAACTTCTTGCCCGCCTCGCAGAGTGGAAACCGAACGTGATCCTGCAGGATCTCCTCATGCCAGGCGGCATCGATGGCATCGAAACCACGCGCCGCGTCCTGCAACTGGCTCCTTCCGCCAGAGTAATCGCCCTGACCGCGTCTATCGACGAAGCCCGAATGATGGGCGTGCTGCGCGCGGGCGCCGTCGGTTACGTCCGCAAGGATGCCGAGCCCGAAATCCTGCTCGCTGCTGTCCGCGCCGTAGCTGCAGGAAAGACGTATATCGATCCCTCGGTCGGCAAACATATTCTGCTGCAACCGTCGGCGAGCCATGAGGATCTCACGCCACGGGAAACCGATGTCCTGCGTCAACTCGCGCTCGGCCGGTCCAACAGGGAGATCGCCACCGCGCTCCTGATCGGCGAAGAGACCGTGAAGTCGCACGTCGGCAGCGTCTTTGCCAAACTCCAGGTTGAGAATCGAGCGCAGGCAATCGTGCGGGCAATGAAACTTCGCATTGTTTCCCTGGAGGAACTGGATGAAATTGAATAGAAAACTACCACTCTGCTTCGCGTTCACGGCCATCGCCGTGTTTGCGCAGACGAAACCCGCGTTTGAAGTGGCCACCGTCAAGCCGTCCCCGCCGCCCGACATGGCGAAGCTTCGGGCGCTGGTGCAGGCCGGGGGAAAGATGCCGTTTGGCCCCAAGGTCGATTCCGGGCGTGCCGAGTACACGGGTATGGATCTCAAAAGCCTGATCGGGCTGGCCTACGGAGTGAAGGCTTATCAGATCACCGGCCCCGACTGGATGGAGGACACGCCATTCGACATCGTAGCCAAACTGCCCGATGGGGCATCGACAGATGATGCGCCCAGGATGCTGCAAACGCTTCTCGAAGAGCGTCTCAAACTCAGCGCACATCGTGTTACCGCGGAGCACCCGGTGCTTGCCCTGGTCGTCGGCAAAAGCGGGCTTAAGATGAAGCCGCCTGCACAGTCCAGCGCGGCTGAAGGCGAGTCGCCCAAACCCGGTGTTACGACGATCGATATGGGCCAGGGCATGCGAATGTCGGTTGACCCGGCGACCGGCGCTACTGTCGTCGATATCGGAGCGAAGGGCAGAATGTCGCTCAAAATGAACCCGGCCACACGAGCGATGCAGATGGAGCTCAGCATGATGACCATGGGCGGTCTCGCCGACTGGCTGACGGAGCGCTCCACAAATAACGACGGACCTCAGGTGATCGACATGACGGAACTCACGGGCCGTTACGACGCCTCAGTGGACATGGACATTTCGCCATCGGCTCCTGGAGAGCCCGGCGGCGCCTTCGCACGGATGAACGCGCAGGTGCAGGCGCTCGGTCTGAAGCTGGAGTCGCGCAAGGCAATGGTGGAGATGTTTATCATCGATCATGTGGAAAAGACTCCGACCGGGAACTAACAGGGCTGCGGCGATGCTGATTGCCTTATCGGTCAGCCTGTGCGCGCAGACTCCCACCCCGCGATTTGAAGCCGCGTCCATCAAGCGGAGCGCTCCCGACGCGCATGGCGGACGCACGCTGACCTCCGGCGGCAGATTCGAGGTTTCGTTCTGGACGGTGATGGGCCTGATTGAATGGGCTTACGATGTGAAGCCCTTTCAGGTGATCGGCGGCCCTGCGTGGCTTCAGACGCCGGTTACACATGACACCGAACGATTCGACGTCGCGGCAAAGACCGACGCGGCAGTTTCCACTTCGCAGATGAGGCTGATGCTGCAAACGCTACTCGCGGAACGCTTCGCCCTGAAGCTGGGTCGAGAGACGAGAGAGCTTCCGGTTTTTACTCTCATCACGGGAAAAAGCGGCCCGAACTTTCAGGAGACGACGGGCGGCGATCCGAGTTTGCTCATGTATCGTGGCGGGCTCGTGGGTCACGGCGCGACCATGTCGCAACTCGCCGCGATGCTGGTGCGTGACCGTCCGGTTCTCGACAAAACCGGACTCACAGGCCATTACGACTTCACACTGAAGTGGCCCGACGACGATCCCAATAGCCCGGAGATCTTCACAGCGATTCAGGAACAACTTGGTTTGAAACTGGAAGCTTCAAAAGGCCCTGTCGAAGTTCTGGTGATCGACAGTTGTTCGAAGCAGCCGTCTGAGAACTGATTTCACAGGCCCGCTAACAGCACTTCGCCCGCTGATACTTCGCGCGGAAACGCTCATCGCTGAACTTCCGCCATTCGGCTGGGGAGGCCGGGACCCCGTGCGCTGCAAGATGCCGGGCGTAGGCGTTCTCGTCTCCAATCTCGCGAAGCAGTTCCAGAACTCCGGCCGCGATCCTTCTGAGCAACGCCATCACGCCTCCTCCGGATTCAGTTGTGTCGCGACAAAGGGCGACTCCGCCACACGGCGGTCCGCGGTTCCCCAGATGATCCCGAACCAGAGCCGCAGCGAGTCCAGCAGGATAATCGCGACCAGCAACATGAAAGTTCCGCAGACCACGGCATCCAGCCGGTTATTGAAAATCTGCGCGCGCACACCTGCGCTGGCCGATCCCATCGCTTCCAGTTGCGCAGCCTGCGACAAAAATCCAATCCTCGGTATCGGCGACCAGATCTTCTGATACGCAGCCGCGAACGTCACCACAACGAGCCCGACCAGCGGGATGCAGGTGATCCACATGAGCTTCGGACCATGCATTTTCAGCAGAATGGTGGTCGTCACCGAGAGCGCTACAGCCGCGAGCAACTGATTCGCGATGCCGAACAGCGGCCACAACGAATTGATGCCGCCCAGCGGATCGCGCACGCCCTGTATGAGGAAATAGCCCCAGCCGATCACGATGAAAGCGCTCGCGCCCAACACGCCAGGCATCCAGCTGGTGCGGCCCAAAGGCTTCCAGACGTGTCCCAGCAGATCCTGTAGCATGAAACGGCCCACGCGCGTCCCGGCGTCTATAATCGTCAGAATGAACAGGGCCTCGAACATGATGGCGAAGTGATACCAGAACCCCAGCACCGCGTCGCCCCCGCCGCCGCGTGCGAAAATGTGCGCCATCCCAAGAGCCAGCGACGGCGCGCCGCCTGTACGACCGAAAAGCGTGACTTCGCCCGCATGATGCGCCATATCCGCCATCTGCTGCACGGTCACCGGAAAGCCCCAGCCGGAAATTGTCTTCACCGCCGCATCAGCCGTCTTGCCGACGATACCCGCCGGCGAATTGACGGCGAAGTAAACACCTGGGTCCAGCGAACATGCCGCGATCATCGCCATGATGGCCACAAAGCCTTCGAGCAGCATCGACCCGTAGCCGATCTGCGTCGCGTGAGTCTCGCGCATAATCATCTTCGGCGTCGTACCGGACGATATCAGCGCGTGGAAACCGGACACCGCGCCACACGCAATCGTGATAAAGCAAAACGGAAAGATCTTCCCTGCCAGAACAGGACCCGTGCCATCCACAAACCTTGAAATCGCCGGCATCTGCAAGTCAGGCCGCACTACAAAAATGCCGATTGCCAGCATCCCGATCACCCCCAGCTTGACGAAAGTGCTGAGATAATCGCGCGGGGCGAGCAACAGCCACACCGGCAGCGCGCTGGCCAAAAAGCCATAAATGATGATCGCGATCGCCAGCGTCATCGCGGAAAGAGTGAAGATTGGCGCAAACGACGACCCTGCCACCCACTGCCCGCCAAATACCGACGCCAGCACCAGCAGGAATCCAATGGCCGAACATTCCAGCACCTTGCCTGGCCGCCAGTAGCGCAGGTAGAGACCCATAAAGACCGCCACGGGCATGGTGGCCGCGATTGTGAACGTGCCCCACGGGCTTCCGACCAAAGCATTCACCACAACCAGCGCTACCACTGCGAGCAATACGATCATAATCATCAGAACGGTAATCAGCGCCACGAAGCCGCCGACTTTGCCGATCTCTTCCCGCGCCATCTGGCCCAGCGACTTGCCATCGCGCCGCATCGATGCGAAGAGCACGACGAAATCCTGTACCGCACCCGCCAATACTGCGCCGATTATGATCCAGAGCGTGCCCGGCAGATAGCCAAACTGCGCCGCAATGACTGGCCCGACCAGCGGTCCGGGACCCGCGATGGCGGCGAAATGATGCCCGAACAGTATCCATTTATTGGTGGGCACGAAATCGTGCCCGTTTTCGAGACGTTCGGCGGGAGTGGCCCGTCGGTCGTCAAGCGCCATCACGCGGGCGGCGATGAACTTGCCATAAAAGCGATAGCCCGTCAAATAAGTGCAGGCGGCAGCCGCGACGAGCCACAGGCTGTTGATACGTTCCCCGCGGCTGAAGGCAATTGCACCCAGGCAAATGGCCGCACCGCAGGCCAGTGCGATCCACACTACGCGTCTCAAAAAAGGCATCAGTGTTGAGAGTGTCAGAAGCGGGGTATGGAATGCAACATTCCCGCATCAAAAACCGCGGAGCCGCCGAGGATTTTGCCGCGGGCATCCACTGACCCGATATAGCGCGTGTCGGCTTCCGATTCTCCTTCGAGCACAACCACGAAATGTCTGCGCGGATAGTCAAGGGAACGGAAGACCCGCCCGCCGGTTTCCACATAAGTCTTCTGCGCAGTTGGAGGGCCCAGCTTGTCCACCACGCCCGAATAGTCGTCATCGGGGTTCAAGCCCTGCCAGGCGGAACTCACGCGCATGGCGTCTATCCGGTCAACGGCATCGTGAAAAAAGACGGGCCGGATCGCATCGGCGACGATTGCGGTAGCCACGACTCCCAGCATGACCAGAACAACGGCCTTGCGACCGGTGTTCACGGGAGCGCGGGATTCGAGCCGAATGTTGACCACCTGCGCGGGACGGTGAGACCGGTTTTCGCGCGGCGCGGCCGGCACGAAATCATTGACCGCGATGGGCAATTCAACAACGGGCCGCCGGTACGGCACCGCAAGGCCGTCGCGCCACTCCATCTCGCGCTTCAGGCCGATGATCACCATTGGCGCATTGGCGGATATGTCACCGACAAAACTGCGCGGGATACAGGCTTCTTCTCCGGAATGCGTGTTGACGACGACGAACTCCGACCACGTTGCGCGCCGGAAACGCCATTCGTTATGGGCGATGCCAAGGATCGGCGGGTAAAGGGAAAAGCTGCGGCCCGCAGTCAGTCCAAGCAGCCCGGGTAAGAGCGACATCGACATCAGTTTTATGATAGCCAATGCGCGGCCGGATTTCAGACCGCGTAGTTGGCTACAACGCGCGAGACTTTACCCGATTCAGCGATCTCCATATATTCGCCGGTCTTCGTTCCGTTCTGATTTCTGTAATAAAGCACGACGCTGTGAAGCCCGAACATGACGTCGAGAAGTTCGAATTTCAATTGCGGATAGAACTCCAGTCCACGTCCGAAGTAGGAACGAAGCGCCGCTTTGCCGCGCACCATACCGGAGGGATCGCTCAGAAGGCGCGCCGCAACCGGCGAAGTCAGGACTACCTCGTCTTCGTAGTGTTCCAGGATTCTTTCGAGATCACGACTGTTCCAGGCTGCAATCCAATGCGCGGCGAGATCTTTGGCTTGCTGTTCATCCATCACCTCAGCATAGCCTTGCGATGAGCGAGAAGAGCAAGGCCCGGCGGCGCCACCCTGACGATACACCTTCCGTTCACGGTCTCCCGCGCAACAAGGCCGCGATCGTTGGCATCCTCCCAAACCGGGAGTTTGGGGCAGGATGTGCGCCATGCGTCCATCACTTCCTCATAGGTTCTGTCGCGTGCAGCCAGCCAGTCGAGCAGGTCGAGAATCAACGGCTCCACTACGGTATCGACCATTGTTTCCTCCTTCGCAGGGATCTGATTCCATTTTAAGTGCTACGATACGACGTATCTCTGCAAGGGAGAGATTGATGAAGTTGCACATACTTGTGACGGCAGGCGTGTTGTTGTCGGGCCTGGCTCTCGCTCAAACCACGCCAAAGCTGCCGGAATTCGAGGTTGCCTCGATCAAACCCGCGATAACGGATATCGCGGCCGTCGGTCCGGGAACCGTTGACGCCGTGATGCCCGATCTCAACGTGGGTGCCGGTGGTATCGTCACAATCGTAAATCTGAATATCCGGAACCTCGTCATGCTGGCCTACGGGGTGGGCGGCAAGCAGATCTCGGCTCCCTCCTGGCAGGGCGACCCGGAGTGGCAGAACAACCGGTTCACTATCGTCCCCAGAGTCCCGGTAGATGCCAACAAAGAAGATGTTCCGCTCATGCTGCAGGCGCTGCTCGCCGAACGCTTCCATCTGGCGGTGCATCGCGAACAAAAAGAGGCCGCCGTGTACGCGCTCGAAATTGGCAAAGGCCCGCTGAAGATCAGGGAAACCAAAACGGAGGAGAAGTCCGCGCCCTCGGCCTGCACGCGCTCCTACGGCAGCCAGCCCGCCTGGTTCGTCGCCAACTGCACAGCGATGGCGCCGGCCCGGATGGCGCAGGCTATCCAGAGTCTCGCGCCCGGTTACTTCGATAAACCCGTGGTAGATGCAACCGGACTGACGGGCGTCTACGACTTTTCAGTCGAGTGGGCGATGAAGCCGTTTGTGGAGAATGGCGGCGAAGGTCCCACGATATTCGATGCGGTAGAGAAGCTGGGACTGAAGTTCGAATCGATGAAGCACACGATGGAAATCATCGTGGTGGACCACTGCGAGAAGCAGGCTACCGCAAATTGAGATTGGCAAGGAGAAAGCAATTGCAGCGAGAAGACCAGTTCATACCGGAATTAATCGTTACTGACGGAAAAGCCGCGCTCGATTTCTACAAGAACATTTTCGGCGCCGCGGAAGTCCACCGCATGACGCAGCCGGGTAGCGATAAGCTCATTCACGGCGAGTTGATTCTGGACGGGCACAAGCTTTTCGTCTGCGATGAATTCCCCACAAGCGAGGGCGGAACCTGCAAGTCGCCGAAGACGCTCGGGGGAACCGGGGTGCGGATCACGCTTCTGGTGGACGATGCGGATTCCGTGGTCCGGCGCGCGATGGAGGCCGGCGCAAGCGTGAGCATGCCCGTGCAGGATATGTTCTGGGGTGGACGCTATGGAAAGGTCGTCGATCCTTTCGGCCATGAGTGGGGAATCAACCAGCAGTTGAAAGAGCAGACTCACGACGAAACTCAGGCTACAGCCGACGAATTCTTCGCGAGCCGAAAGTAACCTTCAACGAAGATGCCCCGGAGTCCAGGCCAGACGCCGGCGCCTGGGTGTTCGCAAACTCACGTTGACCTCTTCGAGCGATCCAAAGAAGCCGGCAAACGAGTGCTCCAGATGCTCCGGGCGCTGTCTGGATTGCCGGAAGTCTTTCGGACGAAACTGGTCCTGGCGCGAAACGACCGCCGTCCCCAGAGGCCGGTATTCGTGCGTTCCCTGCGCCCACGCCAGGCCGGAGTCGCTGTCTATCCAAAGGGCAAATCCCACATTTTCAGTTAAACATGGGATCATGTGAACTCCGGCATGTGGTTCACGATTCCCAATCTGTTCACGCTGCTGCGCGTGGCGATGACGCCTTATATCCTGCTCGAGCTGGCGCGCGGCCAATACATGATCGCGGGGTGGACGTTCGGCGCTGCCGCCTTCACGGATACGCTCGACGGCTTCATCGCCCGCCGCTTTGGCGCGGAATCGAGGGTGGGGCAATATCTGGATCCGATCGCCGACAAGCTGCTGCTCAGCAGCATCTATATCGGGCTCATGCTCGGGCATGCGCTTCCGGCGTGGGTGGTTGTTGTGGTTTTCGCCAGGGATTTGTGGATTTTATTACTTTCAGGGATCGCGCTCCGCTTCACGAAGCACCGCGATCTGAAACCCAGCATCTGGGGCAAGGCAAGCACGTTCGCGCAAATCATGACGGCGGTGGGAATTATGGCGGCGCATGCGTATCGGAATTCCACGTTCGGATGGATCGCAAACGGTCTGGTCCGGGTGGTGGTGGCGCTCGCGATTATCAGCGCGTCGGACTACACGGCTCGTGGCATCGGATTTTGGCGGCAGTCGCGTCGCATCGGACAGGACGAGGGCTTGCACGGACGATAATGGAAGAGTAGTCTAATAGCAGGTACTCGGTTTGCAAATGACGCGTTACGTTCCAGCCCGCCATTACATCTCTTTCGGAGTTGCATCCCTGGCGCTTGCAGGTGTTTCGACCTGGCTCGGCCTCACCCTGACGCGCGGCTTGCTGTTCCCCGCCGCTCTTTTCCTGGTGACGTCGGTGCTTTTGCTGGCGCTGGCCATGCGACCGGCGATCCGGGTTTACGACGCGCATATCGAGATCGGCAAGCGAGTAGTTCCGTGGCAGGATATTCAGCGGGTGGACCGCACCGGATGGCTCTCGCCGCTCGTCGTCAGACTGACGCTCTTCGACGATGAAACCATGGCGATTATTTATCCCGGCGAGGTGGATTGCTGCAAGCACGTGCTGCGGACGATTCGCCAGATGGCGACTTCCGCCATGATCGACGGCATTCCGTACCGCCAGTACTGGGGTGAAATGCTGGGGATGACCGACGCCCCACAGCTTCCCCAACCGCGTCAGCGCGTTCTGCGTCCGGAAGACGAGGAAGAAGTGGAACGGCTCTATTTTCTGCTGAAGACGGTCGGACACATCGATCCCCGCAACTCCGGTGAAGAACGCTGATATTATTGTCGTTCTCTCGGGAGACGGTTCCGGCAACAGAATTCTGAAAGGCGCAGAACTGGCGCGGGAAGGTTTCGCTCCTGCGGTTTTGGCCGCCAACGGCGGGTCACGTTACAGCCGCACCGACTCGCAACTAGCCATCGAGTTCGCGGTACAGCACGGCTACTCGCGCGATTTGTTTATCGAAACGAACTGGAGCGCGCAGAGCACGGCCGAAGAGGCGCGCCACACGATCGGGATGCTGCGCAGTCGTGGCGTTCAAACGGTGATCCTCGTCACGTCACCCTGGCACACGGCGCGCGCGGGGCGGATTTATCGGCGGCTTGCACCGGAGCTGACGTTTTATCTGGTGGGTTCGGAAGATCCGCACTGGCGGTTGATGGATCGCGAGGGACGGAAGTCGTTCTTTCTCGAATGCGCTAAGACCATCGCCGGTTTTCTGGGAATTTAGAGGCGGCGGGCGAAACGGCCGGCTCGGGTGCGAGGTCGTCTTCGAGAAGAGCGCGCAGGCGGATTGTCTCATCAGGATCCACCGGAATGTTCTGCTTTTCCTGCGTGAGCCCGCGCATGAAAATCATGGAGCGGCCGGAATCGAGAAAGTCCACGTAGGCGATCGAGTCGACGTGAATGAGCTTATTGTGGACGCGAATGAAGCGGCGGTCTGTCATCGGGCCAACCCTAATAGAGATTGGAGATAGCCAAACTGGTCCTGAATGAGACCGAGCGCGGGGCCGGAGAGTTCCTTCACGGCAAACCAGACGGCGCTGCCGGTGACGGCCAGGCTGACGAGCTTGTTCTTCGTGACAAAGACGCGTACGAGGCCCGTGGCCGCAAGCGGTCCCCCCGCTGCGAGGAGCTGGTACTGGTCGACATACTTACCGACGACCTGCTGGAGATCCGACAAGTTAGCGTAATGATCCACACGCCGATTCTATTGCGCGCGGATTACAGGGCACAAGTTATCGGAGGTTAATCAGGTAGGGGTCTATAACCAAAGAGAGCGGGATCAGGGCTCCACGGGTTCGAAAGCGAGTTGATCGCCTTTGCAGGTGGCGCTGGGTGCGATGGCGCCAGCCGGAAGCTCGACGATGGAATGGGCAGGCAGACAGAGCGACAGACGCCAGGGCGCGACGTTCGGCACTACCTTGCGGACCACGTGTTTCCGGTCGATATAGACCAGATCGATGGCAAACTTCATGAAGAAGGTATGGACGCCTTCACACGGCACGATCCAGAGGCCTTCGCCCGCGCGCAACCCGGTATGTTTCAGGAGTCCGGTGGTTCGTTTTTCGCTGGTATCGGCGATGTCGATCAAGTCGCCCAGAATGGTATCGCGGGTCAGGTTACGGAGGCGGTATTTCACAGGCTCAGCACGCTTGTCTATTATAGACGCTGTGAAGTCGATCGCGATTTTGGTGTGTGCCGCCTTTGTCATACCCCGGGGAATGGTGTGCCAGTCGCGCGCGCCTGCGTTCGAGGTCGCCTCGATTAAGCCGGTCGAAGGACGTGTGGCGATCGACCTGAAGACCTACCCGAACAGACTCACGGCAACCTGCACGATTTCCCAACTGATTACGAGTGCGTACAGCGTCGAGAGCCGGCAGTTGACTGGTCTTCCGGAGTGGTCCTGGAGCGACTTCTTCCACGTCGAGGCCAAATCGACGGGGGATTTCAGCAGGGATTCGGATCGGGTGATGACATTCCGCGGACCGGTACCGCGGCAGATGATGCTGATGCTGCAAACACTGCTGGCTGAGCGATTCCAGGTAAAGGTCCATCGCGAGACGCGAGAGGGTACGGTCTTCGCGCTGTTATCGACCAACGGTAAGGCGAAGCTTCAGATACCCTCAGAGACCACAAGCTCCGCAGTTCACTCCGGGGCAACTCTGGCTGACCGGATGGCGGGGAAGCCTGAGGCTATCGTAGGCCACAACGCGTCGATGGGTCAGCTTGCCCAATACCTGAGTCGGGAGTTGGGTCGCCCGGTGGAAGACCAGACGGGAATTGCAGGCAACTACGATTTCCATTTTGCCTATGCGCCCGAGGAGGCGTCAAGCGTGGCTCCGTCGCTCTTTACCGCGATAGAGGAAGCGACCGGCCTTAGATTGAAGGCGACAAAAGGGCCGGTCGAATTTCTGGTGGTCGATCGTGCCGCGAAACCCTCGGCGAATTAACTACTCAATACGGTAGTTGGGCGCTTCCTTGGTGATGATGACGTCGTGGACGTGGCTTTCACGCAGGCCGGCCGACGAGACGCGGACGAAGCGTGCCTCCTGTTGCAGTTGCGGGAGCGTCCAGCAACCGCAGTAGCCCATGCCGGCACGCAGGCCGCCGACGAGTTGGTACACGAGATCGGACAGCGGGCCTTTCGAGGCCACGCGGCCTTCGATGCCTTCGGGAACCAGCTTTTGGTTGGGGTCGAGACCGTAGCGATCGGTTTTGCCGGACGCCATCGCGCCCAGAGAACCCATGCCGCGATACGTCTTGAAAGTACGGCCCTGAAAGAGGATGGTTTCGCCGGGGCTTTCATCGGTACCGGCGAGAAGGCTGCCGATCATGACGACGTCGGCGCCGGCCGCGATGGCTTTCGTGACGTCGCCCGAGAATTTGACGCCGCCATCGGCGATCAGCGGGATTCCGCCTTCGCGCGCGGCACGGCTGCACGCGGCGATCGCGGTGATCTGCGGAACTCCTGCGCCGGAAACGATGCGCGTGGTGCAGATAGAGCCTGGGCCGATGCCGACTTTGATGCCATCCACGCCGAGATCGATCAATGCCTTCGCGCCTTCATAGGTGCCGACGTTACCGGCGATCAGTTGGACCGAGGGCATCGATTTCTTGATGGCCTTCACCGCCTCCATGACGCGCAGGCTGTGGGCGTGCGCGGTATCGATGGCGATGACGTCGGCCTTCTTATTCACAAGTTCGGTGGCGCGTTCGAGGAAATCGCCCGTGGCGCCAATGGCCGCGCCGACACGCAGGCGGCCCTGTTCGTCTTTGGCCGCGCTCGGATATTTCAGCTTTTTCTGGATGTCCTTGACAGTGATCAGACCCTTGAGGATGTAGTGATCGTCTACCACCAGGAGCTTCTCCACGCGATGCTTGTGGAGGATGATTTCGGCCTCTTCGAGCGTAGTGCCAACCGGCACGGTGATGAGGTTTTCCTTCGTCATCACGTCGGCAATGGGCAAATCGAAGCGGGTTTCGAAACGCAGATCGCGGTTGGTGAGAATGCCGACGAGCCGGCCGTCTTTGGTTACCGGCACGCCCGAGATACGGTAGCGCTGCATCAGGTCGAGCGCATCGGAGATCTTCTTGTCAGGGCTGATGGTGACGGGATCGACAATCATCCCGCTTTCACTGCGCTTCACGCGATCGACTTCTTCGGCCTGCTTTTCGATCGACATGTTGCGGTGAATGAAACCGACGCCGCCCTGCTGCGCGAGCGCAATGGCAAGGTGGGACTCGGTGACAGTGTCCATCGCGGAACTCACGATGGGAATGTTGAGCGGGATACCTCGGGTCAGCTTCGTCCGGGTATCCGCTTCTCCGGGGAGAAGCTCGCTATGGGCTGGTACTAGGAGAACATCATCGAAGGTGAGACCTTCGGGGATCGCGTTAGGGATCATCTCTGGTCATTTCATTGTAGCGTGCGACCCATCGGGCCCGAGATGCATCTGAGAACGAGACCACGATTCGTACCATGAATACTGAACACAAATTATGAGCAATCACCGCACCCTTTTTCTCTCCGCTCTGATTCCAGCCCTGGGGCTTTTGGTTACCGGCTGCGGCAGCGCGCCGACCACGGCCAGCGCACAGGCGGCTCCGCCTTTGGTGGAAACGATCACCGCAGCCGCGAGCGACGTCCCGATCTTTTCCGAGTTCGCGGCGCAGACATTCGCGCGCGATCGCGTGGAGGTTCGCGCCCGCGTTGATGGCTACGTGGAGAAGTGGGAGTTCAAGCCGGGCGACCACGTTACGGCGGGACAGACTCTCTACGTACTGGATCTCCGGCCTTTCCGCGCGGCGGTGGACGAAGCGGCGGGCAACGTGAAGCAGACCGAAGCGGACGTACTGTTCGCGCAGAAGCAGGTGGCGCTGCAGCAGGCGGAGGCGAATCTGGCCGCCGCGCGGGCCGCTACTCTGAAGGCCCAGCAGGATTACGACCGCCTCAAACCGCTGGTGGAACAGGATGCCGCGGCCAAGCAGGAACTCGATACTGCGGCGACGGCATTGACCGCGGCGCAGGCGACAGTCCGGGCGAATCAGGCCAACGTAGATCAGACGCGGCTGGCAGCTTCGACACAGATCCAATCGACGCAGGGCAAACTGGACGCGCAGCGCGGCGCGCTCGAAACCGCGCAGCTGCATTTGCAGTATGGAACGATTGCCGCGCCGATCAGCGGCGTGATCGGCGATACGCTGGTGCCGGTCGGCGGCATTATCACCGCCAATTCGACGCAGCCTCTGACCGTGATCGTACCTGTGGACCCCATGTGGGTGCGGATTCAGATGAGCGAGAACCAGTATCTGGCTTACGGCAAACGCAGGGCTACAGGGCAGGACGGCTTGCAACTGCTTCTGGCCGATGGCTCCACGTACGCGCATACGGGCCGTCTGGATACGGTATTGAACGAGGTCGACCCGAAGACGGGCACGCTGGAAGTGCAGGCGCGTTTCCCGAATCCCGAAGGGCGCCTGCTCCCGGGCCAGTTCGGGCGTGTGCGTTTTCAGACAGATGAGCGCAAGGGCGTGATTCTCATCCCGCAGCGCGCCGTGCAACAGGTGCAGAGCCTGCAGACCGTCTATACGGTGGGCGCGGATAACAAGGTGGAAGCGCGCGCGGTGAAGACGGCGGAGCGCGTCGGCGACGACTGGATCATCGAAGAGGGCCTCAAGCCGGGAGATACCGTTGTCGTTGAGGGCCAGATGCGAATCCGACCGGGCGCGCCGGTTACGGCGAAACCGTTCCACGCAGTACCAGCCAAGGCGGGCATGTAACTCATGGCTCGCTTTTTTATCGATCATCCCGTATTCGCGATGGTGATCGCGATTGTCATCGTGATTCTGGGAGGGGTGGCGATTCCATCGCTCCCGATCGCGACGTATCCGGAAGTGGTGCCGCCGGTAGTGCAGATCACGGCGAATTACCTGGGCGGCAACGCGCAGGATCTGGAAAAGACCGTCGCGCAGCCGATCGAAGAACAACTGGTCGGACTGGACGGCATGTTGTACTTCGCGACGACAGCCGCTAACAACGGTGCGATGACTATCAGCGTGACCTTCAAGCTGGGCACCAATCCAGACATCGCTTCGGTACAAACGCAAAACAGAGTGAATGCCGCGCTGCCGCGCCTGCCGGCTGAAGTGCAGCAACAGGGCGTGGTAGTGAAGAAAGTTTCGAGCGCGTTCCTGCTGGCAGTCAGCCTGGTTTCGACCGATAACCGCTACGACTCGCTGTTCCTGACGAATTACGCGCAGATCAATCTGGTGAATCAGATGGGCAGCGTGGCGGGCGTCGGCGATTCGCGGCTGACTTCGGCACAGGTTTACTCGATGCGTGTCTGGGTAAATCCCGACAAGCTGGCGAAATACGGCCTCACCGCAAGCGACATCACGTCCGCCATTCAGGCGCAGAACAAGCAGAATCCGGCAGGATCGGTGGGCGTACCGCCGTCCCCCAACGGAGCGGATTTCGAATATACGATGGTGGCTCCGGGACGGTTGCTGAATGCCTCGCAGTTCGGGGATATTATCGTGCGCGCCGGACCGAACGCCAACATTTTGCGGGTTCGCGACGTGGCGCGCGTGGAACTGGGCTCGCAGACCTACGAAGGGTACAGCCGTCTCAACGGCAAGCCTTCGGCTAACGTCATCGTGTTCCTTTCGCCAGGCTCGAACGCTACCGAGACTTCGGAAAAGGTGCAGGCGTTCGTGGCGCAGGCGAAGAAGACGTTTCCGGCCGGCATCGACTATGTGATCCCGTACGACTCCACGATGTTTGTGCGCGCGGCTATTAAGGATGTGCTGATCACATTGTTCGAGGCGATCGGACTTGTGATTCTGGTGGTTTTCATTTTCCTGCAAAGCTGGCGCGCGACGCTGATTCCGCTGCTGACGGTTCCGGTCGCGGTGATCGGCACGTTTGCGCTGTTCCCCATCCTCGGCTTCTCGATCAATATCACGAATATGTTCGGGCTGGTGCTGGCAATCGGAATCGTGGTGGACGATGCGATTGTCGTGGTGGAATCGGTGCAGCGCCATATCGACGATGGGCAATCGCCCCGCGACGCGACGATCCAGGCGATGTCCGAAGTCTCGGCGCCAGTAGTCGCAATCGCGTTTATTCTGGCGGCTGTGTTTATCCCGGTGGCGTTCCTCGGAGGCATCAGCGGCCAGATTTACAAGCAGTTTGCGCTGACAATCGCGGTGTCGGTGCTGATTTCGGCCTTCAGCGCGCTTTCGCTGAGTCCGGCTTTGTGCACGATGATTCTGAAGCCGAAGAAGCAGTCGCGCGGGTTGCTTTCGAGGGCATTTGGCGGTTTCAATCGCGCTTTCACCTGGACGACCAATGGTTATCTTTCCACCGTCGGGTTTCTGATTCGCAAATCGGCCATTGCACTGGTGGCCCTGGCTATTTTCTGGGTCCTGGCAGGCGGACTTTTCAAGAAGCTGCCGACCGGATTCCTGCCGGACGAGGATCAGGGCGCTTTCTTTACGGGCATGCGGCTGCCGGACGCCGCTTCGACACCGCGAGCAGACGCGGCAGCAAAGAAAATCGAGAAGATTGTGGCGGATCTTCCAGGCGTGGGCAATTCGTTCGTGCTCGGCGGCCTGGATCTGGCGACCGGAACTTCGGGCCCCAACGTGGCCACGATCATTGCCACGCTGAAGCCCTGGGATGAACGAAAGACTCCCGAGACACAACTCAATCCGATCCTGGGTCGCGCGGCGGCCGGGTTTGCGACAGTGCCCGAGGCTTTCACGTTCGCCTTCGGACTGCCTCCGATTCTGGGTCTCAGCACAACCGGAGGTTTTCAGTTTATGCTGGAAGACCGCGCGGGAACCGACGTGGCAACGCTGGCGCAAACGGCGGATGCGCTTGTGGAAGCCGCGAGCAAGCGGCCGGAGCTTGCAGGCATGGTCAACACCTTCCGGGCCAATGTTCCCGCTTACAGCGTGAAACTGGATAACGACAAACTGGAGACGCTGGGCGTACCCATCAGCGACGCATATCAGACGATGCAGACTTTCGTCGGCGGACTGTACGCGAACGACTTCAACGCGTTCGGGCACACGTGGCAGGTCATTGTTCAGTCGGAGCCCGAGTTCCGCGCGCAGCCCTCGGACATCGACCGCTTCTATGTGCGGAGCAGCAGCGGCCAGATGGTGCCGCTCGGCACGATTGCAACCGTGAGCGCGACGACGGGACCGGACGTCATTTACCGGTATAACCGATTTCGGGCGGTGCAGATTCTGGGAGGACCCGCGCCGGGCTACAGCAGCGGCCAGGCCGAAGCCGCGATGGAGCAGGTTGCCGCTTCCCTGCCCCAGGGCTTTTCCTACGAGTGGACGGGCACCACGTATCAGCAGAAACTTTCGGCGGGCAGCGATACCTCGGTGTTCGGTTTCGCGGCGGTGCTGGTGTTTCTGTTTCTGGCCGCGCTTTATGAAAGCTGGTCGATCCCGCTGGCCGTGGTGCTCGTGGTGCCGATCGGAATTTTCGGGGCTCTGCTGGCCGTGGATATCCGGTCGTTTCCGTACGATATCTATACGCAGATCGGGATTGTCACGCTGATCGGTCTTTCGGCGAAGAACGCGATTCTGATTGTGGAGTTCGCGAAAGAACGGGTCGAGCACGGGCTCTCGATCCGCGAGGCTGCAATGGAGGCGGCGAATCTGCGATTGCGGCCCATCCTGATGACGTCCTTCGCATTCATTCTCGGCGTGCTGCCGCTGGTGATTGCGAGCGGTCCCAGTTCCGGAGCGAGACGAGCGCTGGGAACCGCCGTTTTCGGCGGCATGCTTGCCTCGACGTTGCTGGCTGTCTTCATTGTGCCGGTGTTGTTTGTGGTGGTGGAACTGATCGCGAAGCGTGGCAAACCGTCGCCGGCAGCATTGCCCGCGGGAGAGGTGGCGTAATGAGGTACGCATTACTCGCTACCGCCGCGCTGGCGCTCACAGGATGCATGGTGGGGCCTAATTATCAGAAGCCTGCTGTTGCGCTGCCGGGACAGTTTCGCGGCGCGGCTGCAGCGACTGGGGCGGCTGGAACTGCTGACGCGTCGATCGCCGATACGAAGTGGCAGGATCTGTTTAAAGATCCAGTGCTGCAGCAACTGGTGGAAACCGCGCTGAAGCAGAACTTCGATATACAGATCGCCGCGGAACGCGTGCAGGAGGCGCGGGCGCAGTTTGATAGCCAGCGCGCGAACCTGTTTCCGTTTCTCAGCGGACAGGGACAGTTCGGCGCAGCGCGTACGTCGACCATTGGTGCGACGCCTTTTATTCCGGCCGGCACGAATCTCTCTCTTTCCTACACGCAGATCGGCGCAGGCGCGAGTTGGGAACCGGATTTCTGGGGACGACTGCGGAGACTCGACGAAGCGGCCCGCGCGAAGTTTCTGGGGGCGCAGGAGAATCAGCTGGCGGTCCGGATGTCGCTGGTCGCGCAGGTGATGGATAGTTACTTCCTGCTGCTCGAACAGGATCGCGAACTGAGCATTGGCAAGCAGACGCGCGACATTGCTGAGAACGGGCTGAAGCTGACTACGCTGCGGCACGATCGCGGCGCCGCTACGGGGCTGGACGTGCAGCAGGCGAATCAGCTGCTCTACACGGCGACGGCGCAGATTGCCGCCACTGAACGCAGTATTCCCCAGACAGAGGACGCTTTGAGTCTGCTGCTGGGGCAGGCTCCGGCGGATATCGCGCGCGGTGGGGCGCTCGAAACCATTGCAATGCCGGCGGCGCTGCCTGCGGGATTGCCCGTGACGCTGCTTACCAGAAGGCCGGACATCCGGCAGATGGAAGACCAGCTGATTGCCGCGAATGCGCAGATTGGCGCGGCGCGGGCGTTGTATTTTCCGCAGATAACGCTCGATGCTTTTCTGGGCGGGCAGAGCCGCGCGATTTCGGATATCTTTACCGGTCCCGCGCGCGAAGCCACGATCACGCCGAGTTTGATGGTCCCGATCTTTCAGGCGGGGCAGATTCGCGCCGGAGTCCGGCTGACAGAGGCGCAGGAACGCGAGGCGCTGATTTCTTATCGGGAGACGATTTATACGGGGCTGCGGGACGCGGCGGATGCGCTGGTGGCGAACGATCGCACGCGGGAACAGGTAGAGCAGCAGGCGCTGCTGGTGAAGGCGCTGACGGAATCCACGCGGTTGTCGCAGCTGCGGTATGAGGGTGGGCTGGATAGCTTTTTGCAGGTGCTGGATTCGGAGCGGAATTTGTTTCAGGGGCAGCTGGTGCTGGCGCAGTTGCGGATGCTGGAGTTGCAGTCTGTGGTGCGGCTGTATCAGGTTTTGGGCGGGGGCTGGCAGTAGGGTTATTTCCAGGGCAGGCGGAACCGCCTGCCCCACACAGACTGGCCAACCTGGGCGGGACACATTTTGGCTGGAGAGGCTCAGCACGATATGCGCTCCGGGCGGGTGTAGATGTTGAATCGGTCGTGGCGGAGGAAACCCACCAGCGTCAGGTTGAAGCGTTGGGCGGTTTCGACTGCGAGGGTGGAGGGCGCGCCTACTGCGGCCAGCATCGGGATGCGCGCCATGGCGGCTTTCTGGATGAGTTCGAAGCTGGCCCGGCCGGAGACTAAGAGCAGCCGGTTAGATACTGGCGAGCCGTCGCGGAGCCTGGCTCCGATGATTTTGTCTACGGCGTTGTGGCGGCCTACGTCTTCGCGGATTAGTTCCAGATGGCCTTCGGCGTCGAACAAGCCGGCGGCGTGGAGGCCTCCAGTTTGGTGGAAGACTGTCTGGGCGTCGCGCAGGATTTCCGGGAGCTTGCGAAGCGTTGCGGCGGTTATCGTGAAGTCACCTTGCGGCACGGCTTTGCATCCGTTGGCGTAGAGCGAATCGATGGACGCTTTGCCGCAGACTCCGCAGGCCGAGGTCATCGTCAGGCGGCGTTCGACTTCCGGGGGACTGGCTAACTCCACGCTGACCTGATTCCCTGCCCCGCTGATCGAGAGGATTTCGTCCGCGCTTTTAATCAGACCTTCGGTGAAGAGGAAGCCCGCGGCGAGTTCTTCGTCGTTGCCCGGCGTTCGCATGGTGATGGCGAGATTGCGGCCGTTGATCAGGATTTCGAGCGGTTCTTCGACTACGACCATGTCGGTTGCGCCATCCGAACCCAGGCGAGTTACGGGAAGGCTGACGAAGGGGCTCACGCGTTTTCCCGATTCCATTTGCGCTCGACTTCGACTCCACGTTGGGGCGTCGGATGGCCGAAGCGGGAATTGGTGCGCGGCAGCGGTGTATCGCCTCGCTCGCCGAGAACCTGCATGCGCACTGCTGTTTGCTTGTAGGCCGGAGTGTGCGTGGGCATGTCGGTGTGGCTGCCGGTAAGGAGATTCACGGGACTCGTGTGCGAGTTCATCGGCATGTAAAGTTCGTGGCCGGTGACGCGATCGGTGATGAGCGCCTGCACGCGGACATGGCCTCGTCGCGATTCGAGGCGCACCCAACTGCCGGTATCGATACCGCGCTCCGCTGCGAGTTCGGCTGAGACTTCCACGAAGGTTCCGGGCACTGCGTGTTCGAGACCGGGGACACGATGCGTCATGTTGCCAGTGTGGAATTGCTCGAGGAGACGACCGTTGTTCAGGTGGAGATTGTATTCGGCGTCGGTGCGTTCGGCAGGCTCTTTCCATTGCAGAGGATGCAGTTTGGCTTTGCCGTCAGGGAAGAAGAATTCCTTTCTGTAGAGCAAAGGTTGATCCGAACCATCGGCTGCGACGGGCCATTGCAGGCTGCGGTAGCCTTCGAGGCGAGCGTAGGAGACGCCGGCGAGAAGCGGCGTAAGGGCGGCGATCTCATCCATAATTTCGGAGGGATGCTGGTAATTCCAGTCGGCTCCGAGACGGCGGGCGACGCTTTGGATGATTTGCCAGTCGGGGCGGCTCTCGCCAAGCGGATCGAGCGCACGATAGAGGCGCTGGATGCGGCGCTCGGTGCTGGTGAAGGTGCCTTCTTTTTCGAGGCTGGGCGACGCCGGCAAAACGACGTTTGCGTATCGGCAGGTATCGGTGAGGAAGATATCCTGCACGACGAGGAAATCGAGTTTTGAAAACCCTTCACTCACGTGGTTAACGTTGGCATCGACCAGGCGCATTTCTTCGCCGATGAGATACATGGCTTTCACGCGGCCATCGAGCATGGCGTCGATCATTTCATGGTTATCGAGGCCTTTGGCAGCGGAGAGCTTCGTTTTCCAGCCTGCCTCGAATTTGGCGCGAACTGCCGGATCTTCCACCTTTTGATAGCCGGGGAAAGTGTTGGGCATGGAGCCGAGATCGCTGGCTCCCTGGACGTTGTTGTGTCCGCGCAAAGGATAGGCTCCGGTGCCGGGGCGCATGTAGTTGCCGGTGACGAGGAGCAGATTCGAGATGGCGGTGGAAGTATCGGAACCGTTGGTCTGCTGAGTGACGCCCATTGCCCACAGAATGCAGACTTTGCCGGCTTCGGCGATTGTTCGCGCGACTTTTTCCAGGGTTTCGCGCGGGACATTGCAGCGTTCGGATGCGTAGTCCATCGTGAACGGTTCGAGACTGGCGCGATATTCTGGCAGGCCGTGCACCCATTTTTCGAGAAATTCGGTTTTCGCGAGGCCGCTGTCGAGAATCCAGCGTGCGGCGGCGCAGAGCCAGATGAGGTCGGTACCGGGGGCGCAGTGCAGGTGGATATCGGCGCGGCGGGCCATTTCGTTTTCGCGCAGGTCGGAAACGATGAGCTTCTGGCCGTGAAGTTTGTGGGCGCGCTTGACGCGGGTGGCGAGAACGGGATGGCTCTCGGCAGTATTGCTGCCGATGATGACGACGAGATCGGCCTGGGCAATGTCCGTGATGGAACCGGAATCGCCGCCATAGCCAACCGTGCGGAAGAGGCCTGTGGTGGCGGGCGCCTGGCAGTAGCGCGAACAATTATCGATATTGTTGGTGCCGACGACGGCGCGCGCGAGCTTCTGCATGAGGTAGCTCTCTTCGTTGGTGCATTTCGAAGAGGAGATGAAAGTGAGGGCGTCGGGGCCGTGGGTCTGGCGGATGCGGGTGAAGGCGTGTTCGATGGCGTCGAGCGCTTCATCCCAGGAGGTTTCGTGAAGCTGGCCATCGGCGCGGCGGATGAGGGGTTTGGTGAGGCGGTTGGGATCGTTAACGAAGTCCCAGCCGAACTTGCCTTTGACGCAGGTGGAGATGCCGTTGGCGGGGCCGTGGGCAGGCTCGATTTTGAGAATGTGGCGATCGGTTTGCCATGCGCCGCCGGTCCAGACGTTGAAGGTGCAGCCGACGCCGCAATAGGTGCAGACGGTTTTGGTGCGCTTTACGAAGGCGGGGCGCGTTTTGGATTCGAGATCTGAAGTCCGGAAGATGGGGCCGAGGCCGGTGAGCGGTTCGGCGGCTTTCACGGCGTCGATCATGACTTCGAGGACAGGTTTTGGCAGACCGGTGAGTCCGCCAGCATGGCCGAGCATCTTATTTTCCATGAGCGCATTGCAGGGGCAGACTGTGACGCAGTGGCCGCAGGAGACGCAACTGGATTCGGCGATGGGCGCGCCACCATCCCAGAGCACGCGGGGATGTTCGTCTTCCCAGCGGATGGAGAGCGTTTCGTTGACCTGAACGTTCTGGCAGGCTTCGACGCAGCGGCCGCAGAGGATGCATTGGTCGGGGTCGTAGCGATAGAAGGCGTTGGCGTCGATTTTCGCGTTTGGCTTGGGCTGCCAGGGGGTTGTTTGCTTTTTGACGCCGATCAGTTCCGCCGTGTTGTGGAGGGTGCAGTTGCCGTTGTTTTTGTCGCAGACGGTGCAATAGAGACGGTGGTTGCCGAGGAGTTTATCGAAAGCTGCGGCGCGGGCGGATTTCGCGACGGGGGAGTTGATGAGGACGGAGGCTTCGCTCGCTTGCGTGGCGCAGGCGCGGACGAGTTGGCCATCGATTTCGACCATGCAGGTGTCGCAGGTGCGGATGGGGCCGAGTTGCGGGTGGTAGCAGACGTGGGGGAGTGGGATGCCGGCGCGGTCGATTACGTCTATGAGGAGAGTTCCCTCGGTGGCTTGTACCGGAATGCCGTCGATCCGGAGTGTCATGGCAGGTTCCTCCCTGGGTATCGTCTCATAAGTCCGCGTTTGGAGGGAGTTATTGCGTTGCGGCGTGGCATCGGGACGAATTCGAGGTTGCGGGAGCACGTTTCAGGCCGCTATTGGGGGGAGATTCTCCGTTTTGGGGTCGCTTTCGGTTGAGGCGGGCGGCGGGGTTGCGGGTTCGGAATCGTTTTGAAGGAACGAAACCAATTTTTGGTTAAGTGGTTTGATTGCAACGGCGGAAGTTTCGGGTACCGCTCTTTCACAGTCGGGGTTCGGTAGGGCTTGCGCCGGTTCCGCAGGTTCGTCGGCTCGTTTGGCTCGGAGTTCCATGAGTTGCCTGAGCGCTTTCTGGAAATTGCGCTGGGCGGAGTTGATGCGGCGATCGACGCGGTCGAAGGCTTTGCCGGAC
>Ga0182024_10001646_pt1 | contig 56758 bp, 49 predicted proteins | sample P32metaG_FD_120480 | JGI IMG/M metagenome (GOLD analysis project Ga0182024, IMG submission 120480) | Permafrost microbial communities from Stordalen Mire, Sweden - P3-2 metaG (Illumina Assembly) | ecosystem: Environmental > Terrestrial > Soil > Wetlands > Permafrost | place: Sweden: Stordalen...
AGGATGCGGCGCTGGAGCGGCGCTTCCAGCCCATCATGGTCGGCGAGCCGACCGTGGACGAGACCATCGAGATTCTCAAGGGCCTGCGCGATCGCTACGAGGCGCACCACCGCGTGCAGATCCTCGACGCGGCGTTGGTGGCGGCCGTTGAAATGTCAGATCGGTATATCACCGGACGTGCTCTGCCGGACAAGGCGATCGACGTGATTGACGAAGCCGGTGCTCGCATCCGGCTCCGCAGCATGACCAAGCCGCCGAATCTGGCGGAGCTCGAAGAGCAGATCGAGCGGCTGAGCATCCAGAAGGACGAGGCGGTGAAAAACGCCGAGTATGAGGAAGCCGCCAAGCTGCGCGATCAAGCCGAAGCCCTGCGTGCCAAGAAAGAGGACATGCAGAAGCAGTGGCGCGACAAGGCCAAGGAAGTGGACGGCGTGGTGGATGAAGAGGTCATCGCCGAAGTCATCAGCAAGATGACCGGCGTTCCGCTCACCCGTCTCGAAAAGGAAGAAGCCCAGCGCCTGCTGGAACTGGAAAACGAGCTGCACAAGCGCGTGGTTTCGCAGGACGAAGCGATCAAGGCGATCAGCAAAACGATCCGCCGGGCGCGCTCCGGCCTGAAGGATCCGCACCGCCCGATGGGCTCGTTCCTGTTCCTCGGGCCGTCCGGCGTCGGCAAGACGCTGCTCTCCAAGGCGCTGGCCGAGTTCATGTTCGGCAACGCCGACGCGCTCATCCAGATCGACATGAGCGAGTACATGGAGAAGCACAACGTCAGCCGATTGATCGGCGCCCCTCCGGGCTACGTCGGCTACGAGGAAGGCGGCCAGCTCACCGAGCGCATTCGCCGCCGGCCTTACAGCGTGGTGCTGCTCGACGAAGTCGAGAAGGCCCACCCGGACGTGTTCAACATGCTCCTCCAGATTATGGAAGAGGGCCGGTTGACCGACTCGTTCGGCCGTCACGTGGATTTCCGCAACGTCGTCATGATCATGACCAGCAACATCGGTTCTGATCTGATCAAGGGCGGCGGCCCGGGCTTCGGCCTTCGGCCGACGGGCAAGGGCGCGGTGGAGGAGCGGAACTATCAGACGATCAAGGACACGGTCATGAAGGAACTGGAGCGGTACTTCCGCCCCGAGTTCATCGGCCGTCTCGATGACGTGATTGTGTTCCGTCCGCTGAGCCGCACGAACCTCGAATCGATTGTGGAGTTCGAGCTGAAGAAGGTCACCAAGCGACTGGTCGATCATGGCCTGCGGATCGAGATCTCCGAGGAAGCCAAGGAGTTCTTGATCGACAAGGGCACCAACGCCGACTTCGGCGCGCGGCCCCTTCGCCGGGCGATCGAGCAGCACGTGGAAGACCCGCTCAGCGAGGAAATCCTCCGCGGCAGCTTCAAGGGTAAAGACCTGATCCGCATCACCGTCAAAACCGAAGACGACGGCAACAAGCACCTCTACTTCGACGCCCAGGATCTCAAGGCGCCCGAAGAGCGAACGCTTGCCAAGGCCGCGTCGGATGCGACTTGATTTGCGGTAACAACTAACCAACGCAAACGCCCGGAACGGTGATGTTCCGGGCGTTTGTGTTGTCTGATCGGCGAGGGGCGATTATTAGCCAGCTAGCCAGAAAGCTGGTTTGCTGGTAAAGTGGATCTATGAAAACGACCTTGGACCTGCCGCAACATCTCGTTCGGGAGATGAAGCTGCGCGCTGCACGGGATGGCCGCAAGTTAAAGGACGTGGCGGCTGATGCGCTCCGAGCCGGTCTCACTGCACCGTCGCAGCCGACCGCGCCAAACACGGCTAAGATCACGAGAGATCGGAAGACCGGCCTTCCGGTGATTCAGTGCCGCCGCCCGGCGGCACGCGGCGATGAAATAACGCCGCAACGGGTTGCCTCGATTCTGGCGGATCAGGAATTGGGGTGGATCCGTGAACCTGGCTGACACCAACTTCTGGCTTGCCCTGGCGCTGTCGAAGCATCAATTTCACACGACCGTGCGCGACTGGTTCGACAGGCAGTCCAAAGCCTCGGTTCTCTTCTGCCGCGCGACGCAGCAGTCGCTTCTGCGGCTCCTGACCACGGATGCCGTGCATCGGCCGTACGGAAACGCCGCCCTGAGCAATTCCGGCGCTTGGAAGTTTTATCGCGACCTTCGCTCTGATCATCGATGCGGCTTCGCCAAGGAACCCAAAACGATCGAGGGACAATGGAAGGCAATGGCCTCGCGGGATTCAGCATCGCCCAAGCTGTGGATGGACGCCTATCTTGCCGCCTTCGCGGCGTCCGGAGGCCACGGTTTCGTCACCACCGATGAAGGGTTTAAGCAGTTTACGGCCTTGCGATTGATCCTGCTGACAAGAGCGGGAGGACCCCTCCCGTGAAACAACTGAAACCAACGCAGACGCCCGGAACAGTGATGTTCCGGGCGTTTGTGTTTTCACGTTGGTACGCTAATTTGTTGAATATGCGCGACGAGGAATGGTTGACGATTGACCCTGACATCCTTGGCGGCACGCCGGTGTTTCGTGGAACGCGCGTGCCGGTGAAATCTCTCTTCGATTATCTCGAGGACAATTACACACTCGAAGAGTTCACCGAGTTCTTCCCGACCGTCACGCTCGACATGGCCCGCCGGGTACTTGAGCAATCCGAGTCTCCAACTCTCCACCAACATGCTTGCGCGACTCGTGGCCGCGGCGGACCTGATCAATAATGCTGTTTCGTTGATCCAGCCAGGCGAATTCCGGGTATTGCAAATCCCCTGACTCCGCGGCCGTGCCGGATGCCAGTGGGACCGGCGGGGTGAGGGTTCACTCGAAGTGGATTCTGTTTCGAAAGACATGGCCGACGCGGCAAACCCTCACCCTGCCCTCTCCTCTTCGAGCCTGAGCCTCAGAGCCGAAGGCCGGATTACCGGGAGAGGGAAATCTGGCAAGCCCACCACTGCGCGCTACCACCCTTCAATCCCGATCCCCATCGCCTCGGCCAGCACTTCGGCGATGTGCTTCGTTCGCACATCGACGCCCTGCCGGTGGCACATCCCTGAGATATTCATGGTGCAGCCGGCGTCGTTACAGATGAGGGTGGAGGCGCCGGTGGCAGCGACGCATTTCACTTTGTCATCGACAATGGCGCCGCTGATCGCAGGATATTTCACGGCAAAGGTTCCGCCGAAGCCGCAGCATTGGTCGGTCTTTTCCATGGGGCGGAAGTCGACGTTGCCGATCTGCTTGAGGAGGCGCACGCCTTCGTCCTTGACGCCGATGCCGCGGAGGTGGCAGGTGTAGTGGTAGGTGATGGGCCGTTTGTCGGGGAGGGTAAGTTTGGACAGATCGACGTTCAGCACTTTGTCGAGGAACTCGACGAACTCGAAGGTGCGGGAGGCAAGTTTGTTCATCGCCGGCTCCCAGACGGGATCGCCGTGGAGGAGCTGGTGGTATTGCTCGCGCACCATCGCGCAACAGCTTCCGCTGGGGGTGACGACGTATTCGTACGGCTCGAAGATCGAGATCAGCCGCTTGGCTAGGTCGCGCGATTCATCGTGAAAGCCATTGTTGTAGAACGGCTGCCCGCAGCAGGTCTGCGCCTGCGGGAACGAGACCTGGCACCCCAGCCGCTCGAGGATTTTGGTGACGGCAATCCCGACGTGCGGATAGAACTGATCGGTCAGGCAGGTAATGAACAGGGCAACATTCTTCAGCGGCATGAGATAGGCGGCACTTTATGCGCTGCTGGCGGGGAACACAAGCGAGGGGGATCGGCAGATGCCGCAGGAAATTCGAAATCCGAAACACGAAATCCGAAACAAATCAGAAGGAACTAAATCCGAATGACCCGACCCGGCGCCCTGGTACGCGGCCGGTTGGGTTGGGGTGGTTCGTCCTTTGGAATTTCGAGTTTGTTTCGGATTTCGTGCTTCGGATTTCGGATTTGTTCGGTCCTGCGGTTTTGGATTTTTATTCAGGTTTGCAGGATGAGGGTATCGGCAACCGAAAACCGGGTATCGTCACATGGTTTTTCAATCCGAACGCGGCGTGGGGCTCGAAACTCGCCCGTCCACGGGCGGGACGCCCGTGCCACGAAAATGCAGTTCGGAGCGCGTCGGGCTAACTTGAAGGCCGGCCGGCGAATCGGTACATTGCTCGGCTTCCCCGACACCGGGCGAGCGTAAGCTACCGCGAACGAAACCGTTGCGGCACCACTACCCAGTAAAGGAGCAGGCCGTTGATTATCGTGATGGAAACCAACGCGTCGGCCGAGGCGATCGACCGGGTCTCGCGCGAGATTGAAAAGATGGGCTCGCAGCCACACCTCTCGCGCGGGAAGTTCCGCACCGTCATCGGCGCGGTCGGCGAGGAGGGGGCGGTCGATCAGGCCCACCTGGCAAGCCTCGACGGCGTGGAGAAGGTGGTGCCGATCATGAAGCCCTACAAGCTCGCCAGCCGCGAGTTTCACGAGGACGACAGCGTCATCGAGGTCGGCGGCGGGAGCGTGCCAAAGGTGAAGGTCGGCGGCCCGCACGCGGCGTGCATCGCAGGGCCGTGCGCGGTCGAAAACCTCAAGATGCTCCGCACCATCGCCCGCCACGTCCGCGACGGCGGCGCGACGATTCTCCGCGGCGGGATCTATAAGCCGCGAACATCGCCCTACTCCTTCCAAGGCCTCGGCCTCGAAGCGCTCAAATGGATGCGCGACACTGGCGACGAACTGGGCATGCCGATCTGCGTCGAAGTCATGGATACCCGGCAGGTCGAGTCGATGGAGCCGCTGGTCGATTGCTTCCAGATCGGCGCCCGCAACATGCAGAATTTCGACCTGCTCCGCGAAGTCGGCAAGACCCGCAAAGCGGTGCTGCTGAAGCGCGGTTTGGCCGCGACGGTGAAGGACTGGCTCCTCTCGGCCGAGTACGTGCTATCGCAGGGGAACCGGTCGGTCATTCTTTGCGAGCGCGGGATCAAGACCTTCGAAGATAGCATCCGCTATACGCTCGACATCACGTCGATTCCGGTGACGAAGCAGTGGACGCACCTGCCGGTGATCGTCGACCCGAGCCATGCCGCGGGCAAGCGCGATTACGTCCCCTCGATCGCGATGGCGGGCATGGCCGCCGGGGCGCACGGGATCATCGTTGAAGTCCACTACTGCCCTTCCGAAGCCCAGTGCGACGGCCCACAGGCGCTGCTGCCGGAGACTTTCAAGGAACTAATGGGCCAACTCCGGGCCATTGCCGCAGTCACAAAGAAAGAATTCGCGGAGGCGGGCGAGTTGGTGAGCGCTTAAGAGGAGATGGATCGACCACAGGAGATAAGAACAAAGAACAGAAGAGAAGAGATATAACCGCAGATTGCGCAGATTTTCGCAGATTGGAATACAAGAAGCAGGGAGGAAGACAAAAACGCTCGTTTGCGGCATTCAAATCTGCGTAAATCTGCGCAATCTGCGGTTATATCTCTTCTCCGTGACTTCCTCTGTGTCCTCTGTGTCCTCTGTGGTCAATCGTATTTTGGAATTCAATAATGCCTCGAATCCCATTCGTAGCTGGTAACTGGAAAATGAACACGGCCAAGGCGTCGGCCATCGAGCTGGCAAAGGCCATCGCCAAGGGTGCGCCCAGGTCGGGGGTGCAGGTGGGGATGGCGCCGCCGTTTGTTTATTTGGATGTGGTGACGCAGGCGGTCGCGGGTTCACCCGTGCTGGTTGGGGCGCAGGACCTTTACTTCGAGAAGAGCGGCGCGTTCACCGGCGAAGTGTCGGCGGAAATGCTCAAGGACGTCGGCGCGAAGTTTGCCCTCACGGGCCATAGCGAACGCCGGCATGTGCTCGGGGAATCGTCAAAGCTCATCATGCAGAAGGCCCAGGCGGCCTACGGCGCGGGGCTGATCCTCGTCCACTGCGTCGGCGAAAAACTCGACGAACGCGACGGCGGCAGAACCCTGAGCGTCGTGCAGAGCCAGCTCGAGGAGCTGAGCAACCAGATGCAGGACCCCGACCGGGTGGTCATCGCATACGAGCCGGTCTGGGCGATCGGCACCGGGCGAAACGCCACCGATGAGCAGGCGCAGGAAGTGCATGCGTACATTCGCCAGGCGATCGGGAAGTTGTGGAACACCGATTTTGCCAACCGCGTACGAATCATCTACGGCGGCAGCATGAAGCCCGAAAACGCCAAGGGCCTGATGAATCAGCCCGACGTTGACGGTGGCCTGATTGGTGGCGCGTCGCTGAAGGCCGACAGTTTCCTGGCGATCGTGAACGCCGCCGTTTAAAGGGTGCTTTTACAGCCTGACGGGAGCCGAGCGGCTCCGCCGCCGGACGCTCCATCCATCGGGTTGTGCATGATGTCCAAAACGATTTCTTCGAGGCGCGGGCGTCCCCCGCGATGATTATGACTTCGATTGACTTTTTCTTCTGGCTGCTTCTGGTCCTGCTGCTGATCGTCAGCCTGTTCCTGATCCTCCTGGTCCTGATCCAAAAAGGCCGCGGCGGCGGGCTGTCCAACGCCTTCGGCGGCGGTGGCGGGAACACCGCCTTCGGCTCCAAGACCGGCGACGTGCTCACCTGGGCGACCAGCATCGTCTTCGGCATCTTCATGCTGCTGGCCGTCGGCCTGAACCTCGTCGCCAACCACCGCCAGGACTTGATGGACAAGGGCCAGAAGACCAGCGCGGTGAGGCCGGAGAATCCAGTGGAGTAGAGTAAGAAGAGGGTTCAGGGAGTCGGGTATGAAGAGGGTTCAGGGTTCGGGGTTCAGGAAATGCTTCAAACCGCCGCCTGACCCCTGACCCCTGACCCCTGACCCCTGACCCCTGAACCCTGAACCCTCCCCTTCACCCGAGCACAGCATGATCGTTAGCATGACCGGATTCGGCGACGCGACGGCGGAGCGCGAGGGGACGCACTACGCGGTTGAAATTCGCTCGCTGAACAACCGTTTTTTTAAGCCGGTGATCAAGCTGCCCGAGACGGTCAGCGGGCTGGAGCCGGAGCTTGAATCGATGCTTCGCGAGGCGCTGGGCCGCGGGTCGATCACGTATATTTTGAAGATGCGGTCGGATAGCGCCGAGGCCGCCTATCACATTAATACGCAGGCGCTCAAGTCGTATCTTGCACAGCTTCGGGAGATTAAAGGCCTCGATGATTTCGTGCAGATCGATCTGGCGGGCCTGCTGCAGCTTCCCGGCGTCTGCCAGGAGCCGCGCGACGAGACCGACGAAATCGCCCGGCACGGCCCGGTCGTTCGCGAGCTGACCGCCAAAGCGATCATCAAGCTCGACGCCATGCGCCGGCGCGAGGGCGAGGGCCTATTTGCCGAGCTGATGAAGCACGTGAACGTGATTGCCGCCAGCCTCATTGAAATCGGCACGCGGGCGCCGTCGGTGATCGAAGACTATCACCGCCGATTGTCGCAGCGGGTGAATCAGCTCATGGCCAAGGCCGAACTGCACGTGGACCAGACAGATCTCATCAAGGAAGTGGCGGTGTTCGCCGAGCGTGCCGACATTGCCGAGGAAATTCAGCGCTTGACGTCGCACCTGGACGCCTTCGAGCAGGCCTGCCGCACGGGCGAGCACGCGGGCCGCAAGCTCGATTTCATCGCCCAGGAAATGCTTCGCGAGGCCAACACGATCGGCAGCAAAGCCAACGACGCGACGATCGCCAGGCACATCGTGGAGATTAAAGGCGCGATCGATCGGGTGAAGGAACAGGTGCAGAATGTGGAGTAGAGGGAATGCAAAATGCAAAACAGGCAATGCAAAATGTAAAATGGATCAACGGTCGTCCCCCGTTTTGCATTTTGCATTGCCTGTTTTGCATTTTGCATTCCAACGCCAATAGCTATGTCGGTCTCGTCTTCCCATCCCGGCCAATTGATCGTCCTCTGCGGCCCATCCGGCGTCGGCAAGAGCACGATCTCGCTGCGGCTGCAGACCGATACCGGCATCCGCTACGCCATAAGCACCACCACGCGAAGCAAGCGGCCGGGGGACGACAAGGGCAAGGTTTACGACTACGTCGCGACCGACGAGTTCTTTCGTCGATTGGACCACGATGACTTTTTGGAGTACGCCCAGGTCTACGGCGACTACTACGGCACGCCGAAGCACCCGACGCTGGACGACCTGTCTGTGGGCAAGGACGTGCTGCTGGAGATCGACGTGCAAGGCGCGTTGCAGGTGCGATATCAGTACACCGATGCACTGATGATTTTCATTTTGCCACCCGACGAGCCTACACTATTAGCCCGGCTCAATAGCCGGGCGCGCGACACCGCCGAGGACATCACCCGCCGGTTCCGCGCTGCCAAGCGTGAAATTCACATGGCCAAGGGGAGCCGGGCGTTCGATCACATGGTGATCAACGACGATCTCGGCCGGGCCGTGACGGAAATCGAACGGATTATCGCAAACAAGAAGACTGGAGCACTTTAAGACTATGATCGAAGCCCTCAAGAGCGACGAAATCGTGAACAAAGTCGGCGGCCGATTCAAGCTGACCGCCCTGATCCAAAAGCGCATGCTCGAGCTGATGGATGGCGCGCGCCCCCTGGTCGAGCGCGGAAGCATGACCGATCTGGAAGTGGTGATTCAGGAAGTGCTGCAGGACAAAATCGCCATTGATTATGAAGCCAGCGGGCTGGCCGAGCCGAAGGGCGCGAACTGACTTCTGTTGAGGCGGGGCCGACGACCACTGAACAAGGGTGCCCTACCGTGTTCCCGCCGGCTCCAGAGCACATCCAGAAATTCCTTCGCGCGGTCACGGCGACAAATCCGGGGATCGGCCTTCTCGACACGCGCACTGGCCGGCTATACTTATGTGTCGCCTCTGCGCTGGCTGACGGCGACCATGCCAGCCTTGTCGAGCAAGAGTTGGGCATCGTCGAGGCCGATGATGCGGCCCACCTGCGAGGATTTGTCATCGGGCTTGACGGCAACTCGTGGCGCTTCGTCAACAACTCGGGATTGAATCCGATGAACAACAGGATGGAGCCTGAACTCTTCGATGAATTACAGGCCGTTCTGACTTCGGCGATGAACCGGTTCCGATAGAGGAGGCTTGTGGCACACGCGACGGCATTATCCGCGAGCGATCAGACAGCCATTGAGGTCTCGCTTGGCCGGATGGTCGGGGATATGTTCGGCGCGCTCGCAACGTTGCCCCTGTACTGTTTGGGCGAACTGCCCGCTCCCGATCCGAATCAAATTGTATTGGAACATTACGAGGTTTGGCGTTCTTGCTTGATTGTCACGCGTGAGATCATCAGGTCGGATGGTTCGGTAACCGCCGATTTCCGCTCGTCCCTGGATGCGATGATGACGGCCGCCGGCGACCTTCGGGACGCGTATCTCGGTCTATCCGCATCAGGTCGAACGGACCCCGCTCGCGCCCTTGCGGCATACGATCGGCTGGCCGAAACGTACGGCCACATTCCAAGCCTGATGGGCGATGTTTCCCGTAGCCTGGAGATCGATCACACGTATCTTGCAAAGCCCGGCAGCATCCGGCATTCGTCCTACGAACGCGCTTTGACCTCGCTTGGTGCGGAACTCCATTCCCGCATCGCATCGCAGTCTCGGCTTTTGGCCGGGGGATGATCATCATGGCTCCCCCATCATCCGAAACAGAAACACCATCGCTCAAAGGCCGAGAGGTCATCGTCGCGGTCTGCGGTGGGATCGCGGCTTACAAAGTCGCGGACGTGGTCAGCAAGCTAGTGCAGCTCGGCGCCGGTGTCACCGTCTGCATGACCAAAGGGGCGCAGAAGTTCGTCACCCCGCTCACGTTTGAAGCGCTCTCCGGCAGGCCGGTGCGAACCGGCACGTTCGAGTTGGTCGAGTCATCCGATCCCCAGCACATCGCGCTGACCGAACGAGCCGACCTGATGCTCGTCGCCCCGGCGACCAACAACATCATCGCCAAAGTAGCGCACGGCCTCTGCGACGATTTGGTGAGCCTGATGGTCTGCGCCGCGGCCTGCCCGGTCGTCTTCGCGCCGGCGATGAATAGCCGAATGTGGGACCATCCGGTGGCCCAGGAAAACTTTGCCAAGCTTGCCTCGCTTGGCTACCGCTTCATCGGCCCGGAAACGGGCTGGCTTGCCTGCCGCAACGTGGGGGCGGGACGCCTGAGCGAGCCGCAAGAGATTGTCGATGTCGTCACGGACATTCTGGTGCGCTCCGACCCGAAGGAGTCCCGCCCTGCACCGAGCCCGCGATCGAAGGCATAAACGCACGAGGGCACCGGATTGCCGGATGCCCTCAATGCGTGTCTCAGGATTTCCTACCTTATTGCACTCATTGCACATGGTGTGCAAGGTCATACAAATATTTCAGCCGGGCTCCGCTGAGGGTCTTTAGGTCCGTCAGGATCTGCTGATTCGTCGTGCGATTGTCACTGATCTGGGTCAACACCGCGGCATGCACATCGACCAGCAGCTTCGAGCGATCGGCACGAGTCTGATCAATATCGGCCTGTTCTTGGCTGGGATTGCCGCGGTCGTCCCGCTGCCGGGCCAGGTCCGCCGAGATCGTCGCGTTGTCCGAATTCCGCACCGCGGGAATGGCCGCCCGATCCGAAGCCAAGGTGCTTGTACGTGTTGCCCGGTCGGTAGCCAATGTTTGCTGGTCCGTGGCAATCGCCTGTTGGTCGGCCTGCTGGGTCGGACTCAGTAGCTTGTGCGGCAACGTTGCCGACAGAAACATCCGTGACTCCAGCGATTCGTAAAATAGCGACATGTTCGATCCTCCTTAAGGGATTCTGCGAAGTTCTGATTTCGACTTTCGCAAAAGATGTGCCGATGCGGCAGGGACCGAAGGGCCGCGATTCCAAGCCCGCGAGACCATTGAAATCGCGGGTCCACATTGACATGCAATAACGAACTCTTCGCCCATCAGGCTTGGAATTTCGCGGTTGTGCTCGATCCCGCTGCCAGTTTGTCGCGGCCGATCGCCGTTTCAATCATCCTGGAAGTCCAACGGAACTGAACTCCCAATGGCTGTATCCCGATCAGCGCGAGCCTGATTCTCATACTGGGACCCTACGCGCCTTGCCATCTTTCGTGGCACGGGCGTCCCGCCCGTGGGCGATTCAGTTTCGACTCGGACGCCGTGCTCGGAGTGGAAAACCAAGTCACGATACCTGGTTTTCCACTCCGAACACGGCATCGGTATCGACACTCATCCGTCCACGGGCGAGACGCCCGTGCCACAAAAGGGTCAACATCGCGACCGCTTCCGCGGCCCCACCCATTCGATCCTTCACTGGGTTCCGGTACACTATTTCATCGGAGGACAGTCCATGTCTCAGCACACTCGCCGGTCTTTTCTGGAACACACCCTGGCCGTCGCGGCCGCGGGGATTGCAAGCTCGACCCGTCGCTTACCGGCGCAGGACACCGATGCGCCATCTTCCACCCGCCCCCGTTCCACGGAACGCGTTGGCCTGGCGATCATCGGCCTGCATGGCCGCGGGATCGATCACCTCGACGCCTACACCTTCGACGATCGCGTGGAGGTTATCGCACTCTGCGACGTGGACTCGGCCACGTTCGGCAAAGCGCAGCGGAAATTGGCCGAGCGCGGCCGGCCCGTCGCCAAACCGTATTCGGACATCCGCAAGTTGCTCGAGGACAAGTCGGTGCAAGCGGTTTCGATCGCGGCGCCCAATCACTGGCACGCCCTGGCCGGCATCTGGGCGATGCAGGCCGGCAAGGACGTTTACGTCGAGAAGCCCGTGAGCCACACGTTCGTGGAAGGCCGGCGGCTGGAAGAGGCGCGGGCGAAATACGGGCGGACCTGCCAGGCGGGCCTGCAATCGCGATCGAACGCCGCGTACCGGCAGGCGATCCAGTACGTCCACGACGGGAAGATCGGAAAGCTGAGCCTCGCCCGTGGCTTGTGCTACAAACGCCGTAAAAGCATCGGGCATCTCCGTGATGCCCCGGCGCCGCGGGGCGTGGATTACGACCTGTGGCTCGGCCCGGCGCCCAAGCGCCCGTTCAACCCCAATCGCTTTCACTACAATTGGCATTGGAACTGGGATTACGGCAACGGCGACATCGGAAATCAGGGCGTCCACCAAATGGACGTGGCCCGCTGGGCTTTGAATAAGGAGTTGCCGCCAAATGTCGTCTCCTTTGGCGGACGATTCGGCTACGAGGACGACGGCCAAACCCCCAACACCCTGGTCTGCTTCTTCGATTACGGCGACTCACACCTGCTTTTCGAGGTGCGCGGCCTCGAAACCGCTCCCGTGCAGGAGCTTATGGTCGGCACGATCGTCTACGGCTCCGAAGGGTTTGTCGCAATCGCCAACGAGGACATCGATCACGCGGTGGCATTCGATGCCAAGGGGAGCATCGTCCAGCGCTTTAAGGGAAGTGGCAACCACTTCAATAATTTTATCTCCGCCGTGCTGAGCGGCCGACAGTCAGACCTGCACTGCCCGATTATTGAAGGCCACCTTTCCAGCGGGATGTGCCACCTGGCGAATATTTCTTATCAGCTCGGGGAGTCGCGGCCTTTCCCCCAGGCCAGTTCGGTGGCCCGTGAAGGCATGGATTTGAACGAAGCGTTTAACCGTTTCGAGCAGCACCTGGCGGCTAACACGCTCAAGCTGGCGGAAATCACGTACAAGAAGGGTCCGCAGCTCTCGTTCGATCCGCGCGAGGAGACGTTCGGGTCGGACGCGGCCGCCAATGCCTTGCTTACGCGGGAATACCGCCAGCCCTTCGTTGTGCCCGAGCATTTGTAGAGACCGCGCCGCCGCGTTTGGAGATCGTTTCACAGCCGAAGGGAGCCGAGCGGCTTGGCCGCCGGGTGCGTTAATCGACCGGTTGCGAGGCGATCTCTCATCGCGGAATTTCCGATCCGGCCAATATCCGGGGGGCGGGCGTGTCCGGCAGAAACTCCAGCAGATGGCACACGCCATCGGAATCAAACCGCCGAGTGCAATGCCCGGACAGCTCGCGGGTGGCAAACGCGTTGACCAGCTCCGTGCCGAGCGATGCACTCTTCGGCTCGGCGACGGCCGGGCCGCCCCGCTCCTTCCAGGCCAGCCGCACGACGCCACCGGATAGCACGCTCCATCCCACCGTCAGCCGGCCCCCGGGCACGCTGTGCGCGCCGTACTTGCAACTATTGGTGAACCATTCGACCAGGATCATCGCCAGCGGGAGCACGCGCCGCGGGCTGATGACGACCTCCGGCCCTTCGATGATCTGCACGATCCCTTCGCAAGCCGAGTGCTGCATCGCCTGCAGCATGGATTCGATCAGCCGCCGCAACTCCACCGGCTGCCAGCCTCCGGTGGCCAGCATCTGGTGAACGTGCGCCATGCCGCCGATGCGCGCCTCGATTGCGTCGGCAAACGACTGCACGTCGGTGGCTTCGGCGCGCATCACGGAGATGAGGCCGAGCAGCGCCGAGAGATTGTTGCGCACGCGATGCTCGACTTCCTGCACGAGCCGCCGGTTGTGCTCCGACAGCTCGCGGTAGTGCCGCTCGCCCTCGCGCAGCTCATCCTCGGTTCGCTTCTGCTCGCTGATGTCTTCGTGGATCAATACGACTTCATAGATCTGTCGGCGCTCGTCCATCACCGGATAAATGTGGGCGCGAGTCCAGAGTTGGCGGCCGACGAATGGCCCGCGGTCCGGCACGTAGGGAATGGGAGGAATCGCCAGCGTCTCGCCGGCAAACGCGCGCTGGATCAACTGCATGATGCCGCGCTCGACCAGTTGCGGGTCGGCCAGAATGTTGTATCCGGGAATGTCCGCTTGCGTGACGCCGAACAGTTCCTCCCAAGCGCGATTGACCCGCCGAACGCGGCCATCGGGCCAGAAGGTCTGAATACTCACCGGCGCCTGCTCGACGAGCAGCCGCAATCGGGTTTCCGAGAGTCGCAGCGCCTGCTCGGCGGCTTTGCGCTCGGACAGGTCGCGCATCACGCTGACGCCCCCGATCAACTCGCCGCGGCCGTTGCGGACGGGGCGCGCGGTGATGCTCACCCAGCCCGCTTCCGACTCGCGATCCTTGCGCACCATGAGTTCGGCGTCGTCCACCGATTGTCCATGGATCGCTCGCCGAAGGGGTAGCTCCTCGAAAGGGAATGGCGTGACTCCATCGGCCTGAAAAAAGCCAAAGTAATGCGGCCAATGCTCGGTGATCACTTCCGCCGGGGTGCGGCCCAACATGCGCCCCATTGCCGCATTGAACAACAGAAATTTGCCCGAGACGTCGGCCACCGCCACGCCGTCGCCCATGTTCTCCAGCACCAGTTCCAGGAGACTGGTTTGCCGCTCGACTTCGGCCGTCCGCTGGGCAACGCGCTGCTCGAGCGTCGCGTTTAGCTTCTGCAGCTCGGCTTCGGCATTGCGCTGCTCGGTCACGTCGCGGGTATAGCCGGCGATCCCGATGATTTCCCCCGCGGCATCGCGCCTGGGCTCGAGCGCGGTGTCGAAATGATAGACCCGCCCGCCGATCGTCATCTTGGTCCTGATCCGCTCTCCCGCGCCGGTGGTCAGGACGCGGCGCTTGGCCGCCACGTGTACTTCCAGTTGGTCAGGTGGAACCACTTCGGCGTCGGTATGTCCCGCAAGACCCTCGGGAGTGAAAGGCGGGATGGCCTTGCTCACCCAAGTGAATTTCAGGTCCAGGTCCTGATAAAACATGAGGTCGGGCGAGTTTTGCACCAGCAGCCGAAACCGCTCCTCGCTTTCGCGGAGCGTCTCCTCGGCGTCCCGCCGTTCGGTGACGTCGAATGACACCCCCGCCATCCGCACGGGCGTGCCGTCCGGCCTGGCATCCATCACCCCGCGGTCGCGCATCCAGCGCACCTGCCCGTCCGGTCTCTGGATGCGATATTCGGCAGCAAAGGAGCCGGGCCGCTCCAGCAGCCGCTCGATCATTTCCTTGATCGTCGGCGCGTCTTCCGGATGAATGACGTGAAAGAACTCCTCCGGCCACTGCGGCGCGCCGATCAAATCGGTGCTCCCGCGATGGAAGTGCCGGCCGGCTACCGGATCCCACTCCCAGGCAACCATGTTCGCTGCCGACAGCGCGAACTCCAGCCGCCGCTCCGCATCCCGCGCGGCCGCCTGCGCTTCCTTGAGCGCGGTGATGTCGGCAAACATCCCCAACGTCCCGACCAACTCTCCATTTTCGGCCACAAGCGGCGAGGCGCTGACCAGCATCCAGACCTGCTTCCCCTCCTTCCGGCGCAACGGAAATTCGTGTACGTAAAGGACGCCCCGGCGGCGGTCGTCCATCCGCGCCTCGGCTTCCGGGCGGTGCTGCGGATCCATGAAATCGTAAATGAGCCGGCCGTCCATCTCACCCGGCTCGTAGCCGAGCATCTGCTCCATTCGCCGATTGACGTACGTGGTGCGAGCCTCGGCATCGATCGTCCAGACCCCCTCCTGCGCGGTCTCGACGATGTTGCGGAATCGCCGCTCGCTGTCGCGCAAAAGCCGCTCGGCTTCGAGCCGGCCGGTCACGTCTTGCCCGGTGCCGACGATGAACCGCACCCGGCCCGCTTCATCGAGCAGCCCCGTGCTCGACCAGGCGATGGTTCGTCGCCCCCCCGGCGTGAGCCACTGGTTCTGATACTCGGCGGGAACGCCATCCGCGCTCATCCGGGCAAACACCGACTTCGCCCGCTCGCACTCCTCGGCAGGCAGTGCGAAGTCCCAGAGGAATCGGCCGATGACGTCCTGCCGCGACCTGCCCGTCAATTGTTCGCAGGCGCGGTTGAACTTCACCAGCCTGCCGTCCTGGTCCAGCACGACGATCAGGTTGGCCACGGTGTCGAAGATTGCCCCATCAAGTTGATGCTCGTCGATCATCGCTCGCGATTGTCGTCAAGGAGCTTGTTCCGTCCATCGGAATTGCACCGGTGGCGTAAACCCAGGCGTTTGTTACACTATTTTGCGGCATGAGATTCTCTGCGGGGAACTGAAACACAGACCAAAGGAACGAAGCGATGATTTCTATCCGAAACCTCACCCTCTGCGCCATTTTCCTGGCCGCTTGCATGCTGAGCGGCTGCAAGGGCGATCTGTCGACTCCGAAAGGCGCCGCCAAGACGTTTGCCACCGCGATGGAGAATGGCGATGTCGAGGCCGCCAAGCGCGCCACCACCGGCGGCGACCCCGCCGTCATTGAGTCGATGGTGAAGCTGACCGGCAATATGAAAAAGCTTCGCGACGCGGCGGTTTCAAAATTTGGTGACGAGGGAAAGACCGCTTTTGGCGCCGGGCACGGCGAGTCGATGGACCTGAGCAAGAGCGTCGACGACGCCGACGTCAAGGAAGACGGCGACACCGCCACGCTGACGCCCAAAGGCGAGGCCCGACCGCTGAAGATGAAGAAGGTCAGCGGCGATTGGAAGGTCGACGCCAGCGAGCTGACCGGGGCCATGGGGAACATGGGCTCGGCCATGTTCGACAACATGTCCAAGGCCGCCGCGGAAACTGCCGACGACATCAAGGCCGGCAAATACAAGACAGCCCAGGAAGCGCAGCAGGCCTTTGGCAGCAAGATGGCCGGATCGTCGCTCGGCAAGCTCCAGGCGCCGGATCAGCCGAAATAATGCCGCGCATTACTCCCTCTCCCTCCGGGAGAGCGTTGGGGTGAGGGGAAGTCGGAGGAGACTTTGATCGGCAATGTGAGGCACTTGTAATTCCCCCTCACCCCGGCCCTCTCCCAGAGGGAGAGGGAGGAGGAGGGAAGCGAACGCTCTAAATCCCCGACGTGATGTGACGTATACTCACCCACGCGCCGCTTGCGGCTTCGCCGACGAAGGGACCTCCTTCGAAGGGATCCCGCCGAATCACGCCCCTTCGTTGGCGAAGCCGCAAGCGGCGGTCGGAGGATGAGTTCCTTGGAAGCGCGTTTTCGATCGAGCTTCGGCTCGGCAGGAGCCTCGCCCTCCCAACTGCGGGCACATGCGAGTCCCCTGATAGAGAACCTCGCGCCAACTGCCAGTCTTTTGCCTCGTCACGGGCGCCGGTATCATGTCGCCATTGATCCTAAGTACACGGGCGATCTCGAATGGCGACCTTTGGCGGTTATGAAATTGTCGAGGAGCTGTATCGCACGCCCTTCGGGTATGTGTGCAGTGCGCGACGGGCGGGAGCGGAGCAAAACGGGCCGGCGACGGAGTTTGTCGTCAAGGTATACGAAGCGCCCGATACCGACGGGGACGGGCTGCCGGGGCCGGACCTCATCGGCTCGGATGGATTCCTGGGCCGTGCCCGGCTCCAGCAGAAACTGGCCCAGGCCAACGCCCGGCATTGGGCGCAGATTCACGAGCTGGGGCTATCGGATGGCAAACCGTTTTACGTCACGGACTATTATCCCCGGACGGCCCAGAAACTGATTGCCGGGCGAGTCGTGCTGGGGCCGACGGGGCTTCATGACGTCATCGGTTCGGTCGCGCACGGGCTGCGCGAGTTGCAAGACGCGTGCGGCCAGCCGCACGGCAGCCTCAAGCCCTCCAACATCCTGATCGGCGGCGCCGGGGAAGTCAGCGGCGCGAAGATCGTTCTGACCGACCCACTCTGCGGCGACGACCACCGCCAGATCGAGCAAGGCGCCGACCTCCACGCGCTGGGGGCGCTGCTCTATCAACTCGTGATGCACCGCCCGTTCCACGATCCGGCATGGCCGGTCGAGGATTCAGAGGAATGGTCGCACCTCGGCAAATTTGCGGGCGCGTGGCGGGCGCTGTGTACCGCCCTGCTCGACCCCGACGTTGCCCATCGGCCCGATCCGCAAGCGCTGGACCGAACGCTTGCGGAATTAGCGCCGCACGGGTTGTCGGTCAGGAACATCACGCACATTCCCGGGGCGGCGGCGCGAAAAGTGCCGGTGCGAAAAATCGCAGTCGGCGTGCTGATTCTGGCGCTGGCCGCCGCGGGCGGCGGGGCCTTTGTTTACTTCAAGCAGTCCGCCTCGCGAGCGCACGTGCGGCAAGCCCGCGCGCAATGGCTCGACGCACTCTGGAGCGACAAGCCGGCCCTGGCCCGATACGCGTCGTTTGGCGCGCCGGTCATGCGTCAATCAGATTGGGACCTGCTCCAACTGCCGGACCGCCCAAAGTCCCTGGCGGATTTTGGCCCGTCGGCCATCCGCCGCTCGCAAAGCGCGGCTGCGACGGCGGATCAGGTTCGCGGCAGACTCCTCGACGTTTATCAGAAGTCCGCCGTGCCGCTGCGCGACCTGCAACAGAGTTACGACCATGACGGCTACACGCAGGCAGCGGGATTCATCGGATCAATTGTGACCGCCTCGCCTCCCGACGACGCCCATCTGCTCGGCGCGATCAATGCGAGAATCGCGCTGGCCGACAAGCTTAAATCCACTCGGCCGGCAATCAGCCCCGCCACCGCTGCGGCGCTCAAGGGCATGGACCAATCCAAGGACAAGGACCTGCAGGGGTTTGCTGCCACGATGCGCGACGCCCTCCGGCGCGAATGTGTCCTGACGGCCGACGGGTGGAGCGGCGCGCCGCGGCTTGACAAGCTGGCTCGGCAGATATCATCGGTTCAAGACTGGCCTGATGGATACGATGAGGACCGCCTCAACCGGGACGAGAAACTCGATGCGCACCATCTCCAAATTGAGGACATCCAGCACTGGCTGAGCGTCGCGAATCAATACGCGTGGGCAAGCCCGGCCGAGCCGCAGCGGGGCGCCGCGCAGAAGCTGGCGGCGCAGCTTGCGGCCAATTGCGAGCAAGTCCGCAAGGAGCTGTTGCGATTCCTCGCCGCAGATAGCGCGGAGGCCAAGAAACTGGACCAGGAGCGCGGCGAGCTTCAAAAGCAGATCGATCAACTCGCGGCGGCACGCTTCGTTCGCAAGGACCTTCCTGCCGCGTTTGACGGTCCGGCCAAGAAGCTCAACGATCAAATCGCATCACTTCCCTCGCGATACAAATACCAACCCAGCGATCTTGCGACCTGGTTCGGCCAGATGCAGGCGCAGCACTTCAACTCAACCGCCGCGCAGGATGCGTGGGCGCGATGGATGAAGGGCCACACGCTGGAAGGCATCGACGCCGCATGGAAGGCGAAAACCACGGCGATGGCCAAGACGCTGTCCGATCTGGAGAGCAAGACGTTCAGCGTTCCGGCGGCGCTCGAGCAGGAGCCGTGGGCAACCCCAAGCCATCAGATGGCCGACGATGCGGTCGCGCGAACCATCGGCCAGCTCGCGCCCGGCGCGGCGGAACTCCCGCCCGAACAACTGGCCGCAGCGAAGAATGATTTCGCGGCATGGTGTGACGAGGTGACGAAGCTCAAGCTGGAACACGCCAGGCTTCAAAAGACCATGATTAACGCCGTGACCCTCAATGAGCATGACCACCTCTGGGCCGCCGACGGTGATCGAAAGTTCTGGGCCACGCAGGTGGAAGCCGGCACGTTCATGCAGGTGATGAAGCCTGAACTTCAACGGATCCAGACCATCCGCGCAGTCCTGGGCGAGTCGTCAGTGGAGAAGTTGCTCGCGGACGTGCAGACGTCGAACCGGCCGGAGGTGATCCTGGCCGTCTGGTCGCGGCTCGGCTCTCTGCAGAAGCGCATCTTCGCCGGGCCGGTCACCGCAGCGGGGGTTGAAAAGTGGTCGGACCTTTTGGCAAAAGTCGATACCGCTTCGGAACGGCTGGCGCCGCTGCCGCATTCGGCAGTGCAAAAACAAGTCGCCACCTGCGGCCAGCAGATGTGGCTGTCGGCAATCAATGCGGCGGACTCGCCCGAACTTCTCGAAGCGGCCGGCGCGGCCGCCGCGAAGCTTCACCTCACGCCCGATTCGACGGCATTGTCGCCGCTGCAACGCTTCGATCTCGCCCTGTCGGATGCGATCCGGTCAAACAGTGCGGAGAATCTCCCGGCGGTCTCGACGCGGATTGCGGCGTTGCCCGAATGGGATCGCTCGGCCCTTCAACAGCTCGCGGCCGGTGGCGATATCGCCCGGGCCGCGATCAACAAACGCAGCTATCTTTGGCCGGCCGGGGAAACTGAGCGCAAGGGGAAATGGCAGAGCCCTCACGTCAACCCGGCCGACCAGCTGGCAAAGGCCAGCGCGCTGATCGAAGACTATCAACCCCGCTCAGCGAAGGCCGCGCTCGAGGGACTCTCCGGCCCCGAGGTCGATGCGCTTCGAAAGCAGATCGACGAACTCGAACAGAGCGCTTCTGTGCAATTGAAGCAGGGAAACACGTACTTTTTGAACCATCGTTATCCGCTGGCATTCCGCGAATTTCAGCAGGCGGCTCGCGGAGGCAGCGACGAGGCGATGCTTCACCTGGGCCACATGTATCGCGAGGGCGCCGGCGTGCCGCGGAACCGCAATCTCGAGTTGAAGTTCTTCCGCCTGGCCTCCGCTGCGGGAAACGTCGAGGCGATGGGGGAACTGGCCGGCACTTATTTGTCATTTCCGCAGTGGCCCGTCGATGCCGATGCGCCGGAGGTGGCGGCATGGTTTAAGACCGCCGCCGACGCCGGAAATCTCGACGCGATGGCCGGCCTGGCCCAGATCGCGCTTCAGAAGCACGACCTTGCCGGGGCGTCCAAAGTGCTGACTGACGCCGACGCGCATGATTCGGAGCGAAAGGGATCGCACCTTGGCCCATTGATGCGGCAACTGGCCAAGCTCTATGACGCCCGGCGTGACTCAACCTTGGCTCGCAAATGGTTCCAAGCGGCAGCCGACCGCGGCGATAGCGAGGCCGAAGCGTGGCTGCGGAGGTGAATCGCAAGAGACGCCCGATAGCCGTCGCTTAAAAGGGTGCGTGACGCGTGACGTTGTCGGCCGCCGCCTTTTTTCCCTCGCCCGGTACGCCGGGAGAGGGCAGGGTGAGGGTTTGCCGGTTGGGCGTCCTCCGCGAACGAGAATACGAGGTCGGTAAACCCTCACCCCAACCCTCTCCCGGAGTACCGGGCGAGGGAACAAAGGCGGTGCTCCATGCCGCCTCATGGAAGAAACTGAGAAGCGATCCTGTCATTAATCCGTTGCCTTCATGCTTGCATTGAACATCCTCCAGCCCGCGCCGCGTCCGATCCGCCGCACGTCCATTGATCGCATCAAATCCTTCCTTCCTCGCATCTATCGCCTCGGCGTGATCGTCGCCATCGCCTGGCTCATCCGAAAACAACAGCTCCAACTTCGCTTTGACGTGGATCAAGGAATCAAGGTCGAGGAAGTGCGGTCGTTCTTTCCCCACGCGCAGCGGCTGGACCCCGATCCCTCCGAACGACGCGGCCTCTGGGTGCTCGATAAAACCGGAACGAGAATCGGCTACGTGCTGCGCACCAGCCCCATGGCCGACAAAATCGTCGGCTACTGCGGCCCGACCGACACGCTCGTGGGCCTGACGCCTGATAAGACCAATCCCAAAGTCGTCGGCATCAAGGTGCGGAGCAGCCTCGATACCAAACAGCACGTCGAAGACGTGATCGCGGACGAGGATTTCATGGGGACCTGGAACGGTAAAAGTTGGGACGAAGTAGCCGGCATGGATCCCAGAGCCGCCGGCATCGAAGGGGTTTCCGGCGCTTCACTGACCAGCCGGGCGATCGCGCGGGGGATCACCAAACGTTTTGCGGATTCAAACAAGGCAGCCCAATCCGATGCCGACCTGACTGCCGCGAGACCGCAGATCACGCGCCAGGACATCGGGCTGGGCGGGATCATCGCGATGGCGATGCTCTTTACCTTCACTCAACTCCGCGGCCACGTTGGCCTTCGCCGCGCATTTCAATTGGTGTTGATCGTCTATGTCGGTTTCTACAACGGACAGATCCTCGCCCAATCGCTCTTTACCGGTTGGGCGGCGGCTGATGTTCCGTGGCGCGCCGCGCCGGGCCTGTCGCTGCTTGCGGCCGCGGCGCTGATCGTGCCCTGGGCGACTCGCCGGCAACTCTATTGCTCGCACATCTGCCCGCACGGGGCGGCCCAGGAGTGGATGGGCCGGATCGGGCACCGGCTTCGTCGACAACCATTCGCGCTGCCGCGGGGCTTCGAGCGCGGACTGCGGTGGTTCCCGCCGGCTCTGATCGGCCTCGTCCTGTTTGTGACGATGGAAGCGGTCCCATTTAATCTCGCGGAGATCGAGCCGTTCGACGCCTACCTGATCCGCACCGCCGGTGTGGCGACGATTGCCGTCGCCGTCGCGGGATTGCTCGCCGCCATCTTTGTTCCGATGGCGTATTGCAAGTACGGATGCCCCACGGGACTGCTGCTGTCGTTCGTCCGCTCGCACGGCAAAGCCGACGCGTTCGGCCGCCGCGACGCGGGCGCGGGGCTGCTCGTGCTGCTGGCCCTGGCAATCTACTTGGGACACCACGCCATTCACCATTGGCGATCGGATGACATGATGCGACGCAGGCCAGGCCCGATCGCAGCCATCGCTGCCTTAGTCGCGCTGCTTGTCACGACCACGCTTGTTGTTTGGCACGTTCGACCCGAGGCGCCTCAACCGCCCGCTGCTGCCATCAGCTCCACCGCAATCGCCCTCTCCGGCCCGAGCATGGGATCGACCTGGATGGTCCGCCTGCCCCGCTTGCCCGCCGGGAGATCGGCCGGGGAAATTCAGTCTGCCGTGCAGGAGGTGCTCGATGGAATCGAGCGGCAAATGTCCACCTATCGGCCGGACTCCGACCTGTCGCGATTCAATGCATCCCGAAGCACGGACTGGGTTGCCGTTCCACGGGACGTCGCGAACGTCGTGAACGCCGCCCGGCAGGTGGCCGATCAATCCGGCGGCGCGTTCGACGTGACGGTCGGCCCGCTGGTGAACCTGTGGGGCTTTGGCCCTGACCACCCCGCCGGCCCATTCGGGACCCTTCCATCGGATGCGATGATCGTCGAGGCCCGGCGGCACGTGGGCTATCGAATGTTGGAGGTCGGACTCTCGCCGGCAGCGCTCCGCAAAGCGGATCCGGCCATCTACGCGGATCTTTCGGGCATAGCCAAGGGATTTGCCGCCGAGCGGGTCGGGCATCGGTTGGATGAACTGGGAGCGACCGATTATTTGATTGCCGTCGGCGGTGAAATGCGGGCGCGAGGGCTTTCGCAGCGAAACCGCCCGTGGCGCGTCGGGATCGAGACGCCCACGCCGGGCACGCGCCGGGTGCTGTATGAAGTCGAGCTGCAGGACATGTCGCTTTCAACCTCAGGGGACTATCGAAACTTTTTCGACAAGGACGGCCGGCGGTATTGCCACGAGATCGATCCCGCCACGGGGCGACCGGTGGTCGACCCGCCTGCTTCGGTGAGCGTCGTGCATCAATCGGGCACATATGCCGACGCGATGGCCACGGCGCTGATGGTGCTGGGGACGGAGCGGGGCTACGCGCTCGCCACAAATCTTCATTTGGCGGTGCTCTTCATCGTTCGCGAGAAAAGCCAGTTCCGAAAAGTGGCAACAGCGGAGTTTGAGCGATTGCTGGTTTCGGAATCGGCGCGATGAAAGAAAGAGGGCACACGCCGTGTGCCCCTACAAGGGGCGAGGGCACACAGCCGTATGCCCCTACAAGGGGCGAGGGCACACGGCCGTGTGCCCCTACGGGAGTAGCTGGACGGCGTCGATGATCACGTAGCCGTCGGTGTTGTCGTTCTTCACGACGATCACCGCCGGCTCGGAAGCCTTGAAGCTGAACTTGCCCAAGGATACGAATGCCTTATCGATCGACGGCTCAATTCGCTCATTGACCATCACCGTCTTGCTTCCGTCGGCGGATTCGATGGTCACCGGGACGTTGGTCGCGCGGTTGGGGTTTGCGGTGTAGGCAAATCGCACTTCATAGCGGCCGTCCCTGGGGATCTTCAGCTCGAAGCGGGCCGACTTCTGGCCTTTGCCAGAGTTGCCGTCGTGCTGATATCCGCGGTCGATGCCGCCGGAGGCGGAGCTGGGCACCCACTCGCCAGTGAGCTTGGCCTGCTTGTCGTCCATCACGATGCCGGGAAGCGTTGACGAGGAAATGCCGCGCCGGACGGCCGCACCCGTCCATTCGATAAGCTGCTTGTCGGCCACGAGCCGCTCGCGCAGCCTGGCGTATGGCACTTTCTGCACGTCAAGGTTGTCGTCAATCGCGATGACGGCGGCGGTGCCGCACGCCTGACCAAGGATCATGTAGACGGGTTCCATCCGCACCGAGCCGTACCCCAGGTGCGAAGCCGACATGCACACCGGAACCAACAGGTTCGTGCATTCGGTTGCCTTGGGAACCAGCGAGCGATAGCTGATGCCGTACGGCCCGGCGACGCCCACCTCGACGTCTCCCTCGTTGCGGGCTTGGCCCATCGCATCCACGTAGCGCTGGCAATGATGGGAATCCATGTTATAGGACCCGAGCCCGATCGGGTCTTCGCACTTTCGCTCCCACATCGTGTCTTTCTCGGTGACGACATACTCGCCGACCATGCGGCGGCCTTCGCGCACATAAAGCTGATAAGGCCAGTTGCCGTTGTCGACAAACTCGTCCTTGGCCAGCCCCCACTTGCCCGTCGCCTCGCGCACGCGGGCCGGAATGCGCGGGTGATTGGCCAGCGTCCATAGAAGTCCCTGGTCGTAGCGGATGTGGGCGGCGGTGATTTTCTCTCGCGTCGCGTAATCGGCATCGGGGTACGCATCGGCCATGCCGATGAAATCGGTCGAAAACGCCCCGCTGTTATTCGTGTCGGTCTTGCGGTTTGGCATCCCGCGCGGCCCCCAAGGGATGCCCTTCTGCCCCGCCTCGTAGTAACGGAACAGCAATTCGAAATCTTTCTCGTCATACCCCGCAGGCTTGGGAAACGGCACGCGATTCTCGGGAGCGTCAGTGGTGCAGATGCGATAGTTGTATGCCTGCACGCGCTTGTCGGCATCTCCGTCCTGGCCGGGAGGATCCGCGTGAATTCCATGCACCAATCCGCTGGCCGCGTCGCCGGGCTTCATGTAGGGATCGACCGGCAAGCCAAACTGATGACCTTTCGAGTACGCCACCTCGATGCCGTCGATCGTTTCCCCGTATTGGCGGTTGGCTTCGCGCCCGACGGCGTAGCTCACCCCCGCCTTTGCAAGGAGATCGCCTTCATAGCTGCCATCGATGAAGATTTTACTATCGAAGAGCTTGCCGCTCTCCATGCGGATGGAAACAATTCGCGTCCCGTCGCGCTTCACCCCGTCGTTCAGATCCAGCCGCTCCCCGCGCACGACCCGCACGTGGGCCTCGGCGAGCATGTCATCGTAGATCTTCTCAGCGACGTGCGGCTCAAAGCCGAACAACGCATCGCCCTGGTAATACCGTTCGCGCTTGGCGTACTGCTCCTGCGTCTCGTTCTTCCATGCAGATTTGTCCTGATAATATTTGAGGATCCGCTGATAAAACTCGCGCGCGACGCCGCCGATGGCCTTCGGGTTGCCCATGTCGGTCGCGCCCAGCCCGCCGGTGGTCATGCCGCCGAGGTGTTGGGTGGGCTCGATGAGGACGACGCGTTTACCCATCCGCCCCGCCTGCACCGCGGCAATCACGCCGCCGGGGGTGCCGCCGTAGACCACCACGTCTTCGGATTCCTGGGCAGCGTGAATGAAAGAGCAACCAATGAAAGTGATCGTTGCTGCCAGCGCAAACATCTTCATAAGAGCTTCCTTCCGCTTCGATTGTCCCCATGACAGGGCCGGTACGCCACGCCACGATTAGGTACAACGCCAGGCACCGGGAGATCCGGTCCACGTGCTCGAACCGCCGCCGCTCGATGCGGCAGCCGCTCTTGAGCGTCCTGAACAGGATCATCCCCGCTGTTACCGGACCCATTTGCCCTGTGCCTCTATGAATCGTAAGTCTCACGTGGGAAGCGTGTGGGATGGGAAAGGCAGGAGCGATGTTCGGAATTTCCGCGATGGGCGTTTACGGAGCACCCCGCGCCTCAGTTGCGCGTTCGGCCGGCGTGCGCGCGTCGGTCGGCCCCATATCGGGTCGCGCGGCACCCGATTCCGCGCCCGGTGTTTTGAACAGCGTTGGATTTTCCCGCGCTGATCTGCTGGCGATGAATGCGGGCATCGATCAAGCCAGCCGGACGAGCAATGCCCTCTCCACCGCCGGCGACGCCATCGGTGTGATCGGCGGCCTGCTGGGCAACATCCAAAACGTCCTCACCGCCGCGGGATCGGCGGGCACAATGCCTCTCGATCCGACCACCGAGCAGTCCCGGATCGACAGTGCGATCACCACGATCGACGCCATCGCGTCGTCGAGCCGATTTGGCGGACAGCGATTGCTCGACGGCAGCTTTAACGCCACCAGCTCGGCAGCGGCCGTGGCGATCCCTTCCTTCGTCTCATCGACGCTCGGCTCCTCACCGCAAGACGGCTCATCCACGCCCCCGCTCTCATCACTCCTGAGCGGCGGGTCGAACGACCTGGCCACCGGCAACCTTGATGCGGCGGGCCGGATTGTCACGACGGCGATGTCGCAGGTCGGACAAACGCAGGCGCAGATCGAGGGATTTGTGACCGCCACCCGGGTCGCATCGAATGCGCAAGCGGTGGACGCCGACGCGGCCTCGTCCACCGCCTCAGACATGTTCGCCGATCCGTCCACCACATCGGTCGCCGCGGCAAACGCCTCGGCCCAGCGCGTTCTTGCGCTACTGGGCCCATGAGCGAAGCGCCCGTTGTCCTCCCTGCCGGATCGCGTAACATGGCGTCGGCAATACAAGAGGAGAACGACCCGTGGCGAATAACGTCAACATCACCGTCATCGAGCGGCACGGCCGCAAATGCGCCAGTTCCGGATCGCCCTGGGAGGCCAAGATGGGCTACTCCCGCGCCGTGCGCTGCGGGAACTATATCGCCGTCACCGGCACCGTCGGGCTCAATCTCGACGGCACTTATCCCGATTCGCTCGAAGGCCAGACGCGCCGCTCGCTTGAAATCATCAAAGCCGCCCTCGAAGCCCTTGGCGGGAAGATCGAGCACGTCATTCGCACGCGAATCTACGTCATGGACGCGACGCAGTGGGAGCAAGTCGCCAAAGTCCATGGCCAACTCTTCGGCGAAACCCGCCCCGCCACCGCGCTGGTCGAGATTGCAAAATTAATCGACGACGAGGCGCTGATCGAAATAGAGGCGGATGCGGTGATTCCCCAGGCTCAAGAGGAGAAGACTCAGGGGTGAGCGTAGTTCTCTTCGCGTAGCGGTCGGACCGAAGGTCCACCTGTTACGCAGGAGCAGAAAATCCGCAACTGCATTCCCCCGAGCTTGATCCGATCCCCCCTCAAAACATCTTCAACTGATCCCGCTCGAAACTGAACTTCGTCTGCTGGTGATCGATCGGGATTTTGTATTCTCCGCTCCAGCATGCCGTGCAGTAATTCTCCTGCTTGTGCTTCATGCACGCGAGCATGCCATCGAGCGACAGGTATGCGAGGCTGTCCACTTCCAGGAACTGCTGCACTTGCTCGACGGTCCGGTTGTGGGCGATCAGCTCTTCGCTGGTGGGAAAATCGATGCCGTAAAAGCAGGGGTGCCGAATCGGGGGGCACGAGACGCGCAGGTGAATTTCCTTCGCGCCGGCCCGGCGGATCGCCCGCATCTTCGATCGGGTCGTCGTCCCGCGCACCACCGAATCCTCGACGATGATGATCCGCTTGCCCTCCACGACATCGGGAATGATGTTCAGCTTCATCGACACCGCGCGGTCACGTTCGGCCTGGCCCGGCAGGATGAACGTGCGCCCGACAAAGCGGTTGGGGACGATCCCCTCTTCGAATTGGATCCCCGATTCCTTGGAGTATCCCAAGGCGGCGCTTCGGCCCGAGTCGGGCATGGGCATCACGTAATCGGAAGGCACCGGCGCTTCCCGCGCCAGTTGCCGGCCCAGCGCCTCGCGCACCAGATGCACGTTCTGGCCGAAGATCCGGCTGGCGGGGTTCGAGAAATAAACATGCTCGAAACAGCAATGGGCCAACCGGGGCGCGGGAATATCAAACCGCCGGCTGGATAGCCCCTGGTCGTCGATCCGCACGATCTCGCCGGGCTCGACTTCCCGCACCAATTCGGCGCCCACCGCATCAAACGCGCAGGTTTCGCTTGCCACGCAATAGTGCCCCTCCGCACTCTTTCCGATCACCAACGGCCGAATGCCCCACGGGTCGCGCACCGCTTCGATCCGGTTGGGGAAGAGGAACAGCAAGCTGAACGCGCCCTGCAGATGGCGCAGGACGTGTGGAAGCGGATCGTGCTTGTCCACATGCGTTGGCTTGGCCAGCAGGTGAACAATGATTTCGGTGTCGGTCGTGCTCTGGAAGATGTGCCCATGCTCTTCGTATTCCCGGCGCAGCGCCTGGGCATTGATCAGGTTTCCGTTGTGCGCCACGGCCACCGGGCCGAGCAAATATTGCCGCAGCAGCGGCTGGGCGTTGATCAATTTGCTCGAGCCGGTGGTCGAATAACGGACATGGCCGATGGCGGCACGACCTGCCAGATCCTCCCGCAGCATCCGCGGATTAAACACCTGGCTGACAAGGCCCATCCCCGCATGGCCATGAAGCGTCACGCCATCGGAGACGACGATCCCCGCCGATTCCTGTCCCCGGTGCTGCTGGGCGAAAAGGCCCTGATAACAAATCTGCGAAGACTCGTTCGGGCCCCAGATCCCGAACAGGCCGCACTTTTCTTTCTTTTCGTATTCGTCGAACAGGGACGAATCCGGTGTTCGCCCGGCGCTGGCATGTTGTAGGGGCGAACCTAGTGTTCGCCCAACCCCGGGACCGGAAAAGACTGGAAGCGACACGGGCACGCGAAAATCTCCGTGGTGCTGGCCGACGACACGATTGCGACGGTACGATGAAGCGATCGGTTTCCGGGAATGCTGCGGCACCGTGTGCCGCATTAAGACCGAAGCTTAGTGGTCCGTCCGTGCGGGGTCAATTCCGCGCGGCGGACTGCACATCCGGGAGGGCGAGGCTCCTGCCGAGCCGAGCCTTATGGCGCAAGCGCCGGCTCGGCAGGAGCCTCGCCCCTCCCGCAAGGACTGAATGAGCCGCCGCCAAAAGCCTCGCGACAAATCGTTGACTGATCGCTACAACTCCGGCGCGCTGGCCGAAGAGCCCGATGCCGACAAGCAGGAGCGGTTTGGGCCGCGTTCTAAAAATGCCGAGCTCGACAAAATCCTGCGGACCGCGTTGCTGCGGGCCGAGGAGAAATCCGATGCCGACGTGAACGCCCTGCCGGTCGGGCAGGTCTTTCAGGTTTACAGTTTATATAGCGAAGTACAGTTCGACGGCCGGATGCATTTGTGCGTGGTGCGTAAGACGCTGAACCGACGATCCGAATCGGCGGTGCTGGTCGGCGACCGCGTTCGCATCCGCGACCTCGGCCTAATCGACGACCAGGGCCGTCCGCAGGCGGTCATCGAGCAGGTGCTGCCGCGGGATACCGTGCTCACGCGATCAGATAGCTTCAAAGGGACCGAGCAGCACCCGATTGTCGCCAACGCCGAGCAGATGTTGATCGTGGCCAGCCTTCGCGAGCCGGACGTGAGCTGGGGATTGATCGACCGCATGATCATCGCCGCCGAGAGCGGCAAGCTCCGGCCGATTATCTGCCTGAATAAGGTGGATCTTGAAACCAGCGACGATTCCGCGGGCGAGCAGTCGGAAACGAAGCCGAGCAATGTGCTGGCGTACTACCACTCGCTTGGCATCCGCACGCTGAAGACCAGCGCCCCCGCCGCCATCGGGCTGGACGAATTGCGGGATGTGCTGCGCGACCATACAACGGTCCTCGCCGGACATAGCGGCGTGGGCAAAAGCACACTCCTCAACACGCTGCAACCAACCCTTCGCCTGCGCACCGGCGAAATCAGCAACTACACCGGCAAGGGCCGCCACACCACCACGTCCGCCCGCCGCTATCCCTTGGACATCGGCGGCGCCGTGATCGACACCCCCGGCGTCAAGCTCTTCGGCCTCTGGGACGTCACCCGTGACAACCTCGTGAATTTCTTCCCCGACATCACGAGTGGACAAGCGCCGCAATGGCGCAAGGAGAGCTACCAGCGCATCGCTGATTCGCTGTGACGCATTAAATACTATCACTCCCGCGCGCCCCCCACGCCGGGGCACCGCGGCGTGCGTGAGCCCTCGACCTTGGGCAATGCCTCCCGCCGCGCCGCCCCGGATCGGGTGCGCTGCAATTTTCCTTGGGCCGGATAAGCGCCGGGAGAAGCCGGGGCGGCGCGGCGGAGCGCATTCTCAGACGGGAGTTCCCTCGTTGCCGCTCTGCCCCGGCGTGGGGGTAAAGCGAAAGGTCGCGTCGTACAATGTCACGCATGTCTGATTCCTCCCTCAATGAATTGTGCGAGCTGGGCCAGGAGCAGTTGATCCGGACGCGATACCTCGAAGCCGAGGCCACACTCGTGCGCGCCGAAAAGATCGCGGACGCGACTCACGATTTCGACAGCCTCTCGCGGCTCTATATGCCGTTGCAGGAGGCTCGCCGGCAGCGCCGCCAGCGATGCGGCGAGGGGACGGTCCATCTCGATCTGCTCGCGCAAGACGCGAACGATCACATTGACCCCGAGTGCGTCGTCGCGACATATCCGCACGGCCAGTTGCTCATCGCGGGATGGGGCTCGCTCGAGCCGGCGCGCCGCCTCCGCGCTCTGGCATCAGATCGCGGCCTTTACGTCGAGACCTTTCTCGCGGCGATCTATCCCATCGGAGATTCCAAGGCGGTGGTTATCGCGCCGGAGAGCGCCGCCCTGCCGTCCGCAACCCGGCAGTCGATCGACGAGCTTCGCGCACACTTGCCCGATGGGTGCTTGATCCTGGATGAGGCCGAGCTTCCCCACGGGGCGATTGCCGGCACGGACGAAACCTACGGGCGCGTGATGCGACTGTGGGAGCGGCTGCACGCGCCGTTCCTGGCGGCGGCCGACGCCGCGCCGGAGTTGCTCGATCGAATCGCCGGATACCGCCGCACGATTCGCGTGGATTACGCCTGCGAGCTTGCTCATCAAAGACTTTCCGATGTGGCACGGAAGCTCGCCCGTGCGGCTCTGGCCGCAGTCATCGTCGCGGCCGTGCTGATGATCTCTTCGACGGCCGTACGAGCCGATGCCGTCGCGGACGCCCAGCGCGGCGACGATCAGCGCCTCTCGTTCCAAACCAACGCGCCATGGTCCGGGCGAATCGCAATCAACGCTGATGTTGCGATGGCCTATGGCATCGACCCCACCCTTCCCGCGCGGCTCGAAACGTGGCGTCAGCACGGCTACCGTCCGGAAGTAATGACCGGCGTCGCCTGGGGCCACTATGAGGACTACCTCCACGGCCGCTGGGACGGCAAGGACCACCAGGATGAGCGCCAGACCGATAAGGACGGCAATCGGCTCGGGCACGGAGGCGACATGTGGTACATGTCCCCCGGCGAGGAGTATGGAAAGTATCTATCCGAAGGCGTCAGGCGCGCCTTGGACGCCGGTGCCGAGGCGATTTACCTGGAAGAGCCGGAGTTCTGGGTGCGCAGCGGATATTCGCCCAGCTTCAAACGGGAGTGGAAGGCCCATTACGGCGAGGATTGGCGCCCGCCGCACGAATCCGCGGACAACCAATACCGCTCCTCGAAGCTGAAGTATTTTCTCTACCGCCGGGCGCTGTCGCAGGTCTTTACCTCCGTGCGCGAGTACGGCAAAGCGCATGGCCGTTCGATTCCCTGCTACGTGCCGACGCATTCGCTGCTGAACTACAGTCAATGGGGAATTGTCAGTCCCGAGTCGTCTTTGCTGGACGTGGGTTGCGACGGCTACATCGCCCAGGTCTGGACGGGCACCGCCCGCACGCCGAATGTCTATGAGGGCGTCACCCAATCGAGAACCTTTGAGACCGCGTTCCTGGAATACGGCGCGATGCAAAACCTCGTGCGCGCCAGCGGCCGAAAGGTTTGGTATCTCAATGACCCCGTCGAGGACAATCCCCGTCACAGTTGGGCCGACTACCGCACGAACTGGGAGAGCACGCTGACGGCTTCGCTGTTGCAACCGGAAGTCTGGCGGTTCGAGATCATGCCGTGGCCCGAGCGGATCTTTAACGGGAGGCATCTGGAGAAAGACCGGGCCGCAAATGACCCGCAACCCGCGCGGCGCGTGGGCATCCCCGCCGATTACGCAACCGAGCTTCAAACGGTGATTAGCGCAATGGGCGATTTGAAACAGCCGCCCGAAAAGGTGCGATGGGAAATCAGCGGCACGCAAAACGTCGGCGTGCTGGTGTCCGACACCATGATGTTCCAGCGGGGCGACCCCACCCCGTCCGACCCGTGGCTCGGCTCCTTCTACGGGCTGGCGATGCCGCTGGTGAAACGCGGGCTGCCGATCGAGCCGGTGCAGATCGAAAGCGCGCAAGCAAAAGGATTTCTCGATCGCTACAAGGTTCTTCTTCTCACCTATGAAGGGCAGAAGCCGCCGACTCCGGCATTTCATTTGGCGCTGGCGGATTGGGTGCGTGCCGGGGGCGCGCTGGTGGTGATCGACGACGATCGCGACCCGTATAACTCCGTGCGGGAATGGTGGAACACCGCGCCGCTGAAGGATGCGACGCCGCGAGAGGATCTGTTTGAAAAACTTGGGCTGGCCGCCGATGCCAGGGGTCTGTCGCGCGTCGGAAAAGGCGTGGTGGTCTACGCGCCGCTTTCCCCCGCGGCGCTGTCCCATGAAAAAGCCGGCGATCAGACCGTTCGCGACCTGGCGCGACAGGCGGCGGAAGCGGTCGGCGTCGCGTGGAAGGAAACCAACGCGCTTGCCCTTCGCCGCGGGCCCTATGTGATTGCGGCCGGCCTCGACGAGTCGGTGCCCGGCGCCCCGCCGGCAATTCTTCATGGGAAATTCATCCCGCTATTCGACGCTGGTCTTCCGGCGGTGAACAACGTCACATTACGCCTGGCCGAGCGCGCGGTGTTGCTGGACGTTTCGGCCGAGCGGACGCCCGGCACGATCCTGGCCGCGGCTTGCCGGGTGACGCAGCCGGTCCTCACCCCTGATGACATTCGCTGTCACTGCGACGGAGTTGAGGCCAGTCGGGCCATTGTGTGCGTTGCTCTCGACAAGGCGCCGAGGGACATCACGGTGGGCGGAAAGGCACTGGCCGCGGACCAATGGGGATTCTCCGACGGCTTGCTGCGGATTCACTTTGACAACGCCGCGGCAGGGGTCGATGTGCGGATCGCGCGCTGAACCCACAGAGTCGGGGCCGCACAGGGATCTGCGCAGCCCCGAAGGGAGTACCGTTCAATCGGCGCGATCAAGCTATTCGTCAATCGGACGCCCCGGCTGAGTCGCTTTCCCCAGCCCTTCCTGAATCTTGCCAACTACTTTCTGAACTTTGCCCTTGATTTGCTGGGCCGTGTCACCTGTGACGGCACCGGCGATGTCATTCGCCTTTCCCTTGACCTGCTTCACTTTTCCGGCCATCACGTCTTCGTCTGCCATATCGACCCTTTCTGTAAAACTATCAGACAAGAATGCAAAGCGGGTGCCGAACACAAGGGTAGGAGAGAAGTCTGCGTTGTTTATGGTTCAGTTCGGTCCGATCTTTGCTTGACGGCAACCATAAGGCATCGCTATAGTTGCCGATCTTTTCGGCCGGGTTCGGAGGGTACAGTCGTGGGTAGAGCGGTCGGATAGCGTGTTTCGAAAGGAGCGAGGTTCCCTCGTGGCGAAAGCAGCATCGAAGAAGCCCGCATCGGGAGCGAAATCCGCTCGATCCGCAAAGACGCCGACCAAGGCCAGGCCGGCCAAGGCCGCCAAGCTGGCGGCTCCCTCGCACAAAAAAGGCGCCGCCAAAGCGATTGCAACCACACCGAAACAACGGCCCGCTCCCCCCGCGACGACCCGTAAAGAGCCGATTCGTCTCGCGCCGGCCCGCAAAGAGCCGTCCCGTCCCGCGCCGCGCCGCGCCGCCGCGGACGATAGCCGGCGTCCTTCGCCGGAACGCAACGGCGGCCCGATTGCCGCTCCCATCCCCACCAATGACAAACCGCGTAAAAATCAGGCCGGCCTCACGTCGCGGGAACTGGAACATTTCCGCGACCTGCTCCTGGCCAAGCGTCGCGAAATCCTTGGCGACATGAGCTCGATGGAACGCGAAGCCCTCCGCACCAGCGGCGCGACCAATCTCTCCACGCTCCCCATCCACATGGCCGACATGGGCACCGACAACTACGAGCAGGAATTCACCCTCGGACTTGTCGAAGCCGAGCGGAAGCTCCTCCGCGAAATCAATCACGCCCTGTCCAAAATCCAGGACGGCAGCTACGGAATCTGCGAGGGAACCAACCAGCCCATCAACAAACCCCGGCTGGAGGTCCAGCCCTGGGCGCGATATGGAATTGAGTATGCCAAGCGGTTGGAGCGCGGCGGAAGATGACCTTTAGGTCGCGGCGACGAAAGACCATGTCTGTATAGGTAGGCCAATCTTCGTCGGATTCTGGCGGACGTAGTCAACTGCATCGGCGATCGCTTGATCGTCATTGAGGTATCGAAACCAACCGCCTTCGACCCAAGGTTGGGGAACTCGACCGGTATTGCGGTGGTAGTCCCGAAGCGGATGGATGTCCTCCCGGGTCATCTGGCGCGTCGCGGCTCGCTTCAGGTGTGCGACGATTTCCTCAATCAATAAATGCGGATGTCGGTCGATCACCACATGGACGTGGTCAGGCATAATGGCGCAGGCGAGTGCTTTCACGCCGAGAACGGGAAGAATCTTGCCGAAGCCACGCCCGACCGCGCGAGCTTGAATGCCGGTGAAACGGACTGCGGGGTAGAGAAGATGCGTCTTCGCTTCGCGACGAGCGCGGGCATCATGAGGTGCATCTGCGAGTGAACGTCGGATGCTGGTCTTAGTTGCTTCGCCGAAGGGTCGAAGATGCTTGGCCCAGACTTCGTTCGACCACGAACCACGAGCGTCATTAGGCAGCCAGAATCCGTAGCAGGACCAGATTGCGTGGTAGCCCTTGACCATCGACGCAGGTTATCGACAAATCCCCAGTATCGCAATTTCCAATTGCCCTCGTTTAGCCCCGGCGGCCACGCCGGGTTTTGACGTCGACCGGTTGGATAAACCCGGCGTGGCCGCCGGGGCTAAACGGGGCATCGGAACATTCTCGTCAAACCGCGGCAGCTTGCTGAAACTCCTTGCGCCTGTCGGCCATCTGCGCCTTCAACCGCGCCAGGATCGAGCTGTGCATCTGGCTCACGCGCGATTCGGATAGATCCAGCGTCGCGCCGATCTCCTTCATCGTCATTTCCTCGAAGTAGTAGAGGATGATGATGAGCCGTTCGGCGCGGGAGAGACCTTTGGTGATCAGTTCCTTGAGGTCCTTGCGCTGGATCTCGCGGACGGGGTCGGCGCCGCGCTTGTCCTCGAGCACGTCGATCTCGCGGACGTCCTTGTTGCTGTCGGTCTCGAACCACTTGCGCGAGAGCGAGACCAGGCCCACCGCACTGGCGTCCTTGGCCATCTTCTCGAACTCGCCCATCGGCACCTTGAGGCGCTTGGCAAGCTCCTCATTCGTGGGGGCCCGGCCCAGTTCGACCTCGAGCTGCTTGCTGGCGCCGTCGAGCTTGTGGGCGCGGGACCGCACGAGCCGCGGCACCCAATCCATTGAGCGGAGCTCATCCAGGATGGCGCCGCGAATCCGCGGGGCGCAATAGGTTTCGAACTTCACCCCGCGGTCGAGGTCGAACGCGGCGATGGCGTCCATGAGGCCGAAGATGCCGGCCGACATGAGGTCGTCCAGCTCCACCTCGTCGGGCAGCTTGACGTGAATCCGCTCGGCGTTGTAGCGCACCAGATGGAGATAGTTCTCCATCAGGACGTTTCGCAACGCCTCGGTTTTGGTTTTCTTGTACTCGGTCCAGACTTCCTTGATATCCCTGCTCGGCGCTTTGGGCATACAGCCTCCCAATCCTTTGGAACCAGAGGGACAAAGTCCCCCTCGGGGTTGTGGGTCATCCGTGACGCGGCCGGGGCTACGCCCACCGCAAACGCCGGGCACGCATCAGCGCCCGACGCCACTTCTCGTTATCGGCCCTTCGGCTCGATTTTCGTTTCTGAAATTTCGGTTTTCTTCTCCAATTGTTTTGCGTTCTCGTCCAGCATCTTCTGCGCCATGCCGCCAACCACCAGTCCGATAACCAGCGTGGCGAACATTCCGATCAGCGCCCGGCGCAGGGTCTCGGAGAAGGTGTTCCCGGCTTCCATCCCCGAAAGGACGCAAACCGCGAAGACCACTAGCGAGACGACAACTGCGAGCCTGCGCGACACCGGGGCGGCTCCTTGCTAGCGGCGGAACCAGCGGCTCATGCGGTTGAAGAACCCGGCGTTCTGGGCCGAAGACGCAGCCGCCGCCACGCCCTGCTCCAACCGCATGGCAAGCTGCGCCACCGCCAGGCTTGCGCCGCACTTGGGCGCCGACAATACGAATGGCGAGCGCTTCCGCACCGCCAGCGACACCTGCTCATCAGCGGGAATAAACCCGGCGTCGTACAACCGGACGCTGAGGAACTGCCGGGCGACTTTGGCGATCCGCTCGTGAACCACCCGCGCCTCGGCGCTGTTGCGGGCCTGGTTCACCAGCAGCGACACCCGCCGCTCGGCGTTGTCGCGGCTGATGACCTTAATCACCGCATAGGCATCCGTAATGGCCGTTGGCTCAGGGGTGGTGACCACCAGCACATGGTCAGCGGCCCGGGTAAACGCCAGCACGTTCGGGCTGATGCCGGCCCCGGTGTCGATCAGGATCACGTCGTTGCTCGCTTCCAGTTCGCCCATCGCGGCGACAATCCGCTGGCGGTCGCCGTCGGTCAGGTCGGCCATCCGCGCCAGTCCCGAAGCGCCGCCGATCAAGCTAAATCCGCCGGGCGCTTTCACCAGCACCTCGTTCAAATCTTTTCGGCGCGAGATGACGTGCGAGAGGTTGGCCGGCAGATCGATGTTGCAGAGGACGTCGGCGTTGGCCAGCCCCAGGTCCGCGTCGAGCAGCACCACGCGCTTGCCCGCCGAGGCGAGTTGAATCGCCAGGTTGACCGCCACATTGGTCTTCCCAACGCCGCCCTTGCCACTGGTGATGGCGATCACGCTGGCCCGCTGAACCGCGGTCGCGGCCCGCACCGGAACAGGGTCCGCCATCCTTTGATCCCGCATGAGCGACCGCAAATGCGTCGCCTGATCCACTACTGCTGTCATGATTAACCCATCCCGCGTTTATTGCCTGAATCGTTCGATCAAAACTGCGCGCCCGGCGAGCCGTGCGTCACAGCGAGTCCCCTAAAATCAGTTCCGCCAGCCGGCGGCCGTAGCCCACTTCAATGTCGTCGGGCACGTCCTGCCCGGTGGTGATGTACGAAACGCCCTTGTTCACCTTGCGTACGACGTTCAGGACGATGCCCACGTTCGCCGACTCGTCCAATTTAGTGAAGATGATCTTGTCGGTCCGCACTTCGCCGAACCGAGCGGCGGCCAGCTCGAGGCATTTCTCGCTAGCGGTTGCCGACAGGACCAGGTGGACTTCGTCCGGCTGCACCGCCTCGAGCAGGCCGCGAAGCTCGTTGAGCTTCAGCGTGTCGTTGGGGCTCCGCCCGGCCGTATCGATCAGGATGAAGTCGCAATCGCTCATCGACCGGACGGCTTCGCGCAAGTCTTCCGCGTTTGAAACGACCCGAAGTGGCGAGCCGATGATGTCGGCGTATCGCTTGAGCTGATCCACCGCCGCGATGCGATAGGTGTCGAGCGTGATCAGCCCGACCCGGTGCCGTTCCTTGAGTTTCAGGTTGGCCGCCAGCTTCGCCAGCGTCGTGGTCTTGCCGACGCCGGTCGGGCCGATCAGGGCCACCACATGCGGGCCTGAGGTCTTGGTCCGCACGATCGGTCCGGCGGTGTTGATGAGCTTCTCCAACTGCTCGATCAGTTTCCCCTTGACGAACTTCGGATCGGCATGGTGCTCGGGGCGAACTTGCCGCTCGAGCGATTTGATCAATTCCGCGGCCAGTTCCTCGGCGACCTGGTTGCCGATGAGCTGCATGTAATAGTCGAACAATTCCTGCGGCACATTGGGCGCCTGGCGCTGGCGGGTCTGGGTAACCAGGTCCTTGACCATCAGCTTGAGCGATTCCATTTCCCGCGAGATGCCGAGCATCGCCGCCCCCGTGCCGGCGGGCGTCTCCAGAAGCTGGCGGCCGTTCTCGGCGGGGTTGGGATTTTCGGCCCCGGGGGCGCGGCGCACGATCGCCCCGCTGCGGCTGTAAGTGCCGGAATTGCCCGGCGGCGGTGTGACGGGGGCACGGGCGGCGCTGGGCCGCCGACGCTCGGCGATGCCGATGCCGCGGCCGGCGGTGATCTCCACCATCTCCCGCCGCCGCAAGCCCAGCAGCGTCCGAATGTGAAACGTGCGGGTGTGCAAGATGATGGCGTCAGAGCCCATCGAGCTCTTCACCTGCGTCAGCGCCTCGGCCATCGTCGGCGCCTTGAACGTTTGGAGATTCATATAAACGCCTTGGGAGGAAGTAGGCAGAGGGCGGTAGGCAGCAGGCAGAACCCTTGGCTCTGATTATTTCTGCCTTCTGCCTTCTGCATACTGCCTACTTTCTTCTTCCCTTCACCCACTCATCCCAATCAATCCCACCGCTTCCACCGCCACCTCCGGCACGATTTCGTTGTAGGCCAGCACCGCGACGCCGGGGAGCGAGGCCTCGATCATCCGCCGGACGGCCGAGCGGGTCTGCGGGCTGCACAGAAGCACCGCGGTGCGGCCAGTCTGCGTCAGCTCATTCACCTTGGAGGCGATCTGCTGCACGATCTGCTGGCTCTTCTGGGCCGACATCGTGTTGGTCGTGCCGCGCTCGCCGCGATCGAGATGGCCGTTGATTAAATCTTCCAGCGCCGGCTCCAGCGTCAGGCACCAGAGCCGGTCCTTCTCGTCCACATATTGCTTGCAGATCGTTCGGGCCAGCGAATTGCGAACGTATTCGGTAAGCACCTCCAGGTCCTTGGTCCGGCCCGAGCAATCGCCCAGAGTCTCGATGATCGTCTCCAGGTCGCGCACCGGCACGCGCTCGCGCAGCAGGTTCTGCATGACCTTCTGCAGCTCGCCCGGCTTGATTTGCGTCGGGATTACTTCCTCGATCAGTGCCGGGACCCGCTCTTTTAGATTATCCAGCAGCTTCTTGACTTCCTGCCGGGTCAGAAGCTCATGCGCGTGCGACTTGATCAGCTCCGTCAGATGCGTGGCCAGGACGGCGGTGGCTTCGACGACGGTGTAATTGAGCAACTCCGCCTGTTGGCGCTGCGGCTCGGTGATCCAGTAGGCAGGTAAATTAAACGCCGGCTCGGTGGTGAGCGTGCCGCCCGGGATGGGGCCACTGGTCGCGCCGTTGTCCATCGCCAGGAACTGCTCGGGATATGTTTCGCCGCGACCGATCGCCTGGCCCTTGATCTTGACGATGTAGTCGTTGGCCCCAAGCTGCATGTTGTCGCGGATGCGCACGGGCGGGACGATGATGCCCAGCTCGATCGCCGACTGGCGGCGGATCATGCTGATTCGCTCGAGCAGATCGCCCCCCTTGGCCGCATCCACCATGCGAACCAGACCGTAGCCGACCTCCAGCTCCATCGTGTCGAGGTCGAGCAGCTTCTCGACCTTTTCCGGCTCCTTCTTCGTGGCGGCGGCCTTTTCCCGCTCCTTGTTGGCGGCTGCGACTACCGCCTGCTTTTGCCCGCGGGTCATCGTCAGCGCCAATCCGCCGCAGCACGAGCCAAGTACCAGCAGCGGGATCTTAGGAAGGCCCGTGAAGACCATGACCCCTAGAAACACCGCCGCAATCACCATGGCCCGCGGCTTGGCGAAGATCTGCGTGAGCATCTCCTCGCCCAGGTTATTCTTGCTGCTGCTGCGGGTGACGATCAGGCCCGCCGCCAGCGAAAGGACGAACGCCGGGATCTGGCTCACCAGGCCATCGCCGATCGTCAGCTTCGTATATAGGCGGGCGCAGTCGTATACGCCCCAATTGTGCTCGACCATTCCGACGTACAGGCCGCCCAGCACGTTGATGAAGGTGATCATGATGCCGGCGATGGCATCGCCGCGAACGAATTTGCTGGCACCGTCCATCGCCCCGTAGAAGTCGGCTTCCCGCCCGATGTTCTCGCGGCGCTCGCGCGCCTGCGGCTCGGTGATGGTGCCGGCATTCAGGTCGGCGTCGATGGCCATCTGCTTGCCCGGCATCGCGTCCAACGTGAACCGCGCCGCCACTTCCGAAATTCGGCCCGAGCCCTTGGTGATCACCACGAACTGAATCACGAAGATGATGATGAAGATAATGATGCCGACGGCCAACGAGCCGTGCGTGACGAACTCGGCAAAAGTCTGCACGACTTCGCCGGCCCCGTGCAGCGCCGTCACCGGATCGGGGAACTTGTCGCCGGCAATGAGAATGAGCCGGGTGGTGGCCACGTTCAGCACCAGCCGGAACAGCGTGACCGCCAGCAGCAGCGACGGAAAGACCGCGAATTCCAGCGGACTGGTGACGTAAATCGTCGTCACCAGCACGATCACCGACAGCGTGATGTTGGACACCAGCAGCAAATCGAGAATGAACGTCGGGAGCGGAACGAGAATGACCACGAGCAGCCCGATGAACGCAAGGGGAAAGATCATCCCTCGGTTCTGGTGGACCTTTTGCAGAAACGGATTGCTCGGAATCGCAGTCACGACTAATCAACTTCCCTTTTTTCTCGCGTAGCGGTGGGCCTTTGCATGGGCCCGCGCTTCACCTTTCCCGTCAACTCGTAAACGTAAGCAAGGATTTCCGCGACCGCTGAGTAAAACTGTTCGGGGATCTCCTGCCCGACTTCAACCATCTTGTAGAGCGCCCGCGCCAAGGGCTTTCGCTCCAGGATCGGCACGCCCGCCGCGATCGCGAGCTGGCGGATGTGGGCGGCGATGAGTCCCTGCCCCTTGGCCACCACGCGCGGCGCGCCCGATGTGTCGGCATCATATTTGAGCGCCACGGCGAACTCGGTCGGATTGGTGACGACGACGTCGGCGGTCGGCACTTCCTTGGCAAGCCGCTTTTTCATCTGCTGGATCGCCACCTGCCGGCGGCGCTGCTTCATCTTCGGGTCGCCCTCCATGCTCCGCATTTCCTCTTTGATCTCCTGCTTGGACATCTTCAGGTCCTTCTCGTGCCGCCAGCGCTGGAAGAGGTAATCCCCGATGGCCAGCAGCAGCATTGCGATGCCGACGCGGATCACGATGGAATAGATGACGGTCGCGCCGAGCCCGAAGATTTCCAGAAAACCCAGCCCCTGCACGGCAAGGATGCGCTGGATGTAGCCATGCACTGCCGAGTAAGCGACGAGGCTAAGCAGCGTCATTTTCAGCACGCCCAGCAGCAGTTGCTGCGGGTTGCGCGGGTTGAAGAGTTTGCCCAAGCCGCCCACCGGATTCAGCACGTTCAGATTCGGCGTCAGGCGCGCGGGATTGAAGATGAACCCGACCTGCACCACGTTCCCCAGGATTGCGATCAGGACGACGCCCACAAGCAGCGGCGTCATCGCGCCGCCGGCCGAGTAGATCGCATGGAGCAATCCGCCGCCGGCGCTGGCTTCGCTCAGGTCCGCCAGCGAGTTGGGGCCGAGCAGGTCGTGAATCAGGCCCTTGAGGATTTCCACCATCCGCGGGCCGGTCGAGTGAAGCAGGATCATCACGCCCAGCAGGATCAGCGCCACGGTAACGTCCGGGCTCTTGGCGATGTTCCCCTGGTCGCGCGCCTCCTGCCGACGGCGGGCTGTGGGAGCTTCGGTCTTGTCGCCTTGATCTTCAGCCATGCTACATCCGTGTAGTCCAAGCCCACGGCTGAGCCATGGGCTTGTTTCCTATTTGACAGCAGGCGCCGATCCAGGCGCCGTTACCCAACCGATCCGAACCTGCTCCATCGAATTCTCAATCGCCTTGGCGATCACGTTCCCGGTCAGGCTCACGCCGAGCAGCACGATGAGGATTCCCAATCCCGAGCGCACGCTCAGGGCCGCCGACATCACGTTCATCTGCGGAATGGTGCGGCCGATCAGCCCCAGAACCAGGTCCACGACCAGAAACGTGACCAAAATCGGCGCCGCCAACTGCACCGCCAGAATGGTGGCGGCATGAAACAGATCCAGCAGAAGCTTCAGCAGGTCGTGGTTCACACTCAACGAGAGCAAAGGCAGCGCATCAAAGCTGGCGCGCACGCCGCGGAGCATCGAGCGGTGCCCGCCAATCCACAGGAACACCACGAGCGAAAACATGAAATAGAGGTCGCCCATGACCGAGCCCTGGCCGCCGTACTCGGGGTCGATGACGCTGCCGAGGTTGAAGCCCATCTGCTGGCCGATGATTTCGCCCGCCCACTGGACGGCGACGAACACGAAGCTCATCACCATCCCCATGGCCAGCCCGAACATCATCTCGCCGCCGATCCCCAGCGCCAGGCCCCATGAGGTTTCCGGCAACTGTGCCGGCGGCGCGACGCCCTGCGTGAACGCGAACGCCAGCACCAGCACCAGCATCAATCTCACGCGCTTGGGGACCCGCGCGCTTCCGAACAGCGGCGCGTACAACGCCATCCCCGCCAGGCGGAAGACCACCAGGACGAAGGTCGGAACGAAGTTGAGCGCCGAATCGAGCATGGGAGAAGTGCCGAGTGCCGAATGCCCAATACCGAATGGATTTCATTCGGCATTCGGCATTCGCACTTCGGCATTAGTGAATGAGTCCCTGTCCGAACATCTCCTGCGCGTACTCCGCCAAATAGTGCCCCATCCAGGGGAACAGGAAGATGGCGGCGGCCACCATTGCGACGATCTTGGGAACAAACGTCAGCGTCTGTTCCTGAATCTGCGTGATGGCTTGGAAGAGCGAGACGATGATGCCGACGATCAACCCGATCGCGAGCATCGGAGTCGAGACCAGCAGCGCCAAAATCAGCGTATGACGGACCAAATCAGTGGCTTGGTCGAGATCGATATGCACAACCCACACCCTTCCTTGAGTGCGTCGCCTTCGCTTGCCCGAGCGGAAGACGACTTGGCGGATGGCCCGGACGTTTGTGCCCGCGCCGCCGGCTCATCCTTGAACCCGCCGGCGCCACGCCGCATGGTAAAAGCGGCGCGCCATCTTCATCTGATAAAGCTACCCATTAAACTTGCCGTTATCAAGTGCCAGCCGTTGACCAAAACGAACAGCAGGAGTTTGAACGGCAGCGAGATCAGCACCGGCGGCAGCATCATCATTCCCATGCTAATCAGCACCGTCGAAATGACCATATCGATGATGAGAAATGGCAAGTAAATTTTGAAGCCAAGAAGAAATGCGGTCTTCAGTTCACTCAGCATGAAGGCGGGGATGAGCGTCATGGTCTTGACGTCGTCCCACTTCTGCGGCTGCGGCTGGCCCGCCGCCTCGGCAAAAAGCCGCACGTCCGCGTCATTGTCGCCGGCGCGGATCTGCTTGATCATGAATTCGCGCAGCGGCACCTGCGCGGTCACCATCGCGGTCTTCTGGTCCATCTGCCCGTCCATGTAGGGCGTGAGCGCCTCTTTGTTCACGCGGTCCCACGTCGGGCCCATCACCAGGAACGTCATGAACAGCGACAGCCCCACCAGCACCTGGTTCGGCGGAAGCTGCTGCGTGCCCAGCGCCTGCCGCAGCAGCGATAGCACGATGATGATGCGCGTGAAGCTGGTCATCATCACCAGGATCGCCGGCGCCAGCGAGAGGACCGTCAGCAGGATGACGATCTGCATGGCCGACGAAAAATTCTCGCGGCTGGAGAGGTCGGGCAATTTGAAGCCGCCGCCCGGCGTCGGTAGCGCTGGCGCCGCCGGCGCGACCGTGGCGGGCTGTGGATCCCCGGGGCCGACGGTCAAATTCTCCTGTGCCGCGCGGGCGGGGATGGCCGATAAAAAGACCACGGCCGGCAGCAACGCCAGCAGAAGTTTCATCCGGCCGCAGAGAGCATCCGTTCTCATCGTGCGTCCTGTCGTAGCGCGGGCCTTGCGGCCCGCTATGCCCCCGATTATGCCCCTTTGAACTGCTCGGCCAGCAGCCGCACGCGCTCGCGCAGCCCACTCAACTCCTCGCGCGCCGACGCGACCGGCGGCTCCTCTTCCTCCGGCTCGCGCAGCGCATCGGATGCGGTGGCAGGCGCATCCTCTTGCGAATCGAACACCTGCCGCGAACGACCGAACATCGCCCCGAACGCCCGCGTCGGCGTTGATGTTTTGTCGTCCCGCAACTGGCCGACCAGCGCCGCGATTTCATCGGGATCGGTGATTTCGCACAGAGGATTCATTTGCGAGCCGCTGTCTCCGACCACGATCACTCGCCGGCCCACCCGCAGCAGCATCACCTGCTGCTTGGGCGAAAGGGGCGATCGGGAAATGACTTCGACGGCCCGGCTCTTGCCCCGCCCCACCGCCGCCGGGAAAAAAAATCGGCCGAACCATCGCAGGACGAAGATTAGCCCGATGACGATCCCCAGTGCCGCAAGCACCCGCGGGTAATCCAGTGCCTGCGGCTTCGCGGCCGCGCCGGGCGCCACCGGCGCAACGGCCGGGTCGGCCGAACTGCGAATGGACTCAGCGCCCAGCGCCGTTTGCGGCAGCGGCGGGATCGAATGCGATGACTTCGCGTCCGGCGCGGCGGCCAGGTCGGCGCGCGCCGAGTTCAATGCCGTAAGCAGCAACAGCCCCAGGATCGGCCGGCAAAATCGCATGGCGTCCCCCGCTTAAAGCCCCTCGTCCTTCACGCCCGGGACGATCTCGTTGACGCGGACGCAGAAGTTATCGTTTAGCACCAGCACCTCGCCGCGCGCCACCAGGCGGTCGTTGACGAACACGTCCACCGGATCGCCGGCCAGCTTATCCAGTTCGACAACCGAGCCCTCGCTGAGCTTGAGCACGTCTTCGACGAGCATGCGGGATCGGCCCAGTTCGATCTTGACGTTCAGCTCGACGTCCCGGAGTAGATCGATACTCGAGACCTGGGCATCTTGAAGGGCTTGTTGGAACGCGGGGAATTTGAAGTCTTCCGCCCCCGCCGCGGCAATCGGAGGTTGACCGCCGCCTCCCGGCGCGGGTGAGGATGCGTCCTCAAAATTGGCCTGCTTGAGAAGCTCTTCGATGGAGACTTGGTCGAGCGAATCGAGGCTTGCCGCTTCCGCGGGATTGCCGGCCGCGACGGGGGCAGGCGCTGCCGCGACGGAGGCGGAAGCATCCGCCGTCGGGGCGGCAGCAGTTGAGGCAGCGGGAGCTGGCTCGGCGGGAGTTGGCTCGGCGCGGGTCGGCTCGCCGCCACCGGGCGCGATGCTGGGCGTGTCTTCAGCCATGGCTCACCATCCTTGGCGATTCGGCCGCACGGGCATCATGCCCACGCTTGGCGATCCGCACCAGGACGGCTAGAAGTCGGTTCGGAATGGGATGCAACGAGGCACAAGCACCTCGTCGATCAATCCGTCACCGACGATGCGGTCGAGCTGGTACTTCACCTGCCTTCGCAGGGTTTCAAGTCCCGGCTCCGACCCGCCGCCCAGTTTTTCGGGATCGCTCTCGGCTATGATCGTACGAATCCGGTCCTCAATCAAGGCCTTGCCGTCCTTAAATGCGTCGGTCACCTTCTGCTCGTTCTCGGCCTTGACGACGACGAAGATGCTCATGTCATACAAAAAGGTGCGGCCATTGGTTCGATTGAGGGCTTTGTAATCCCCTACCGCCACTTCGACGGTCTTGCCCTTTTTTGCCGTCCCTTTTTCACCGCCCGCGCCTTCCGCTCCTTCTCCAGTGGACAGCGTGGCTGCGTCGGCGGCCTGGGGCTTGGGACCCAGCAACTTAAAACCGGCAAACAGCACGACGGCTTCAATCACCATCACGCCGCCCAGCAACACCGGGAGCTTGGTCAGCAGCCCGCCCTTTGGTTTGGCCTTTTCTTCGGTCTTTTCCCCTGTCGCGGCGGCTTCTGGCTTCTTCTCGGCTTTGTCCGACATGTACGCTCCCTTTTCCCGTCCAATAACCCCACGCCGGCGCGGGCCGGTCTACCGATTCATCGGCAGGAACGTGCGCGGACTGTGATCGGTAAGCCAGGAGCCCCTCTTGTTCCCTCTCCCTCCGGGAGAGGGTTAGGGTGAGGGGAAATCGCTAGTGCTTCGGATCAAACGAGAAGAGCCGCCCCGGCTTCCCCTCACCCCAGCCCTCTCCCGGGGGGAGAGGGAGCAACGCACAGCTCTCCCGGTCCGGAGGCGCCGGGCCGACTTCTCAATCGCTGATCGGTCTTCGCACCAACCGGGCATATTCGATCGCGCGGCGGATCACTTCCTGCAGCGGCTCGCGGACCATTACCTTGTCGCCGGTGTCGCAGCAGACGAGCGTGTCCGGGGTCGATTCGACGAAGCGAATCTTCTCGGCATTTATGACGAACTGCTGGCCGTTGAGGCGTGTCAGACAAATCATGTGGCGCTCCGCGCTTCAATGAAGACCAGTCGGTTGTAAGACGGCCCCCGCGACAGCAGAGAAAAACACCCTGTCGCGAGGGCTTGTATCGCGCCGGCCGCCGCTCCGCGGTGACTCGGCTTTTTTCTGTTTAGTGGGTGCTGTTGAGCAACTCCTGAATCAACTGATCGCTGGTGGTAATCACCTTGCTCGACGCGGAAAATCCGGTCGAAGCGATGATCATGTTGGTAAACTCTGTCGAGAGATCGACGTTGCTCTGTTCCAGCGCCGATCCCTGAATCGTGCCGGCCCCGAGTGTGCCGAGAGTCCCGAGCTGCGGCTCGCCGCTGGCGGGCGCCGCGGAGTACAAGTTGTTGCCCGTGTTATTCAAGCCCTGCGGGTTGTTAAAGGTCGCGACGGCCACCTGTCCGAGGACCTGTGTCTGGCCGTTGCTATACGCCCCGGTAATCAGCCCATCGGTGCCGACGGAAAACGTGTTCAGCGTGCCGGCGGCAAAGCCGTCCTGAGTGGAAACTACCTGGTTGGACGATTGACCGCTCAATTGGGTCATCGCGCCGAAATTCATATCGATTGTCATCGGATCGGTCGCGCCCGTGCCCGCGCGGCTGATCGAGATCGTCGTGCCGCTGCTCGAGGTGAGGGACCCGTCAGAACCAAAGGTCAGCGTTCCGCTCCCGACATTCAGTTGACCGCCGGCGTTTTGGGGGCTGTCGGCATAGAACCGCCAGGTGTTTCCCGCCGTGGAGGTGCTTTCCAGGACAGCGGTGAGGTTCACCGTGATCGGAGTGCCAAGCGAATCGTACGCGGTGAAACTCGTAAACATGCTCTCGCCAGTGGGGTCGTTGGTGTAGCCGGCAGCGTCGGTCCCGCCGGCAAAGCTCAACGGCGCGGCGCCTGTGGACGACGTGATTGCCGTTCCACTCAGGTCAAGCGCGTTTCCGGTTCCTGTATTGCCGGTGATCACAAACTGGGTGGTGTTCGGATCGGCGCCGGCTTGCAGCGTCACACCGGGCGGCGGCGTGTCGGGCACCGAAGCATCGATTCCCATATTCTGCTGGAAAAACGTCATCAGGTCTTGCACCGTGCTATTGGCGCCCACGGTGAACGTGGCTGACGGCAGGGACCGGCCGCCCTTGGTCCCCCCGACCGTAATCGTCTGGCCGGCCGTAAATGCCGGGGTCGCCGAGTTGGTCGTCGAGGCCAGGTCGCTCAGAAGGGTGGTGCTCGTGGGCGCCGCAGCGCCGCCGACGGTGGTGAGTTCCTGGCTCAGCAAAACGCTCGCTCCCGTCGCGGGAGCGCCGGACGCATCGAGATTTCCTTGCAGGGTCGCATTCTGCGTAGCTTTGGCAATTTCAGTCTCGCCCAGCGGAATGGTGAGGTTCTGGAGCGTTCCCGACTGAATGTTCTGGTTGGAATCGACTCCGTAGCCTTGCACGAAGTCGCCGCTGCTGTTGACGAGCTGGTCGGAGGAATTAAGCGTGAACGCGCCGTCGCGCGTGTACAATTGCTGATTCGGACCCTTCACGATGAAAAAGCCGCTGCCGTTGATGGCCATGTCGGTGTCCACTCCCGTGGACTGGATCTGGCCGTCGTTGAAGTTTTGCGTGATGGACGCGACGCTTGTTCCGAGCCCCTCCTGGCTGGGGTTGGTGCCGCCAAAGTCGGTCGTGGGCGCGGTGCTTTGCTGGTCGGTGACGTAGAACTGCGGCGAGAACTGCACCATGCTCGATTTGAAGGCGGTAGTGTTCGAGTTGGCAACGTTGTTCCCAATCACGTTCAACCACGTCTGATTGGCGTCAAGTCCCGTGACGCCGGTGAACAGTGCGCTGGTCAATCCCATTTAATTTACCTTGTAAAAAAGTCAGCTCAGTTGCGCCGGACGATCATTTGTCTGGTGATGCGACGCGTCGGTCATTCCTACGAACCGGTTGGCGCGGAGGTGATATTGCTGATGTTGGTGAGTGAGACGGTGTCGCCGCTGTCGAGTTGAAGGTTGACGCCGCCGCTGGCAACCTGTACCGCGGTCACCACGCCGGTGACGCTGTTGTTGTTGACGTCAATCCCCTGCACCTGTTTCCCCATCAGGCTTGAGGCGGAACCGATCTGAGTCTGCGTGCCGAGCGTCGAGAGCGTCGTATCCAGATTGGAGGACGATTCCATCTGCCCGATGGCACTCATCTGGGTCATCAATTCGTCGCTGTTGGTCGGGTTGAGCGGGTCCTGGTTTTCCAACTGCGTGATCATCATGTTCATGAAATCGCCGCTGTTGAGATTCAGGTTTGAGGAGCCGGTGGTGGAGGTGGAGTTGGCGGTGCTTTGCCCGATCGAACTCACAGGTGAAGTGCTCATGCCTGAGATTTCGGATGCGGCCAAAGCGAAGGATCAATTTTCGGATGCGGTAAAATAGCCGGCGCGATTGCTGCGCCCCGAGACAGGCATAAGTTGCGCCACTACAGCAGGCCCGCGGACTACTGCTCGCCGGATAAATAGGGCGCGGCGCGCATTGCTCCCTCTCCCTCCGGGAGAGGGTTGGGGTGAGGGGGAGTCGGAGGTGACGTTGATCAGCAAGGTGAGGCGCTTGCAATTCCCCCTCACCCCCGCCCTCTCCCGGAGGGAGAGGGAGGAAGAAGGAAGCTCTTCGCCTGAAGAAAACAAGTCTCTAGTCGCGCCGCCCGGATCGCCCCTCTCGCAAGCAGCATCAAGCCACCAGATCCACCGGATCCTGCCCGCCCATGAGCTTCTGCCACATCCGGCGGACCATTTCCTTGCGCTGCTGCTCGTGCTGACTGGCGGTGTCCTGAGGTGTTTGCGAATTGTCCTTCTGCCCTTCGCCGGAGGAGGTTTGTTGCTTTGGCGATTGGGTGACTTGCAGCTTCTGAACGCTCACGCCTTGAGCTTCCAAAGCGCTCCGCAGATCGCCGAGGCTGTGGCTGAGCAGGCGCGTCGCCTGGTCATTCGAGGTCTCAAATGAAGCGGTCATCACGCCGTCGCGCATTTCGACCTTGATCTGCATCGCGCCCAGTTCCGGCGGGTCGAGCCGAAGCTGCATGGCGCCGCCATTGGGCAGCAGCCGGCCCGTGATGCCCGAGACGATCTTCGGATGATTGGCATCGGCGAACTGCGATTCGGCGGATGAGGGCGTGTCGTCCACGTCCGATGCGTCCTCCGCCGATGCGCTGGCCGCCGCAGATGCGGAGGCGGGCGACGATGGGACGGTTTGAAAGAGCCCGTCATCGGTCCCCTTCCGAAGCGTCCGCGAAGACGGCGCTGCGGGGCCGACCGCAGGAATCTCAGAGGACGTCGTCGTGTCTGTTGATGCACCGGACACGGGCGCGAGAGCGGCCTGCCGCGCGCTGCCGCTTGCGGCGGCTTGGGACGCATCAGCCTGAGCGCCGTCGGCGTCCTTTGGCTGAATCGCCAGCCGCGATTTGGCGGGCCGCGAATGGCTGCTTGAAGCGGTGGGATTGGACGACGACGAAGCGCCGTTCGCCGAATCCTCGGGCGCCTGCGCCGATCCGTCGTCGGCCGATTCGTCGGTCGAGAGCCCATCCTTCTCGCTGGCGACCTTGGCCTTGGCAGCAGTCGCCGTCGTGGCTTTCGCTGCCTTCGCCGCTGGCGCCGGATCCTTCGGCGAGGGAGCTACGGCGCTGTCGGTGGGCTGCAGCGGCGCCCCGCCTTGAAGCTGCACGATGGCCGCCGGCATGTCGCTCGGCGCGGAATCCACAGCGGAAACGGTCTTCTTCTGCTGCTTGTCGCCGTCAGGATGCTGTTCGTCCGCGGCACCCTCATAGCCGCCCTGCTCAAGATCCGGTTCGAGATCCTGCGAAGTTTGGCCCGCGACTTTTTTCTGTGCCTTCGACTGCGCCTCGTCGGCTTCGGACACCGTTTTCCTTGGCGCGGTCTTGCGGCTTGTCGTGGATTTGGATGTCTTTGCGGCGGCAGATTTGGAGTCGGGTGAACCCGCCGCCGAAGCCTTGTCCGCGTCGCCGGATCCGTTCGCCTGCGCGCGGTCCAATGCATCGCCGAATGAGGCGCCATCAGCCTCCGAGTCCTGCGACCTGGTCGTGGAATAACTGGATGGCGTCGCGCTCGACGTGCCGAACACTCCGGATACCGCCCTTGACATGATCAGTTCCCTTCGCGCGTCGTTGGACCGCCTTTGCGCATCGTCTCCAGAATCCGCTGCACTCGGTCCAATTCATCGGGTGTTTTGAATTCTTTGATGATTTTACCGGCCGCCATCGAGTCCATCGCGCGAAGATACTGCATCATCGCGTCGTCGTTGAGCGTCATGAAAATCGATTTCACCTGCTTGGCCGGCATCGCATTGTAAAGGGTCAGGCTATCCTGAAAGCCCTGGTCGGTGGCAAGTTTTTTGGCCTGCTCCTGCTGGTCGGTCAGCTTCTTCCGGTCGGCGTCCAGCGCGGCCCGATCGGTCAGGAGCTTGGAATTGGCAAGATCGATCTGCGTCTTCAGATCGGCCAGCTCGCGCGATCGGCGGTCGAGCTCGGCCATCTGCGAATCGAACGCCTGCCGGATGAACTCCGCCTGCTGACCGGCGGGAAGGTTGGCGTGCTTGGCCAGCAGCGCGTCCAATTGCTCGCGAGAATGATCTTCCGAATCCGGCGCCGGCTGAGTCGCCGGCGCGGGCTGCGTCGCCGGCGGGAAAACGACTTCCTTGATCTTCCCTGCCCGCTCCTTGTCGAGATGGCCGCTCTTGTAGAGCCATCCGAGCGCGCCCGCGGCGATCAGAAAGTTGACGGCCAGCGTGAGCACCAGCAAATCCCATAGCCGCTTCATAACGTGCCCTCCGCCTCAGCCAGGGCGCGGAAGCTGAGCTGCGTCGTCAGCTCGTCCTGCGCCCCCGCCTCCCGGCGGGCCAGTGCCTCGCTCCATCGCCGGTGCTGCTTTTCCCGCAGTTTTTCCAGGATCTTCTTTTGCTTTGACGCTTCCGCCAGCGCCCGCCGGGCAGCGTCGACGACCAATTGCTGCGCGCCCATCTTCTGCGACACCGCCACGACCTTTCGCTGCATGCCCAGCATGTAACGCCGGTGCGCCGCCAGATACGGCAGGTCCAACCGGCCGACCAGCCGATTGTCGCGAACGTCAGCGGTGCTTTGCTGCACCTCGAGGTTCAGCGCCTGCAACTCCGAATCGAGGCGAACCATCTCCTTCTGCGCGACGGCAAGGTCGCGCTGGCGGTCCTTCTCAATGCGCTCGCGGTGCTTGAGAACGCCTTCAAGTTGAAACTCAAATCTGGCCACGGTTGCTACCCTGTGGCACGGGCGTCCCGCCCGTGCAAATTAATCAACGATGCTGATCGCACGGGCGGGACGCCCGTGCCACGTGAAGGCTATTTTGCCGGGCTCCTCGGCGCCGTCTTGTTTGCGGCTTGCGCCTTGATCACCTTTTCCAACTGCTCGATCCAAATCACCAAATCGGCCAACTGCTTCCTGGCATCCTCGAGCTTGCACGCCGCCGCCGATTCCTGCTGGAGATATCCGAGGATCCGCGGCCGCGATTGCACGGCCAGATCAAACTCGAGGTTCGCGCCCGGCACGTACGCGCCAATGTTCACCATGTCCTCGATCTGCTCGTAGGTGGCGATCAGCGAGAGCACGCGCCGCGCGGCGCGGAGCTGCTCCTTCTCGCACACGTCGCCGCGCACGCGGCTGATGCTCTGGAGCATGTCGATCGCGGGATAATGCCCGCGCGCCGCCAGGGCGCGATTCAGCCACAGGTGCCCGTCGGTGATGCCTTTCACCGCATCGGGGATCGGCTCGTTGAAGTCGTCGCCTTCGACGAGCACGGTGTAAAAACCCGTGATGGATCCCGCCGCCGTCTTGCCCGCGCGCTCGAGAATCTCCGGGAGCAGCGAGAAAACGCTCGGCGGAAAGCCCTTGGTGGCCGGCGGCTCGTGGGCCGCCAGACCGATCTGCCGCTGAGCGTGGCACAGGCGCGTCAGAGAGTCCATGATCAGGAGCACATGCTTGCCCTGATCGCGAAAATATTCCGCCACCGTGCAGGCAACCTTCGCCGCCCGCACTCGCAGCAGTGCGGGCTCATCGCCGGTGCTGACCACGACGACGCATCGACTCAGCCCCTTGTCTCCGAGGCTGTTGTGCAGAAATTCCTGCACCTCGCGGCCGCGCTCGCCGATCAGAGCGATGACCGAAACATCGGCACTGGTGTTCTTGGCAATCGACGAGATCAGCACGCTCTTTCCGACACCGGGCCCAGCGAAGATGCCCATTCGCTGGCCGAGCCCACAGGTGTGCAGCCCGTCAATCGCGCGGATGCTGGTCGAAATCGGCTGGCGGATATCGGTGCGGTCGAGCGGCGCGGGCGCCTTGGCGTCGATCCGGCGCGACTGGCTCATCCGCAATGGTTCCTTGCCGTCGATCGGCCGGCCGAAACCGTCCAGCACGCGCCCCAGCAACTGCGGCGAGCACCAGATCCGCGGCGAGGCCGACGTGTTCTCGATGCGGTCTCCGCGCGAAACGCCGGAAATGGAACTGAGCGGCATCAGCAGCGTGCGGTTCTGCCTGAACCCAATCACTTCCGCGGATGACGTCTTGCCGCCAAAGCTGCTGATCCGGCACAGGCTGCCCAATGGGAGCGCCAGGTCCGATGCCTCGATGGTCAGCCCCGCGATCGACTGGATCGTGCCGACGACTCGAAATGGCATCGAGCCTTCAACCGTGTCGAGTTGGGCCGCGAGGTGCTTCATCAAAGCTCGCAATCCCCCACAAGTTTTGCTCCCTCTCCCTCTGGGAGAGGGGACAAAACATGCGATTCTTCAGTTGGCAACAATTCCGCGGCGATCCGGTCGAGTTGCCCGGCGAGATCGGCGTCGACCTGGCCCTGTTCGGTGAAGACCCGGCACCCGCCGGGATCCAGCGTGGATTCTTCGATGACCTTGACGTGCTGAAGATTCGGCCACTGAAGGCGCAATTGCGCTAATGCCGCGTCCAGCGTCGAACGCTGCGACGGATGGATCGCCACTCGCACGTCGGTGGATTGAATGACTAATTTCATCGCTTCGGTGAGGTTGCCCGCAAGCACCTGCGGATCGAGCATGCCCTGCCGCTTGGTCACCCGGCGGGCAATGGCCATCGAAAGCTTGACCACTTCCGTCAGCGCGGTGGCCTCGAGGTCCGCCCGGCCCGCCTCCAGCATGGTCGCGGCTTTGGTCAGTGCGGCCACCGCCTGCTGTAGCTGCGCGCGATGCTCGTTGAGCGCCTGCTGATGGCCCGCCTGGCGGCCTTGTTCCAATCCCTGAGCAGTCCCCTCTTGGTGGCCTCGGGCAAGACCCTCTGCGTGCGCCTCCCGCTTGAGCGTTTCGCCCTCCTCCTGCGCCGCGGCCAAAAGCTGCTCGGCCTGCTGACGGGCGCGCAGCAACGTGTTCTTGGCGGCACGCTCCACGTCCGCAAGCGAGAACCGCGTCATCGCCGTGGGAGTGTTGAATGATTTGATAAGGCCCATGGAGGATCGACTTGTTCGCGCACCCAGAACGCTGTTCTTCGTTTAGCCGGAGCCGCCAGGCCCGCGCCTTTTGGTCGAAGAAAGACACCGCGTGGCCGCGGTGGCTAAACGGGGGAATTGGCATCGCTCTCCGTTTTGGCACGGCTTACACAACCATCTCCTTTTCTCCGCCCCGGCCGGCGATGATGATGTCCCCGGCATCCTCCAACCGGCGCACAATGTCTACGATCTTCTGCTGGGCGGACTCGACGTCGCTCACGCGGACGGGGCCCATGTACTGCATGTCTTCGGCAATGAGCTGGGCGGCCCGCTCGGACATGTTCTTGAAGATCTTGTCCTTGAGCTCCTGGCTGGCGGTCTTGAGGGCCAGCGACAACTCGTCGTTTTCGACTTCCTTGAGCACCGATTGAATGCCTTTGTCGTTGACCAGCAGGATGTCCTCGAAGACGAACATGAGCCGGCGGATCGATTCGACCAGGTCCGGGTCCTCGGCCTCGAGGCCTTCCATGATCCCCTTCTCGGTGGACCGGTCGGCCAGATTCAGGATCTCGGCCACGGTGTCCACGCCGCCGGCTTTTTCGAAGGTCTGGCTCACGATGTCGCTGAGCCGGTGCTCGAGGCCGCGCTCCACTTCCTTGATGACTTCGGGGCTGGTCTGCTCCATGTTGGCGATGCGCTTGACCACCTCCACCTGCTTTTGGCCGGGCAGGCCCACGAGAATCTCCGATGCCTTTTGTGCCGGCAGGTGGGCCAGAATCAGCGCGATTGTCTGCGGGTGCTCGTCCTGGATGAAGGTCAGCAGGTTTTCCGACTCGGCCTTTTGCAGGAACGAGAACGGCGTGGTCTGAACCTGCTGCGTCACCTGCTTGATGATCCGGGATGCATCGGCCTCGCTGAGAGATTTGCGGAGCAGCAGCTTGGCGTATTCGAGCCCGCCTTCGGTGCTGGCGGCGTTGGCCAGGGCAAGGTTATAGAACTCGCCGAACACGCTGCCGCGAATGTTGGTCGGAATCTCGCCCATCGACGCGATTTCGCGGCTCACCTCCTCGACTGCCTCGGGTGGGAGCCGCTTGAGCAGCTCCGAAGCCTCGTCAGGGCTAAGCGACAGCAGCATCACCGCCGCTTTGCGAACACCAGTCAGTTCGGAGGGGTTCATGGTCTGCTCTTAGGTCCTGCTCAGCCAGCGCTTCATGAGGGCGGCGGCGGCGTCGGGGTTTTCGCGGACCATCGACGATACTTGCTCGACCATGCGCCCTGCCTTGACCGTCTCCTCGTTCAATTCCATGCCATCGAGAAGCCCTTCGCTGGAGGCCGCTTCACCGGCCAGGTCTTCGCCGGCGAAACTAAACGGGCCCTTCTTCTTGTCGGGCTCGGCCCGGGCCACCGCTGTCGCGGCGGGAAGCGGCGCGGGAGAAGCCTTGCGGACCATCATCGACGCCATGAACAAGCTCATGATCGCCAGCGTCCCCAGCGCGATCTCCTTGGCGTGCCCGCCGACCAGCTTCGAGAGGCCCGGCCCGCTGGTGGACGCAATTGGCGGCGTCGAAAGGAACGGCATGTCGTCGGCGAAGGTGTCGAATGCAACTTTTTCCGGCGAGTCCAGCCCCACGCAATTGGCGACATGCTGGCGCATCAAGATGGATTGTTCGTCGATCAACGGCTTGAGCTGCGCATAGGTCGGCGCCTGCGTCGAAGCATTCCGCGATTGATACGTCCGAGTGATGTAGCTCATCGGCACGCGAACCGTGGCGCTCAGCGGCGTAGCGTCGCCGGCCGCGGTTTGGCTCACGATATGCGAATCGGGGACCACCACCATGAACGCGTCCTCGGTCTTCTCGTGCTCCTGCCCGCCCCCTGCGGGGGCAGAGTTCGCATTTCCAACGCTCATCGCCACGTTGCTCATCACGCCGGGCTCGCTGCCGCCCCCAGCGGCTGGGGTCTTATCCGTTTCCGAACTGGATTTGATTGCCTTCTGAACGGCCCCCTTTGCGTCAACTTCGTGCTTGTCGGTGTGGACCGATGTGGTGTTGAGTTTCATCTTCACCGTCACCAGCAGGTTGGGAATGTCGCGATAGTTCTTGCGCACTTGCTCTTCGGCGGCGGCTTCGTTTTGCTGCACCAGTTCGAGCACATCGGACCCGCTCGACATGGGATCCTGCGAGTCATGCACGCGCTGGGCCGCGCCGTTGATGACGACCTTTACGCCCGACGATTTCATCCCGGCGACCGCTCCAGCAACCGCGTCGGCGGCGGCATCCACCATGCGCTGATTCGGCTTGCCACCGTCCTGCAAGGTGATGTTGACCGTCGCCGAGGGCTCGACGTTGCCCTCGATGCGGACGGTGCTGGTCGGGTCGATCAGCACGTCTGCCGCGGCCACCGACGGAAAGCTGCCGATGATTTGCGACAGCACCGCCTCGGTCCCGTGATTCCAGATTCTCTGTTGCTTGTTCTCCGAATCGAACGGGCTCATTTCCTTGACGATCGAGTCGAACCCTTGCGCCGTGTCGTGCGGCATCAGGCGGGCATAGGTCAGCTCGGAGAGAATCTGCATCCGCTTGTCCGCCGGGACGAGCAGCTTGTCGCCCGAGACGGTGAAGGCGATGCCCTGGTTGGTGAGTTTGTCCTGGATGCGGCCCAGATCCGTTGCGGAAAACGACTGGTTGAGCAGCGGGACCATTTCCGCCTCGCCGGCGTATTTGCCCCACCAGACGACGGTGATGACCATGATCGCCGCCAGGGCGGCAACC
>Ga0182024_10001647_pt1 | contig 56744 bp, 38 predicted proteins | sample P32metaG_FD_120480 | JGI IMG/M metagenome (GOLD analysis project Ga0182024, IMG submission 120480) | Permafrost microbial communities from Stordalen Mire, Sweden - P3-2 metaG (Illumina Assembly) | ecosystem: Environmental > Terrestrial > Soil > Wetlands > Permafrost | place: Sweden: Stordalen...
AGTGACGGGGTCGATATAAGCGGAGATGTTTTGGGCAGGCACTGTAGCGCCGGTACTATCGGTGGTCGTCGTTGCAGTACCGAGTTGGTTGTATGTTGTGGGGGTGCAAACCGGGGGACCAGGGCACGACGCTGATTGACCGACAATGGTTCCGCCACCACGGCTCATTAGGGTTGACGCCCAAGCATCACCCTGGACATAATTGCCAAGCAGGCTATCGGCAAAGATCCCGTTACGTTCGTCATTACTCAGAACCTGTAGATTTCCTGTGCTGGCTCCCGCTACTTGGCGCGTTCCCTGGTAGTCAACGAAGAAGAAAAGTTTATCCCTCCAGATCGGACCACCCACAACACCGCCGAACTGATGTTGTTTCAATGCTGCTTTGGTGGGATCGAAATAGTTGATCGCGTCCAGTCCCTGATTTCGGTAGAACTCAAAGAGGGTTCCATGGATGCTGTTGGTCCCGGATTTGGTTACTGTGTTCATGACCGCACCGGTAAACTTGCCGTACTCAGCGCTGAAGCTGTTGGTCAGCAGGCGAAACTCAGCAATCGAGTCGGCGTCTGGAATCATACCGGCGCCCATATTCTTGGTCTCATTGACCTCAGCACCGTTCACCAGGAAAGCGTTGGCAAACTCCGGTTGACCGTCCGTGGAGACGTTACCCGACGAGTTGTAAAGGCCGGACGAAGGCGAGCGATCGTTATAGTTGCCGTTCGTATTCGCAGGAGCAACACCTGGCTGAAGTGAGAGCAAATCGAGGTACGAACGGCCGTTGAGCGGCATGGCTAGAATCTGAGGAGACTCGATCGTGTTACCCACCGCCGTACTTACTGTTTGGATCTGCAGAGCGGCCGCGTCGACAGAAATGGACTCGGTGACGCTACCGACTTTAAGAAGGAAATCAAAGCGCAACGCATCGTTGACGTTGAGATCGACGTTGTCGATGACTCCCTGCTGAAAACCGGGGACCGAGGCGGTCAGGCGGTAACGTCCGGGAGGCAGAGCAAGAATGCTGAACTGGCCCGCCGCGTCACTAGTGACCGCACGGCTATAGCCGGTGGCGGCCTGAGTGGCAGTCACGGACGCATTCGCAATCACCGCGCCGGATCTGTCACGGACTTGGCCGAGAATGGATCCGGTCACATCTGCCCACAGTTGCACGGTGCCGAGCAGCACGATCACATAGAGACAAAAATTACGGCAAGCACGTCGTTGCATTTGACAACCCCCAGAACCTTAAATTTGTGCGACAATATCACTTTTTAGCGAGCCAACAAGCGAAATAGTGCGAAAACGGTTTTTTCGCTGAACCGGCAGACGAATTCTTCTCGATATGTGAGTTCGTGGCTCAAAATTAGAAGCGATTCATCTGAACCCCGCCGAGTTTGTGGCACCTGCGCACCCGCTGCAGAGCAGGGGCCTTCCCACGATTTGTCATATAATAGAATGTAATAGACCTTGTCAAGCTAAGATTTGCAGCATCGGATTTCGGAGTGGTCGGTGAAAGCGGGAAATGCCCTCTATACGGTTTTAAAACAGGAAGGGTACTGCCTTACTTCTCAGCGATGGCCGGTGCAATGAGAAATCACTGCTACGGCGATCAAGCCGATTTTCCTGCATTGCTTTGCTCGCGCGCCGTCTGACGCCGAAAAGCGAGATAAACCGGGATCCCAAGCAGAACGATGATCACTCCCGGAATGGTAGTCGCGGTGCGATACACGAACAAGACTGCCAGGATGAAACCTGCGCAGATGAGGTAGAGAGCCGGGATGACCGGGTAGCCGAAGGCGCGGTACGGCCGGTCGGCATGCGGGTTGATTTTCCGCAGTCGGAATACCCCAGCAATGGTCAGGATGTAAAAGATCAGTGCGGCGGAGATGATGTAATCCAGGAGATTACTGTAAAGATTTCCGTAGGTCCCGGTTGCGGGCTGATAGGTACGGATCATCAGCAGCACAACCGACCACACTCCCTGCATCACCAAAGCTGCACTGGGAACATTCGCGCGGTTCAGCTCTGATGCGCGCTTGAAAAACAGACCATCCAGCGACATTGCGTAGTAAGCGCGAGCTCCCGACAATATCAAGGCATTCATGCAGCCGAAGGCTGCGATCATGATGGCAACCGCGATCAGCGTCGGGCCGACAGCCGGAAAGATGGCCTGCAACATGGTGGCGGCCACCCGGTCCGAAGGCGCATGCTGGATTTCGCTGAAGGGCAAGACCACGACGTAGGCGAAATTGGCGAACACGTAAAGACCGATCACAATGATGGTTCCCAAGGCGAGCGAAAGAGGGACATTGCGAGTCGGGTTGCGAACTTCACCGGCAGTGAAAGTGATGTTGTTCCAGGCGTCTGCCGCGTACAAGGCGCCAATTTGCGCGCTGCAAAGCGCGACCACCATTCCGAATGTGGTTGCGGGAGAAAGCCCGTGTCCCAACATTGAGAATCCTTCGGGGGTCCATGCATGACCAAAATTCGCTTTGACTACGGAAGCCTTCCAGCCAATCAATACTCCTATGCCAATGACTCCGAGCAGCGAACCTATCTTCATGGTTGTAAAAACATTCTGAACTCCCTTTCCATATTTGAGGCCTTTCATGTTGGCCCAGGTCAAGAAACTAATGACAAGAAGCGAGACCAGCTGAGCGGTGGAGAGAGAGATAGCGTAGGTCGGCAAAATGTGGATGGGCCGGATGATGTAGTTGGCCTCAGAAATTTGTGGCCACAGCACACCCAAATAACGCGAAAAGCCGATCGACGAAGCAGCAATCGTTCCGGTTTGAATTACAAGAAACAGCGTCCAGCCATACAAGAATCCCCAGAGTGGCGAATAGGCTTCACGGAGGTAAACGTATTGACCTCCGGCGTGCGGCATCATAGCGGCTAACTCACCGTAAGACAGCGCTGCCGCCAGGGTTAGGACGCCGGCGATAATCCATGCCAGCAGGAGCCAGCCACTACTGCCAACCTCTCGCGCCATTTCGGCGCCCACAATGAAGATCCCGGAGCCGATCATCGATCCCGCCACAATCATGGTGGAGTCAAAGAGTCCGAGACTTCGATTCAGTTCGCGAGGTGGCGGAGCACTTTGAGATTCCTTCGCTGTCGGCATCGTGATATTCCCGTCGTTGACTTTGCTCAAGAGAAACCACCGTCCTCGCCAGCGCTTCGTTAGGAGCGTTCAAATTCAAGATGCATTCGCAGAGCGATCACTATAAGGAGAATTGCCATCGGCGAGGTAGCGTAAAAGTGCGAGATTGGCGTGACGAGTGGGGTTAAGGGCTGTCAGGCACAGCCCCGAAGGGTCACTGGCGGATTCGATCACGGCGCAGGCTATCTTGCGGAAGTCCCATCTGCTCGACAATTTCCTGGAAATCAGAACGACGACGAAGCGGATCAAAGCGCGGATCCTGCGTCAGAGTGAAGAGTTTCATATTCCGTTCGTCACAAGCCCGGTTAAGCCATAGAACGGCGCGGTTCGACTCGCCAAGAGCGGTATAGGTGGCCGCGATGTCATAGGAAGGCATGGACTTGTAGGAAGCTGCGCCCTTGAGTTCCTGTAAAATCGCGCGGGCGGACGACTTATCGCCGGCAATTGCGTGAGCGTGAGCCTTCATGGCTTTTACGCACTGGTTGCCTCCTGCCAGCTGGATGGTGGTTTCGAATTCTCGCAGAGACTCCTTAAAGTCTCCCTTTTGCTCCAGTGCTTGGGCCTTGTACATATGCGCCCAAATAAAGTGGGGATCCAACTCCAGAGCACTTTGATAATGTTTGATCGCTTCATCAAACCGGTGCGCCAGATGAGACGTCACGCCTGCCCAGACCAGAGTGATGATGGAAACCGGATCAATCTTGAGAGCGTGCATGATGGCGATGTGAGCCGCCTCATGCTGTCCTTTCGCCGCCAGCAGATTCGCGTACCAGTGATAGCCAAGAGCATAGCCTGGATTGCACTGAATGGAGCGCCGGTACTCGTGATCCGCGGCTTGCCAGTCGCGATCGAAGTGTAGAAGAATGTCCGCCAGCGAAGCGTGGGCTTCGGCCAAATTCGGATCAAGCTCGATGGCCTTGAGTGCGGCGCGACGTGCGGATGGCATCGCTTGAGAAGCGGGAACAATCTCGTAAAACGATAGAAGAGTGAGCGAATCCGCAAGTCCTGAGTAAGGCAGGGCGAACTCTGGATCTTCCTGGATGGCCGATTCAAAAAAATGGATGGCTTTTCGCAGGCCTTCTTCGTTTCGCTGGTTCCAGAAGTATCTGCCCTTTAAGTAGGCTTCCCGCGAACCCGGTTTTTCGGCGCGACCCGCGATCCGGCCAGAGGTTGAAACGGAAAATACCTTCAGCCAAAGGCACTGAACGATCTGATCCGCGATATACGTCGGTATTTCGGCCAAATCGCTGGGACGGCAGCGATAGGTATGTGACCATGCCACAATCTTGGCATCCGCAATCAGAAGAGCCACATTCACGCGCAGGCCGTCGCCGTCGTCCTGGAGGTCCCATTGCAATAAATAATCAATCGCTCTGTGGTCCCGAATGGCAGAAAATTCAGGTTGTTCCTGGTGGATGGGGAACTTCGGACCCACGATTCCCAGTTGTCCGGGGTTCAAACGTTCCAAGGCCGCCATCGTTCTGGCAACGATGGCATCGCAAAGATTTTGTCGTTCGCCATTGATGGTTGTAGTTTGGAGCGGCAACACGTAAATCGTGATGCGATCGTCGACCTCGTTGGAGAAACTCGCGGGCACCACCGATCCAGGCGCCGGGCCGTCACTTCTTCGTGAAACTTTCCGTTTCCAGCTTTCGATCTCCGAGCGGAGAGCAAAGACACTCCCAAGCTGCTTGTGAAAGTGCCGGTGGACCGGCAGGCCTTCCTTTTTCTCCCACAGCTGGACGGTGCGAACTTCTCGCCGCAAGTAGTTGGCAATTTCTTTCCAGGAATCCAAACGGTCGGTATCCGGCCACAACCTACTGGACTGCTGAGAATCCGAGCTTGCAGGAAGAAACTTTTTGATCATGGCCGTTGGCGGAAACTTACCGCCCGGCAAACCTCAGATCTGCCGAGAGGAAGTAAACGCCATCCAAAAAGTGTATTAGAGAACCGGGAGGAGCGAGAAATCCAGCAATGACGAAATGAAAGATCCAACCGGCTCAAAATTCCGTCAACTGCCCAGCTCTCTTTCAGGAAGGCTACACTGTAACACGCGGTTCATGCAAGCGTCCCCGATATACGATGCGGAGCGAACTGAAACGATGTCGCAGCTTCGGTCCAGTCGCAAAATGGTTTCGCACTATTTCGCTTGTGGCTTGCAAAAGACTTGTTTATCTATCTAGGCGGGTTGCAGATCAGTCGCTATAGAGTGGTTGTCCGAATCGGAAAGAGGAGTCCTTTGTCTGAAAAGTCATCACAGCAACCGGCTTGGTTCAATTACACGAACAGCCACGATTTCATGGATCGGGTTCGCGGTGGAATGCCTCCAGCCATCGTCTGCGTTGCCTGCAACGGTGGAATTCAGGGCAAGGAAGCCAATGAGGTTATCCCGGAGACGGCAGATGAAATAGCGGCGTCTGTTCAAGGTGCGTATGAAGCCGGCGCGGCGATGGTTCACATTCATGCGCGCAATCCGAAACAATTGACCGAGGGCGCGCGCGAAAGTGAGTCTTGGCGCGAGGTCTTGCGAAAGGTTCGTCAAAGCTGTCCGGAAATTATCATCAATGCAACCACGGGAGCGGGGCCAGGCATGACCATGGAGGAACGTGCTTCAAGTCTGGCAGCGGGGCCGGAAGTTGCGTCTCTCAATCTGGCGCCGGACATGAGCAAATTCAAACTAAAAGAGCGGGTGGCGCCGTTGCCTTATCCACGTCCGGCTCTGGAAATCGACGAATGCATCCCATTTACCTATGGCCAGATCCATCAATTCGCCGCCGTGATGAAACAACGCGGAATCAAACCGGAATTGGAGCTCTACCATCCGGGCTGCGCCTGGGTGGTGAATTATTTGATCGAGAACAATTTAATCGAAAAGCCATACTGGATGCAGACGGTGATGGGTTATCAGACCGGCAGCTTCCCAACGGTTGAGAATGTCCTGCAGCTTTTGAAGGACTTTCCCGAAGGAGCTTTGTGGTTATGTTCCGCGATCGGCCCATTTCAACTTCCACTGACAACGCTCGCAATTTTAATGGGCGGACATGTGCGAGTCGGGTTGGAAGATAATGTCTATTACTCACGAGGGCGAAAAGCCAAGAGCAATGCTGAGCTTGTCGAACGAACGGTTCGTATTGCCAACGAACTGAACCGGGCAGTTGCGACCCCGGCCCAGGCGCGTGCCATTCTAGGCTTGGCAAGTCAACCGACTAAATACTAGGCAGGACAGAAACAGGCCCAAGCTTGGGTAGGATATTCCCGAAATGTTTCGTATTCACACGTTGTTGCGAGTGACGGCATCAATTGCCTTTATTGGCCTCGCCATTGCAGCCAACGCCCAAACTTTACCGCCGGGAAAGTCTAAAGAGATTGTCAAGCAGCAATGTGGGGGATGCCACGCTTTGAAGGTGGTCACCACCAAGAGGGCGTCCCGGGGGCAGTGGGCCGTGCTGGTAGATCAGATGGTCGGGCGTGGGGCCGATGTTCCGGATGATCAAATTGAAACTTTGGTCGATTATCTGGCCAAGAATTTTGGCCCAACCAAAGCGCCATCCGCTGCCGGAAACAATCATGCTCCGAAGCATCTAGTAAACGTAAACAAGGCCACCGCCAATGAATTGGCTGGAACTCTCGGCCTTTCCCCAAATGACGCCGCCGCCATCGTTGCGTACCGAAAGCAGAACGGCGACTTTAAGGCATTGCCTGACTTGATGAATGTACCGGGCGTCGAAACCAAAAAGATTGAGACTAATAAAGGCCGCCTCACTTTCTGAGAACACCACGTTCTCGCGATTCCTTCATATTCAATGCGCCGCTTCCGTGCCAGCGGAGTGATGGGACGGCTCTGGGTGTTGTCCTATAGAGGTGCGTGGGACTTCTGCCCCCGTGACTTCGCGGCGTTCATTTAGGTTGCCATCAGGAATTACCACAGCTACCCAGGGCGTTTCCGGCGAGAGTACATGCGCGTGCAAGACGGTCTCTCGGGCATTTCCAGGAGTCAGATCGATCTCCTGCTTTCCTGGTTCGTTTAGGGTGAGGTTGTCGCTGCGCACAGTGAACGAGTGGTGGCCAGCGCCTTCGGCGGAGATTCGCAAGACAACTTCATGGTGACCAAGATCTTGAGAGGTGACTTTGAAATCGAAGACGTGGTCGCCACGAAGGTCCAGGTCATAGCTCCCGCCTGGAAGGACCGTTAGGCTGGTGTGAAACGAACCCTGTCGTACATCGTAGTGACCTTCCGGCAAATGAATGTTGAATTCGCTGTCCCTCGGAGTTGGCGTCGCGGTTATCACCTGGCCACTCTTTTGGTCGCGGAACTCCACCGGTTCGTGGCTCGACGCGCTTGCCGTTCCTCGGACCGTCGCGGGCACGCTGATGTCCTGCATCAGCCATATCCATTGTCCGACCGGCTGGGTCCATACCTCTTTATAGGTCCAGCAAATCTGATTGGGCCAATAAGGGGCGTCGCTGAAGCCTCTGGTTTCAATGCCGACGGGAAGAGCGCCGACCATCTGGCCCGAACGTACGCTATAGAGCGGCGTCCAGTCATAGCCCTCGCCGTACATCACGCTGGCGGCGAAAGGATTGCGGCCGACCAGCCATTGGGCTTGTTTCTGGGCCAGGTCTTCGGCTTCCAGATCGCCACGCAACTGACCCGCCGCCGAGAGGGACTTGGCCTGGGACAGTAAAACGCTGGAGTTCCCGCGAAAATCAAACCAGACGGGAAATCGGCGTAAATAGTATTCGCCGCCCAATGGAATTCCGCGCCGCACTTCTTCCAGATAGGCGTCGCGATCAGCAGCCCGTAGAGGCGTCCAATTCTTGGATTCTGGAATCAGCCGAGATTCGCTTTCGCGATACACCGCAGCGGGCAAAACGCCGTAAGGTTCATCGACGGCCGCGGCTGGCTTGAGATAGTACTCGGAGTGCAAGACGACTCCTGAGTACCATTTCATCCACTTGTCATGGTCCGGGAATGCTTCGCACAAACGTATCAGAGCGACAATCGGTTCTTGTTCCTGGCCGAGGTGAAAGCGATGAAAGAGATTCTCGCGCTTGGGGCTGGTATAGAAGTAGCCAGTCAACGGAATCGTCCAGGGTTGTAGGGTGCGTTCCTGAGAAGCCAGCACCTGATCCCCCAAGACAATGGCTTCCTGTGCATAGCGGTCGTCGCCAGTCGCCAGATAAAGCTCGACCGATGCGACCACTCCGAACGAGATGCGTTCCAATTCGTCTGGTGCCCCGTAAACTTCCTCGAGGGCTGGCGCTGTTTTCAAACCGTCCACCGCATACTTCCAGTCTTCTTCCGCGATGACCAGGCTACGGTTTGCCAACTCCGGATCGCTGTCCTTCAATACGCGCGCCGCTAAGGCTTCCACTCCACTTACCCGAAAATTCCATTCTGGATTATTGACGGCCTGGCCGAAACGATCATCTGCCGTGCCCATAATTCCATCAGTCCAGTAACTGACCAATTGGCCAGTGCTACGAAAGCCGTCGCCAAATCGCGTCTTGAGTACCCAATTCAAACCCCAATGCGCTTCTTCCAGCAGACGATTGGAGAGAACCGGATCCGCGCCTTGCCGTTTCAGCTTGTCCGCGAGCGACAGCAGGGCGTACACCATGCCGGGGGTGTTTCCCGTCGCGCTCAGGTCGCCAGCATCGTGATATCCACCATTGACGATAATTCGTTTGTCACCGTGAAGCGTGTAGACATCCTGATGACATATACCGTGAATGCCTGGGATTTCAGTCCCGCAGCGCTCGCTGTACATGAAGTTGATCGCTTTCCAGATACTGTTGCGCCAGGCGTCCTCTCCAATTTGAAAGGAACGAGTCAGCGTGCCTCCGGCTTTGATCACATAGGTGCCAGGTTGGCGGACCTCTGAAAAGTTCATTACCTGGTATTTGCCGAGCGGAGTGGTTGTTTGCTCGACCGGTTTGGTGAGAACGACTTGGCCAGTCTGTTGGTCAATCACCTCAAACTCGCGGGTCGCGAGATCGCTGGCGATAGCGGACTTCGGGGAACCGGTTGTGTATCCACTATTGCTAAAAGCAATTTTCCCGGGCGCCACATCCCAGCCTTCTACGTGATCGGCGACTACGCTCTGCAATTCGAGTTGATCGATGTCCAGGGTCGTTTGGTCGCCGGGATCGGGAAATTTCTTGGGGAGGCTGTACGCAAAATCAAGCGCAGTGACACGATCGCGGTCGAGCGGTGCGATTTCCCACACGATATGGTTCCACACATGGTTCTGGAGATCGAGGGATTCGTGGCGGCCCTCGTTGTAGCTGTCCGGTAGTTTGTGAGCGCCGTCGTTGTGGAGCGTGAGGGAACAGGAAATGGTGGGTGCGCCGATGACATCCGGATAGACCCAGAGAGAAATGCGGTTGTACCGACTCCAGTCTTCACCAGCGAACTTTCTGGTCGCCACCAGATCTTCCCACTCCCCGCTGCCCTCCACCTGGGCGATGTTGGTAGTGGAGCGGATTCGCAGCGAATGCCGGCCATCTTTGACGTGTACCTCGGTGAGCGTCATTTCTCCCATGCCAGCGAAGGACCAGGGGAAGAGGTCTTCCATGCTATCGAGCACACGCGAAGTGAGGACCTGTTTGTTCAGCCAACGGAATTCGGCGCCGTCTTCATATTTCGCCTGCATGGGCATGCGGGGAGCAGTCTGCTGGGAGATAACAGATGCGCCGAGACAAAAAACACTCAGGACCGTGAAAATGCTGGTCCGGCCCGCACTGAACACCCATCTGCTCAATCTCGATTTGATTTCCATGATCGGTTTCGTATGCCTCCGTGCGATAACCACACGCATTAATTGATCGGTAGAAGTTGACCTATTTGCACTGTCGTTTTGCGGGGGATGTTGGGCGCGGAGCGCCTCGTTTGTTGCGATTCTGCTGTGAGAGGCGAAATAGCGATTTACATGTTCTGCCTGCTCCGCGGACTTTTTCGATTAGAAAGCCTCCATAATTCGATGTGTTTAACCTTAACAACTCCGAAGAGCAGTCCGTAGCACTCTGAGTCAAGGTCGCCGTCGCCGTCGGGAAACCTGCCCACGGCTACCGAGGCTGTCTTTATGACTTCCGTGTCTCTTGGCATTTCTAAGCATTTGTTCTAGCGAGCGTGTCCATAGTATCGGACGATTTTGACTGCACATAGAAGCCGCTCTTTATACTCAGGATACGGCCTCCGCTAAACGGAGCACATAGGCATAGTGTCCGGGAAGGATGGCAGGCAGATTCACCTGGATATCATCTCCCCGTTGAGACCAAACCAGCGGCTTGGCATCCCCGCCAAGCAAGTAGATTGGCGAGCCGGGCTTCGGAGAAAGGGACTTAAGGGTGATCGAGGTTGTTTTCGGTTGGCCGAGAAGCGTCGCATAGAGAGCCGAATCCTTCTGAGTGAAACGAACGTGGATGCCTTCGACCGTCTCGCCAGCTGCACGCTTCCAGGGGCGGGTCCCGTAGATGGCCTCGCCATTCTGCTGCAGCCACGCGCCGAGCGCTTGCAAACGTTCCATCTGTACTGGCGGAATCGTTCCGTCGGCTTCGGGGCCGACATCGAGCAGCAGATTTCCGTTCTTGCTCACGATATCAACCAATAGATAAATGAGTTCATCCGGAGGGATGGTCTCGCCTTCGCCTTCCGCGCGGTTGTAACCGAAGGAGCGTCCCAGGCCGCGACATTCCTCCCACTTGGTGGGGCTGATTTTGTCCAGGGTCTGATATTCCGGAGAGGTGTAATCGGAATGCTTGACGCCGAAGCGGTCGTCGATCACGCCATCTGGAATTGCATTGTAGAACTCCGCCATAATCTGCAGAGGGTGACCGGATTTCGGATAGTCAATGTCATTCCAAAGTACCGAAGGATGATAGCGATCGATGAGTTCCCGCACCTGCGCGTCCACGTATTTACCATAGGCTTCACTTTGAGGTTTCACTTTCTGATAATCAGCATCCTCACGGATGGGCCCGGGGACGAAGGTCCAGTCATAACCGCCAGAGTAGTAAAGCCCCATGCGCAGGCCTTCATTGCGAACCGCAGTCGTCAGCTCGCCGACGATGTCGCGAGTTGCATGCTGTCGGTCCGCAGGTAAAGTGGGGTTAGGTGTTGTGCTGGGCCAAAGAGTAAATCCATCGTGATGTTTGCTGGTAAGCACAACATATTTTGCGCCTGTTTCGCGGAATATTTTTGCCCAGGATTTGGGGTCCCACTTCTGAATTTCCTGATCGAAGATGGGGGCGAAGTTGTAGTAATCGTAATTCGCGCCGTAGTGCTCGCGATGATAGGCCTGGGTGGGCGAGCCCTCGAGACGCATGCTGTTCAAATACCACTCCGCGTAAGGGTTGTGCAGGATGTAGTCTTGGGCGGCAAAATCGTGTCCGGGATGGCTCAAAGGAGCCCATCCTGGAACCGAGTACAAGCCAAAATGAATGAAGATCCCAAGTTTTGCATCGGCAAACCACGCAGGCAGTGGATGCTGATTTAGAGATTCGAGAGTTGGCTCGTAGTGGTTGGGAGACTGAGCCTGAAGGGACGGGAGAACGAGGAACATGAGCAAACAGCCGAGGGTAAGTTTGCCTCGCGTATGAACTTGAAAAGGAAGCATTGACCATCTCCTGATCGAATCGGCTGGCATCTTGAGGCCTTTGACTCCGCGAAATCTAGTGTGCTCCAGAAAATGCACTTCTATTCCTAAAAGCATATTTTTGTCAATGAAACCTTTGTGGCGATGGTGTTACCGCCGAGTTGCGCTTTTCCCAGGTCAACGAACGGACGGTCGATGTTTAAGATCTTGGGGAGTATGTTTTCGCACTATTCTCGTGATCGGCGCCGCTCTGCCCTGAACGAGGCGACAGAGATGGAGCCAGGACAGTCGATTTGCCAACCCTTAGCCCGCTGAAGGAAGATTGATGCCTTGATGCAACGAGAAAGAAATATGACCACAGAGAAATCAGCGTCCATCAAGCGTCCACTAGAACGTGGAGTCGTTTGAAACGTTTTGTATTTGCAGCCGGTTTGAAATAGGAGCGTCCTTAATGAACCCACAAATCGCGCGATTGTGCGTTGGAGTGTTTCTTTCGGTTTCATCAGCATGGTTTCAGCTCAAGACTCACACTATCGCCCCGAGCGGCAGCAGATCCCCGTGCCCAGTTGCTTCACTGTGAAAGGGGCGTGGGAGGGGGATCGAAGTTTTGTACCCAGGATGACCACGATGGCTGGCTTACCGACATTAAGCATTGGCGGTTTGAGCGGCGGATTCGCATCGGCTATGACGGTTCACGGTACGACATGCCCGCGCTCAAGTGGACCCAGTCCAGTTTTATTCAACCACAGATGATGGTGGAAGACCGCTATTTTTACGATCCTGTAGCCCACAAATATACGGTGGATCGATATCTCGACGATCTCGAAAAGAGATATGGCGGCATTGATGCGGTGCTGATCTGGCCGACGTATCCGAATATGGGCATCGATAACCGGAACCAGCATGACATGATTCGCAGCATGTCCGGAGGTGTAGCGGGCGTGCGGCAGATGATTGCCGATTTTCATAAACGTGGCGTCCGCGTGTTGTTTCCCATGATGATGTCGGACCAGGGGCACGAGAGATCCAGGAATGCCTTGGCCGCAGGCGATTGCCGAACTGATGGCGGAAGTTGGCGCGGATGGCATCAACGGAGATACGCAAGACGGAGTTCCTCTTGCGTCTTCTACCGCGGCGGACAAGGTTGGACATCCGCTGGCCTTTGAGCCTGAAGGGGGCCGATCCGATGAAGCTCTGGCTTGGAACGTAATGACCTGGGGACAGTATGACTATAAGTTCGTTCCCATGGTGGACAAGTACAAGTGGCTGGAACCTCGCCACATGGTAAACATTTCCGACCGCTGGAAGCATGACAAGACTGACAACCTGCAGTATGCATTCTTCAACGGAGTAGGTTGGGAAGGTTGGGAAAGCGGCATCGTGAGAGGGTGGTGAGTCCGGATGAACAAGGTCGATATCTCGCAGTTGCGCGCGAGCCGTTGGTTTCCATCGGAGCAGTCCTAGTGGATACCGGCCTACGCCCTGAGGAGTGCTACAGGCTCGTTTGGGAATCCATAACGTGGTGCAACGGTCGCAATGGCACCCTTCTTGTTACGCACGGCAAAACGAAGGCGGCAAGGAGAGTCATCCCTATGACCCCACAGGTGCGCATGGTACTTGAGCGGCGCTGGGAGTCCGCTGGAAAACCACTAGAAGGCTGGGTGTGGCCAGCACCCACGCAGAGTGGCCACGTCGGGCCTTCTAGCTTGAAAAAGCAGCACCGTAAGGCACTTCGCGTTGCCGGTGTGCGGGAGTTCGTCTTGTACAGTCTGAGGCATACCTTCCTTACTCGTCTGGGCGAATCCGGCTGCGATGCCGGGACGCTCGCAACGATCGCTGGCCACAGCTCGATCACAATCTCAGCCAGGTATGTACATCCTTACTGAGAACGCAGTCCTCGCTGCGGTTGAAAGGCTGGGTGGGCACAATCTTGGGCACAGTCAAAATCAGGCTGACCTGGTAGTCAACGACGAGAAGCTGCTATCCGCATGACGCCACTAAGGAAGTTTGGTCGGGGCGATAGGATTTGAACCTACGACCCCCTGCGCCCAAGGCAGGTGCGCTACCAGGCTGCGCTACGCCCCGACTCTGATGGAAAGTTCTCTTCGATTATAGTCGACACTCATGAATCCGCCCCACGAGCCTATCCTGCCCGGCTTCCCGGAGTATAATTCTTGGGGTTCATGATGCAGACTCCGCGTTATGGTTTAGTGGCTTACGTAAAGACCCCGGTCGGGGAATTTGTCGAAAGGCTTCGGCGAGAACTGCATCCAGAATTGCCCCATCTGGCCGCCCACCTCAGTCTTCTCCCTCCCCGGTGTTTGCAGGGCAGCGAAGCCTCGGCGCTGGAAACCATCGAGGAGATTTGCTGCGAGGTGGAACCGTTCGACGTGAGTCTGGGCGAGGTTGAGACTTTTATCCCGGTCACACCCACGGTGTTTGTCCGCGTGGCCCATGCCGCCCAGCGCATGCGGGAGATGCACTCGCAGCTCAACACCAAGGCCCTGGCGGCCGAAGAGGAGTGGCTGTATTTGCCGCATCTGACCATTGTCAAGATGAGCAATGAAGAGCAGGCCCAGAACGCTTATCATATCGCCCGCCAGCGCTGGTCAAAGTTTGAGGGAACGCGCTGCATCACCATGAGAGATCTGACTTTTGTCCGCGAAGTCGGGCCGGACCGCTGGATCGACCTCGCTCCCGTCCCGCTGGGGCGCCGTTTAGTAAAGCGTTAATGTCCGGATTCTTAACCCGCTGCCTTCCAAATTCCCGCCGAGGGACAGTTCCTTTTTCCAAAAGTATATAGGCCCATCGTGCGTTGCCTAAGGACGGATCGCGGGCGTACACAAGAAGAGGGATTGCTACGTGGAAACCCTTACCCCAAGCGGTTTCCGGCGATCCGGGGCGGAGGGTCTATGCAGATTGGGGTTTACGGGGCCGGATATCTGGGGACGGTCATCTCGGCCTGTTTGGCTGACTTTGGCACTCCAGTGACCTGCTGCCATCCGGATAGCTCGCGTATGGTAGAGATGGCCCAGGGCAATGTCCCTTTCCACGAAAAGAACCTGAATGAAGTCATCAAGCGCAACGTGCGCTCTGGCCGGTTGGTTTACTCGACAGACATCGAATCATTTGCTCGCAAGACACAGGTAATTTTTCTCGCCGAAGACACTCCTCAGCACCTGGCGGATCTGGCGCTGCGTATTGCGCGCGTGGTAACCAAGCCGCCGATCCTTGCCGTGGTCACACCCGTTCCTGTCGGTACGGCTTCCGGAATCGAGCACCGGTTGGCGGAGGAAGGTTTGAAAGCCACGATCGTTTCGCAGCCCGTGTTCTTTACGCCCGGCTGCGCCGTGGAAGACTTCAATTGGCCGGATCGCATTATTCTGGGAACAAAATCGAATGACGCCGTGCTGGCGATTAAGCAAATTTTCCATCCGCTGGTGATGCGTGGGGTTCCGGTGATTGTGACCAACCACGAGACCGCCGAACTGGTGCGCGAATCGGCCACGGCCTTCGTCGCCACAAAAATTTCATTTATCAACGAGCTGGCCACCCTGTGTGAGAAGGTTAATGCGGACGCGGTGAATCTCTCACTGGCGCTCGGCCTGGACAAGAAGATCGCACCGCGCTGCCTTCAACCGGGAGCCGGGATGGGCGGGATCTTCGCCGAATCCGATATGGACTCGCTGGCTTTGCTGGCCAAGCAGAATGGAGTTTCGCTGAAAGTGCTGAGCGCTGCCCGCGAAGTAAACCATCATCTGGCCGAAAACGTAGTGGAAAAGATTTCAGGTTTCATGAATTCGGTGCAGAATAAAGACGTAGGAATCCTGGGCCTGGCGTTCAAACCCAACACGAATTCCGTGGCCGGCTCTTCTTCCATGCGCCTGGCGCAGAACCTGGTTTCCAAGGGTGCTCGCGTACGTGCCTACGATCCGGTGGCTCTTCCCGACGCCCGATTGGAACTGAATGGAACAGTTCACTATTGCGAGTCACCGTATGCCGCCGCGGAAGGCGTGGACGCATTAGTGGTGGGCACGGGCTGGCCGGAATTCCGCGCGCTCGATTTCGATCGCATCAAGCACTTGCTCAAGCGGCCTCTGATTGTGGATACCAAGAACCTGCTCGATTCTGTTCGCCTGCGTGCCATGGGGTTCGAATACGTGGGCGTGGGACGGGTCTAGAAGTCTTCTTCGGCGTTCACGACCTGATATTATTTGTATATTATTTGTCATTCGGAACAGGGATTGATCCCTATGACGAATCTGCTTTCTTTTCCAGCACCACAGACGCTTACCGGACTAGCAACAGCCATTGCATCTAAATGCCCACTCGCTTCTCCGACACAGCTCCCACTTCGATTGCTATAATCAATAGCACACGGTGGGAATAGCTCAACTGGCAGAGCACCGGACTGTGGCTCCGGCGGTTGCGGGTTCGATTCCCGTTTCCCACCCCAAATTTGTCCCCTGGATAGACTCACCGCCAGTCTGGTCTAAATCATTCACCAATCAGGCGTTCTTTGGCTCGAAAGAAATGGCGTGTTGTTTGCCAACGCTGTCAAATGCGGCGCAACACGTTCAATGTTGCGGTATCAGTTCCAGTGGCGCCGTTGCCAAATCAGCCTCATGGTTTTCAGGTGCCGGAAGCAAGTCAATAGTGAGCTCTAGAGGAAAACCAGCACCAAAGCTAGTCACTCCGGTGTCTTGGTGATTGCCTATCAGAAGGAATGTCGTCTGCGTGAGAACTACATTCAAATCTACCTGCTGCGCTAGCAGTCACGGCGTCACCACAAGGAACAGTAAAACGCAAACTCGTCGCGTGGTTTCCACCAATCTGTGAATGTATTGTAGAGCAAGGTAACTCAAGCGAAAGAGGATTCGGCACACTGAATCCCTACCTATTAGTCTCCAGCCTCAGCTTTCTTTACGGCCTGGAATTGGCTAATTTCAACTGCTCCTTCCGGAAAGCTCGCAGTGATTTTGAGCTCCCCTCCCATCGCTCGGACAAAATCCTGAAGTGTGCTGACATACATGTCGGTGCGCCGCTCCATCTTCGATACAGCGGCTTGATTGACCTTCAAAATCCGAGCAAGATGTTGCTGCGTCATCTCCCGAGCTTCCCGAAGTTCGCCCAACGCCATTTCTGTCCGGTACTTGTCGGCAAGTTGTCGGGGTCGTTCACGAGCCTCGGGCGTTCTTTTTTCTACAAGAGTGTTGAAATTCTTAGCCACTTACGTTACCTCCCAGGTTCCCCAATTATTATTATTTCTTTCGTTTTGCTTCAATGCTCTTGAGATGCTGAGCGAACAAATCATCCGCAACTGGCACAAAAAGTTCGTACCACTTCGGATCGTTTGTCTTGTCACCGCCGATCAAAAGCAGTGCTGTGCGATTAGGATCGAATGCGCACAAGACCCGTAAATGCCGGCCCTCCACTTTTCTCCTCAGCTCCTTCGTAATTGGAGTGGCGCGAACTGACAATCACATCAGCGTGCGGCCGGGGGAGGGTTGGACCGTGCTCTTGCAAGAGAGTAAGTTTTGCCTGGATTTCATCTTGTTCGCTTTCTGACAGGGAATTCCACCAGGCTCCAAACTGATCGGTGAATTCGACTTCCCAAGCCACTCAGATAGTATTCCGTCTAAGGAATAGTCCGTCAAGGGAATGTTTCCAACAAATAATCTAAAGGCGCGATCAAGTTTCCACGGGCAACCGATCGCCCACCTTCTGCAACTAAATAACTAGTTGACGTTTGGCAGTGCCTCGCGTCTAATAGCGTATAGAGATTCTGCTTTCGCTGGAGAACAGCCCATGCCGCCCAGGAAATCCGTGACCCTCACCGAAGCCGAGCTCCGGTTGATGGATGTGTTGTGGATGAAAGGGCCGGCAACCGTTCAGCAAGTTCTGGAGTCCCTCCCCAAGAAGCAGCCGCTGGCCTACAACTCGGTGCTGACCACGATCCGTGTTTTGGAAAAGAAGGGATACGTGAAGCACGTGAAAGATGGCCGCGCCCACGTGTACATGCCATTGGTGGGACAGAAGGAAGCTACCCGCTTCGAAGTGCGCCATTTGGTGAATCGCTTTTTCAAGAATTCGCACGAATTGCTCGTCCTGAATATTCTGCAAGACCAAAGTATTGAAGCCGAAGAGTTGGCCCGCCTGCGCCAGATGCTGGAGGAGAAAAAGTAGATGCTGTCCGCGTTCAATCTGCATGCGGTTGCTCAATTCTCCGCCGAGAGAATGCTGAACTGCATCGTTGAGGGCATGGCCATTGCATTGTTTGCATGGCTTTTGCTGCGGTTCATTGGTCTGAGCAACTCCGGCCGGCAAAATTCAGGCACGCGGTTTGCAGTTTGGTTTGCGGCTCTATTCGCAATTGCGGCGGTGCCTTTTGGGGGTGCTCTGCTGCCGGGTACCGCCGCTGGGACGGCAGGGATCTCTCATCCGGCGATTATGGTTCCCAGTGCATGGGCAACGTATCTGTTCCTGGTGTGGGCATTGATTGCGACCCTGGGACTATTGAGAGTCGGAGCTGGACTATGGCATGTGCGCCAGGTGCGCAAGAATTGCTCCGAGATTGATACCGCGAGTTTGGATCCCTCGCTGCGAGCGACTTTGAAGGAGTTTCGCTCTGCAAGGCCGGTGAAGATCTGCGTTTCGGATAGCTTGCAGGTGCCCACCGCCATCGGCTTTGCGAAACCCGTGGTGGCGCTGCCAACTTGGAGCACCCGCGAACTCTCGCCGGCTGAGCTGAATACGATCCTGCTGCATGAGTTGGCCCACCTGCGGCGTTGGGATGACTGGACCAACCTTCTGCAGAAGCTGCTTCGGGCGGTGTTCTTCTTTCACCCTGCAGTGTGGTGGATTGACGGCAAATTGTCTCTCGAGCGAGAAATGGCATGCGATGACGCGGTCTTGGCCTCGACGGCCAATCCTCGCGCCTACGCTCAATGCCTGGTTGCCGTGGCCGAAAAGAGCCTGATGCGTCGGGGACTGGCGATGGCCCAAGCCGCCGTAAGCCGCGTGCGGCAAACGTCGCAGCGTGTGGCGCAAATCCTTGATACGAAACGGCCAGGTGCTACCCGCGTTTGGAAACCAGCCCTCGGGATGGTGGCGGCTTTCGCGATGGTTTGTGTCGGTTTGTTGTCACGCAGTCCAGAGTTGGTGTCTTTCCAGGATAAAGCAACCAGCGCGGAGTCAGCTTCCGCGGTGATACCTATATCAGCGTCGAACGCACAGCTGAAATTGATGGCGCACGCGGTCCAGCCGGCAAACGTAGTGGCAGTGAATCACGGCGGTTACGCCGGGCAAGCACATCCCATAAGAACTGCTCTTGCGAAGGCGACTACTCAGCGGCATGAGCTTGAAACAATTGTCACTGCTGAAGCGACGCTGGAGCCGCCACAGGCACAGGCTGCGTTGGTTCCTGCCAGTTTTACCGGAACGAATGAAACGAGTACAAACAAACCTTCGACGAACCAGCAGCGACTGCGGCTTAAATCGGTAATCCTGGTCTACCAAGGCCTTCAATATGACGATGCAGGCTTCGCGCACTGGACCATCTGCGTCTGGCGCGTGAGTGTCCCGGCTCAGCAACCAGCGGTAACAACAAATCCGGCGAAATCAACTTAAAGGATGTATTCGGAAGCATGGAACCAATCATTTTGTGCAGCTATCAACTAAAGAATTAGTTTAACTGCTAATTATCGAAAACCTTTAACCGACTAGGAGAAATGAAAGCCATGAGTAAGTTTACGGAAGTGAGTTGGAAGAACAAGCTAACGCGACGGTTGCTAGCGTCTGTATTCGCGATAACGTTAGTAGTTTCGTTCGGTGCGTATGAACTGATTAAACCAGTGGCTGCCACAGCGGCAGCCGCCAGCCCGGCCGCGCCAGCACTGGATGACAACAGTGTCACCGCATTGCTGTCGCTGGATCACGCAATGGAAACTCTAGCCGCCCGAGTGACCCCGGCAATCGTAAACGTCGCGGTTACCTCGCAAGCCAAACCCGATGCCGCCAATATCGAAATCCCCGAAGGCTTGCAGCAATTCTTTGGTCAGTTCGGCGGCGGTCGGATGCAACCGCAGCCGCAAATTGAGCACGGAATCGGCAGCGGCGTGGTGATTTCGCCGGATGGTTACATCGTCACCAATAACCACGTGATTGATGGTGCGGTGGACATCCGTGTGACCATGACCGACCGTAGGATCCTGAAGGCGAAGCTCATTGGCTCCGATAAGCTGACGGACCTCGCAGTGATCAAGGTGGACGGTACGAATCTGCCCAGTGTTCCTTGGGGTGATTCTGCGGCGCTTCGGCCGGGTCAAACCGTGCTCGCATTCGGCAATCCTTACGGCTTCCGGTTCACGGTGACCCGTGGAATCGTCAGCGCGCTTAACCGCCCGAATCCGTTCTCCGAGGACCGGCGCAAGCCAGGAGAATTCATTCAGACCGACGCGGCCATCAATCCAGGGAATTCTGGTGGACCACTCGTGAACGCTCGCGGAGAAGTGATCGGGATCAATACCTTCCTGGTCTCACCTTCGGGTACTTTCTCGGGGATGGGATTTGCGATACCGGCCCAGATTGTGCGGCCAACAGTCGAAACCCTCATTCGTGACGGTAAAGTGACACACGGATACATTGGCATCGGCATTACCGACGTCACGCCGGAGAACTCAACGTTCTTCGACATGAAAGAGAACACAGGGGCCGTAGTGACTCAGGTCGAGTCGAATTCACCCGGCGGAAAAGCTGGCCTGAAAGTTGGGGATGTAATTACCGAACTCAATGGAAAGACCGTGAGTGATGCGGGGCAACTTCAAATGGAAGTCGGACAAGAACGTCCCGATTCCACCATCAAACTGACCGTGCTTCGGGACGGCAAGAGCCTTGAACGTCCCGTGACTCTGGAAGCCATGGGCAGCCGCGACGCAGAGGGAAACAGCAGCCGCGATGCTGACCATGGCAAGCCGCGCTGGGGTGTTGGGCTTTCAGACTTGACGCCCGATGTCCGAGAGCAGATCCAGGCCCCGAGCGATGTGCGGGGTGCGGTGATTGAGCGGGTGCAGCCGGGCAGCGCGGCGGACAATGCTGGCTTGCAGCGTGGTGACGTAATTGTGCAGGTCAATCGCCACGATGTCCAAAGCGCAGCAGATGTTCAGAAAGCCCTGTCCGATATGCCCAAGGGACAGGATGCGTTGTTATTGATCTGGTCGAATGGCGGCAGCACGTTCCGCGTGTTACACGCCGGCGATGGCGCATAAACATAAACGGATTGCGCGCTGTGCTTCGGAGTCCAGATCCTCCTGGCCGGGGTGCGGCGCGCACTTGGGGCGTGCGGTTACTGAAACACAGGCCCCTATTTTTTATCTACAGTAATTCCGGGCCAATCGTCGCTGCGGAAAGGCGAGGCAGGAAGACCTTCTTGGTTGTACAGATTACAATCTGGATTGCCCGCCCATCCGTAGCGGACTGCCACGGGAGTAGCTACCAAAGAGCTGGAGACAATAACCGTCTCGCCGTCGATCCGGGCGTCGGCCCAATGAAATACTTTGTCGGCTCCGGCAACGGCGAATCCTCGAAGCTCAGTGCCGTGCGCTTCGAGACCGCTGCCTACGTCCTTGAAATGAACGCGTATTTGATTGCCCTCCACCTGCTTTGACTCGTACAGCGGGCCGGAATAGACGATTGATTGGGCATAACTCGTACCCAGGGCCCACAGTGCGAGACGGCGTCCGACTTCGGCCTTCTTGTGGGGGTGAACATTTCCAGCCTCTCCAAGATCGATGGTCACCGCGAGTCCGGTGTTCGGTAGGCGAAGCGCCATGAACTGGGCTTCCCGCAATTCCGCCCATTCGCTGCCATTGGGTTCTGTTCTTTTCTCCCCAAAGTTCGGCAACTGCACAATCAGAAAAGGGAAGTCTCCCTCGCCCCATGCCTCGCGCCAGCCTTTGATCAGCGCTGGTAAGAGTTCGCGGTACTGATAGGCCCTATCCGCGTTACCCTCGCCCTGATACCACACTGCACCGCGAATCGAATACGGAATCAGCGGTGCAATCATGCCCTGATACAAACCGGATGGGGGCCGCTCGACGGAATCTTGCGCCCGGAGAACTTCAATCGTTAGGCCGGAGAGCGACTGCGGAGTAAAGGGCATCATGACGCCCCAGCCTTCCTGCTTCAGGTCTTTAAGCCAGATGGTAATCGGTCGCCATTCGGAGCTGGCCGCAAAAGCTGCAGTCCCATAATTGTCCCAGTCAGAGATCGTGGGTTGCATTGAACGAAGCCGGAAAGATCCCTTGCCGCGGCAGTAGAAACGGATTCCCGCGAAAGCACTCAAATCCACCGGTGCGCCGTCGGAACTGTAACTGGTCTGCAGGGTCGACTCCTCTCCCGCATCGAGTTGTCCGGATAGACGCGCCGCATAGCCGGACCCGCCGCGCCCCGGTTGTATCAGATCGAAGGCGGTATTCGGCGCGCCCTGCCAGTTGTAGATCCAATAGCTGCCGAGAGAGGTGCGCGTGGTGCCGTCATCAAAATTGCTGAACGGGACTGTCTCTGAGTCCTCGCCGGATTTGACGAGCTCAAAATCGTCGAACTCGATTTTAAAATTAGACGGCCCGCGCGCAAGCTGCTTCGATTCCTGACTGGCGGATTCCCAATGATCAGGAATGGCTTTCAAGTCTGGTTCTGCGCGTAGCGACGGCGCACTGGCCCAATCCTCGGCGCCGGTCCCGGGCCATGAACTGTGGATCAATCCAATGGGCACGCCAAGTCTCTTGAACAATTCGCGCCCAAAGAAATAGGCAACTGCCGAAAACTCGGGCACGGTTTCTGACGAGCAAATCTTCCATGTGGCTGCCACGTTCTGCTGCGGCTCCAAAGAGTCCTTCTCGGGAACGGTGAACAACCGTATCTCGGGACAATTTGCCGTCGGGATCTCGGCCGCCACACCCTCGGCGCCGCTGAGCGCAAATGTCATGTTGGATTGGCCGGAAAGCACCCAAACTTCACCAACCAAGACGTCTTTGAGGAATATCGCCTTCTTGCCCTGTACTGTGATCAGAAATGGGCCGCCCGCCTTCCTGGCTGGCAATGTGACCTTCCAGCGGCTATCTTTGCCTGCGATAGTCTCGCGAGAGACGGCTTCCATCGTGACCGTGATTTTTTCGCCTGGATCTGCCCAACCCCAGACGGGAACTTCGCGGCCCTGTTGCAGGACCATGTGGTCGCTGAAGAGTCCAGGAAGAGCCGGGTCCGCCCAGAGAGGGAGCGAGGCAACACAGAGCAAGGCAAGGACACCTGCGACGGTTCTGAGCGCGGGAGAAGATTGCATGTTGTTCACCGGGTTTAATGCAGCGTGAGGACTGCGAATGAAAAACCGCGTAATTCGAAGGCACCGTTCTCGATCGCTACCACCGCAGGAGGCTGGAAGCCGGTGGACTGGTCCACGTACTCAATTTTGGCGCCGTCACCCCCACTGATAGAGAGCGTAGCCGATTGGTCTCGCTTGTTCACCAACAAAATCTGCCGCTTGCCATCGGGCGAAACGAATCCCTGCGCAAAGACATAAGGATTGGAGGACGATGTTTCCGCGAGTTTGTCACCCGGGCCAAAATGATCGTGGAGTAGTTTCAACACCCAAAAACGCGCGTTGGGCTGTCCAGTATTCCAGTCCACCATGGAAACGCTGGGGAACTGTGAGGGGAAGCCCACCATTTGCGACTCACCCACAACGTCAATCCCCATGGCGGCGAGCCGCCCGTAAAGATAAGCGTAGACGGCGCCGCTCAAGTTCCAATAGGAGTTGGGAATCGGCGCGTTCACATGACCAGATTCACCTTGCGCCAGATCGTCCGCAGCAATAGATCCAACTTCGTTGAGCATCGTGCCGGTGCCAGGAGACAGCCGCTTCCGTATGGCTTCAATGTAGCGGACCGTATTCAAGAAACTTTCGGCCTGCTCGAAGAAGGTGAATTGCTGAACTCCCGGTGTCTGGTCGCTGCTGGGCACAACATAAAAGTGATAGGAAATGTAATCTAGGGGAATTCCTGGCTGGTGGTTTTTTGGGTCCAGAAAATATTCGAACATTTCAGGATGCTGGCTTGGAGCGGCAAATGAAACGCCTACGAACTTTGTCTCTGGTGAAATTTTGTGGATCTCGCTCACAATCGCGTCATAACGTTCCGTGTATTGCTGCGGCGTCGTATCGTGTTCGAAGTCTGGTTCATTCAATACTTCCCAGTAGGGAATCTTGAAGTGGTGACCCGAATCATGCCGCTTACCGTGCTCGTCCTCGAAGCCACCTAAGGCGTACCAGGAAAAAACCCGCGCATAATAGCCAGCCAACTCTTTTAGGCTGGGATCACGCATCTCGGTTCCCTGGGTGTAGTCCCATGCCACCTGATTAGGGTCATTCGGGTAAGTTACTTTATCGGTTGTTTGGAACATCCATTGCGGGATTGTGCAGAAACTCAAAACGGAATCATGGCCGGAAGTGGCATCGAGGAAATCCAGAACGATGGGATCCATGAGTGAGAAATCCCAGCTTGTGTTTCCGCTGGTTGGCGATTCGAGTTCCGCGACGGACAGCTTCGGGTAAGGGAACCACGCCGCATAGCGCACATTCGTGGCCCCAAGCTCTTTGAGCTCTTTGAATACGGGGTCGTGGATGGGCGAACCGCGCCGCAAAAGAGGACTCACGACGACCTGCAGCGTTGGGACTGTCTTGGAAACAAACACAGTGTGGTCCCAATTCACAGTGACCGTCGGCTTCGGAGTATCGGCGCCGAAAGCCAGAGTGTGCAAGGCGGTCACGCCTACGAATATCGCATTCAGAACAATCGAAATACGATGGCCCATGCTTCCTCTGCAAAACGTTCCACACCGACGAAATACTAATTTGTGAGTTTAAATGTGCCTTGCAACTCTGTTTTGTCTGAGGAGCCACCGACGAGAATGCCAAAGTCTCCCGGTTCAGACCTCCACTGCTTATTGGTTGCGTCGTAGTACGAAAAAGCACGGCGATCCAGCTTAACGATCACGTTTCTGGTTTCCCCGGGAGTGAGGTCGACTTTAGCAAATCCCTTCAGTTCCTTCACTGGACGCGGCACGCTCGCGTGCGAATCGCTGACATATAGCTCGGCTACTTCGGCGCCTTCCCGATCACCAGAATTGGTCACATCGAAAGACACAGTGACCAGATCATCTCCGCCTGCACGGTTTGGCGTAACGACCAGGTTGCTGTACTTGAATGTGGTGTACGAAAGACCGAAGCCGAACGAAAATAATGGCTTGGTCGCACTCCTGTCGTAATGCCGATAGCCGACGAAAACTCCTTCCGTGTATTTCACCTGCTTAGTGCCCGCACTCGGGTAGTAGAGGTTGAAAACAGCATCATCCTCGAAATGGCGATCAAAACTGATAGGCAACTTGCCCGATGGGCTGTATTGCCCGAACAACAACTGCGCCAGCGCGGTGCCACCTTCCTGTCCCGAATACCAGGATTGCAGCAGCGCGGGAACCTGATCGATCCAGGCATTGGCGTCCACCGCGCCGCCGGACGTCACGACGACAATCACATTCTTGTTGGCGGCGAGGACTTCGTGAATCAGTTCGTCTTGCCCTGGAGGCAAACGGAAAGTGCGGTCCGCGCCTTCGCTTTCGCTGTCCGGGTCGAACCCAACCGCCAGCACCACGACATCAGCCTTGGAGGCCAAGGCCTTCACTTCAGCTTTTACCACCGACGCCGTGTTCACAATGCCCAGCCTTATATCGGGATTCCCATACCCCCGGAAAAACTCCAGCCGGACTTTATGGGGGCCCGCCGCGAGATGAAGCGGTGTGCAATTCACCAGTGCGGTGGCTCGTGTCCAGTTATCCAGCAGGAGCTTGTCATCGAAATACAGTCGCGATCCACCCAGCTCGGCGGGGCCTTGAAGAAAGACTTCATAATCGCCCTCGTCCTTCGCAACGTAGTACCCTGTCCAGCGGGCAGAGCGAGCCTCCGGAGAAAGCCCGCTGTATCCTCCCCAATCCCAGCCACTGCTGACGTGATCGGAAGTGATGACCTCGTACGGTTTGCCGCCCAGGTCTTTCGATTTGAAATGTTCCGCCTTCAAACCTGGCTTTCCCCCGGACGTCTCGGTCACAAAGTCAGTGCTCATCGCCAATTCGGAAAGCGAAGGCAACCCGGAGTTATACGTGACCATAATGTCCTTCCCGGCATAACCGGCGATACCCTCCAGATAACTAACGGAACTGAACGGATGCACGCCGGCGCTGCCGCCGCCTACAGGCTGCGCGGGATAAGCGTCCGGTCCAACGACCGCGATTGTCTTGACTTTCGATTTGTCGAGCGGGAGAAGATTTCCTTGGTTCTTCAGCAACACCATGCTTGATCGCGCGGCGTCGAGCGCAACCGCCCGGCCTTCCAGATTGTAGAGCGGGATGGAAGTGTCGGTTTGTTCGTGGTCCAGCCATCCGAATTGAATAGCCTTACGTAGGATACGGCGAACATGGTCGTCAATGGTCGCTTCGCTCACTTTACCCGCCTTGATGGCAGGCAGTAGTGTCGCGCGGTTCATGTGCTCGCCGGAAGGCATCTCGAGATCAAGGCCGCCGTTTACTGCGGCAATCCCATCGTAGGTTGAATCCCAGTCGGACATGATGATCCCATCGAATCCCCAGTCCTTCTTGGCCACCTCTGTATTGAGGTACTCGTTCTGCGTCATATGCTGGCCATTCGTCAGGTTGTAGGAATCCATGATGGCGCAGACGTGCGCCTCTTTTACCGCCGCCTCGAAGGTAGGCAAGTAGATTTCGCGCATGGTGCGCTCGTCAACAAGGGAATCGGTGATGTGCCGGTCGAACTCCGAGTTGTTCCCCATGAAATGCTTGATGGTCGCGCAGACTCCTTGTGATTGCACGCCCTCCACGTAGGACACAGCGGTGTGTGCTGCCAGGAACGGATCTTCGCCGAAGTACTCAAAGTTACGGCCGTTCATGGGGGCGCGGTGAATGTTCACGCCCGGGCCCAGCAGAATATGGACACCACGGGCACGGGCATCCTCCCCAAGTACTGTGCCGGCGCGACGGACAACATCCGTGTCCCATGTCGCGGCCAGCGCGATGCCACCCGCTAAAGTGGTCGCGGGTCCATAGTTCCGCACCCCAATCGGGCCATCGGACATTTTGAATGCAGGCAGCCCGATCCTGGGAATAGCACGGATGTAGAAGTCCTGATAGCCGCCAATATAGTCGATCTTTTCCTCCAGCGTCATCTTGCTGAGAATCGAGTCAACACGTTTCTCGACGTCGGCCTGAGCGGTTGCTCTTGGCGCAGTCAAAGGCGAAGTCAAAAGCAGAGCTAAGATTGCAACCGCGAATTTGAAGTCACGCATGATTTATTACCTCGAAGAATCTTGCCCGACCATGGTGACCGGCTTGGATTGACTGCTTGTGGAAGCATCACCGTGAAGGAAAATCGTAAGCGGTTGGCCGGGCGCGGGCGTGGCGACCAGGGAGACAGCGCTGCAATTGTCCACGATCCAGTCCGCGCCGGCGCTCTCGAGTTCAGACTCTTTGACCGTGGTGCGAAACGCGACCACGCGAGCACCCGCAGCTTTGCCGGAACGGATGCCCGCCGGAACATCCTCAAACACAATACAATCCGAGGCGGGAAATCCCAACGCCGCTGCCCCTTTAAGATACGGCTCAGGATCTGGTTTGCCGTTCTTCACATCGCTGGATGTGACCAATTTCTTCGGAATAGGCAAACCCGCCGCACGAATGCGGACTTCTGCCAGGGGCCGAGTGCATGATGTCACGATTGTCCACCTGTCTGATGGAAGAGCATTGAGCAGATCGCATGTTCCCAGCAAGGCCTCAACACCTTCCAGGTCTTCGATCTCTTGCTGTTCCAGTCTGCGATTCTCCAAATCATGATTCGCGTTGGGTAGATAATCGCGGATGGTCGAGAGGCTGGGGCGCCCGTGTGCTTTGTGTACAACTTCATTCGGATCGAATCCGTGCTCCAAAGCCCATTTTGTCCAAACCCTGGATACAGCGGGAGTCGAGTCGATGAGAACACCGTCCAGATCAAAGAGAAGTGCACTGCAAATAATTTGGCCCATGAACCCACGATAACAAAATTCCGGTTACTTCTCTTCAATAATAGCCAGGTCCCAAGGCTTTAGGGTCAGCGACTGCGAAGAAGTCACCGCACTCTGAGTCAGCAGATCTTCGCCGGCGCCATATGGATACTTGAACGTCTGTGTATCGCTTGAATAGTTCATGTAGTAGTGGAGTGTATGTCCAGCTCGGTTCGTCCCGTGTTTCGCATGCACCGGCGCAGGAAGTTGCTGGTCGGGTCCGGTAAGTTTGGCCATCTGCAACACATCCAACAAGACTTTGTCCTGCAATTTGTCGGAGAGCACGGTACCTTCGTAGGTCAGCGTGCCGCTGCCAAACTTGTTGCGCGTAATCGCCGGGTACTGCCCGAAGAATGGGTGATCGTAATAACCCAGGATCTGGGCGCCTTCAGGAATCAGCATCTCCGCCCACTCGGAAACTTTATTTTCCTCTCCAACTTTGAAGGGGTCACCTTGCAAAGCGAGTGGCGCGCGCAGGTTCGAAAACTCCTGGTACCGGAAGCCAGCAGCCTGGCGCAATGGCCCCGGTGCCATGCTCCAGCGGACGGTGTCGTATTCGTTGGTGAATCCGCTTTTGAAACTCATGACCAGATTTCCGCCGCCCCGCACATACCCGACCAGACGGTTCAGAACTTCGTCGCTGACGACATACAAGGGTGGAACCACGATGACCTTATATTGCGCAAGGTCAGTGCTTTCCGGGAAAACGAAATCCACGCCGATGTTCTCGTGGTACAGCGTGTTGTACATCTGGTGCAGGATCCAGCCATAATCCACCCGGTCGCTGAATTTCATGAACTCGATGCCATAGCGCGAGTCGTTGCTGAATAGAATTGCCACTTTGTTGTTCGGTTTGAAATCAACAATGTGCAGCCCTACGCGTTGCAATTCATGCGCGGTGCGGCTCACTTCTACGTACGCGCGATTAGGCTCCAGATCGTGGGACAGCACACCTTTCCAATAAGTTTCCTGGCCATAGTGAATAGAATGCCAATGCCAGTACTCGACCATGTTCGCGCCCGAGGAAAGATGAGTGAAGACATCGAGGCGAAGCTGACCGTCGTAGGGAGGGAACTGCTCTTTGGAATCCCAGCCAATCGTCTGGGCATTGGTCTCAGTCACTAGATAATTTGTCTGTTTGAGAGAACGAGTGTAGTCACCCGGGAGGCTGGAACCGATTCCATCGAACCGATCCTGTGTGCCGTGGTAGGGATTGACCGCCACGATATCCAACGACTTGCTGATATCGAGTTCGTTGACTTCCGGCCGAGGTGGCCCCGCAAGGTCGTGTGTGACGAATTGATCCGGCCGTTTGTATTGATTCACGATCGCGGCCTGCCAGGCCAGAAAATCGGTCGTCAGCGATTGTGAATAGCGCTCCCACTCCAACTTCCATCCGGGATTGATAATGCCTTCCCGGGGAGAGATTTCCGTCCAGTCATTCAGCCGCTGGCCCCAGTAGTTCAATCCCCAATTCTTATTGAGCTCGTCGACGGTCTTAAACTTATGCCGCAGATAATTTACGAATCCTACCTGCACGTCATGGTTGGCCGCGCTCCCGCCCGGAGTTTCGTTGTCGATTTGGAACCCGATGACGGCGGGGTTGTCTTTGTACCGTTCGACAATTTTGCGAATCACCCGCTCGCAGTAAAAGCGAAACGTAGGACTCAATAAATCGGTGTTCTGGCGAAGGCCATAGCCAATGGTTTTTCCGTCGAGTCGGGTCATAACAATTTCCGGATGTTCTTTGTACATCCAGGCAGGGATGGAGTAAGTTGGCGTGCCCATAATGACCTTAATGCCCGCTTTGTGCATGCGCTCGACGACACGGTCCATCCATGCGTACTCAAACCGCCCGTCTTCGGGCTCCCAAAGTCCCCAGCTTGATTCCCCGATGCGCACCACGCTAATGCCCGCCTGTTGCATCAGTTCGACGTCCTTGTCTAGGCGTTCATAAGGCATGTACTCGGCGTAATAGGCAACGCCGTAGAGGACGTTGTCCATTTTATTGGGAGCAAACACGGGAGGCTGTTGAGCCAGGGCGGAAATGACAAATAGGAAGAAAGGCACAGAGAGAGTGAAGGGAAGTGCACGCAGAATAAGTTGTCTCATGGAATGAAGGGAGCCGAAAAAGGCTGTTCGGCAAAGATTCCACTGTATACTTTCCGACGGCGGGAGTGTCAATTAGTTTATTTCGTTTATTCTGGAATGCAAAACCAACTCGACCGAGGCCTATGCTCCCATTCACCGACGCTGACCTGAAGACTGAAATTTCCACCAAAACAGCCCGCCTGCAGGATTTCATGGAGCAGGAGCGATGCGCAGGTATTCTCCTGACACAGGTCCGGAATTTCGAATGGCTGACCGGTGGAGTTGGCGATAACCAGGTGGGACGTGCGAGCGAAGTCGGCGCTGCTTCGCTTCTCCACGCCAAGGACGGCCGCAAGTTTGTAGTCGCCGCGCACAGCGAAATTCCACGTCTCATTGCGGACGGTTTGGGCGATCTCGGGTATGAACCGGTGGAGTTGAAATGGTACGAAAAGCAGCCGGACCTCGCTAAATGCTTGGGCCTCTCCGGCACCATCGGCAGCGATGTTGAGCGCGAAGGCTGCACGACGGTGAATGTTGCGCCACTGCGATATCAATTGAGCCCTGCCGAAATCCTGAAATACCGCTGGCTTGGCGGGCAATGTGCCGAGGCGGTGGAAGATGTTACCCGTCGGGTCGCGCCAGGAATGACCGAGCGACAGATCGAGGCTCAAATCGCAAATGCGCTCATGCAGCGCGGTGTTCGACCGACCGTCCTGCTAATTGGGGCGGACCACCGAATCAGGCGTTTCCGCCATGCCCTGCCTTCCGACCTGGCAGTGGAGAAATACGCGATGGTCAACATTTGCGGCAGGAAATGGGGCCTGATTGCTTCCGTTACCCGGTTCGTACACTTCGGTTCGCTCGATCCAGAGTTGAAGAGGCGACTGCACGCTGCCGCAGTTGTAAATTCAAATTACTCGCATGCTCTGAGAAAGGGTGCGAGAATTTCGGATGTTTTCCAGCAAGCAACTGACTGGTACGCGGAGCTCGGTTACCCGGGTGAATGGAAATTCCATCATCAGGGCGGCGCAACGGGATACAACGAGCGGGAATACGTGATCACGCCCGACTCGACGGAAATTGTCCTCGACCATCAGGCATTCGCCATGAATCCCACCGTTCAAGGCGCAAAAGCCGAAGACACTGTGCTAGTGGTTCAAGACCATACCGAAAACCTCAGCACCACGCCGGATTGGCCCAAGGTCAATGTGGAGCTGGACGGAAGAGTATACGAGTCTGCCGACATTCTGATTCAAGGGGCCGCGCAAACCAAGTGGTCATAGTCGACAGTCTAGGCTACCGCCTTGCGATCTTGATTAGCTTGGGCAGCACATCCCCGAAACGGCTGCTTTCCGCGGGTCTTCCAAAATCAAAATAGATGCGGCGATACAGATCGTAAAGTTGATCGTAAATCTTTTGCGCCTTGGGTTCCGGAGAGAAGACCGTGTGGGACGGGCAGATTTGCTTCTGCGCCTCTTCAATCGTCGAAAAAGCGCCCGCCGCCAGGAATGCGAAGATCGCGGAACCAATGCCCGTTACTTTGCTGCTCGGAACCAGCACTGGCCTGCCCAGAACATTGGCGTACACCTGATTGAGCACAGGATTGTTCTGCGGGATGCCGCCGCCATTCATCACTCGCAACGTCGGAGCGCCGTATTCGCTCATCTGATCGAGAATCACCCGGGTATGAAACGCCGTGCCCTCAATCGCGGCAAACAACTCGTCTTGCGCAGTGTGTTGCAGGTTCCAGCCCAGCGTTATACCGCCCAGGTTTGGGTTTACGAGAACGGTGCGATCCCCGTTGTCCCAAGTCATCCTCAGCAGCCCGGTCTGTCCGGCGTGGTAGTTTTCCAATCCTTTGCTGAGCTCAGCAGCGCTGGTGTTGGCACGACCGGCGATAGCACTGAAAATGTCTCCAGTAGCGGAAAGCCCCGCCTCAACCCCTGTGAACTGAGGATGCACGCTGCCTTGGACAACACCGCAGACGCCGGGAATCAACTCTGCCTTCTTCACATAGGCGATGATGCACGTGGAAGTGCCGACCACGTTTACTACGTCGCCCTCTTTCGCTCCCGTCCCGATTGCATCCCAGTGCGCATCAAAAGCGCCGACAGGAATCGGGATTCCTGCCCGCAAGCCGAGTTTTTCCGCCCATGAAACCGAAAGTTTGCCCGCGATTTTATCCGACGTGGCGTAGATGCCATCCAGTTTGGCGCGCACACCCGTCAGTAGCGGGTCGAGTTTCGTCAGGAAAGTTTCTGGAGGAAGGCCGCCGAGGTCTGGATTCCACAGCCACTTGTGCCCCATCGCGCAGACACTTCGCTTCACCTGCTTGGGATCAGTAATGCCGCAAAGGGTTGCGGCGACCATGTCGCAATGCTCAAATGCGGATACGAATTTATCGCGCTTGCCCGGATTGTGACGCAGCCAATGCAGAAGCTTCGCAAATCCCCATTCGGAGGAATACACGCCTCCGCACCATTCGATGGCCTTGAGCTTTTCCCAATGTGCTAACTCCGTGATCTCGGCGGCTTCAATCTTGGCGCGATGATCGCACCACAGGTAGTACTCATCCAGAGGAACAAGGTTTGCGCCGACTGGAATCACGCTGGAACCGGTCGTGTCTAGAGCGATGGCTTCTATCTGATCACCGGAAATCCCGGCTTCCAGCACTGCTTGCCGGGTTGCGGCAGCCAACCCCCGCATGTGGTCGTCATGCGATTGGGTTGCGTAGTCGGGGTCGTCTCGCTTGCGATGAAGAGGATATTCGGAGACTGCGGAAGCCAGCAGCCCACGTTTGCTGTCCACAATGGACACGCGAACGCTGAGAGTACCGAAGTCAACTCCTGCAACAATGGCCATGGATTTCCGGGGATCTAGTCACGATGCCAGTACATCTGCCATCCCAGATAGCGAGTGGTAGCCTCATAGGCTGCGCCCGCTACAGTGGAGAAGTTAGCGGCAACATGGTGTTCGAACCCGTTTTCGCAAATATAGTGCAACAAGTTCTGCATGTGCGGGATCTGCACCACGCCAGCGCCACCGAAGGTATTCAGCGGATCGTTGGTAAATTCGCCATCGCCAACGTAGCCGCGCATTACACCTCCGCGGTCGTTGGTCGAAAAACGCGCGAAACTCATCGCTCCAGGCTTTACCCGTCCCACGACGGTGCCGAAAGTATTTTCCTTGCCAACGGTCCCGGCGATGATCTCCTGAAAGTCCATGCGAAATTCCTCGAAGAAATGTTTCGGCAGGTTGCTGCAGTGAAAGCACACGGCCTTATTCGGATCGTCACCGTAGTTGTTGTTCCAGTCGAGTAATGCGCTGGGCGTTTCCGATGCCAGCGCCAGAGCGTACATGCTGATCGTCCCGCACACATCCACTTCGCAGGCGCTGGGGATCAGGTTGTTGCTCATCATGCTCATAATAGTGCAGGGAACCACGCCAAAAAATTCTTCCAGCGCAGTCCAGCACTGCACAGCGCTGACTTTCACATCCGTCGCTTTCATCCAGTCATCAATCACATAGCCCAGCTTGGCCATCTTCATGAGCGCAGCCGCCGGAACATTTCCGGTCGGCACGTACTTGTGAATGTCTTGTAGTTTCGCTTCAACGCCGGCGTGAGTGTCCGCCAACTTGTTAATGCGTCCCAGTACTTCAGAGAGATCGAGAGTCTCGACCGAGATTCCCTGGGATTCAAGGATCTTCTCGCTATAGCGCACTGTATTGAAAGCCGCCGGACGCGCTCCGATACTGCCAACCCGCAAATTGCGGAAACCGTTGACGATGCGACAAACCGAACCAAACCAAGAGAGGTCTTTTCGGAATTCGTCAGAATCAGGAGCCACTGTATGCAAAGTTGTGAGGGAGTACGGGATGCCGTACTGCATAAGATTGTTGCAGGCGGACATCTTGCCGCAAAAGCTGTCACGCCGGAAAGCGATCGTCATCTTGCCCGTGGAATCGGGAGTTGCCTGAATCAGCACGGGAACGTCGAGGCGTGCCAGACGTAAAGTGTCGGCAATAGCGCGTTCGTCGCCGAAGTTTGGCAGCGAAACGATCACGCCATCAATGCGTTGCCGGTTCTCCTGAAAAAGCTTTGCACAACGTTTGGCTTCTTCGTGAGTTTCCACCGCGCCGTGCTTACTCTGGTCCGTGCCGAGAACGACGTAGTCCATTCCCGCCTGTTCCAGCGCGCGGGTCATCTCTTCGCGCCCCGTTTTCGCGAGGTGATCGGGGAAGAAGCCCCGGTTCCCCACGATCAGCCCCATGGTCATTTTCTTGTTCGACATGAATTCACAGCCTTCTCGTATATGAATCTCAAATCAGCTCTAAAACTGGCCGGTTACTTGCCTGCCAGTCGCTTCGGTGAAAACCGCAAGCAATAAAAGATTCCGCTTACGAACAACACCGCGCCCCACCAAATTGCAGCATGTTTTTCGAAAAGCACAAGCTTATTCAGTGGCGGATAGACGTACTCGTAGATTCCAGCGCCACAGATCAGCGCGCCATTCACCAGCAGGGAAATGCCGATAAAGAACCAGATGGAAATTTCACCTTTTTGCATCGTTGTCACCCGCTGTCTACCAGAAGATAAGGTTCAGTATCACGAAAACAACCACCACTACGCCTGCCCAAAAAAAAGGCTTTTGGTAAAAAGGTATGCCTCCCACGGAAGGGATCGGCGTCAGCCCATAGACTAGGCCCGTCAATTCAGCGTCGGGCTTCGGCTTGGTCACGAGGCTCACCACAAACGTCACCGTTACGCATATGACAAAAGACCAGAGAGCCTGAAACATATCCTGCGCCATAGGTTTGGCATTCGGCGAGAGGGCCACGTAACGCAATGCCGTCGGATCGTGGTGCACCCAGGCCCACATGCTGACCGAGGAGATGGTTCCCAGGAACAATCCCCAGAAGCCACCCGGCCCGGTTGCCCGCTTCCAAAGCATGCCCAGCACCACGGTACCGAACAGAGGCGCTATGAAGAAACTGAACAGGGCCTGCACGTAATCCATGATGCTGGCGGAACGCATCACCAGGTAGGCTGTGCCCACGCTGATCAGCACGCCCATTACAGTGGTCCAGCGGCCCATGCTCACGTAGTGCGAATCGCTGGCCTTCTTATTGATCAGCGCACGATAGATGTCATACGTCCAAACCGTCGTAAAAGCGCTCACGTTTCCTGCCATCCCGGACATGAAGCCCGCGATCAGTGCCGTAACTCCCAAGCCCAGCAGTCCCGGGCCGCAGTAGCGAGCGAGCATCAACGGCAGCACATCGTTATAGCTGTGTCCGCCAGTAATGAGAGCATCGGCTTCTCCGGTCAGCTTCATAGGCAGCAGGCCCAACCCAAGCAGTCCGGGCAGGATTACGATGATGGGGACAAACATCTTGAATCCGGCCCCGATGATGGGCGCCAATTGCGCGCTGCGCATGTCCTTGGCCGCCAGAATCCGCTGCACCACCAGAAAGTCGGTGGTCCAGTAGCCCATGGAAATGATCGCGCCGAGTCCAAATACAATGCCGACCCAGTTGATTCCCATGGGATTGGTATTGAACGAGCCCAGTCCGGACCAGAGGTGAACATACTCTGCCGATGCTCTCTGTGTGATGAGCACCTTCAGGTTGCTCCAGCCCCCGGCTTCGTACAAACCAAGGATCGGAATGAGAAGGGCGCCGGCCCAGATCAAGAAGAATTGCAGCACCTCATTGAAGATTGCCGAACGCAACCCGCCCAGCGCCACGTAAACGGCCACAGTGAGCGAAGAGATCCAGATGCTGAATGAGAGTGGCCATCCCAACACAATTTGCATGACCTTGGCCATGGCAAACATGTTGACCCCGCTCATCAGCACCGTCATAAAGGCGAATGAAACAGCGGAGAGTGCCCGGCTGGGTTCACCGAAACGCAGCTTGAGATATCCAGGAACAGAGTGTGTTTTGGAAATGTAGTAAAACGGCATCATCACCAGCGCCAGAAACAACATCGCTGGGATGGCCCCGATCCAGTACCAGTGCGTGGCTAGAATTCCATACTGATAGGCCGAGCCTGCCCAGCCCATCAATTCGAGTGCGCCGAGATTGGCGGAAAGAAAGCTCAATCCCGCAACCCACGCGGTCATCTCGCGGCCCGCCATGAAAAAATCTTCGCCAGTGTTTGCCCGCCCGCGCAAATAGAAGCCAATCGCCAGCACTAAAGCGAAGTAGAAAACGATGATCACAAAGTCCACCGGTGCCAAGTGGACCAGCCGGGATGCATCCATCAGGACGAGCGCAAAATTCATTTCGTCTGGACCTGTCCGTAGTAGGCGCTTTTCCCGTGCTTGCGGAGATAGTGCTTGTCATGAAGCTCGCGAGAAATCGGACTCGCTTCCCCCGCAATTGCCACCGTGTAGTATGCCATGCGCGCCACCGATTCCAGGATTACCGCATTGTGAGATGCATCGGATGCGTCCTTGCCCCAGCAAAAAGGTGCGTGTCCCCCCACCAGCACGGCGGGGACATCGTCGGTGCCTAGTTTGTCAAACAACCGGCAGATGGCCAGCCCCGTGTTTTTCTCGTAATCGGAGGAAATTTCTTCAGGAGTGAGGTTCGGGGTCACTGGAACCGGGCCGCGGAAGTAATCCGCATGAGTGGTCCCGAAGCAGGGAATCGCACGCCGCGCCTGGGCCCATGCCGTGGCGAACTCAGAATGGGTGTGGGCCACGCCGCCGGTTTTGGGAAAGCGTTTGTATAACTCCACGTGAGTCGCCAGGTCCGAAGATGGCCGAAGGGAGCCCTCGATCACGCGACCATCCAGATCCGCGATCACAATGTCCTGCGCCTTCATGTTTTCGTAGGGTACGCCGCTGGGCTTAATGGCGATCAATCCGTCCTTGCGCGAGATGCCGCTCACGTTTCCGAATGTGTAGAGCACCAGCCCCCGGCGCACTAGCTCGAGATTGGCATCCAGAACTTCTTCGCGCAGAGTTTCCAACAGCATAGAGCTCCCCGGAGACTGATCCGCCGCTCTGGTAAATCACCATAATACGGCATTCAGTAAACGTTTTCTGCGAGCGGAACATTAACGGATGCCAGACGCTTTGTCAATTGCGCGGTTCCGATTTGCGATTCAGTGGCCATCGCAACTCCCTCTCTCCACTGCTCCCCTGTCCACTCCACCGCAGGACGGCACGGCAATCCCAATGAAGTCTCTGCCACCATCGTGCTCGACAACTTTGCCCGAGTTGATTGCCGGAGAACCGGAACGCAAATGATATCCCGCCAGCGTGTTTCTGCCCGCACCCGCGCTGCCAGGGCTTTCCAACAAAGGATTGGCGGTAGAGGCGTTCGGGTCATCTGCGGCTTTCACATTGCCGTAGTAGACATTGTAATCAAGCACGTTGTTGCGGCTGTCCCCAAACCCGGGGACCGTCCTGTGTGCCCCGTCAGCCGCTCGCGAGATTGCATAAGAGAATTGCGCCGAGCCATCCACGTAGAAGATATTGTTGTACAGGTATGTTCCACTTGCCCACCCACCCCAGTCCGAGTACAACAACAGATCGACCTTTTCGTTCTTCCCTACGTAAATCGTGTTGTTGTAAATCTGCGAGTCCGTCACCGGGCCAGCAATGTTAATGCCCCGGTTGTGGTCATTCTGGCTGATGTTGTAACGCACGATCGTCCCGGTATTGCCTACGCTCACTGCCTGGTTCTCGCCACCCTCATTACAGATCAGCAGGAAGCCGCCGTCATTGTCGTGACTATAGTTGTATTGAATGACGGTATTGCGGCTGTTCCAGTCGGAATCGAATCCTTCGCCATCTCTCTGTCCGCGAGTGCCGTAGGCTTCATTGAATTGAATGACGGTGTTGTCGGCGCTCCAGGCCCAGATGGCAACGTCATAGCCGGCCGATCGCTGATTCGCTTTCCCTACTACGTTGTATTCGACCACAGCACCATCGGTTGCCACCGGAACAATTCCGTCGCCGCCAATGTCATTGAGGACATTGTTACGGATGATGACGCCCAGGCTGGGATACCACTTCGAGCGCACCCAATGCGTTGACCAGCCAAAAATGCCACTGCGGTCTACATGATAGATATGGTTGTCTTCAATCCGCAGATCGACAAACCGGCTAGGTTCGGAATCACCGATGCAGTGGTAATTGATCCCACCATTCACTTTGTCGCTGTCGGCGCCGTTTACATCATGAATCGTCAGGTTCCGCAAATAGATGTGGTGCAAGTCCCCGGAATTCTCAGCGACCACATGGACGCCGCGGCGAACCGCCGTTCCTGTGCCTGTATTCGTAATTTCCAGATTGTTGATTTCCCAGAATTCCTGGTTCTTGAGCAGCACGGCGTCCTCGGCTTCTCCCGCGCCGTTGATAATCGGCTTGCTCTCACCACCGTACTTATCAACACGTATGGGTTGGCCATCTTTCCCCGAACCTTTCGGCCAAAGCGGTCCGCTCCAAGCTGAGCCTGACTTGAAGAGGATGATGTCGCCGGAATGGAAGACTGTGGTGTTGACTCTGGCCAGCGTCTTCCACGGGCTGGCAGGTAAAGTGCCGGAATTGTCGTCAGCACCGGAGGCGGAGTCAACATAGTAGGTGTGGCCTGGGGAGCGAGGCTCTAAACAAGAGCAGGTGCAAATGCTCCCGGACAGAAGAATAGGCAAAGCAAAAAGCCCGGCACTTGCCCGACGCAGGCGTCTGACCAGATTCATTGCAGGTGCTCGAGATAGAGAAAACGATCCTCCGAGTTATACATGTCGGAGTTTTGTTGAGCCCGTCAGCCGATCAGTAAAGTTCGCCAATTCTCCAGTCCAGCGCTGCCTAGAACCGGAAGCGCGCCTCGAATTGTCCGCTGCGTGGCGAGCCAATATCCCCGAGGACCAGGCCGAATTGCGGCTGTGCCCCGTAGCCGAGTCCACCTTCGCCACTTGTAGACGGGTCCGCAAACGCGTGCCGGTTAAGGATATTGTAGAACTCGACACCAAAATCCATACTGTATTGGCCGTCGCTACCAATTTTGAAATATTTATGCAGGGCGACGTTTTCTACATCCTGCCCGAAACCTCGTAGCGCCCCGATCCGTGAGCTACCGGTGCCGAACTGGCCGAGTGGCGGATCGGTTGCAGCAGTCGCAGAGAAATAGCGGTTCTGCGCAGGATTTGAGTTAGTGCTTGTAGGGAAGACATATTTGCTGGGATCAAACTGCCGCCCACCAACCGCGGACGAATTGAAGTCATCGTAAATGGCCCCCCACGCCGGATATCCTAAAGAGTAAATATCAGCGGAATAAAAGCTGAGGGGTTTGCCTGAGGCATATGTCAAAAGTGGGCTTATTTTCCAACCACTGACGATGGAATTTAGTGTTCGCCCCGTGCCGCCCAGCAGGCGGTGCCCGCGGCCAAAGGGCAGGTCATATGAGATACCAGCTTTGACCACATGGGTCTGGTCATAGGGCGACAATGTGTGCGCTGCTTCCGAAAGATTGGCGAAGTTCTGGATGCCGTTGAGGCCTATATCGTAGCTGTCGCCAATGTTGTTGAAGGTGTCTCCCTGCTGCTTCGAAAGCGTGTAGCTGACGTCGGCAAACAAGCCGTTAGCTGCGCGCTTTACGTAATGGACCACGAGCGAGTTGTAATAGGACTGGCCGATGGGGAGACCGACATAGTAAAGATTCGGATAGAATTCATACGTATCGAGGCCGAGTGCAACTTGGGGGTAGGGCGCGATGTAAGCGTATGCTGGGCCGCAATAACCGTTGTACGGATAAGGAATGTAAGAAATGTTGACGCCCGATGCCTGCGACACCGCCGCGGCATCACTGGCGCTGCACAGATAGTCGAAAGAGTTCCCCGAGTTATACAGCTTGAAGAATTTGGACGCGTTGGCTTCGTTATATCCCAGGCTGGAATCCTGCAATCGATGTCCGCGATTGCCGATATAGCTCGTCTCGAGGCTGCTCGTCTTGCTCAGTTGAAACTGAACTCCAACGTTGATGTTGTCGGTGTAGCCCGCCCAGAGGGCTCGTGGATCAACACTCACAACGGGAAACTGATTGATCGCCGGCGTAGAGGTTTTTGTTCCTGGCGTAAACACGCCTGGATAGCCACCATCCCATTGGAAAGCGCCTGCGGAGTCGGTGCCACGGAGAGCGGGATCGAACCCATAGGGGATGCCTTCGTAATATTGCATTCCGATGGGAACGTAAGTAATGCCGAAAGCCCCGCGGAAAACAATCTTTTCCCAGGGGTTGTAAGCGAAACCAACCATGGGACCAAAATTCTTCCAATCCTGCCGCGTCTCCCAGCTCCCGCTCCCGTTGTTGAGATACTGAATTGAGCCCGGAATCCCCAGGTTAGGATCGTCAGCCGTGAGACTGAAATTCGCCCAATTGCCGTTCTTCTCATGCAGCCGGAAGGCCGCGTCCCACCGAAGTCCCAGATTGAGGGTGAGCTTTCGAGTTACTTTGAAATCGTCTTGCGTGTAGAGCGACATCGCTTTGCGGCGGCCGTAGAGGTCGAAAGGAGTAGTTTCCGACGCATTGCTTGCGTCTCCAAGCAAGAAACTGGCAAATCCAAACCCAACTTGACCTGCATAGGAAGCAGAGGGCGCCCCGGTGGTACTTGGGTTGAAGTTGACGTTAAGAACTCCCGAGCCGGAATGGCTATTAATCTGCATCGTCCGGAAGTTGCCACCGAAGCTCAAAGTGTGGTGGCCCTTGGTCCAAGTTACATCATCGCCGTAGATATAGTTTCCAGCGATCCAGTTTCCCTGCCATTGGTTTCCAATGCCCGTCTCACCGATGCCGTTGACTGCCGATCCGAAGTTGATCTGGGGAAAATTAATGGCCCCGGTATTTCCAAATCCAAGCTGCGAGGGCCAATTGGTGCTGCTGAGAGGAGATGATCCGTTCCAGTACTGGTTGTAGGTGGCATTCACCACGTTCAGCACGTTGGGCGAGAAGGTGTGCGACTCACTTATACGATATTGATACGACGGGACCACCTGGTGACGGCCATCGGTGAGGGGCCCGCCGTCGCTACTGCCCGGCGACCATATGCCTCCGGAATCGTTAAGGGTGCGAGATTGATGGTCATATACCCAGGAGCCGCTGAGGTGGTCTGTTTGGCTGATATTGTGATCAAGCTTGATGACGATCTGATTGAACGATTGCGCGGGCGAACCGCTGGCTGGATTCCGCAAGTTGGCGAAATCCCTCGAAAGCTCCGGGGCATAGTACTGCTGGTAAAGGTTGACGATTTTTTGGGATACCTGGCTAATTGTAGTCGACGGAATCACGTTTCCAACAAATACGGCACCCGGCTGCGACGGATTGAATATCGCGCCCTGGTAGATCGTGTTTCCGTTGACATCGGTGCCTAGCACCACCGACGTTTCGAGTAAAGCGCTGAAATCGCCCTTCAGAAAAGCTGGAGTCGGCACGCTGGAGGCGCTGCCAATAGGTCCGGGAGTAAAATCATTCTGCCAGAATCGTTCAAACGTAGCGAAGAAAAAGGTCTTGTTCTTGATGATGGGACCACCAACGCTGAAACCATAGTCCCAAAAGCGCGATTCCCCTTTGTTGTACTGCGCGCAAGGCCCAGGGGCATCGGTCGTGTCTCCGCTAAGGCAGAGTGTGCGGAAGTGATCGTTATCAAAGGTGTTGGCGTCCAACAATTCATTGTGCCCGTAGCCGAAGGCGCTGCCGTGGAACTTGTTGGTGCCTGACTTCAGGTTGTACATCATGACGCCGCCGTTGGTGCTGCCGTTTTTCGCGCTTAAGCCGCTGGTTTCAGCCTGCAGTTCTTCAAGTGCTTCCATACTCGGCGAGGATTCAAACGAATCGCCCTGAAGGTTGGCAGTCCCGGAGGTGCCATCGACCGTAAAGTCCTTGGTGAAAATCTGAGTTCCGTTGACCACCGCTTCGTAAGGATTGCTAAGTGGCGAATAACCCGGTGTCAGCGCGACCGCAAAGTTTTCCGCCTGGCGTCCCCCGTAAACGTTCATCGGCAAATCGGTAACGACCTCACCGTTCATATTAGTTCCGATCGTGGACGTTTCCGTGTCCAAAACAGGAGACTGAGCGCTTACCGTAACAGCTTCGTTAGTGCCCCCAATCACGAATGTCGCATTCAACTCGGCGACTTGATCAACGATCAGCGTGATATGGGAAAATACGAGTGGCTTAAATCCCTCTTTCTTGATCGAGAGATTGTAAGTTCCAGGAGGAAGGTTCAGGACGGAATAAATCCCGCTATTGTTAGATTTTGTGTCAATCGCCACTCCAGTATCGACGTTGGTGGCAGTTACGCTTGCCCCCGGGACAACTGCACCGCTGGAATCAACCACCGTTCCAGTAATGGTCGCCCGGTTATTCTGCGCGGACAGCATTGCTACAAAGAAGTAGAGAAAGAGGAATGGAACCAACAACCCCAAAATAATAACTTTCCGCATAAATCCTCCCGGGTTCGTTTGTTCTTCAAGTCCGCTGATGAAGTGGATCCGAGAAGTTCGGGAAAACTCCGCAGCGTCAATTCAGAAAACGTTTACGCAACGGGGAAGAACACAACAATTACCGCCGCGAACAGTAACTCTCTTGCTAATGCAGTGTCAAGCCGAAATCCGCTAGAAATACTGATATTTTGCCTTCGTTTTGGGTCCAACAAATGTTGAGGTTTCTAAGGAAGAAGAGTTCAGAGTACGCAGCGAAACGTTTTTCTACTTAGTAATCACTGTCTTAATACTCAACTTCGTAAACCTTGCCATCCAGGGCCACGGGGTCGTTCTCCTCGGACGAACACTGGACAGTAACCGTCTGACCGGGAGTCAGGGCGCCATGCTCGATTTCACCCACGGCCCAGGACAATCCGCTCCAGATGACTTTGTCGTAGTTGATCTCAACTGGAACCGGTTTGCCGTTCTGCCAGGCACGCAGCGGAAAAAATTTACCCATATTCATGCCGTTCGGGGGACCGCCTTTCCAACTTCGCATGATGTTCCCCTCGCTCGAGCGTTGCTGCATGACGATGCGCAGGTCTCCATGCGCTGGCACGACCACGGTAGCTTCGATCGTGTTCTTGCCATGAGGGGCGAAGCTTGCATCCACGGGGTGAATCGAACGTGGAATCTGCACATCTTCCTGAATGCCAAGATCGTACCCCGCTCGGGCGTATTTGCCGAATCCGACGAGGGCCATCTGTCCCGGCCCCAGCTTGACGCTGTCCTCGGTGAGCACCGGCCTAAAACCGGCATCCTCAAATAACAATCTTCCAGTCCCCAGAGCCCTTTGTTCCCTTGAAAGCTGCGGCATCCGGATCTCTTGCACACTTTGCGCCGGATTTACAACCGCATACACGGCCCCATCGGGGTCCAGAGAACCGAAGCCGTACGGCTGCACTTCTCCCGGAATTCCTCCAAAGGTTTTCGTCCGCCCCAGGCTCTCCAGCCGCAGATAAAGCGGCTGCACTTTGGCGAACCATCGGGCATCATCATCCGTAAGAAATTCAAGATTGCCGTGGACGGTATTCACCCACCCGCCACGCGCCATCATCAGGATCAGTGCGCCTTTCCAGGCGTGTGTTTTCCGGTAGTAGATGGTGCCGGTATTGCCAACCATGAAGCCGGTGGAATCGATGCGTTCGAGCGGAAGGAAGCTCTCCTCGTATCGCCGCACCATGTGGTCGCTGTAGATGTCCATGGAGCGCCAGAAATTCATCTCCGGCACATCCGAGGCGCGAGGGTCCCCCGAATAGAGAGAGTCGAAAACTTCCAGCCAACGCAAATCTACTTTGTTGTGAAAAGGAAAAGGCCCGGCGGTGGATTCCACGTCGCCACCGAACCCGTTGAAAGCGACCAGCACTATGTCGGGATTGTGCTGGCGAAACTTCTTTAGCGCGTCCCGAAAAGCATCGGCGTTGCGCGCGCGAATTTCGTCCGCGGTCTTGGTTTTCTGCATCTCTGGAGTGGCAGCGTCGAAATCCACGAAGTCAAACTTGAACATGCGGATGCCATGGTCATACCAATACTGCAGCGTGTCCATGAAGTTGGGCAAAAAGCCGCCTTCGAAAAACGACATGGATCCCCTTTTTTCAGTCAGAGAGTTTTGCCACTCGGGTGCCGCGTTAATCTTGACCAGTGTATTGGTGCTGAACCAGAGACCCGGAAGAATGCCGTTGTCCCGGCACTTTTTGATCCACGCATCTGGTCCGTTCGGCCAGTTTGGTTTTCGCCAAGTACGGTAGCCACCGTCGGAATCGAACCAGAACGCGTCCATCATGTAGTAGTCGAACCGGACCCCCAACTTGCGGAGACGCAGGATTTCATCCAGCTCTTTCATCGCGAGCTGCTCAGTGAGTGGAATGTTGTCCGACAATTCGTCATACGCCGACCAATCGTTGTAAACAAAAATCGGATCTCGAAGCAACGGCGCACCCAACTCTTTACCAGACCATGTGGTGCCAGACCAGGCGGCGGATGTGGTATCTGGAGCAGTGCCGCTTGTTCTCTGTGCTTCCAGAATTCCAGTTGTGATTGCGAGAAATAGCGCAGGCAGTAACAATCGCGCAGTGAACCGTTCAATGAACATTTCTTTGACTTCTCTTGAACTCGAATTCCTCAAGACTCGGTGACGGACGTATCAGCTCATCTGGGCAAACAGAGGCTTGAGAGCGACGTACAACTCCCGGTATAGCATATATTGACGGCGCATGATCTCTCCGGATTGACGATCTGGCCGTACCCGTTCTGCGACATGCACCGCTGCGGCGCACGCTTCTTCTACGGACTTCCAATGCTTTGCGCCCACGCCGGCTAGAAGCGCTGCACCATAGGCAGCACCCTCTTCCGCTTCGACGATCTCAACTTCGTGTCCGTAAACATCCGCCTGAATCTGCCGCCAGAGCTCCGACCGCGCGCCGCCTCCTCCAAGTCGTATGGAACTCACAGGCACGTGCATCAGCTCGAATAGCGAGAATGTGTCCTTCAGACTGAACGCAACTCCTTCGAGAATGGCCCGCACCACGTGGCCACGGGTATGGCTCGCTGTGAATCCCACCAAGGCGCCACGCGCCTTCGGATCCAGATGAGGAGTGCGCTCCCCCATCAAATACGGTGCCCAAAGAACGCCCGCCGAACCGGAAGCAACCGCGCTGGCCTCGTGAGTCAGTTCGTCATACGAGGTACTCGCTCCATGCCTGGCGAGTAAATCCCGGAACCATCGCAAAGAAAGTCCGGCGGCTTGGGTCACCCCCATCACATGCCATTGCGCAGGAATTGCGTGACAAAAGGTGTGGACACGCCCTTCCGCATCCATGGCCGGATGGTCGGTCGCGGCAAATACCACGCCCGACGTCCCGATGGTGGCACTCACGCTTCCCGGACGCACAATGCCCATCCCAACCGCGCCTCCCGCCTGGTCTCCAGCCCCAGCCACCACCGGCGTTCCAGCCTGTAGCCCAGTGGCCGCCGCTCCTTCCACCGAGATCCGCGCGCACACTTCCGGCGATTCAAAGAGACGTGGCAAGCAGCTCATGGGCAGATCCACTGCAGCCATCATGGGTTCCGACCAGCGCCGATGGGCAACGTCGAGCATCAATGTGCCCGATGCGTCAGCCATATCAATCGCTTGCTCTCCGGTGAGGCGAAAGCGGACGTAATCTTTCGGGAGCAGAACGCGACGAAAGCGTTTCCAAGTTTCCGGCTCGTATTCCCGCACCCAGAGCAGTTTGGTGAGTGTGAAATTGGTTAGCGCCGGATTGCAAGTGAGTTCAATAATGCGCTGCGCACCGATAGTTTCCGTCAGCCAGTCGCATTGTTCTTGCGTGCGCTGGTCGCACCAGATCATTGCGGGACGCAGGACTTGATTGTTCCCGTCCAGCAGGACGGCGCCGTGCATTTGGCCGGCGAGTCCAATACAGGAGACGTCTTCGCCTGCAATACCAGCCTTCTGCAATGCCTCTTGAACGGCTCCGGCTGCGGCCCGCCACCAATCATGAGGATCTTGTTCGGCCCAACCAACCTGGGGCGAAGCGAATGCTGCGTGTTCATGCGTCGCGGAAGCCAGTACTTTCCCTGCTCCAGAAAGAATGACGGCACGCGTGCCGCCCGTGCCCACGTCAATACCGAGGAGCTTCATATCAGAAACGCGAGAATATCATCTCAGAAGATTTGCTTGCTGTTTTCGAACACTTTCCAATGAAACTGCATGGTCTCGCCAAGGTGGCTCAGAAAATAAGTTGCTCGGTGATTGCCAGGATAAAGATGAAATTCATGCTTGATCCCTTCCGCTTGGAGCTGCTTGTCTAGTGCCTCTGCGCCTTCTTCAAAGCTAAATTCGTCGTCCCGTCCGCAGTTGAAATAGATGGCGAGTTTTGCGATGGGGAGTTTGTTTCGCTTCGCGAGGGAAAAGGGGTCATTCTGCTTCCAGTGAGCCGGGTTGACAGGATTTCCAAAAACCGAGCCCAACAATCCGCCCAGTGGCGTGCCAGAACGCATGGCAGCCGTGAGTTCCCGGGGGGATTCTGTCATCAACGCCCCACTTTGCGCGCTGACCGACGAAAATAAGTTCGGGTTGGCAAAGGCGAAACGTAGCGCGCCATACCCTCCCATGGAAATACCACTGATGGCTCTTGAGCCGCGCTCTCGCCGAATTCGATATTTGCTTTCGATGTAGGGAATAAACTCGTGAAGAAAAAAATCGCTATACCGTACCTTCCCATCGGCGGAGTTGATGTAGAAACTGCCCTTCGCTTCCGGCGTGACGATGAGAAAGTCGCCAATCTTGTGCTGTTGGCGAAGGTCTTCGACCAAGTTCCATCCGCCGGATTTGAACAAAGATTGCTCGTTATCGCCAAGGCCATGCAGGAAGTAGAGGACGGGATAGCGTTGGGAGGCATGACCGGCGGCTGCATCGTAGCCGGCCGGCAGCAACACACAATAATGAACAGTCTCTCCGAGAATATGACTGTTCAGAGCATTGCAGTCGATCCGGCTTTGCCCGTGAGCGGCTGACGAAAGGAACGCAAACAGTAATAGAAGAAAGATCTTCTGAACTCGCGAATGCGACTCTTTCAGACGTGTTGCGACACTGATAACATGTTCCCGTCGGGATCTTTGAACCACGCTACTTTGGCGCCACCGGGTGCGCTCCATATCCCGCGCTCGTCCTGACTCGGCAACCCGTACTTCTCGAAACGGACCCCTCTTTTCGCCAAATCCGACACAGCGCTGTCGATGTCTGAAACTTCCCATCCCAGAATTGTAAATTGCGCGGGCTTAAACTCCTGAACCTTCGCCACTCTTACCATGATGCCGTTGGCATCCAGCACAAGTGCGAAACCATCATCCATAACAAACTTCAGACCTAACCTGCCTTCGTAAAACGCCCTAGCCTGCGCGGAATCTCTGGTGGGTACGAAAGCAACGATTTTATTTGAACCTAGCATCGCGATACCTCCGGATTTCCAAATATCTTTAAATGACGAGAGCCTACTCGTATCTCAATGCTTGGACGGGGTCAAGTCGCGCAGCGCGACTCGCGGGGTACAAGCCCGAAAGCAAGCTGATGATCACCGAGAATACAATCGCGGAGATGACCAACCACCATGGTACCGACCAGATCTGTTCGGGCGGGAAATGCTGACGCTTCAAATAAACGTTGGTGCCCAGATTGATCACGTGCCCGATCAGCCAGCCCAACGCGACCCCGACCAAGCCACCGATGATCCCCATGGCTCCGGCTTCGGCAAAGAAGAGCCCTTTCACGTCCCCGTCACTCGCGCCCAGTGCTTTCATAATCCCAATTTCGCGACGACGTTCCAGGATGGCCATGACCAGCGTGTTCACGATCCCGATAGACGCGACGGCCAAAGCCAAACTCCCAAAGATTCCCAGGAAGAGGTCGAGCACAGCGAAAAACTGCTGCAGACTGCGGGTGGCATCAATGATCGAGAAAGTGTTGAATCCCATCTTCTTGACTGCGTCTTCGACCGACGGAATGTCCTTGGATCTCTTGACTCGCACGCTCACGGTCGAATAAGCGGGTCTGCTCCCAACCGCGCGAGTCGTGTCTCGCAGATCGCTGGGTTGTATTACGTGTAAGCTTTCTGCGAGTCTTAAGGGAACGAAAATGCGAGCTCTGGTGGGTCCGCGCATGCTATCGGGATCGAGATCGGTAACGCCGACAATGGTCAGCTTCTGTTGGTGCGAAACCACCGAATACGCTGCGCCCAGTGAATTCTCGATGTTGCCAGGTTCCACCGGCTGAGGGTTGTTCGTGGCAGCCACCGCGGGTGATGCGGTGCGTTCCGCATATTGCATGGTCAGTTCTTTGCCGAGCAAAGGCTTTGCCAGGTCGGCAACGTTCACCTCTTCCGCGCCTGCTTTCGGTGTCTTGCCGAGCAATTCCTCGGCGAACGACTTTTGGAGAATAGCTTCCGGCGCTGTCTCCGAGGAGAAAAACTTGCCTTGCATTCCGTCAAAGGCGTCATTGCTTTTCGCCGAAGAGGGAAGTCCCGCCACCATACTGAGGTGGGGTTTATCTTCAAAATGCAGTTCGGTGATAAAGCGAATATCGGGATACGCCTCCAATACATTCGGCAATTGCTCAATCTTCTGGCGGGCGGCCTCGTCGAGGACTGGACTCTCGGCCGGAGCGGGCCCATTTTCTTCCTGCTCTCGGTTATAGCTGCGCAAGTCGCGCCGGGAGGTCACGACCACGGTGTCGAACAGGCCGGATTTCTGTAGTCGTCGCGCCGCCAACTGTTGTAACCCGATGCCCAGGGAAAGCATCGCCACCAGTGAAGCTACGCCCACCGAGATGCCGATGGTTGTGAGCGAATTGCGCAAGAGAGATTCACGCAAATTGCGCAGCGCGAGCTCCGTCGAATCGTAAAGCTTCACAACCCACCTCCGCTCTGCGCGCCAGTGCTCACGGCTGTGAGGTTGGCCTGATCGTCAATCAACTTGCCGTCCGCAAGAAAAATCATGCGCTTGGCGTAACGCTCAGCAAGGGCGCGTTCATGGGTCACCATCACCACCGTCATCCCTAGTGATTCATTGAACTCACGAATAAAATTCATGATCTCGGTGCCTGTGCGGCTGTCCAGATTGCCCGTCGGCTCGTCGGCCAGTAGAAGCTGCGGCCGATTGATCAACGCACGAGCCAGTGAAGCTCGTTGCTGTTCCCCGCCAGAGAGCTCCGTCGGCCTATGACGAAGCCGCGCGCCTAGTCCAACTCGATCCAATGCTTTTCGAGCCAGTCCCTCACGCTTTCCTCGGTCCACTTCCGCGAAGCGCATGGGCAACTCCACGTTTTCCATCAAGGTCATGCTAGGAATCAAATTGAAAGACTGAAAAACCATCCCGACCGTGTGCAAGCGATGTTTGGCCAGATCCTCACGCGAAAGTGTCGCCAAATTGCTGCCTTGCACGATTACGCTTCCGGAAGTCGGACGATCCAAACCGGCGACCAGGTTTAGCAGGGAAGATTTTCCCGAACCCGACGTCCCCAACAAAGCCGCAAATTCTCCGGATCTTACCTGCAACGAGATGCCGTCCACGGCACGAATGAGCGCCTCGCCCATTTGATAATGGCGGCAAAGATTCTCCGTACGGATTGCTGCAGACCCGTTCAAATTTGATTTGTCCTCGCTCGTCATTGGCTTAAGGAATCCGTGGTCTAACGAATCCCTCCTCTTACCAACCGCAAGGCATCGGTGACTTTAGGATCTTCGCCGCCGGCGCCATCGCCGTCCTGTGCTGGCTTTGGATCGCCCTCGCCCGGTGCCAGGAACAAGTTGCTTTCGACACCGTGCTGTTTGGTGTAGAGATCGTAGTAGCGGCCGCGAAGTGCATACAGCTGTTCGTGTGTGCCGCGCTCGACAATTTTTCCCTGTTCCATCACCAGAATCTGATCGGCGCGACGGATGGTGGAAAGCCGGTGCGCGATCACGAATGTCGTACGTCCCTGCATAAGATAGGAAAGGCCCTGCTGAATTAGCGATTCCGATTCAGAATCAAGACTCGAAGTCGCCTCATCCAGAATTAAGATGCGCGGCTCAGCCAAAATTGCGCGCGCGATTGAAATCCGCTGTCTTTGCCCGCCTGAAAGCTTTACGCCACGTTCCCCAACGATCGTGTCGTACTTCTCTTCGAAGCTCTCAGCAAACTCGTCCACACGTGCGATTTTGCAGGCACGGATCACGTCAGCCTCGCTTGCATCCGGACGTGCAAATGACACATTGTTACGGATCGAGCCGTCAAACAGAAACGATTCTTGCAAAACCACTCCCAGCAAGGTGCGGTAGGAATCCAGCTTCACGGTGCTCAGGTCAATTCCGTCGACCAGAACTTTTCCTTCGGTTGGCACGTAGAAAGCAGAAATCAATCCGATGGTCGTTGATTTTCCGGAGCCCGACGAACCAACCAATGCGGTGACCGTCCCTGGCGCGGAATGGAACGACACGTCGTGCAGCACCGTCCGGTTGCCGTCATAGCTAAAGCTCACGTGCTCAAAATCAAGATTGCCCTGGATCTCCGGTAGCGTCACGGTACGTCTCGGATCTTGATCTTCCGGCCGCTCGCTCAGAATTTCATGCGTGCGTTCCAATCCCGCCAACGCTTCGGTGAGCTGGGTTCCAATCTGGACGATCTGCACAATCGGTATCACCAAAAATCCCAGCATCAGGGTGTAAGTGAAGAAACCGCCAATGGTGAGGGTCCCTGCGCTGATTTGGTGTACGCCGATATACATGATCATGGCCCCAACCACTCCGGTCAGCAGGCTGGCCGAAAGGCTCATGAGAGACGTGGCGGTTAAACTGCGCATCACGTTCGCGAGGAGCCGCAGCACCCCACTCGCAAAAACTTTCTCTTCACGCTCTTCGGCGTGGTATCCCTTTACCACCCGCATACCACCAAGCGATTCGGAAAGACGTCCCGTGACTTCGGCATTGAGCTTACCCCGCTCGCGAAAAATGGGGCGGAGTGTCCCAAAAGCCTTACCCAGAGCCAGCCCAAAGCACAACAGAAATCCAAACGCTAGGGCTGTCATCAGCGTGCTGATACGCAGCAGCACCACCAATGCGATGCCGGCTGTGACCAACCCTCCGGCGAAATCCACCAACCCCGTGCCGATCAGGTTGCGGACTCCCTCCACATCGCTCATGATCCTCGACACCAATATGCCCGTCTTCGTGGAATCGTGAAACGATATGGGCAAGCGGCCGATGTGGGCCTGCACTTTTTGGCGGAGTTCCGTGATGAGCCGCTGCGCCGCTTTCGACAACAATTGCGTCAGGGAGAATGAAGTGACCCCTTGAACGATGGTTGCCATCAATACGGTCAAAACCAGTGGTTTAAGACCTTCAATGTGGCGTTTGATGATGACAGTGTCGATCAGGAATCTTTGTGAATAGGGAAGGACGAGCCCGCAAACGCGATTAATCACCATCAGCACGAAGCCAAAAGCAAGCAAGCCACGGCGCGGACGGACCAACTCCCAAACTAACGGAAGAACAGCATGCAGCCTTTGGCGTTTGGGGACTTGGTCTTTAGCCAGTTTGCGGTCTGGGGGCACTGCGTTATTAGACACTATTCATCACAGCTACGCTTCATTTTATGAGCGCCATGAATGGCATGCGAGCCGACTTACTTGGCAGGTGCTGCGGCCGTTTGCGCTGCGTTCGGGTCAATCAGCTTTTGAATCGACGGCGCAATCATGATCAAAAGTTGGGCTTTCTGTTCTTGCGCTTGCTTCACCAGGGCGAGCTGCTGAGTTTTCCACTCATCGGAAGGACGCTCGCCTCGGTCGAGGTAATCCACCGCTTCCAGTCCCGAAGCTGCCAGTGTAGAAAGATTTTGCGAAAGTGGCGCGACTTCTTTCAGCAGGAAAGATTGAGTTTCGAGCGGCTGAAGTTTTGTGTCGTTGTCCTTCCAGAGCACTAGCCACTTTCGTATCTCCTCTCTTGCGCTTGCATCCCCCTGTCCGGCTAGCAACGAATTCACCAGGTCAGCAAAATGCCTTGCAGTCGCGCTTTCTGGACGAGCAGCATCAATCAGGCGATTCAGCGGCATCAAGCTTGTAGGCTCGACCGGGCTGGTTTCCTCGCGGCTGTAACCTTTCACTGGTTCCACGACGTCCGCGAGCACCCGCAGAGCTGAAATTTCATCGCTTCCGGCGATGCGACGCAGCATGGGAACATAACTCGAGTTATGCGTAAGCCCCAACCAGTCCAGCCGTCGGCTGACTTCGTCCAGGCGCTGGTACATGGAATTCACATCAGTCACGTTCTGGGGTGACCAAAACCGTTCCGCAATCGCCGCAGTGCGCGGCCAAATGCGCGAATCAACATTTTCCGGGGAAACATATTCTGACCACATGGTGTCTTCGCCGCCGAGAATTCGTGCGCTTTCTTCCGGGTTCAGGTTCGCCGCGGCGCCAGACGTGGGATCGACGGCATAGTGTTGCGCGGCGGGCTGGATCAAATCGATGTAATAGCCGGAGGAAAGCAGGCCGCGATAACCGAGCTTGGCCGCTTGTGCCAGAGACTCCTGACCGCGCCACGATTGAATGACGACATCCTTCGGAAACCCAGGCTGAAGAATTTCATCCCAGCCGAGCATCGTTTTTCCATGCCTGCTCACGATTTTCTGTACGCGTGCGGTGAAATATGCCTGCAAGCCGGCGTTGTCCTTTATGGCATGCGAGTGCATGAATTCCTGGATCTTGGGATTCGCGTCCCACTGCTTTCCATTCACTTCGTCGCCGCCTATATGAAAAAACTGGTCGGGAAAAAGCTTTGCCATCTCGCCGATAAATTCGTCGAGAAATTTATAGGTGCTCTCTTTCGCAGGGTCCATGGCGGGATCGAAAACTCCCCACTTGCGTTCGATCGCATACGGCCCCGGAGCGCTGGCAAGTTCGGGATATCCCACGAACCACGACGTACTGTGCCCGGGCATGTCAAACTCCGGAATGACGCGAATGCCGCGGTCGTGCGCGTATGCGATCAGCTCGCGAATCTCGTCCTGCGTGTAATAGAGTCCATCTGAACCCATTTCGTGCAGTTTGGGAAACTTCTTGCTTTCGACGCGGAATCCCTGGTTTTCCGAGAGGTGCCAGTGAAACACGTTCATCTTCACTGCCGCCATGCCATCGAGATTGCGCTTGAGAACGTCGAGTGGAATGAAGTGCCGGCCCGAATCAATCATCAATCCGCGCCAAGGGAAGCGAGGCTTGTCCTGGACGCTCACCGCCGGCACTGCGAAGCCACCGGGGGTGGCAACCACCAACTGCAGGAACGTTTGCAGACCGTGCATGGCGCCCAACGACGTCGGCGCAGTCAGTTTTGCGCCCGAGGTCGTGATCTCCAACGAGTAGGACTCATCCTCGCCCAGCTCCTGCACGTCTTTGCTCGCACGCTCAGCGCTGACAACAAGCGTGGCCTTAGAGATGTCGCCCACGCTCATGTCCAAGGGCAGCATTCCGGTCTGTCTGCGAAGATCGTCCAGGAAGCGGTCAACCGCACGCTGCAGCTGTAGGTCACGAGTGCCGCCAACGCCGACAGTAAAAGAAAGATCAACTACAAGCTGGCCCGTCCCCATTTGCAGGCTTGCCGGGACCGGCATGAGATTGAGTGAGCTCGGTACTTGTGCGTCAGCCAGCTGCGCCAACATCGCAGAGAACATTAGAATTGCAAACACCAGAATCGCGAAGATCGCGCGCATGAGTTTCCCTCGGCGTAAATCTCGATGATGTAGTGAGGCGAACTGCGAGAATAGCGGAACCACGGTAAATGCGCAAATGTCCCCTAGTGTTACGATTTAATATGCTGAAAGATTGACCCTCACGAACGGAAATCAACTCCCGAAGTCAAGGTGTCACTCCCAACTGCCAGAACAAGAACGAATAAATGTCCATTCCTTCTTCAATCTGTTTGGTAATCGGTTTCCCAGCTCCGTGGCCCGCCTTCGGTTCAATCCGTAACACGATGGGCCGCTCGTGGCTTTGGCCGTTGGTAGCCTCAGCCTGCATGAGCGCCGCCATTTTCTTGGCATGCATAGGATCGACGCGCGTATCAGTGTCCGCGGTCATGAACATGATCGCCGGATATTCCGTCCCCGGTTTCACGTGATGATACGGCGAGTAGGCATAGAGCCAGTCGAAGTGCTTGGGATCATCTGCTGATCCGTATTCCGGAATCCACAGCTTGGCAATCTGGAAATTCTGATAACGCAGCATGTCGAGCAGCGGCACCTGGCAGACGACGGCCCGGAACAAATCGGGCCGCTGCGTGATCATCACGCCCATCAGCAGGCCGCCGTTCGAACCTCCCTGAATCGCAAGGTGCTCTTTGTCGGTGATCTTGTCGGATATTAGAAATTCAGCAGCAGCGATGAAGTCGTCAAACACATTCTGTTTTTTCTCCAACATGCCGGCGCGATGCCAGTCTTCGCCGAACTCAGCGCCGCCGCGCAGATTTGCCACGGCGAAAACGCCGCCATGTTCCAGCCAAAGATAGCGTCCGCCAACAAAGCTGGGCGTGAGGCTGATGTTGAACCCTCCATAGCCGGTCAGCAACGTGGGATTTTTGCCATTCAGCGGCAGTCCTTTTTTGTGAAAAACAAACATCGGAACTTTGGTTCCATCTTTCGAGGCATACCAGACCTGCTTGACTTCGTACGCTGAGGGGTCAATGCCTGGCGTATCAACTTTGTCCCAAAGCGAAGTCTTGCGCGTAGAGAAATCCACCTGATAGACCGAAGGAGGAACGGTGAACGACTGGAAACCGAAGAACGTTTCCTTGCGGTCCCACTTTCCAAGAATGCCGGAGACTGTCCCCATCGCGGGCAGGGAAATATCACCCACAGGTTTGCCGTCCAGTTCGAACTCCTTGAGCTGCGAGCTGGCATTCTTTTCATACTGTCCGAACAGCCTGCCACCAAGCACACTCACGCCCTGCAGAACTGCATCGGTCTGGGCAATGATTTCTTTCCAGTTTTCACGCTTGGCATTGGCCGCATCCACGGTAAACACACGATAACGCGGCGCATCTTCATTCGCAACGATGTAAAGCTTTCCCTGGAAAATTTCTCCGCTGTAGAGAAAATTCTTGCCCTGAGTAATCTCGACGGGTGGAGTCCCCGCTTTCAGGTCTTGCAAGTACAGTTCACTCTTGGACCAGCCTTCGAATACGGTGACCAGCAGCCAGCGATCGTCATCGTCCGCCAGCTGCACGGCCGGGATGTCCTGCGGCGTGTGGCCTTCACCCACAGTCATTGAATCGAAGATGAGCGGATCGTTCGCAGGATCGGCCCCCAGCGTGTGGTAGAAAACTTTGACGTGATAGACCTCTTCCCCCGCAGGCACGTCACCTTTCTTGGGATGGCGGGTGTAGTAAAACCCGGAACTGTCTTTTTTCCAGGCCACACTGGCAAAGCGCGTGCGATCGATGGTGTCAGACAGAAGCTTTCCGGTTGCACTCTCAATCAGGTGAAGTGTGCTTTCTTCCGAGCCGCTCGCCGAGGTGCCGTACGCCACGTACTTGCCGTCCTTCGAGGGGAACCACCAGTCCAGGGCGACGGTGCCATCCGACGCTAATATATTCACATCCACGAGCACGCGGTCTTTGCCATGAACGCCCTCGCGGACAAGAAGAATCGGCTGGTTCTGCGCGCCCCCGCGGCGCGTATAGAAGTAGTCCTGGCCAGCGACCTGGGGTGCAGTGATGGTGCCGATCGAAACCAGTTGCGTGAGACGTTTCTGGATTTGTTCGCGTCCGGGAAGCGGGTCGAGGATGCTGCGAGTGTAGGCCAATTCCTGCCGCACATATTCCTGCGTGTCTGGACTGTTCGGATCTTCCAGCCAGCGATACGGATCAGAAATCTTGTGGCCCTGAACGGTGTCTTCCACCATGTCCGTTTTTACTTTGGGCGGCGTTGTGGACGCAAACACGTTTGGCGCAGAGTTATCTTCCGCCGAGATTGCGGCTCCAAACAGAAACAGGCAAGCAAGAGTCCAGAACAAACGGCGACCTCCTGACATGAACACCTCGCGGGAATGAAAACCAAACTCTGTGGGCCAGGCATGATGCCCGTAAGACATTTAGGGTAACAAAAAATGGCCGTCGAGAAATGCTACGTACTTGGGCGGCTGCTGGGCGAGACTGGACAGGGAACCGCCCGATTGCACATCCGGAAAGTGCAGGTTTTCAGTAATCGGCGTGGATGATATTATGAATACTGACAATCTAGGTGGCGCGTCTTTCCGGCGCGTCCCGCGACACTCCTCAGTAGCTCAATGGCAGAGCATTCGGCTGTTAACCGAAGGGTTGTAGGTTCGAGTCCTACCTGAGGAGCCAATTTTTGCCCCTGCGTTTCCAACCGCTTACGTAAAATCCAAAACTTTTGTACTGCTTTTGTACTGCCGAAGCCCTTCGAACACTGGGTTCTCGGGAGTTCTTCAGTATTAAAGGTCATCGGGGAAAAACGTATGACAGTTACGGTTTACGCAAGGCACGGCGCGAAGTGTCCAAAATCAAGAGAAAGGAACACTGGGCAATACAAGCGGTGCAAGTGTCCTCTGTGGCTGCGGTGGGGCAAGCACGACAAGAAGTCGGCGAGGACGCGATCATGGGACATCGCCACAAAGGCGGCACGCAAGCTCGAACAAGAACTCGAACTGGCAGCCAATGGCATCGAGCCTCCAAAGAAGCCAGACCACATCACCATCGAGTCGGCTGCCGATCTG
>Ga0182024_10001648_pt1 | contig 56742 bp, 57 predicted proteins | sample P32metaG_FD_120480 | JGI IMG/M metagenome (GOLD analysis project Ga0182024, IMG submission 120480) | Permafrost microbial communities from Stordalen Mire, Sweden - P3-2 metaG (Illumina Assembly) | ecosystem: Environmental > Terrestrial > Soil > Wetlands > Permafrost | place: Sweden: Stordalen...
GTCATCGACGAGAACGGCGTGACGATCCGCCACCTCGAGTTGGACCCGTCCGTTGGCTACCAGGGACGGGTGCGAGATATCCTCTGAGGGTTCACTCGTCCCAGAAATTCTGACACATCACATCTTCCGTTGCCTGGTACTCGAACTGGCAGCCGATACGGACCAGCATCCAATCAGCCTGGTCGACGGCGCTGTGTTTGTCACTACCCCCCCGTGTCGATTGCGTGAACTATCCCTCACTGCCGAAAAAGCCCGCTCCCCCGAAGGCGAAGACGCCCCCGTCCCTGGCCACCATCCAGTATCCGGTCGTGCCTGACGCGCTCATTCCAACGACGGACTGGTCGAGGCGGAACGACGCCGCCGAACCCTCGAAGGCCAGGTGGAAAGAGAAGAGACCTCCGTCACTGGCCACCAGGCGGTAGCCCGAACCGTCGGGCGCCGCTTCCATACCGACGACGGGCCGGTCGAGGCGGATGTTCCCGGTACTCCCTTCGTAGGGAGCGCCGTAGGAGAAGATCCCACCGTCGGCCGCCACCAACCAGTAACCACCGGTGGCCGGATCGGCGGCCATGGCCACCATGGGCTGGTTCAAGTGCTTGGCCCCCATCGATCCTTGGAACCGGGCGTCGCCGTAGGAGAAGACCCCCCCGTCACTGGCCACCAACCAGTAGCCCCTGCCGTCAGCGGTGGCCGCCATGCCGACGACCGGCCTGGTGAGCCTCAGGTTTCCGGCACTGCCGTAGAAGCCGGCATCGCCGAAGGCGAAGACCCCGCCGTCGGCGCCGACGAGCCAGTAGCCGCCACCGTCCGACGTGGCGGCCATGCCGACGACCGGTGCGTTCAGGTGCCGACCGCCCATCGAGCCGTGAAAGACCGCGCCACCGAAACTGAAGACACCACCGTCGGATGCCACCTCCCAGTAGCCGTTGCCGCCCGGCGACGACGCCATCCCGACGAACGGCGGCGGCACGGCCGCCGCCGCCGCTCTGAACACCGGACCGACGGCGTCGTAGCCGAGCGCGTTGGAGATGCCCGGTGGGACAACGACCTGCAGGTTCACGGCGCCCGAGGCACAACCGGGGATGATGACGACGGCGCTCTCGTCGCTCGTCACCGTGGGCGTGGCCGTGCAACCGGGGCCGCCCAGATCGACGGCGGTGGCACCCGAGAGATAGACGCCCTGGATCGTTATGGTCGAACCGGCCCCACCGCTCGAGGGACTGAGACGCACGAGATGCGGCGGTGCACTCCCCGGATACGTGACCGACGAATTGAGGAAGGCCGTGTCGGAGTTCGGGACCGCGGCCAGTGATTCTCCGAATTCCGCCGTCCACGTGAGCAGACCGGGATAGGCGCCCGATGTCGCCGTCGCCTCGGCCGCCCCTGCGGCCGGAGAGGAGCCGTAGTTGCCGAGGATGGCGGCGCGGTGACCCCAGCCGGCGGGGTCGTTGGGCGATGTCGAGGTGCAACCGGCGTTGCCCACATAGGGGTAGCAGCCGTCGGTGTACATCCACTCCCAGTCGGCCTGGAGGGCGTTGCCGACCCCGAAGGCGGCGATGCTCGGACCCGCTTGAAAAGTCGACGACCCCAGTGACCCGGGGTCCGTCGATCCCAGTGCACCACCCAGAGCATCGTTGTCGGCACTGGCATCGAGCTCGACCAGGGCCGGAAGGCCCCGGCTGGTGCGTTCCAGATTGAAGATGACGAAGAGCTGCTCCGACGGCGCCAAGCCGGCGTAGTCGTCCGGGAGAATCATCGGCCCGACGCCTTCGAGAGATCGGGCGTAGTTGATGTTGAGAAGGGCCGAAAAGATGCAATCGTCCGTGAGGTCGATGGCGAAGAGGTCGCAGTTGAACCCGACCTGAACGGGAACGTTGGCCACCGGATGATTCGGCGGGAGTATCGCATGGGACTGCTCGTGGGCCACGAGGATCGCCTGAGCTTCGTGAGCCGAGTGTGACGGATGAGCAGAGCCGAGGATCGCCGCCAGCACCACCGCCGCACTACTGAGAGTGATCGACACACTTCGCAGTGCCGAGCCGTGAACGCTCACGTGTCGTAGCCGCGCGCATCTACGTCCATGCATGCTGCTTTCTCCTCGCCTCTTCGAATGTCGGAGACAAGATCCGCCCGATGCCGGCCATCGCTGTGCAGAGGCAGCGCATCCCGGCTTTCGGCCCCAACGCGTCACGCGCGACGGCTTCGGACCTTCGTCTGTTGTCCCGCCGGAGGTGACCATACGTGGATTCTCGGCATGGAGACAGTCCGGATTCCGACCGCGTCATTAGTCCTGGTGAACGTGGACGACGACACGACACGGGCCTTGGACCGACGCGGCAAAGTCCCCTACCCTCTCCACAACAACACGAGGAGTCCGCATGACCTACCGGGTGATCCAATGGGCGAGCGGCGGAGTGGGCCGGGCGGCGATGCAGGGAGTGCTGGCCCACCCCGACCTCGACCTCGTCGGCTGCTGGGTGCACTCACCGCAGAAGAACGGCGTCGACCTCGGGACCTTGCTGTCAGGAAGCCCGATCGGCGTTTCCGCCACCACCGATATCGACGCCTTGTTGTCCGTCGATGCCGACTGCGTGCTCTATAGCCCGATCTTCGCCGATGTATCGGTCATCACCCGCATCCTGGAATCGGGCAAGAACGTCGTGACTCCGCTCGGCTGGTTCTATCCACCCGACACCGAACGTGAACGCTTCGACGCCGTCTGCAAGAACGCCGGCGTGACGTTGCACGGCACGGGCATCCACCCCGGCGGTATCACGGAACGGTTCCCCCTGGTCATCTCCGCTCTCTCCGGATCGATCACCCACGTCCGGGCCGAAGAGTTCTCCGATATCCGCACCTACGGTGCGCCCGACGTCATCCGTGACTGGATGCTCTTCGGCAAGACGCCCGAGGAGGCCCGCACGAGCATCATGGCCGACGCCCTCGGGGCGGGCTTCCGCCAATCGGTCTGGATGGTGGCCGACGAGCTCGGCTTCGACCTCGATCCCGCACTGCGCACCACCCATGACATGGCGGTGGCGACCGCTCCCATCGACTCGCCCATCGGCCCCATAGAGCCCGGCACGGTGGCCGCCCAACGCTTCCGCTGGGAAGGCCTGGTGGACGGCGAGGTCGTGATCACCGCCGCTGTCAACTGGCTGATGGGTGCGAGCGACCTGGACCCGGCCTGGACCTTCGGTCCCGGGGGCGAGCGCTTCGAGGTGGAGATCACCGGAGACCCGAACGTCCTCGTGACCTTCAAGAAGCTGCACCCGCACTCGATCGCCGAGGGCCTGGCCCGCAATCCCGGCATCGTGGCCACGGCGATGCACTGCGTCAACGCCATCCCTTATGTCTGCGACGCCGATCCCGGACTCCTCACCTACCTCGACCTACCGCCCGTGGCCGGCCGTGCCACCCTCAGCCGACACCGCAGCCGCCGGTGATCCTCGACCGATTCAAGGTCGTCGACAGGGTCGCCATCGTCACCGGCGCCGGTCAGGGGATCGGTCGCGGCATCGCTCTCGGACTGGCCGACGCCGGCGCCGACCTGGTGCTGGCGGCGCGCACCCGGTCGGACCTCGAAGAGGTCGCCGCCCAGATCGAGGCTCGCGGTCGGCGGGCGCTGGTGGTGCCGACCGATGTGACCGACAGCCCCGCTCTCCATGATCTGGTGGGCCACGCGGTCGAGGAGTTCGGCCGCCTCGACATCCTCGTCAACAACGCAGGAGGAGCCATGCCTCGTGCCGCCATGGACACCAGTGAGGGTTTTCTGGAGCGCGCCTTTCGCTTCAACGTGACCGCCGCCTTCACCCTCACGAAACTTTGCGCCCGGCACATGGTCGACACGGTCGGAGGCGGCGCCGTGGTCAACATCTCGTCGCGCTCGGCCAGCATGACGCAGACCAGCTTCGTGGCCTACGGCGCGGTCAAGGCCGCTCTCGACCGGATGACGAGGAACTTCGCCCCCGAACTGGCACCCCGGGTACGGGTGAACGCCATCGACGTCGGTGGCGTGGCCACCCGGTCTCTCGATGTCGTGCTCACCGACGACGATCTGCGCCGGCAGTACCTGGCCGGCACCCCCATGGGGCGCCCCGGGGAGCCCGAGGACATCGCCTGCGCCGTCCTCTATCTCGTCTCGGATGCGTCGTCATGGGTCACCGGAAAGGTCTTCGAGATCGATGGTGGCGCCGAACACCCGGCCATCTCGGTTCCCACCCCGCCGCTCACGCCCCTCACGGCACCCGGCTGATATCAACCCACCCCGGATGTCGACGTCGTCGTCCATTGCCTGTCCGGACGCGCACTTCGGTAGGAGGGCATCGTGTACATGGCGAAACACTTCGCCTCCGGTACGAGTCGTTCGGCGCCCGTCAGCGCCTGCAGCGCATCGACATCGGTGTCGGAGACATTCGTGTGCTCGAGGCGAAAGCGCGCGGCGCGATGCACGATCTCCTGGGCGACGTGCAGGGAATCGACGACCCGGGGAAACGTCAGGTCGAGGGCCATCAGGCGCTCGGTGACGCCCGATACCTCACCGAGGATCAGGCGAAGCTGCTCCTCGGCGCGTTTGCGAAATCCCCCTCCGGACATTGGGCGGCGTCGCCGCGGTGAGGTCGGCGGTCCCAAGCTGGACGGCGCACGGCCCCTGGAATTTCCGACACCTCCCCCACCGCCAGCGCCGTGGCACTGAAGGTCCTGATGTCGCCGCCATCGATCTCTTCCATTTCGATGGCCCGGCCGCGTCCGACGACCACCGGGTACATGCAGCCGTCGTCGCTCTCGGCCGTGCGGACGGCCACGATGTCGAATCCCATTGTCCAACCAACCCCAGTCTGCGAATCCCCGGAAACGGTCCGGGGACTTGCGCGTCACTGTCACCAGATCTTTCGCCGATGGGCCCTGCCGGAATAGAGGCAGGGCTGCCATTTCGCTACAGTCGTCGATCGACGGCTTGTTCGAGATCCAAAAGTGCTCTGACCCGTCACGGTTGCCCTGGGGTCGATAGCTTCGTACCGTTCCCCTCGGGGTTGGGCGATGCGAAAGGGGTTGGACCGTGGATCTGATGGCGGACAAGGTGGCGGTGGTGACGGGCGCCGCCAGTGGGATCGGCTTGTCACTGGCGGAACGATTCGCCCGTAGTGGATTGAACGTCGTTCTCGCCGATGTGAACGAATCCGGTCTGGCGGCGGCGGCAGAACGGATCGGGTCGCTCGGAGTCGACACTCTGGCGGTGCCGACCGATGTGAGCGACGAGGCGGCGGTGCAAGCTCTCGCCGCCGCCACGCTGGAGCGTTTCGGGTCGGTGCACGTGGTGTGCAACAACGCCGGCGTGGTCTCGATGGGTGATCCCTGGTTCGGACCGCTCTCCGCCTGGCAATGGGTCCTGGGCGTCAACCTGTGGGGGGTGGTCCACGGGGTGCGGGCCTTTCTCCCCACGCTGATAGGTCAGGGAGAAGGACACATCGTGAACACGGCCTCTATCGCCGGTCTCTACCCCGGATTCGGGCCCAGCTATGACGCCGGCAAGCACGCTGTCGTGGCCCTCACCGAAGACCTGTACACGACGTTGAAGCAGATGGGCCTTCCGATCGGCGTGAGCGTTCTGTGTCCGGGATGGGTTCGGACGAATCTCATGGACGCCGACCGGAATTGGCCGAAGGCTCTCGGTGACGCTCCCGCACCGGCAATGGGTTCAGACGTGGTGGGGGCCCACGTGCGTCGCGCCATCGACGAAGGAACAACACCGGCCGCCGTGGCCGACATGGTCGCCGATGCCGTCACCGCCGGGCGCTTCTGGATATTCCCTCACCCCGAGTTCGTCGAAATTGCCGCTCAGCGGTGGAGCTCGATCACCGAAGGACGGGATCCCGAACTCCTGGTGGACATGCCTGGCCTGCCTCCGGCGCAGCAAATCGCCGCCGAGATCCTGGCCACGCTCACTCCGCCACCGTCGTAACGCCGGTGGGCCCGAGCACGTACTCAGCAGTCCCTGACCGCGACAACGGGGGGTCGACGAGAAGGGGCATCGTCGGTCTGCCTGGCTGGAGGAATCGACGAGTCTTCGGCCATCGAGAGTGGCGTGACCATTCGCAGTGATGTGCGCCGGCTGGCGAGACTCAGACCCGTGGGTGGCGAAAAACGCCGTTCGTCTCAGGGCCCCACCGGCAAAACCTGGCGGGAACGGGGTGATGCCCGGATTCGTCGTTGGTCCGCCCCACAAAAGCAGCGCCTCGGCCTGACGGGAGTGTCATACTTCGGCCAAGCGTTTTTCGGGGGTGGCCGGCACCGGGAGGGGGTGCAAGGCGATGAGCTCACGCAATGTGACGCCGTGGATCGGCTTGCTTGTGGTTCTCAGCTTGACCCTGGCCGCATGCAGCGGCGGGGGCGGCGGAGGTACCGCCGGGAACCTGCGCGTCGGTTATGACTTCTCTTCGCAGTTCACGAACACCTTCGACCCGGCCAAGAGCTCGGGCAACTGCGACTCCATCGTCACCGCCCCCATCTACGACACCCTGATCCACCTGAGTGCCGGAGGAAGCCTGGATCCGGGCCTGGCCACCAGCTGGTCGATACAGGGCGACATCATCACCCTCCATCTGCGCCCGGGAGTGAAGTTCTCCGACGGTGAGGCCTTCAACGCCAACGCCGTGAAGCTCGGGCTGCTTCACAACAAGAAGAACACGACACTCGACGAACTGGCCAATATCAACGCCGTCACCGTAGTGAATCCGCTCACGGTCCGGATCACCTACGCCAACAACACCGGCATCGAGCTTCTGTACGGGCTGACCAGCCGCGAAGGCGAGATCCCGGCGCCCAAGGACCTGAACAAGGCCAACTCCGCTCCGGTGGGCGCCGGGCCCTTCACCTTCGTCTCCTACCGGTCGGGATCCGAGCTCGTCCTGAAGGCCAACCCGGACTACTGGGACAAGAGCGCGTACCACCTGAAGGGGATCGACTTCATCGAGGTCGGTGTCGGCCCCCCGGGCGTGACCGCCCTCGAGTCCAACGCCGTGGACATGGTCCCCGTCGAGGCCGAATCCTACGACCCGGTGATCCATACCCCCACCTACGGGGTCGCCGTGGCCCAGTCAACGGCCTACCTCGAGTTCCAGTTCCGGTTGACGGCACCGTTCGACAACGTGCTCGTCAGGCAGGCCGTCGAGTACGCCATCGACCGGGCCAAGGTCAATCAGGTCGTGAACGCCGGCCAGGGTGAGGTGGCCACCCAGACCTTCCCCAAGAACTCCCCCGGCTACGACCCGTCCATCGCCGGTCTTTACCCCTACGACCCGGCCAAGGCCAAGCAGCTGCTGGCCCAGGCCGGTGACGGACCGGGCCACAGCCCGTCCATCCTCATGGTGATCCCCGGCGGGAACATCACCGCCATGGAGGAGCAGGGATCGATCCTCCAGTCGGAGCTCACCGCCGTCGGCTTCAAGGTGGCCATCAGCCGGGTGCTCGGTTCCAACGTCGAGGCCGACTACTACATCTCCCGCACCGGCAACGCCTTCGCCGCCGAGCACCTCGGCGATGCCTACCCGCCCGATCAGCTCTACGACAACTTCGGCAAGTTCCAGTTCGTCGCCATCTACAACGACGCCGAGAACCAGACCCTCACCACCCTCCTGCTCGACGCCTTCGCCGACGGCGCCACAGCGCAGACGTGGGCGCTCACCAAGCAGGCCGACGACTACGTCATGCAGAACGCCCTCGATGCGCCCATCGCCTTCGCCCCCCAGTTCATGGCCTACTCCAAGTCCAGGGTCCACGGCGTGGTCCACGCCCAGACCGACATCTGCAACCCGCCCGACCTGACGGGCATCACCTCGGTCACGGGCTGAGCGACGCCGGCCAATGGCGGCATACATCGGCCGGCGGCTGCTCGTCCTCCCACCGATCCTGCTGCTCATCTCGATCCTGATCTTCGGGCTGTCGGTCATCATCCCCGGTGACCCCGCCCGGGCCCTGGCCGGCCTGAACGCCCCCGCCTCCGAGGTGGTGAAGATCCGCCACCAGCTGGGGCTGGACCGGCCCCTGGTGGCCCAGTACTGGACCTGGCTGGACCACGCCCTCCACGGCAACCTGGGCATCTCCCTGGTGGCCAACAGCTCGGTGGCCAGCCAGCTCAAGGTGCGGTTCCCCGTGACCCTGTCGATGGCCGTCGGGGGGTTGGTGGTGACACTGCTCATCGGCATCCCCGCCGGCCTGCTGGCCGGCACCCGGCAGGGCCGTCTCACCGACCGCGCCACCACCGTCGGCTCGAGCGCCGCCATCGCCATCCCCGACTTCTGGCTGGCCATGGTCCTCGTGGTCGTCTTCGCCGTGAAGCTCCACGTGCTCCCGTCCATCGGCTACGTCGGACTGAGCGATCCGGTGGCGTGGGCCACCCACATGTACCTGCCGTGGATCGCCCTGGGCCTGAGCGGGGGGGCCACCCTGGCCCGGCAGTTGCGCAGCTCGATCATCGACGTGCTCGACCAGGACTACATCCGCACGGCCGAAGCCAAGGGGGTGAAGCGCCGGTCGATCATCCTGAAGCACGCCATGAAGAACGCCGCCATGGTCCCCCTGACCCTGGTCGGCCTCCAGTTCGCCTACCTGTTGGGGGGGACGATCATCCTGGAGAACATCTTCGCCATGCCCGGCCTCGGCCAGTACTTCTTCCAGGCCCTCAACGCCAAGGACCTCCCCGTCATCCAGGGCGTCACCCTCGTCTACGCCCTCACCTTCGTCCTCATGAACCTGATCGTCGACGTCCTCTACGGCGTCATCAATCCCAAGGTGCGCTTCGGGTGACCGAGCCCCCGTCGGGCCCCATGGCCCGCACCGACCCGGCCTCACCGGGCGACGCCCTGGCCCCCGTCGACTCCGTCACGCTGTGGCGACGGGCGGCCCGGCGCTTCCGGCACAACCGCATCGCCATGGCCGGGCTCGTCGTCATCACCGTGGTGGTGGCGACAGCTGTCTTCGCCCCCTGGATCTGGCCCCAGAACCCGGTGACCCTGCACCTGAGCCAGCGCAACCAGGGGCCGTCGGTCGCCCACTGGCTGGGCACCGACGACCTGGGCCGCGACATCCTGAGCCGGCTCATCCAGGGAACCAGGGTCTCGATGCAGGTCTGCCTGGGCGTCGTCGTGCTGGCCATCGCCGTCGCCCTGCCTCTCGGGCTGTTGGCCGGATACATCGGCGGCATCGTGGACAGCGTGATCATGCGCGTGATGGACGCCATGTTCACCGTGCCCGTACTCGGTCTCGCCCTGGCCGTGGCCGCCCTGCTCGGGCCGAGCGTGTTCCACACGTCCATCGCCATCGCCGTCGGATTCGTGCCCGGCCTCACCCGCATCGTGCGGGGCCAGACGCTGGCGGTCAGCGGCGAGGCCTATATAGAAGCGTCGCGTTCCGTGGGCATCAGCCAGTTCCGGATGCTGCGCCGCCACGTGCTGCCGAACGTGGCGGCGCCCCTGATCGTGCAGGTGGCCGTCAGCTTCGGCTACGCGCTGCTGGCCGAGGCCGGCCTCAGTTTCCTCGGCCTCGGCGTCCAACCCCCGAACGCCAGTTGGGGCACCATGCTCCAGTCCGCCTTCGCCTTCATCCTGAGTTCCCCCTGGGGTCTGTTCCCTCCGGGCATCGCCATCGCCGTGACCGTGCTCTCGTTCAACCTCGTCGGCGACGGCCTGCGCGACGCACTGGGCCGGGAAGTGTTCGTCGTGCGGAGAGACCCGTGACCGAAGCCCACGACAGCGTGGTCACGGCGGCCGCGTCGGTGGCGGTGTCTCCGGCGCTTCTCGAGGTGGCCGGCCTGCGCATCGACTTCGCCACCGCCACCGGCTATCTCAACGTGGTCGACGACGTGGGCTTCACCGTCGGCCCCGGCGAGACCCTGGCCCTCGTCGGCGAGAGCGGGTCGGGCAAGACGGTCTCCGCTCTCTCGGTCATGGGGCTCCTGCCCAAGCGGGCGAGCCGGGTACGGGCGACGACGATGCGGTTCGACGACCGGGACCTGCTCTCCTTGGGGGCCGAGGAGATGCGGCAGCTGCGGGGCAACGAGATCTCCATGATCTTCCAGGAGCCCATGACGAGCCTCAACCCGGCCTTCACCATCGGCTACCAGCTGGCCGAGGCCGTCCGTGTCCACCGACCGCTGTCGCGCCGAGGGGCCCGGGACCGGGCCGTCGAGGTGCTCGATCTGGTGGGGATCCCCGACGCCCGCCGGCGTCTCGACGATTACCCCCACGCCTTCTCCGGTGGCATGCGGCAGCGGACGATGATCGCCATGGCCCTCGCCTGCGAGCCCAAGCTGCTCATCGCCGACGAGCCCACCACCGCTCTCGATGTCACCATTCAGGCCCAGGTGCTCGACCTCCTGGGCCGGCTGCAGCGCGAGCTCGGTATGGCCATCCTCTTCGTCACCCATGACCTCGGCGTGGTGGCGGAGATCGGCGACCGCATCACGGTGCTCTACGCCGGCCAGACGGTCGAGGAGGCCACGGTGCAGGAGGTGTTCGGGCGCCCCCGCCATCCCTACAGCGAAGCGCTCATGGCATCGATGCCCCAGGTGGCGCCGGTGGGCCAGCCCCTCAAGGTGATCCCGGGCCAGGTCCCCCGGCCCGGAGAGTTCCCCGGCGGGTGCCGCTTCCACCCCCGCTGCGGCTACGTCATCGACGCCTGCACGGCGGCGCCGCCCGTTCTCGTGAACGGGTCCCGCTGCCTGCGCCAGGCAGAGCTCACCCTTTCTGGCACACCGTGGAGAGCGGCACTGGCCGCCGTGAACCTCGAGCCCGCCTCCGAGCAAGCCATGGCCCCCCAGGATCCGGCACCGCTTCTCGACGTGCGTGATCTGGCCGTCGGTTTCCCGGTCCAGTCCCGTGTCCTGCGGCGTGTGGTCGGCCACATCCGGGCCGTCGACGGGGTCAGCTTCTCCATCACCGAAGGCCAGACGCTCGGCCTCGTGGGCGAGAGCGGCTCGGGCAAATCCACCACGGCCCGTCTCGTGCTGCGGCTCATCGAGCCCAGTGCCGGCCGCGTCATGCTCGCTGATCTGGACATCACCGCCCTCGGGAAGACGGAGCTGCGCCGGACCCGGCGGCGCATGCAGATCGTGTTCCAGGACCCCTATTCCTCGCTCGACCCGCGTGCCACCGTGGCCGAGACCGTGGGAGAACCCTTGGAGGTCCATGAGGACCTGCACGGCCGCGCCCGCGACGCACGGGTGGCGGAGCTCCTCGACGAGGTCGGCCTCGACCCGCGCACCATGGCGCGCTACCCCCACGAGTTCTCCGGTGGTCAACGCCAGAGGATCGCCGTGGCCCGGGCCCTGGCGCTGTCCCCCGACCTGCTCATCTGCGACGAGCCCGTGAGCTCGCTGGACGTGTCGACCCAGTCCCAGGTGATCAACCTGCTCGACGAGCTCCAGGACCGGCTGGGCCTGACATGTCTCTTCATCGCCCACGACCTGTCGGTCGTGCGTCACATAAGCGACCGCATCGCCGTCATGTACCTCGGACGCATCGTCGAGATCGGACCGGCCGAGAGCGTCTACACCAGGCCGACACACCCGTACACCGAGGCGCTGCTGTCGGCCATCCCGGTGCCCGACCCGGCCGAGCAGCACCGGCGCCAACGGATCGTCCTCCAAGGTGACATCCCGAGCCCACTGAACCCGCCGTCGGGATGCCGGTTCCACACCCGGTGCCCCTACGCCATGACGGTGTGCGCCGACGTGGACCCGCCACCGATGACGACCGGTGACGGGACCACGGTGTGGTGCCATCTGCACACCGCCGGCCCTGTCCTCGCCGGTGCATCGGTGGTGCACCTCTCCGCCCACTCCGAGAGATAGGACCCGTGCCTGGAGCAGATCCGGATCAGCAAAGACGACAAGTCCATACCAAAGAGGGGAGAAAGAAAGTGAAGAGAACTCTGCAACTGACGTTCGTCGTTCTCGGGATGGTGGTGGGGTTGGCCGCCTGCAGCAGCAACAACAAGGCGGCCACCACCACCACCACGACGAAGGCCAAGGCCACGACGACAACGGTGGCCGGACCGAAGATGACGATCACGCCGAACACCGGCCTCACCAACGGCCAGACGGTGTCCATCACGGGATCGAAGTACCCGGCCAACGAACAGCTCGGAATCACCGAGTGCGCCAACAAGGGGGCCCAGACCGGGGCGGGCGACTGCGACCTGGGCGCCATCAAGGTCACCACCGCCAGCGCCACGGGCACCGTGTCGGCCACATTTCCGGTCGCTCTCGGGCCGTTCGGGCAGAACAACATCGTCTGCACCGCGAAGCCGGGTTGCATCGTGTCGGTGGCCCAAGCGGGGTCGGCCAACCCCAACGCCGTGGCGACCGCCAACATTGCCTTCTCCTGACCGTGCCTTCTCGTGACCGCTCGCCCGGTACGGCCTGACGTCAATGAGCCACCATCCGCTCGTCCCGTCCGTTGGCGGCGGCGAGTGTGGAGGTGGGGGAATGAAGCGTCGGGGCCGGCCAGTGGGTCTGTTCTTCGGGAGTGGGACGGTTGCCCTTCTCAGTTGGGGAGCCGTCGGTGTGACCCCGGCGCTGGCGGCGAGCCACCATTCCGCCGCCACGCCGGGCACGACCGGACACGGCGTTCCATCCACCGTGAGTGCGGTGGGAATTTACAACTACACCGATGGCGGCATGATCACCGAGGGGGGGACGTGGTACGCCACCGTTCCACGACACGCACGCTGAGATCGGCGCCACCGGCGTCCTCCGAGGACGAGGGAGAGGACGCCGTCGTCAGGCTCCCTCGAGAAAGCGCATCACGGCGTCGATGGCCCCGAAGTCCGACGGCGTGGCGAAATGGTCCACGCCGCGCAGACTGACGAACGACCCCTCAGACAAGGCGGCCACCAGCCGGTCGGCTCCCCCGATGAAGTCCCGATCGCCCAGCAGCACCAGCACCGGGCAGTCCACGGTCGCCAGCTCCGGCTCTGTCAACAGCCGGGGGGGTCGGCGCAGGAAGGCCACCAGTGCTTCGGGCTCGTTGCCGGCCGACTCCGCCAGGCGGCGGAAGAGCCGGCCCTGCACGTCCTCGGGCCCGGTACGGCCCTCCAGGGCGTCGACCGTGAGCATGGGCGCCGCCCCGCCGAACACGTTGTCCCCCAACCCGAGCAGCGCCAGACGCCGGAAGCGACCGGGGTGGTCCACGGCCAGGTGCAACAGGACGCTGGCGCCGGCGGAGAATCCCACCGCGTCGAGGGCGCCTTCGGGCAACGCCCGGTTGACCAACTCCTCCACCTCGCCGTAGGCGTCGGCGTCGGTGGGGTGCGGGGCGGTGCCGTGTCCGAGCAGATCCACCGGCACCAACGGCCGGCCCAGGTCCCCCAGGATGTCGACCCAGCCGTTCTTGCGCCACGTGTGGTCGAACGACGAGGCGAAGCCGTGCACCAGGGCGATCGGTATGGGGTGCTCCACGATCCCCGCACGTTACCCACCGTCACGGCGCCAGCGCCTCGCCGTGGCGCAGGACCGGGAACTGCCGATCGGGATCGTCCTGGCGGATCCGGCGCCGCGGTGGTCCAACGCCCGCATCGACCTGGAGGAGCTCCGTGCCGTCGACCGCGTACTGCACGATGTACGCCTTGCGTACGGCGCTCGTCACATTGGGCCCGGTCATGTGGGGCGTGACCGACGAGAAGACGACCGCCCCGCCGGCCGCTACCGGGGCGGCGACAGCCCCGGCGGGGCCGTCGAAGCACTGCCAGCCGATGGGGTCGACCCAGCGGTGTCGGAGGGTCCCGTGGCTGTGCGCCCCGGGGACGATCCACGGGCACCCGTTGTCGGTCGTGGCGTCGGTGAGGGCCACCCAGCATGTGAGGTACATCTGGGGCTCGACGAACGTGTAGCCGTTGTCCTGGTGCCAGGGGAACCGGCGCCGCTTCTCCGTTTTCTTGTACACGGCCTGGTCCCAGTAGAGGTTGACGTCGGGCCCGAGCAGGTCCCGGCACAATCCGACCAGAGTGGGGTGGCGGACGGCCGCCCGGGCCGCCGGCGACGTGAGCACGGCGTGGGGACTGAACGTGATGGCTCCCTGCTCGGCGATGTGGAAGCGACCGCCCTGCTGGGTGGCGAGGAAATCGTCGACGGTGGCTTCCAGGGCGTCGAGCTCACCGGTGACCGCCGCCAGCGCCTCGGCCTCGAGCACGTGGTCCACCACCAGGTACCCGTCGCGTAGGAACGAGCGTCGTTCGGCGTCGCTCACGGTCGTGGGTGGCGTGTCCGGGACGATGGGGACGAAACCGGTGTTCCAGGGATGCCGGTCGATCGGGTCGTTCATCTTCAGCCCTTCCCGCATCGACGTGGTTCTATTGACAGGCGATGGGCAGCATCTTCGTGGTCGGCTCGGTCAATCAAGACTATGTCCTGACCGTCGATCATCGCCCTGGAGCGGGAGAGACCGTCACCGGCGGCACCCTCGACATCCGTGGCGGCGGTAAGGGCGCCAATCAGGCCGTGGCGGCGGCCCGGTGCGGCGCCGCTGTCACCTTGCTCGCCCGGGTGGGATCCGACGCCGCCGGAATCGCCCAGCGAAAGGACCTCCAGCGAAGCGGTGTCGATGTCTCACTGGTGACGGCCACCACGGGCGTGGCCACCGGCGCCGCCTTCATCACGGTCACGCCCGACGGGGAGAATGCCGTGACCGTGGTACCCGGAGCGAACGCCATGGTGGCGGTGAGCGACGTCGAAGCGGTCGCCGGGCTCCTCAACGCCAGCTCTGTCCTGGTGGCCCAGCTCGAGATACCGCTCGACACCGTCGCCGCCGCCGTGCACCTCTGCGGACCGACCACCCGCGTCCTTTTGAACGCGGCACCGTTCTCACCGCTCCCGGTCCCGCTGCTCGAGAGCACCGATACCCTGGTCGTGAACGAACACGAAGCAGCGTCGCTGCTCGGTTCGCCGGTGCTAGGAACGGCCGGCGCCAAGGACGGGGCGGCGACGCTGTTGGACAGCGGACCCCGCTGCGTGATCGTGACGCTCGGGGCCCTCGGGGCGGTGGTGGCCGATGCCGGGGGCTGCATCCATGTGCCGGCTCCGGTGGTGCCGGTGGTCGACACCACCGGCGCCGGAGACGTCTTCGTCGGTACGCTGGCTGCGCTCCTGGCCGACGGACAACCTCTCGACCGGGCGGCCGTCACCGCCGTCGCCCACGCCTCTGCCTCTGTGGCCTTCGTCGGAGCGCGTTCGCCTCTGTCGAAGCACTGAAGGGTCACGGCCGACCCGCCTCCCTCATGACGTAGCCTGACACTCGCTGACCGGGGAGGACGGAGATGCGCGAGAACCCGTTACGGGCGATCTGGGCCCGGGGAGGTGCCGCCCTCGGTGGATGGTGCACCGTCCCCAGCAGCTTCTCGGCCGAGATCATGGCGCACAGCGGATTCGATTGGGTCTGTGTCGACATGCAACACGGCATGATCGACTTCGCCCAGATGGTCCACATGCTCCAGGGCATCTCCTCCACCGACACCGCCCCCCTCGTCCGGGTCCCCCGGAACGAGCCCGGCATCATCGGCAAGAGTCTCGACGCCGGTGCCTGGGGGATCATCGTGCCCATGGTCAATACCCGCGAAGAAGCCGAAGAGGCGGTGGCGGCCTGTCGTTATGCACCGGTGGGCATCCGCAGCTATGGACCACTGCGGGCGAACTTCTACGCCGGCTCCGACTACTTCGCCCGGGCCAACGGCGAAGTGACCTGCATCGTGATGATCGAGACCCGGACGGCGGTGGACAACGTGGAGGACATCGTGTCGGTCCCGGGGGTCGACGCCGTCTACATGGGGCCGGCCGACCTGAGTGTCACTCTGGGTCTTGCTCCGGCACCGGACCAGACCGACCAGAGCTTCACCGATGCCCTGGAGCGGGTGGTCGACGCATGCCGACGCCACGACGTCGTGCCGGGCATCGCCGGGAACGCGGTGACTGCGGTCAAGCGGCTCCAGCAGGGGTTCCGGCTCGTCGAGGTGGCGTCGGACGCCGGGTTGTTGGGGGTCGGCGCCGCAATGGCACTGGCCCAGGTCCGTCCCGGCGATGGTCCCGACGTGCGGTCTGCGTACCTGTGACGTCGGAGTCGACGCGCCCCAAGGTCGTGGTCGCCCTGGCGCTGGCGCGGCCTCTGCTGGACCAGCTGATGGAGTGTGACCTCACCATCATGGCCCCTGGCGTCGCCGAAGACAGGGGACTGGGGAACGCCCTGGCCGACGCCGAGGGAGTTCTGGTGAGCTCGAATGTCTCCGTCGACGGCGACGTCATGGCGTCGGCACCGAATCTTCGCGTGATCAGCACCATGAGCGTCGGGCTCGATCACATCGACCTCGACGCGGCCCGGGAGCGGGGAATAACGATCACCAATACCCCGGTCCTGAGCGATGCCGTGGCCGATCTGACGATGGCGCTCATCACGATGCTCAGCCGACGGATTCCCGAAGCCATGGGTGCCGTGGACGGCGGTGGATGGAGCGTCCCCCTCGGTGGCGACCTGGCCAGAAAGCAGTTGCTGCTGGTGGGCTTCGGTCGCATCGGACAGGCGGTGGCGGCGCGGGCCTTGGCGGCGCGCATGCGGGTGACCTATGTCGACACCAGAGACGGACTGCCGGCCGTGTCCGGGGTGGACCGCGCCGGCGCACTGGCCGGCGCACTGCCCGATGCGGATTTCGTCTCCCTCCATGTCGACCTCAACGCCAAGACCCGGAAGCTCATGGGCCGGCAGGAATTCACCCTCATGAAGCCCACCGCCTTCCTGGTGAACACGGCCCGCGGTGGCGTGGTCGACCAAGCGGCTCTCACGTGGGCGGTGACCGAGGGGGAGATCGCCGGCGCCGGCCTCGACGTGCTCGAGGACGAGCCGCCGCTCGCCGACGACCCCCTGGTGAGGGATCCCCACGTCATCATCGTTCCCCACATCGGCTCCGCCACCACCGAGACCCGCGACGCCATGGCGCAATGTGCCGTCGACAACCTGCTGATGGTCCTCCACCACGAAGGGAGCCCGTTCGTGGTGGCCCCGAACGAGCGGCTTCAACCCGTGGACGGCGGCCGGCCGGGAGAGCGCCGGTAGAGGCGTCGGGAACTTCCCGGCGATCAGGGACGTCAAACCAGGAGACGAGCGAGCCACGGCTCCTGGAGGCGATGACGATGCGAACAAGAGCGAACGTGGGTCAGATGGTGCGGGCCGGACTGGCCCCGACCTTGCGCCGGATCGGCGAAAGCCGCGTGCGCCTTGTCGTGGTGGCGGCCGCCGTGGTGGTGGCGGCCGGTGCCGCCGGAGGATACGTGGGGCTCACCTCCACCGGCACCGCGGCGTCGCCCGACGGCGGACGACCCGGTGCACTTCATGGCGCCGGCGTTGCGTCGCCCTCTCCGGCGGGGGCATCGGCCCCCGGTGTCGGTGGTGCCACGGCCGACTCGGGCTCGGCCGGCTCGGGCGCCATCGCCTGCCCGATGATCGGCGGCGGGACCGACGCCACCGGGGGTGACGGGAACCTGAGCAGCGCCACCCACGTGTTCACCCGTACGACGGCTGACGGTGTGACCATCCGGGCCTATGTCCTGTCCCCGACCGCGTCCTGCACCTGCGGGCCCATAACGGACCCGACGACCAACCCGACACCTTCGGTGACGTCACCGGGATTCACCGGATCAGCACCGGTGCCGACGCCGCTCGGTTCGGTGTCGCTGGAATTCTCGGACACCACCGCTGTCGGCGAGGGGGTCCTGTTCGACGCCCCGGGCCCCTCGGCCACCACACCGAATGCCGCCGCCGAACCGGTGGCCGGCATCTCGGGTACCTTCGGAGTTCCCGAGGGGGCGCCGGTGTGGTGGGTGGCCGTATCGGTCGGCCCCGAGGTCACCGGCACCCAGATGACGTTCGCTGACGGGTCGACAGATCAGATGGCGCCGGTGAACGGTGTGGCCGTCCTCGCCCACCAGATCGATCCGTCGGTGGTCTCGTCGGGAGACGGACCCTACGACGTGCGGGGAACGCTCCGGTTGCTCGACTCCTCGGGCGCCGTCATCAGGACCGTGACATTCCCTGAGGCGACACCGCCGCCGACGCCCATCCTGGCGCCCCTCCCGGTAGCCGTCCCCGGCTCCTACCCCGCGTCGGCTCCCGGGTCCACGCCGTCGACTTCGGTCCGCATGACGTCACCGCCGGCCTCGACCGGTTCGGCGACGGCCTGCCCCGACGTGGTGGCCCCGACCACGACATCGGCCCGTTAAGGCTCTTACCCGAGCGCGGCGGGCCTTCACGAGGCCCGGCGTGCCGGCCGCAGACGTCGGAAGCCGGCCAGCAGGGCCCGCCAGCCGAGCATGGTGGCCCCGAGGAAGCCCAGTGCCACCAGAACGAAGGCGACGGCGATCCCCTGGCGCGATGCCACGCGCAGGACCATGCCCAACGCCACCGTCGCTATCCACACCGGGAGGCCGCCGGCCAGGGACGTCCCGGCGCGCTGCCACACCACCAGCACGAGCCAACCGGCGGCCAGTCCGGTCACGAAGGGCCACGCCGTAGTCGCCACCCCGGCCACGGTCACGCCGTCGGTATGGGCGGCCCGACCGATCCCCACGAAGACCAGAACGGCGGCGAGATCCGCGGCCACCGCCGCCCGGCACCGGGCCGTGTCGGTCACGTCACTCGGGCCGGCTGTCGACGGCGTCCCACTCGGGCGGGCGCTGCTTGCGGGCCTTCAAGGCCTCGGGGTCTTCGTGGATGAGATTCCACCAGCCCACCACGATCAGCACGGCGAACACGGGCCACTCCACCGAGTAGAACCAGCTGAGCCCGTTTCCCGACAACGCCCTGGTCGCCTGCCACCAGGCCGCCACCAGACACCCCGGTACCAGGACGGCCACGGCCAGATGAAGGAGCAGTGCTCTGCGGGAGAACCAGCGCTGCCGCACACGGGAAGTGTAGGCACCGACGCCCTGCGACCGGCCGGCGGCCCCCTTCTGAGATGCTGGCGGGACACCGTCAAGGCACCGAGCGAGGAGCCGCTGATGCCCGAGCCGTCCCGGACCGAGCGCGCTCTGGCGGCCATGCGCCTGGAGAGGAATCCGGCCCAGCGTCCTCCCACCATCTCGAGGACGGTGTTGGTGGCGATCGCCGCGGTAGTCGGGTCCCTGGCCGTCGACGCCCTGCTCGTAGCGGTGGGCACGCGGCTGTTCCCGGCCATCGAAGGCTACGTCCACTTCCGTTTCTCCGACTATGGCCTGCTGACCGTTCTCGGGGTCGTGGCTGCCTCCGTGGCCTGGCCCGTGACCACCCGCATCAGCTCGGCTCCCCGCTGGCTCTTCCTCCGTCTGGCCGTCCTCCTGACCCTGGTCCTGTTTCTCCCCGATCTGTGGATCCTTCTCGAGGGTCAGCCTCCCCGAGCCGTGGCCGTGCTCGTGGTCATGCACCTCGCCATCGCCCTCGTCACCTACAACCTGCTCGTCCGCCTGGCCCCGGTCCGCCCGCCCGCAGAAGCGCCGGTCCGGGCCCGGGAGGTGCCCTCGCCGCCGGTGCCGCCCCGGCCAAGGCTCGGGGCCGATCCGGGCCTCTCGCCGGCCTCGGCTCGCCGGGCGGGCATGGCCCTCGGGAGCCTGGTGGGCGTGGAGCTCGCCCTCGGGATCGGTGCCCTGGTGGTCGTCCCCTACGACCGCCCGGCCACCTGGCTGCCGGCACACGGACAATCCCTCTACGTCGCCCACGCCGCCCTCGGGGGCATCCTCGGGATTGGTGCCGTGGCCCTTCTCCTGCGGGCACGCCGGGCGCCGCGCATCACCCGCCTCGGGTCGATCGTCGGATTCGCCGGGGTGCTGACGGCGGCCGTCGGGGGGCTGGCCAGCGTGGACCACCCCACCCGGTTGCTCGGCGTCGGCCTCATGCTCGTCGGTACCGTGGTCGCCGGCTTCGGCTACCTCATGGTGGTCATCGAGGTCACCACCAACCGACCGCCCGCAGATCCACCAGGAGAGGCGGTGCATGGCGCCCCGCCCACGCTCTGATCAGCGCACCCCCCGTCGCTATGGGCCCGTCGCTATGGGGCCTGTCGCTATGGGGAGAGCTTCGTAGCGCCGCACGAACGGCCCGGGGGCGAATCGACCACGCGACGCGTCCACGGCGAAGTCGAGCATCAGGTCGAAGAGCTCCTCCAGCACCAGACGGGCCTGCAGGCGGGCGGCGCCGGCGCCGATGCAATGGTGCGGCCCGTAGCCGAAGGTGAGCATGCGCCGGAACCGGCGGGTCACATCGAGATCGTCAGCCGTCGGACCGAACTCACGAGGATCACGATTGGCAGACCCGTACAGAAGGTGGATCTTGCTGCCGGCCGGGATGGCCGTTGCGTACAGTTCCAGGTCACGGGTCGTTGTCCGGGACAGGCCCTGCACCGGGCTCGTCACCCGCAGTAGCTCTTCAACGGCGGCGGCGATGAGTCCCCGGTCGTCGAGGAGCAACCGCCTCTGGTCGAGATGCTCGGTGAGAGCGACCGCCGCCCCGGCGAGCAAGCCGGAGGCGGTGTCGTTGCCGCCGGCGATCATGACGAAGCAGTAGCCGAGGATCTCATCGAGATCGAGAGGCCGACCGTCGACCTCGGCAGCCACGAGGTCCGACAGCATGTCGTCGCCGGGGTGCCGACGTCGCCACTCGATCAGCTCGGTGAAGTAGGCGTACAGACCGGCCACAGCCTCGGCGGCGTCGCGTACCGTGTTGCCGGTGGCGTTGGCTTGCACGATGGCACCGCTCCAGGCGTCGAATCGTGCCCGGTCGCTCTCCGGCACGCCCAGATACATGGCCACCACCAGCGTGGGCAGCGGCCCGGCCACCATCTCGATGAAGTCGGCTTGGCCGGACTCGGCCAGTGTCGCCACCCGCCCACGCACGAACGCCCGCAACGCCGGTTCGAGCTCAGCAACCTTGCGGGGGGTGAATCCCCGGCTGATGAGCCGCCGGAACGTCGTATGGTGCGGCCGGTCCATCATCACCAGGGTGGGCTTCAGTCCGAGGGTCAGGATCTCGTTGTCATCGAAGGTCAGGCCCTGCGCCGACGAGAAGGTATCGGTGTCCAGGGCCGCTTGGAACACGTCTTCGAAGCGGGAGAGCACCCAGAACCCGTGGGACGACTTGTGCGCAGGATCCTCGTCCCGCAGGCGCCGGTAGACGGGGTAGGGGTCGCGCTGGAGGGCCGGGTCGAACGGGTCGTAGATCAGTGGAGCGGTTTCAAGTGCCACGGCGGGGTCCTTTTCCGGGCGTCGACCGAAGAGACGATCGATGCAGGACTGGACGATGACGAACCAAGGGTACCGAGGTGCACGCCTTGCCACCCGATCCCCGGGTGGTGCACGGGGGCTGGGGCCGAACCGGTGGGCCCCATGATCCGGCACGAAGGGTGCCCGGGGGGTAGCCTCGCCGCTGTGACGACCCGGTTGGGGGCCGGAGAGCTACCCGTCGATTGGACCCGGACCGGTGTCGCGGCGCGGCTCAACGGCTACGTGGCCCTCACCAAACCCCGGATCATCGAGCTCCTGCTCGTCACCACCGTCCCGACCATGTTCGTGGCCGCCCGCCACGTGCCCTCTGTCGGTCTGATGGCCCTGACCGTCGCCGGTGGAGCGTTGGCCGCCGGCGGCGCCAACGCCCTGAACATGGTGTACGACCGCGATATCGACGCTCTCATGGAGCGGACGAAGAACCGGCCCCTCGTGACCGGGGTGATCACCCCCCGGGCCGCCACCGTGTTCGCCGTGACGCTCGAAGTGGCGGCCTTCGTGCTGCTGTGGTCGACGGTGAACGCCCTCTCGGCCGTTCTGGCCGTGTCGGCCACCGCCTTCTACATCGGCGTCTACACCATGTGGCTCAAGCGGTCCTCCCCGCAGAACATCGTCATCGGTGGGGCGGCGGGGGCCGTCCCGGTGCTCGTCGGATGGAGCGCTGTGACCGGGCACCTGGGGCTGGCGCCCTTCGTGATGTTCGCCGTCATCTTCCTGTGGACGCCGCCGCATTTCTGGGCCCTGGCTGTGCGTTACCGCGATGACTACTCGAACGCCCACGTGCCCATGCTCCCGTCGATCGCCGAGCTGCCGACGGTGACACGCCGGATCATGGCCTACGTCGTGGCCGTGTGGGTGGCGTCGCTCCTGCTGGCGCCGGCGGCGCACCTGAACGTCGGCTACGCCGGAGCCGCCTTCGTGCTCGGTGGTCTTTTCTTCGCCTACGCCTGGACCCTGTTACGGGACCCGAGTCCCCGTCGGGCCATGAAGCTGTTCGGATTCTCGATCACCTACCTGACGGCGCTCTTCGTCGCCATGGGAGCCGACGCCGTCATCCGGGTCCACTGAGATCGCCGGCGGGACAAGAGCGGTGCCACGATGTCGACCGAGGTGACCGAGCAACCGCCGGCGACGCCGGCACTGTCGGAGGCCGAGCGCGCCGCCGCCTTCCGTCGGGCCGAGCCCAAGGTGCCGCGCAACTTCGTCCTCATCGTCTTGGCCGTCTTCGCCGTGCTCGGCATCGGCGGCGTTCTGGGCGAGCACCTGCTGTCGAGCGTCGGTCTCAACCCGGGGGCGGGCACCACGGCTGCGTCCACCACGCCGACGTCGGTGACAGCCCGGACCGCCGTGATCGCCCCGCCGGCGCCGCCGACGTCGGCGCGGGAGGTGGGGGCGCCGCTCCGGGCCTTCATGGGGATCACGGACATGGGCGGAACCCCGGCACCGTCTTTCTCGCTCGTCGACCAGTCGGGGGGCGCCGTGTCGCTGGCCGAGGAGCGCGGCGACGCCGTCGTGCTGACCTTTTTCGACTCCCCCTGCCAGGACATCTGCCCCGTCATGGCGGCTGAGCTCCTGCGGGCCGCCGCCGACCTCGGTCCGGAGGCGTCCCGTGTCGTCTTCTTGACCGTGAACACCGACCCGGTCGTGCTCTCCAGCGCCCCGGCGTCGGCCGCCGCGGCGCGCACCGGTCTCGGGACCCTGGCCCACTGGCACTTCCTGACGTCGAGCCTGGGGCACCTGAACGCGGTGTGGAAGGCCTACGGCGTGTCGGTCAACGTGTCGCCTGCCAGCGGAGTCGTCGCCCACAACGACGTCATGTACTTCATAAGCCCCACCGGGCGCCTCCGGTACCGGGCCACACCCTTCGCCAACGAGGACTCGTCGGGAGCGTTCAGCTTGCCGTCGCCCAGCGTCGCCCGGTGGGGCCAGGGGATCGCCACCTACGCCGGCCAACTGCTCGGGAGCACCTCGTGAGCGGCCTGTCCGGCCCCACCACGACGGACCGTCCTTTCCCCCCGGCGTCCGAACCGGAACCGCCACGCACCCCTTGGTACCGCCGGCGGGCGTTTCTCGTCTGCGTCGGTGTCGTCGTGGTCGTGGCCGTCGCCGTCATCACTGATCTCCCCACGCCGACGTCGCGGGCATCGGACATCCAAGCCGAGTCCGCCGTCATCAGTGAGATCAACGCCGATGTCGCCCCCTGTGTCTTCTCCGTCCACGAGGCCCTGATGCTCTACGCCGATGAATCGGGCACGTTGAGCGCCGCCCACCGGGCCCAGATCCGGGGCCTGCTACGCGACGACCAGACCGCATGCTCCTACACGAACGCCAACATCTTCGACCTCTCGGACATCGACCTTCTGGGCACCCCCGCCGGCAAGCAGGTCGGCCAAGCGGTGAACACGGCCACCGTGTGGGCCACCTCCGACGCCCTGGCGGCGATAGAGGCCGTCCAGACCCTCACCACGAACCCGGCAGACCGCAAAACCCGGTCCCGGCTGCTGGCCGATGAACGGCTCCTGGCCGCCGATCGCGACAAGGCCACCTCCGAGATCGACGCCGCCGGGCGGTTGCTCGATACCCGCCTTCCGACGCTCGGTCTGTCCACGCAGGCGCTGCCCGGCGTGTCCGGGTCGTAGCCACCCCTAGTCGTTCAGCCAGGGCGCGTGGTCGAACACGGCCGACGTCTCCTTTAGCGGGGCCGTGTAAAGGAAGAACCCGAGAGCAGAACGCTACGCGCATGTGCGAGCTGCTGGTCGGCTTGCCCGACGCAACCTCAAACCCCACCACTCGGGGCGACGTGCCTTGACCTTCGGGTTCGCTGCCCGATCACGCCCCGTGACAGCTGTGGCGGCAGCACAATACACAGCCGCGACCGCATCGAGGGGTGGTGTGCCACTCAAGGAGACGAGGCCGAACCACTCGTCACCGACGATGACTTTCGGTATTTTCATACCTCAGCCAAGGTCAAGCAGTTGTACCGCGGCCCCGCGGGCCACCAACACGGATCCTCCTATTTCCCCATCGACCACCTTCAGGTGGCATGCCATACTCGTCGACCAGCGCAGGGAGGTTCTCTGATGGCGGTGGGATCAGGGCTCGCGCACCTAGGCGGCTATCCGTTTGAGGCGCGTTACAGCGATGGGTCACTGGTACGCGCGCGAGCCGCGGCCGATGTCGCCGCGGACGCCTACATCTACTTCAGTTGCCTGTTTTCAGGAGTCGAGCCCGACATCGCCGTCATCGTGGCCGACGAGGCGGACTGGGAGAGCAGGCAGCCATACGGGCTGCCGTTCTTTAACGATGACGATGGTCAGATCCGTCCCGGCATCGTGGTGATGCCCGCCGGAAGCGGAGACTTCTGGATCGCAATTGGACAGGACCTTCACGAGGCGTCGCCGCGCGGTCATACGAGATTGCTTGCGACATACCCCGACGGCGCAGGTGGCTTGGATCTGCAGCCATTTTTCGACCTCATCACGATCCATGAGCTCGGCCACGCATTCGAAATGCTCGGGGATCTCAGGTTGCCGACCTTCTGGCTGGGCGAGATCTTCGCCAACCTGGCCCTCCACGCGTTCGTCGCAACGAGGCAGCCGGAAAGTCTGAACACGCTTGAGGTGCTTTCCACCGTGGGAGCGCAGAGTCGGCGCCTTGGCGATCGGATGCGCGCCGAGGGTTACAGCACGCTGGACGAGCTCGAAGCCCACTACACGGGTGGTGATGACCCGATGAGCCCGCTGAACTACGTCTGGTACCAGTATCGGTGGCAGCGTCTCGCGGCAAAGATGTTCGACGCCGACGGTGAGGACGGACTGGTCCGCTTTTGGGATTGCTTTCACGCAACCGATCGCCTCAGCTCCGGCGAGGTCACGGCGGCGTCGCTGGCCCCGCTGCTAAGAACCGAGGTGAGCGAGACCCTCGGCCGAGCAGTCCAAGATTGGCGATAGACCCTGTCGCGCCTGCACCGCTTGGCGCGGGAAGCGCGTTCGACGAGGGCCATGGCCACCTTGTGGCACGCCAAAGAAGCGGTCCGGGGCATCTACGACCACACCGACGAGGCCCTCGCCAGGGCTTGGATCGACCAGCTTGTCGACGAGCGGGCCGATGGCGACCAGCCGATCGAAGCACACACGACCTCAGCTCCTTGGTGGTCCGGGTGCCGATGGTGGGCCGGCTCACACTCGGTCTTGCCTGCGGATGCCTGGTGGCCCTCAGCCGGATGGACGTCCCCCGTCGGACCACTCGCCGGCCGGCCACTCCGTGGTTCTCCGCCGCTCGTCGCGCACCAGCCGGTGCAGGGCGTCGTCGAGGTCCTCGTCACTGCGCAACCAGATCATGAGATTAGAGAAGATCACAGGGACAAAGGCGCACAACGACGTGAACCACAGGACACCGGTGGCGATGGCCTGGTCCGCCGACACGCTGAGGTCGCTCCCCGGCACGTGGACATACGCCCGGTACACCGACGCGTGCGACAGCCCCACCAGGTAGGCGGTCACCCAGATCGTCCACATGGCCACGGCGGCCACGGCGATGCGCTCGGGGCGGGCCAGGCGGGGCGTGAACGGCGGCGACTCGACCAGCTCGAGCCACAGTCCGATCCCGGGTCCCACCAGGGTGACCGCCTCGACCAGGGACAACCACCCGTGTCGGGCCAGTGCATCGACATCGGCAGGGATGCGCCACGCCACCACCACGGCCGTTTCGAGGACCAGATAGACGAGGCTGCGCGCCGACTCGGGGTGACGGCGTCGGGTGGCCGCCACCCGGTCGGCCATCTTCGGCCGCTCGAGGACGGCGTGGCCTTCGGCGTCGGCGGCGCCCGTCGACCTCCCCGTCAGGCCGAGCAGTCGCCACGGGGCGGCCAGGGCGACGAGGGCCGGGACACCGATGGCCAGCAGAGCGAATTGCAGGGCTTCGACAGCCTCGACCCGCCTGGCCGCCGACGACAGCGGCGGCACCAGCGCGGCCACGAACAGGGCGACGGCGAGCGCCGCCAGGGACAGCCGAGCGCCGCCCGGTCCCTCACCGGTCCGGGCACGGCTCTGGTCCTCGGAGTCGTCGTGTGACCGCCCGTCGGGCCGCTCGCCGGCGGCCCGACCGGTCACCGGTTCGGACGACGTTGGAAGAAGAACCAGAGACAGACGACGATGAACGTCCCGACCGGGATGACGAAGGTGAGGGCCTGGGCCCCGACGAGGCTGTTGCTCCCGAGCATCACCCACCACCTTTCGTCAGATCACATAGAACACTAGCCAAAAGAACAGTTCCACGAAGGCCATGAAGGCCCAGAAATACCAGCAGGCCTCGAGGTTGGCTCGGAACAATCGGGCCACCGGCATCGTCGAGCGCGCCGGCCCCCCGTCCTCGACCAGCGCCCGGCGCAGCCGGAGCCAGCGGGCGAGCAGCGTCTCGAGCCAGTAGAGGCCGGCCAGGAGCAGGGCCACGTTCATCACGGCCCAGCCGACGAAGCACGACGCATAGCCGCTCGAACCGGGGAAGAACGGCAACTGGGTGAGTTCCCACACCTGCAGTCCGAGGGCGACGATCGCACAGGAGATGGCTACCCACCCCGACACCTCCCAATCGAGGGTCTCGCCCCGTCGCAGACGCTTCGTCCCGTAGCCGTTCAACAGTGCGCCGGCCGCCGCAAAGGCGAATATGGCAGCGCCGATGGCGGTCGGTCCCGTGATGTCGTTCGGTCTCCAGAGGTTCTCGCTGTTGGTCGACCGCAGGTAGAAGTAGGCGAAGGCCAGGGAGGCGAAGAAGAAGGCTCCGATGCCGATCACGAGGCGCCCGCCGGTCCACATGGCCCCTTCGGCCGACCGCATCTCGTACTCGATCTCCTCCGGCGTCTCGATGAACGCGGGGGCCTCGTAGGCCATGTAGTCGTCGCCGGCCACGGGTTCGGTCGTCATGCGATCGGGGGCCTCGGGTCGGCAGACCCCTCCTCGCCTGCCACCGAGTCCGAGCCGATCCCTCTCGGCCCATCAGGCGGAACGGCGCCCGCCATCGCCAGGGTACGGGGACCGAGGTCGGCCACGGGCGAGGCATCGATCTCGCCGTAGTGGTACGGATCGGCCAGCACCACCGGGATACGGGTGAAGTTGTACGGGGGCACGGGCGACGGCGTCTGCCACTCGAGCCCCAACGAGTTCCACGGGTTGGCCGGGGCGGGCTTCGGGTCGATGAACATCGACCACACGAAGTTGGCCACGAAGATGAGGAACGAGGCACCGAGGAAGAAGGCGCTCACCGACGAGAAATCGTTCAGGGCCTGAAGGTTATGGGCGTACTCGAAGACGCGCCGGGGCTGGCCCAGCAGCCCCACCAGGAACAGGGGGAAGAACGTCAGGTTGAAGAAAATGAACATCATCCAGAAATGCCACTTCCCGAGCCGCCTGTCCATCGTCTTTCCTGTCATTTTCGGCAGCCAGTAGTACAGGCCACCGAAGAAGGCGAACACGATCCCCCCCATGATCGTGTAGTGGAAGTGGGCCAGGACGAAGAAGCTCCCGTGGACGGTGACATCGACGGGGACGTCTGAGAGAAAGACACCGGATATCCCGCCGAGGAGGAAGTTGAAACCCATGGCCAGGGCGAAGAGCATGGGCACCTCGTACCGGATCTTCGCTTTCCACAGCGTTCCCATCGTGTTCAGGAAGATGAACCCCGTCGGGATGGAGATCAACTCGGTCGTGAGCATGAACAGCGGTCGCATGTCGGGGTTGATCCCGCTGTCGAAGAGGTGGTGCTGCCAGACGAAGAACGACAGCAGGGACACGCCGATCATGCCGGCGGCGGCGATCCGGTAGCCGAAGAGCGGTTTTCTGGTGAACACCGGGAAGATCTCGGCCACGATGCCGAAGCCCGGCAGGGCCATGATGTAGACCTCGGGGTGTCCGAAGAACCAGAAGAGGTTCTGCCACAGGTACGAGCTCCCGCCGTGCTCGTTGACGAAGAAGGCGGTCTGGGCCGTCCGGTCGAGGATGCCGAACAGGCCGGCGGCCACGAGCGTCGGGGTGGCCAGGGTGAGAAGGGCGGCGGTGGCCAGGACCGACCACACGAAGATCGGCACCCGGCCCCAGGTCATGCCCGGGGCGCGGTAGTTGATGATGGTGGCGAGCAGGTTGAATCCGGCGCAGATCATGCCGATGCCGATGACGGCGAAGCCCACCAAGTAGGAGTCCATGCCCCCTGTCGCCTGCGTCTGCAGCGGCGCGTAGCCTGTCCACCCCGTCGGGAAGCCGCCGAGCGGCAGGGCGCTCAAGATGACCAGGTAACCGGCGGCGAAGATCCACAGGGAGAAAGACTCGACGCGCGGGAAGGCCATGCGTCGCGACCCGATCATCAGGGGCACCAACCAGTTCCCGAGCGGGCCGATGACGATCGATGACGCCATCATCATCATGATCGTCCCGTGCTCACTCACCAGAGCGATGTAGGTCCCTGGTCCGAAGACGTGGTTCGTGGGGTTCAGCAGCTCCGTGCGGATGGCCATGGCCATCAGCCCACCGGTGAAGAAGAACAGCAGCACGACGATCGTGTACTGGAGTCCGATGACCTTGTGGTCCAGCGCGGGGCCGAAGTACCGGGTCCAGCTCTTCGACGGGGCCGGGGGCAGAGGCTCGCGCCCCACCAGCTTGGCCAGCGGGTAATCGAGCATCCCGGCGCCGGCCAGCCAGCCCACCACACCGATCGACAGCCCCAGGGCGATGGCCACGTCGTTCTGGCCACTGCCCGCCACGTTGGTATAGCCACTGGCGATGACGTTGCCGATCCAGTGGCCGAAGGCGTAGCCGGCCACCGCCCCCACCAGTGCCCGCCCGACATTGGGGCCCAGCCACCCCGGGCGGCGCCGGACAGGGACAGAGGAAGGGGACGGGGCACCCGTTTGTTCGACTGCGGTCGTGTCGAGTGCCATGCCGTCAGTCGTCCTTCCTAGTTATCCGGATTCTTGGCGCCGTACGTTTCCACTTTGCTGTACTGATCGACATTGTCGGGGTAGTAGCCACCGTTGGCACCGTTGGCATCGGGGACATAGGTATAGGCGAACGGCGGCAGGAGTTTGGTGTTGGCCGCGTTCTGATGCTCGGTGGCCTGGGCCCAGGCGAAGAACTGCGACTTGGCGACCACCCGCCCGAAGTTGTACATGGCGCCGTGCCACAAGCCGCAGAGCTCGTCGCAACGGACGGTGACCGATCCCAGTTGTTGCGTCGTGGTGTAGGCGACGTTGTCGGTGGAGGGGTTGGCGTCCGCCTTGATCCCGAGTTGATAGGCCCAGAAGTCGTGGATCACGTCGAGCGAGGTCACGTGGAAGGCGATGGTCGTATCGAGCGGCAGCATCAGCTGCCGGGACTCGAAGCCCCCGAACGTCGGGTACCGGTAGATGAATTGCCATTGCTGGGCGATGACCTGGACGGGAAGGACGTCGTGCGATGTGGGCGTCCAGATGGGGCTCTGCCCCTCACCGCCGCCGGCCCCGGCCGGCACGATGAGCTCGACCGTGCCGAAGACGAACACGCCGAGGACGATCACCGTGGTGGTGACGATCCAGGCGACCTGGATTCCGAAGTGGCCGCGGGCCTTGGGTCCACCTTCGGGCTCGGGCGCACCGGCACGGGAGCCCCGCCACACGATGAGGGCATAGGCCCAATACACCCACACGGCCAACACCACCGGCAGCGCGATCAGGAACAGGATGTTGAAGTCGAACTGCGCGCCGCTGGCCGACGACGTCATGGCCCCGGGGGGTATGTGGGGACCGAGGGCGAAGTAGAAGGCGAGGTCGAGGGCGACGGCGAGGACCACCCAGATGGCGATCAGCCGACGGAAATGGTGGGTCTCACCGCCCTCGCTCATGCCACCACCTTGAGGAACCCGTCCATGTACCCCACCGTCTGCATGGGACCGCCGTTGCCGTAGAGGTAACCGAGCCCGCACGGGAGGAAGCACTGCCACGGGTACTGACCCGGGCCCGGGGTCATGAAGGAGAACTTCACGATGTTGTGAGGCGATTTGAACGTGCACGGTGCCGCCGCACAGAGATTGGAGCTCCCGTTATTGGCGTAGAGCGGCACGCTGATCCCCAGGGTGGGAATGGCGAAGGTGTGTGCCACGCCGTTGCCGGCGTTGGCGTTGATGACCTGGAAGCTCTTCCCGTTGAGCGTGGCCTCGCCGCCGACCGTGCCCTGTACCTGGCCGTACTGCTGGTTGCGCAGGGGGGAGCCGCCGTCGTACTGGTCCACCGTGACGTTGATCCGGGTGTTGGCCGGGAGGTCCCACAACGTGGTGTGGACCCACTGTCCCTCCGGATTCAGCGTGAGATACGACACCCAGCTCGGGTGGGGACCGAAGCCGATGGAACCGACCGTCTGCAGGGTGAGGTCGACGGGCGCCCCCGCCTGATGTCCGGCGGTGAAGTCCACTGTCGGCGGTGACGACCGGAGAAAGGCCATGACCGTGAAGACGACGAGGCCCACGGCCACGGCCAGCAACACACCGACGATAGCCAACCGGCCTCCGCGACCCACGGTCAGCCCCGGCCGTCCCCGCCGGGCACGGCTACGTCCAGCGCCATACTTCCCCCAGTCTTTCCCACGACGTCCCGGCCCTACCCCTTGGGGCCACGGCGGCGACGTTAGGCCCGGTTCGGCCTCTCGTCAACGATGGTCCGCCGGGCCGGCGGCGGGCCCGGGAATCGGTGCATCATCCGCTCGAGGACATTCGAGATCCCGCCCTCTTCGACGATCGCCCGGCGGACCACGACGACCAGCGCCGGGTAGGCCCAGAAGTCACCGCACACCCACAAAATGGCGGCGCCGATCTGCTGGTCGGCGAACGGCGGCAGGGAGACTCCCGGAATGTGGGCGTAGACGGGGTACCACGACGAGCTCGAGAAGATGCTCAGGGCCATGGCCAGCACGAACATCACGACATTGGTGCCGACGATGGCCCCGCCCTGCCAGGCCAACGACGCTCGGGGCCTCATGGGGTGCGACGGGATGATCTGTAGCCAGAAGAGCACACCGGCGACGAGGAAGCTGCCGTGCATGAGCCAGATGTGCACGACCTGGTTGTTGGCGGCCAGATCGAACAGCACGGGGAAATGCCAGAGGACCATGACGGCATTGAAGGCGATCAGCGCCGTCCATGGGCTCCGGACGGCCCGGCCCACAGCCCGAAGCGGGCGCGCCCAGTGGCCGAGAAGCACGGCTCGCCCCACGCGGCGGCGCAGCCCCACCGGCAGGGCGAACATCAGCGGGATCCACGGCGCCCCCACCACGATCAGGATCGGCGCGTAGAAGGCGATGAGGATGTGCTCGATCATGTGGACGAAGAAGTAGTCGTCCGACCAGTAGTCGATCGGCGACTCCACGGCCACCAGCAGGCAGGCCAGCCCGGCGTAGAAGGCCAGCGAGCGCCAGCGCCGTCGCCTCGTCCGCCCGGCGTCCGAACGACCCCGCAGCCGGGCCAGCCCGACCTCATGGGCCACCACCACGACGCCGACCACGATGAGCAACGGGTCGAACGACCAGTGTGCGGTCAGGTACGACATCGGGTCGGTCCCGTCTCCGGTGTCGGTGGCGGCCAGGCGCTCACGAGGAGGAGCCGAACTGGATCGGGACGGTCACGGTGCCGATCTTGCTCCAAGTACCGGCGGCGGCGTCGAGCTGCCAGTCCGTGAACACCGTGGAGGCCACACCCAGGGCGGCGACCACGCCCCCGGGCTCGAGCGCCACGGCCGCCGTGCCCCGCGGCGGTGACGGTAGGGATTGCCAGGCACCCCCGGGCCCCGTCTCCATGTGAAGGACGAACGATCCGTCCGGTCGCGAGGCGAGGACCACGAACCCTCCCCCCGGTTCGACGCCGGTGGACACGATGCGACCCTCGGGGTCCATCGGAAGCGGCGCCGAACGCAACCACCCCCCACCGTCCGTGCCGGCTATGGCGACCAGGCTCGTCGTCGAGCCGTTACCCACCGCCACCAGCCCGTCCGCCACACCGTTGGCCTCGACCAGCCGCACCACCCGCGTCGGCGCCGACGCCTCCCGGCCCGACAGTCGCGGCCCCACCAGGCGCCAGCCGCCACCGGTCGACCCGAAGATGCCCACGACCCCCGGTGCCGTGCACGTCGTCCCCACCAAGGAGCCCCGGGTGGCATCGAGAGCGACGGCCGTGAGCTCGCCCACACCGCACGACATGCCCGCCGACGACGACGCCAGGGCAGCGCGGCTAACGAGCTTCGACCAGGCGGTGGGGTCCCCCCTGCTGTGCAGCACCTCACCACCGGCCGAGCGCACCAGGGCGAGCGACCCCGCGTCCGAGGCCACGGCCAGGGCGTCGGGCACCGCCGCCAGACCTCCGGGAACGAGACCGGCGGACCACGATGTCCCGTCGTTGGCACTCAGGGCGAGGGGCGAGAAGCGCAGCGCTTCGCTCGGCTCGATGCCGACGAGCAACGACCCACCGGCCACCGGACTCGGGCTCGCCACCAGGCCGCCGTTGTCGGCCACCCCCGGCGGCGTCTCGAGTGTCCACCGGGACGTGGCGTCGGGCCGGAAGAAGAGCTGCCAGAAAGTGTTGAGCGGATCACTGAGCGTGCCCATGGCCACCACGGCCACGACACCGGAGGGCGTGGCGAAGGTGGCATCGAGGGCCACGTGGACGGCGGGAGGTGATCCGTGGAAGGCGGTGGTGTCAGGTGTCGGGCTCGAGCAACCGGCCACGCCGCTGGCCGCCGCCAGGAGCGTCAGCGCGCCGACGGCGAGTGGCGAGCGAGACCCTGCCCTCCTCACGCGTGGACAACACGTTCGAGCGCTGACGCCAGGTACACGGAGAACGACGAAGACGACGCCGACCCGTTGCCGGGCTCGGTGCTGAGAACCTCGCGCGTGTGTCCCGAGGCATCGATGAGATAGGCGAGGTCGCTGTGAGCGATCATGGCTCCCGCCGGCAGGGCCTGGGCGGCGATGCCGTAGTGCTGCCAGACATCTTCGAGGGCCGACAGCGATCCGGTGAGGAACAGCCAATTCCGCATGTGGTCGAGGCCCTCTTGGCGGTCGAAGGCGTTCGTGAACGCCGTGGACCGGTAGATCTCGTTGGCCACCACGGCCACGAACAGAACCCGGCTCGAGTCGGCTCCGAGCAGCGAGTTGGCATCGCGGAACTCCTGGGCGATCAGGGGGCAGTCCGATGTGCACACCGGGTCGAGGAACGTGAGTGCCACCGTGCGGCCGCGGAGATCCGAGAGCGACACCGGTCGGCCTTGCTGATCAATGAGGTGGAACGCCGGCGCCGGGACGTCCACCGTGTTCGGGGTTCCGTCCACGGCCACGGCCAGGATCGGATCGGCATTCGGATTGATGGACGCCGAGGCCATCGGCACGGCACCGACGAGCACGACGACGATCGCCGCCATCGTGGCCAGCAGGCGCAGGAGGTAGCTGGGCGCCACCCGGTCCCACCATGGCCCCCCACCCACGGGAATGACGACGGCCGGGCCGGCCGTGACGGGGGTGGCCGACGCTTCGATCGACACGGTCACCGGTGCAGGGACGCGCACCACGGCCAGATAGCCCGAGACCAAGACGAGGACCGTGGGCACCATGCTGTTCGGGTCGGTCCCCACACCTCCGAGGAATCCCATGTCCTGGACGAGAATCCAGGCGGCGAGGCACAGGGCCACGGCCACGTACACCGCCGGCCGCACCAGCCGGGGCCGGGCCGTGCCGAGCGCCAGTCCGATGGCCGCCAACAGGACGACGACGACGAGGTTCACCGCCCAAGCGTGTGACGCGTCGAACCGTCCGAACGCCCGCATGATCGAGGACAGGGAGGCGGGCTGACTGGTCTGGGCCATCTGGCGGACCATGGTCGTCAGGGTCCCTGAACTCGTCCCCTTCACCGAGCCCTGCCAGAATCCCCGCCCGGGCCAGGCCTGGAGGACGGCCATGCCGATGAAGAACACGCCTGAGGCCCGCAGGATCCCCCGCCCCAGTCTCGGTCGTGACCACGTGGCTTCGGGCAGGGCCACCAGCACTCCGGCCACGCAATAGAAGAGGACGGCACCGGGGGTGCCGAAGAGCCACGAGCTGCCTTGGCCGAAGATCCCGCCGAATGCCTCACCGAACACCCAGACGACGAGTCCCCACCCCATCGCCGCCAGGCCGGCGAACCGGGACCACCGTCCCCGGGGAGCCAGGAGAAGGGCGGCCCCGATGCCGAGTTGGAGCCACACCGCCGACGCCGCTGCTTGCACGGGGTGGTGGGTCCAGATGGTCACGCCGATGTGCACCACGTGTTGGACCCAACCGGGCGAGCTGTTGGCCGAAGGTTCGAGCACGCTGGACGGCAGGCCGAGCGGCATGGCCGACTGGAGCTGGAGCAGTCCGTCCAGGATCCACAGGAGGCCGAACCCGATCCGAAGGACCCGACGGGCGACCGGTTCGGGGAGGAGAACCGCCGGGGTCCGGGCCACCGGAACCGCTCCGGCGGCGGACGAGCGCCGGTATTGCACCGTGCGGAGGATGTTCCACACCATCGAGAGGACGACGACGGTGAACGCGATGAAGAGCAGCTGGTGGAGCAGAGCGGTGTGGAAGGCCGAAACGACCACCGGGTTCTTCGTCTGGAGGAACGTGCTCATTCCCGGCATTGCGTGTCCCCCATGCCTCGCCGGCTCTGAAGCGTCGCCGTCGACGCATCATTGCAGATCCCCGCATCGCCACAGACGCGCCGAGTCGAGGTTGGAGACCCTCAGTGGGCAGGGGTTTCTCGGGTCCGGCGGAACAGCGTTCCGTCAGGGCCGACCGACGTCTAGGGCTGGCCGGCGAACTCGACGGACACGCTCGCCGACCGCGACGGAGGCACGACGGGAACGGGGCTGAACCAGACCGTTCCCGTCCCCGCGCACGGGAGGGTGAGCGACGTGGACAGAGGCTGTGTCTTGTCGTAGCGGACGAAGGTCACCGTCTTGGCCGCTGCTCTCGCCCGGGCGGCGGCCGCCGGAGGCGCCTCGAAGAAGACCTCGATCTGCGAGTCCCTCCCGGTGTATCCGAGCGAACCACCCGCCGACGATGGCGGGAAGAGCTGGTGCACGGCCAGGGTCTGGCCACTCATGGGGTGCCCGGTCTCGCCGGGCCGGAGCGGCCCGAAACAGGCCATCTGGATGGTGATGGGGGTGGATGTGTTCCCGTCCGTTCCGTTGATGACTCCGGTGAAGTACTGCTTGGGTGCCACCTTGCCGGCAGCCCCGGCGGGCAGGGGCACCGCCGCCGTGGCGGCCAGGACGAGACCCACCGCCAGCGTTGCCCGACGCAGACCTCGCATGTCCGACACCTCCTCGAGCGTCTCGGCTGCCGTCATCGGGCGGTCGCGGCCGAAAGGCTCTCCGGGTGGAACGTTGCCCGGGGGCGAGCCGTTACGACGCCGTCGGACGACGCTGTCGGACGACGCTGTCGGACGACGCCGCATTTTCCCCTTCCCGGGCACCGATAACGCCTACCGTCGCCTTGTCGGATCTCCCTGCTGTCCAGGGCAGAAAGGGGTAAACCCATGATCGTCGGAGTCCCGAAGGAACGGATGGATGACGAGTACCGGGTCGCTATCACTCCGGCCGGCGTCCGCGAGCTCACCTCGGCCGGCCACACCGTTCAGGTGGAGCACGGCGCCGGCGCCGGATCGGCCATCGCCGACGAGGATTTCGCCCGGACGGGGGCCCGGATCTTGGAAGACCCGGACGATATCTGGGCGCAGGCCGACCTCGTGCTGAAGGTGAAGGAACCGATCCCCGAGGAGTACGGCCGTCTCGGGCGACGGAGGGACCAGGTGCTCTTCACCTACCTGCATCTCGCCGCCTCACGATCGTGCACCGATGCCCTCCTGGCCGGGGGGAACACGGCCATCGCCTACGAAACGGTCCAACTACCGGACGGGTCCCTTCCTCTGCTCACCCCGATGAGCGAGGTGGCCGGACGTATGGCCCCCATCGTCGGCGCTCATCACCTCATGCGGCCCGGCGGCGGGCGGGGCGTCCTCGTCTGCGGCATCCCCGGAGTGCGGTCGGCCAAGGTGGTCATTCTCGGCGCCGGCATCGTCGGGATGGCGGCGGCGACCCTGGCCGTGGGTCTTCACTGTCAGGTGTACATCCTCGACCGCAACCTCGAGCGGCTGCGCCAGGTCGACCACCACTTCCGCGGCGCCCTGGAGACGGTGGCGTCGAGCACCCATGCCATTGAAGAGAACTGTCTCGACGCCGACATCGTGATCGGTGCCGTTCTCGTGGTGGGAGCCCGCGCCCCCAAGCTCGTGACAGACGAGCTCGTCGCCCGGATGCGCCCCGGATCGGTGCTGGTGGATATCTCGGTCGACCAGGGGGGCTGCTTCGAATCGAGTCACCCCACCACCCACTCGCACCCCACCTTCGCGGTGGCGAATTCACTGTTCTATTGCGTGGCCAACATGCCCGGCGCCGTCCCCCACAGTTCCACCCACGCGCTGGTCAATGCCACGTTGCCCTTCACGCTCGAGATCGCCGAGCACGGATGGCGCCTGGCGGCGCGCCGCGACGGTGCCCTCGCTCAGGGGGTCAACGTGGTCGAGGGAGCGGTGACCTATGAGCCGGTGGCGCAATCCCACGGGCTGCCGTACACACCGCTGACCGCTGTCGTGTGACCGCATCGCATGTCTGGTCCGCCCCTACGAGAGCTTGGAGAAGAGCCGTGCTGCGATCCGGTTCAAGAGGTCGAGGGCCAACGCCGGCGAGACCTCGGCGTCGGGATCCGAGGGTGCTCCCGGTACCGTCATCCCCGACTGCTGCGCGTGGTGGAGAAGGCCGTGGCACAGATGCTTGCCCAGCGCGCAGAAGGCCTGACCGGCCGCCACCCGAGCCATCTGGAATTCGGGCACCGGTAGAGCGGTGATCTCCGGCCACGTGTCGGGGTGGCGCGGCACCTCGAGACTGAGGACGTGGTGGAAGGTCCGGGCGGCGCCGTCGCGAGCGGTCAACGGCGCACCGAGACCCCAGACCTGGCGAAGCGTGGCGATCATCGAGGTGTGCCGGTACTCGTCGGTGAAGACGGCACCCTGCTCCACCCACGGCGAGACGATGATGGCCGGAACCCGGTACCCCGACCGATCGAACCGGAAACCGAGTTGGCCGGCGGGGGCCGAAGGGTCAGGGGGTGGGACCGGCCCGGGCGGCACATGGTCGTAGGTACCACCGGGCTCGTCCCAGCCGATGAACAAAGTGGTGTTGAAGGTGTTCGATCCCGCCGACGAACGCGCCGACTGCGTGGCGTGGTAGATGCGCGCCAGGAATGCTTCTCCGGCCAGGATCGATGAAGGCGGATCGATCGGCACCTCGAATCCGGGAAGCAGGGCCCGGGCGAAGGCGGGGTGGTAGTCGCCGTGGCCGGCCAACAGGTTGGGCTCGATGAGCGAGAAATCGGGGAGGGTGCCCTCGACCGCGTCCCGTTCGAATTCGGTGAACGGCACGAAGTGGGTACCGAACCGCCCTCGGAGGCGCGCCATGTGCACCATGCCGGTGAAAGAGACCGAGTCCGGCTCGAGCACATAGACCTTCCAGGTCTTCCCATGTAGCTCGAGCCGGTCGAAGATCGTCTCGGCGTGGTTGTTGTGCATGAAGTTGCTCATCGGTCGGTTGACCACGTACCCCGATGCCGTCGCCGACGTCCAGAAGGCGCGGTTGGTCAGTGTCTGCGAGGGGACCTCGCTGAACCAGTGGTCGAACACGCCGAAACCCCGGGCGATCCCGCTGATGACGGGAACCTGCACGGGCGTGTACCCCGTCATGATCTGCCGGTACTCGTCGTAGGTCGGCTGCCGACCCAATTCGACGGTCAGAAAGCTGATGTAGTCGGTGACGAAACCGTCCATCGTGGGCACCTGGCCTTCGGCCGGGGCGTTGTACGGCGCCACCATTTCGGTGGCGTCCTTGAAGCGGTTGGTCTCGTCCAGGATGTTGAACAGTTGGGTATTTGTGTGCTGGTACTCCTCGCCCGGGTCCGGGTTGGGCGAGTCCATATCGTCGGCGACGGCGTAGGGGACGACCCTGCGCTCTGCTCCGTGCTCGGCCCACGGCGGGATGGGGTTGCTCAGGTCCTTGCCGATCACGCCCTCGAAGGAGGGAACCTCACCGGGCTGGTAGAGGCGGCCGAGCAGGTTGTCGAACGAGCGGTTCTCGAACAGGACCAGGACCACGTGGTCCATGGCATTCGCACGTTCGGGAGCCATGGCGATTCAATCTAACGGGGTTACCGGTCTTGACAATCCTGGGCCTGGTCTTTGGCGTACGGTTGCCGGATCCGGCCGCCGGCGGGAGCCGAGTGTTGTCGATAGGGGGATCTGAAGAGAATGCCATCGAAGACCAGGTGGATAGCGTGTGCCGGGATCGTCGGCGTGCTGGGTATCGGAACTGCCGGCGCAATGGTCAGCGCCGCCGCCGGGTCGAGTTCACCCAGGGTCGTCAAGCACAAGGCGGCCGGCCCGGTGACGACGGCTGACATCAGCTTCAGCGCGTCGCTCAGTGGTGTGACGTCGTCCCCCGTGACGATCACCGGCGACGGTGAGGCCGACTTCACCAATGACGCCGTTTCCCTCACCGTCAACATTCCGGGCGCCGTGGCCCAGCTGATACCGGGCGGCTCGGACTCCCCCGAAGTGGTCAACGCCGTGTTGTCAGGGGGCACGATCTACCTCGAGGTACCGAGCCTCGCCTCCCTGGTGGGCGAACCCTGGATCTCGGTGGCCCTACCGACACAGGTCACGTCTGCTCTTCCGGGGGGCTTCACCAAGATCGCATCCGCACTCGGCGACGTGAACGCCATCGTCAAGTTCGCCCAGAAGCATCACGCCACGGTGACCTCGTTGGGAACAGCCATGGTCGACGGGGTACAGGCCACCGGCAACAAGATGGCGGCAACGCATACCAAGAAGGGGACCACGCAGACGCTCTCGGCCAGCATCTGGGCCGACTCGTCGGATCGTCTCAGGCAGGGCAACGTGTCGGTGACCGGTACCGGCGCCAAGGCGACGCACGGTCTGACGGCCACGGTCGACCTGAGCGGTTACGGCACCCCGGTGACGATCACGGTGCCGCCGTCTTCGCAGGTGAAATCCATTGCCTACTCGACGGTGGCGGCCTTCTTCGGGAAGTTCCTGAACACGTCACGCCGCGGCTGACTGGGCGCTGATCACCCACAGCTGTCCGTATAGCCGGTGGTGCCCGGCTGGTATGCCTGGCCGGAGTCGGCCGTCACCATGAGACACGATTCGTCGACAGCCACAAAGTCACTGGCTGGAATCTGCTTCAGCTGGTCGACCTCGGTCCCGGTCCATCTGCTGTCGGCCGTGCCCTGGAAGAACCAGTTGCTGCCGTTGTCGGCCAGGATCAGTCCGTAGGTCTGCATGGTGGTGATGACGGTCTGGCACATGGCCGAGCACTGCGATGGCGGCAGGCTGAAGCTGGCCGACAATCTGAAGCGCGCTCCCATCGGTGGGCAATTGGAATTGTTCTGACCGGCTTCGTGGCGCGCCGGCCACAGGTAGGACTCCTGTGTGCATGCGACCGTGAAGCGGATGGCGTGATCCATGGCACCCGATGACACCTCGTCGTAGTTGACGAGGCCGGGGAGGATGGGGAGTCCGGCGGCATCGGCCGACGTCCAGCCGGCCGGGCGCAGTGCGTCGGAGTTCAGGTCCCAGATGGCACCCGATCCGGCCTTGGATTTCTTGGCGTGGTAGTGCGTGTGCCACAGCTCGTACAGGCTGCACGTCGACGGGTTCACCATGATGGCGTGACGGTCACCACCGCCGCCGGAACCCCCTTCAATGGGCGTCGACTTCGAAAGCGGATATGGCCCCGGGTCGCTCTCGGAGGCGTACTGGAATTTGATGGAGACGAGTGGCTGAGACGGTGAAACGATCTGCCACGGTATGCCGTAGGGGTTGTTCTTCTTGCCCGAGGGTCCGTAGTCGGGGTGAAGAGATGTCGTGGAGGCATCCATCGACGCGAGCCAGGTGGCGCTGTCGGCGTCCACGGGGAGTCCGGTGACCGGAGTGTTCCACACGTTGTCGGCCGGGAACGCCGGGCACTCGGTTCCCGGAAGGACCGTTCCTCCCGATTGCGCGCTCGCCGGGGCTGGCGCCGCTGTGATCCCGCTCATCACGACCACACCGAGAGCCGCACCGGTCAGCGCGCAACGCCTTCGCATGGATCGACCCATGGCCGGATCCCCTTTCCGCGCTCGTGGCCCGTGGCGGACGCCCACGATTCTACCGATTGCCGGTTCTCGGCCATCGTGGTGAGGTCAACATCCGCCCAATGTCGGCGCCCGGTGACCGACGAATCGCTCCCGATACACTCCCGTCGACCGAATATCGGTGGCGGGAGTCGATTCATGGCCTACCAGGCGACGTGGGAATCCGTGACAACCCACCGGGCGCCGGGCTGGTACGAGGACGCCAAGCTCGGCGTCTTTCTCCACTGGGGGCTGTACTCGGTGCCGGCCTGGGCCCCCCGGGTGCCCGACATCCAGACCATCCTGCGCCAGCACGGCCCGGCGTGGATGCTCCGTAACAATCCCTACGCCGAGTGGTACGCCAATACCGTCCAACTACCCGGCAGTCCCACCCGACAACACCACGACGCGACGTACGGTCCCGGGTTCGCCTACGACGGCTTCGTGCCGATGTTCGAGAAGGCGTCGGCCACCGCCGACCTCACGGCGCTGGCCTCGGTCTGCCGGAGCGCCGGAGCACGCTATGTCGTTCTGACCACGAAGCACCACGACGGGTTCTGCCTGTGGCCGACGGCGGTCCGCCATCCACTCAAGGGCGCCTACCATGCGGGCCGCGATCTGGTGGGCGACCTGAGCGAGGCCGTGCGGGACCAGGGCCTGCGCATGGGTCTGTACTACTCGGGCGGTTACGACTGGCCGTACAACAAGGTGGTGATGCGCGGCTTGGCCGACGCCCTCCTGGCCGGTCCCACCGGCGAGGACTATGCCCGCTATGCCGAGGCCCATGTACGGGAACTCGTCACCCGCTACCGGCCCTCGGTTCTGTGGAACGACATCGGCTGGCCCGGAGCCGGCCACCTCCCCACATTGTTCGCCCACTACTACAACACCGTGGAGGACGGCGTGGTCAACGACCGGTGGCTGCAGTCAGCGCGGCGCGGTCCGTTGTTCGACGGCGCCGTGCGGGTGGCTGCCGGCGCCATCCAACGGGGTTGGCGCCTGGTGCCTGACCGCTACAAACAGCTGACGTTCCCCGGGGCGCGTCACGCCGACTTCACCACCGAGGAGTACATCCATTCCGACACCATCGTGAGGCGGAAATGGGAGGCCACCCGGGGCGTGGGCCATAGCTTCGGCGCCAACCACAACGAAGCCCCCGAGGACGTCATCTCCACCACCGGCCTCGTCCGGCTGCTCGTCGATGTGGTGGCCAAGAACGGGAACCTGCTCATCGGCGTGGGACCGGCCCCCGACGGGACGCTTCCCGACTGGCAGGAAGCACCGCTCGTCGGCCTGGGCCGATGGCTCGAGGTCCACGGCGCCGCCGTCTACGGCACGCGTCCCTGGACGGTGCCATCGACCACCACCTCCGCCGGGACCGAGGTGCGCTTCACGGTCGGTGACGATGCGCTCTATGCAACCCTGCTCGATCCTGGCCGGTCACGCCACATCGCACTGGATGGGCTGGTGGCGGGAGATCTCCGTGGTGTGGACCTTCTGGGAGTGGACACGACACTCGAGTGGAGTGGGGACGACGGTTCGGTATCGGTGACCCTCCCCGAGCGCCTCCCCGACTCGCCGGCACACGTGCTCCGGCTGACGCCGGCATCAGCGCTACGCGTTCAGTAGCACCGACTCACGACGCCGGGGAGACATGGCCGAGCATCAGCGCCCGCCGTTCCTCGGCGGTGATGCTGCTCGGCTCGGTGCTCTGCATGAAGTCGGACAGGATCTCCACGAATCGGACCGGTTCTTCGACATGGCAGAAGTGGCCTGCGCCTTCCATGATCTCGAGCCGGCTCCCGGCCACGGCCTCATGGGCGGCGTGGGCATGGCTGACGGGGATGATGTTGTCCCGGTCACCCCAGACGATCAGTGTCGGGATCCGAGCGGCCAGATAGATCCGGTCCATGGCGTTCACCGACTGCCCACCGGGATCGACGACCGAGCGCAGCGTCCGTACGAAGGCCATCCGGTTCTCCGATTCGGTCAACGACGCGTAGGCCCGCCACCCTTCGAGGGCCCGGGCATGTCGGAATCCGGCCCGGTGGAAGAACTGCATCAGGTCGTTCCCGAGGTTGCGTACGAAGCTCGGAAAGAGGACCGGCAAGGCGTACTCGAAACCGGGGAGCGTGAGAAGGCGCAGCACCCAGCTCACCTCTCGACCGAGCCCGCCACTTCCGACCAGGACGAGCCGATCGCACTTCTCGGGGAACTGGTACGAGAACTGCATGGCCACACCACCGCCGAACGACTGGCCGACGATCGTGGCCCGCTCGATGCCCAGGACGCTCAAGAGGTCGCGTAGTGAGCTGGCGTGGGCGCCCAGCGAGTAGTCGCCCGGTGGTTTGGCGGAATCGCCGTGGCCGACCAGGTCAGGGGCGACAACGGTGTATCGATGGGCCAGAAGCGGCAGGACCTGCTCCCAGGTCCGCGAGCTTCCGGCGATGCCGTGGACGAGCAGGATGGCGGGGCCGTGGCCGGCCCGACGGAAAGCCACGTCATGGCCGTGGATGGAGACGTGCTCGAGTTCGGGCCGTTCCGAGGATCTGCCGATCTCCCGATCATCCCAGATAAGAAGGTGGCGGCCCGCCGCGGTGATCCTCCCGATCGGTCTATCGAGGCATCGCTTCCGCCCTGGGCCTCTTTATAGAGATTCTGTTAGATAGTCCTAAAATCTCTATATGCTCACGGTGTGGACCCGGTCCGGAACCCCTACAGCCCGGGAGCGGGGACACGGCCGCCGGCGCTCGTCGGGCGCGAACGGGAGATCGAGGCGATGGACGTCGCTCTCCAGCGCCTGCGGCTCGGACGCGACGGGCGCAGCGCCATGCTCACCGGCCTCCGGGGGGTGGGCAAGACGGTGCTGCTCAATGAGTTCGAACAGCTGGCGCAGGGCGGCGGGTACTTCCACGAGCATGTGGAGGTCAACGAGGACGGCGATCTACCGGTCCGACTGGCGTCGGCTTTTCGACGGGTCCTGCTGGCTATGGACGCCAGGCGCCGCATCGGCGAGCGGGTGCGCAGGGCGCTCGGCGTCCTCAAAGCCTTCAGCATCAGCCTTCCGAACGGGCCGGAGCTGAGCATCGACGTCGACGCCGTTCACGGACCGGCCGATTCCGGCGATCTGGCCACGGACCTCGCCGGCCTCTTCACCGAGCTCGGCGAAGTCGCACGCGACCACGACACCGGCGTCCTCATCACGATCGACGAACTCCACTACGTGACACCGGTGACGCTCGAGGCCCTCGTCATGGGCCTGCACCGGGCGGCACAGCTGGCGCTGCCCATCACGATCGCCGGCGCCGGCCTCCCCTCTCTGGCCGCCCTCACCGGCGAGGCGAAGTCCTACGCCGAGCGGATGTTCACGTTCCCTGTCATCGGCTCGCTCAACCCCGGCCAGGCCCGGGAAGCCCTCGAGGTACCGGCGGCCGACGAGAGTGTCCGCTGGTCGGACGAGGCCATCGTCCGGGTCGTCGAGATCACCCAGGGTTTCCCGTACTTCCTCCAGGAGTTCGGGAAGCAGGCGTGGGATGCCGCCGAGGGCCCCGACACGATCACCCTCGGGGACGTGGAGCGAAGCATCCCCGTGGCCACCGCCGAGTTGGACGACGGCTTCTTCCGGGTCCGGACGGGCAGGACGAGCAACCCGGAGCGGGCCTACCTCCGGGCCATGGCCGAGCTCTCCCCGGGACCGGTCCGCTCGGGCGAAGTGGCCGCTCTGCTCGGAAAGAAGGCCACGGCGCTCGGTCCGACCCGGGACAACCTGATCCGGAAGGCCGTCTGTTACTCACCTCGATGGGGCGAGATCGACTTCACGGTCCCGATGTTCGACCGTTTCATGAGGCGGTGGATCCCCGACCTCGGTTCCGTCGTCGACTGACCCGGTTTCTAGCGACTTTTCGTTACGGGGCCCTCGCCACCAGATCATGCCTCACCACAAGTCCTGTCGTGTAGCACGGAGTGCTACAATGGCAGCCATGGCCAGACAGATCACCCAGCGGGAGCTGCGCAACGAGAGCGGCGAGATAATGCGGCAGCTGGACAGAGGCGAGGAGTTTGTCGTAACCCGCAACGGGGTCCCTGTCGGAGAGCTCGCTCCCCTGCGCCGGCACCGATTTGTGAGCGCCGATACGGCCATCGCCGCCTTCAAGAATGCCCCTGCCATCGACCTGGCCCGGTTGCGCTCCGACCTTGACCGGGTCGCCAGTCAGGAACCGGACCCCCGTGGTTGACCGTCAGCGTCCGCCCCGAGGGATCATCGACACGTCCGTCGTTGTCGACCTGGAACATCTTGATGCCACGCAACTTCCCCTGGAGCTGGCCGTCAGCGCCATCACAATGGCCGAACTGGCGGCGGGGCCCCATGCCGCGGAAGATGCCGTCGAACGGGCGCGTCGACAGGACCGCCTACAACGAGCCGAGGCGGCATTCAATCCCCTTCCCTTTGATGGTGAGGCAGCGCGCGCCTACGGACGCGTGTACGCGGCCGTCATCTCAGCTGGGCGTAAGGCGCCAGGGGCTCGCGCTTTGGATCTCCTGATCGCGGCCACCGCCTGCGCCGGTGGGCTGCCGCTCTACACCCGCAATCACGAAGACTTTGTCGGCCTCGAGGGCCTCATCGAGGTCGTCAGGGTGTAGTCCCCTCACCCGAGAACAGCGCCTGTCGCAGCCGTTCGTTGTGGACGAAAACGGGTAGATCGTCGTCGCCCAGGAAGGACGGGCGGGCCGAGGACCCGCCGTCGACGGGCAGGACCTGGCCTGTGATCCACCTCGACAGGTCCGAGAGCAGGAACAGAACGGCACCGGCGATGTCATCGGGTACGCCCCGTCGCCCGAGCGGGAGAGCCGCCCGCTCCTCCTCGGACAGATCGTCCTCACCGGGAACGGTGCCCGGGGCGTTCTTCGGGGTGCGCACGGTACCGGGCGCCACGCTGTTGACCCTGATGCCATAACGCCCCCACTCGAGCGCAGCCGTGCGGGTGAGCGACATCAATCCGGCTTTGGCCGCCGCGTAGGGGGCGCCGAAGGGCATGGCGCTCAAACCGGCGACCGACGACACCGAGACAATGCTGCCGCCTTTCTCCTGGGCCACCAGCTTGGCCGCCACGGCCCGCATGGACACGAGGGCCGCCCGCAGGTTGAGCGCCAGCACGTCGTCCCAGGTGTCGAGCGGCACCGACAGCAGGGGCGCCCATTGCTGCGACCCGAGTCCACCGGCCACGTGCACCAGCCCGTGCAGCGCCCCCAGGTCGCCGGCCCGGTCGAGGGCGGCACCGACCTGGGCGACGTCACGCACGTCGACCACCACGCAACGATGGAGCCCGGTCGTCCCGGCCACGGCCTCTTGCACCGATGCCATGGCCTCGGGCCTGACATCGAAGGCCAGCACCGACGCTCCGGACTCGGCCAGGGCTCGGCACACGGCCGTGCCGATACCGCCACCACCGGCACCGGCCACAACCACGACCCGTCCGTCGAAGGACAAGCGGTCTCCGACGGTCACGGACGGAGCCGATCAGGTGTCACTCGTCTCCCCGTCCACGACCCACCGCTGTCGGAGATCCACCAGCCATTCGGGGAGATCGATCTCGGGGTCGGGCAGGGCCTGCGCCCCGCGGTCGGCCAGCGCCTTCTGGAACGCCTCGGCGTCGTCCCCCCACGACCGGGGGTCGCCCATCATCACCTCGAGCAGCAAGGTGCCGTTCTCACCGGCCACGAACGGGCCGAAGGCGGCGCCGAAGGGCAGCTCGATGTGGGTGCCGGCCGGGCAGTGTCTGTCAGCGCACCACATGTCACCCTCGATGACGAAGAGTACGTGCGGGCTGTAGTGACCGTGGCGCCGGACGACCACGCCGGGATCCCACTTGGCGTAGAGCGAGAGGTACTGGGGCTCGGGCGAGAAGGCCAGCCACTTCTCCCACACCGACGACACGGTGCCATAGGCCTGGCGGATGGCCTTCACCTGCTGCCAGGTGATGTCGGGGTCCTCGGTGTGGCGGAAGGTGGGGGCCAGCCCGGGCACCTTCACATTGGCCTCGTCGCCCATTGCCCACCCCCGTGAGAATCGCGTAGAGTTGCTTTTGGCATAGTTACTCAGCACTGAGCAGTCCTGTCAAGGCCCACCCGAGGAGGCTCGACACCGGTGCCGCCCACTCCTTCTGAAGAGGACTTCCCCGGCATCATCTCGGTCGATGACCACGTGGTCGAACCGCGCCAGCTGTGGCAGCAGGAGCTGCCGGCGCGCTGGCGGGACCGGGGACCACGGACGGTGCGCGAGAAAGTGCGCCTCGAGTACGTCGGCGGCGTCTACAGCTTCGAACGCGACGTGGACGACGGCCGGTGGTGCGACGTGTGGCTCTTCGACGACCTCGTCTACCCCACGGGTTTGCTCCATGCGCCGGTGGGCTACGCCCCCGGGGACATCCACAACTTCCCGGCCACCTACGAGGACTTCCGGCCCGGCGCCTACGAGCAGGGGGCCCGGCTCGAAGACATGGCGGTGAACCACGTCGACGCGGCGATGTGTTTCCCGAACGTCTTCCCCCGCTTCTGCGGCCAGGGCTTCGCCGAACGGCGGGACAAGGAGCTGTCGCTGGCGTCCTTGCGGATCTACAACGACTGGATGATCGACGAGTGGTGCGGCGGCGAGGGCCGTGGACGGCTCATCCCGCTCACGCTGGTGCCCTTGTGGGACGCCAAGCTCGCCGCCGACGAGGTGTGGCGGTGTGCGACGAAGGGGAGCCACGCCATCGCCTTCACCGAGAACCCGCACCGGCTCGGGTTGCCGACCATGTACTCGGGACACTGGGAGCCGTTGTGGCAGGCCTGCGAGGACACCGACACGGTCGTCGCCATCCACATCGGCTCCTCGTCCCAGATGCCCTCGACATCCCCCGACGCCCCGCCGGCCGTGAGTGCGGTCCTCACATCCCAGAACGCGCAAGGTGTCATGTGCGACTGGGTGTTCTCCGGGAGCCTGTCGCGCCACCCGACGTTGCGCATCCTCTTGGCCGAAGCCCAGGTGGGGTGGATGCCGTATGTGCTCGAGCGGATGGACACCGTCTGGCGCGAGAGCCCGGGGTGGAACGGGGTGGAGCTCACCGAGCCGCCGAGCGACATCGTCCGGGGATCGGTGTACGGGTGTCTGTTCGACGATCCCACGGGGCTGGCCAACCGCGACGCCATCGGCATCGACGCCCTCATGTTCGAGACCGACTACCCGCACTCCGACGGCACGTGGCCCCGTTCGCGCTCGGTGGCCCACCGGATCTGCGCCGCCGCCGGACTCGACGCCGACGAGGTCTACGGGCTCCTGCGAGGCAACGCCATCTCCTGCCTCGGCCTCGAGCGCTTCGGGATCGCGCACTGACATGGCCCTGTCCGCCCAGTCATCGTCGGCCCAGTCAGGCGACGCCGTCCCGGCTCCGGTCTCGTCGTGGCGCGAGGAGCTCGGCCTCCCCGGGGATGCGGAGTTCCTCACCCGGATCATCCGGCTCAACCTGCTCGTGAGCCGGGGTCTCGAGTCGGTGGTCGAGCCCTTCGGGATCGGCGTGGGCGACTACCTCGTGCTGTCGACGGTGCGGCGCTCCCCGGGCGGGCGCAACGCCCCCACGCAGCTGTGCCGGGTGCTCGGGCGGACGACGGGGGGGATGACGCTCACCCTGGACCGGCTCGAGGCCAACGGCCTCGTCCGGCGCCTCCCCGACCCCGCCGACCGGCGCCGGATCATCGTGGCCCTGTCCCCCGAAGGTCGGCGTCTGGCCACCAGGGTGAACACGGCACTGCACAAGTGGGAGGCGTCGCTGGCGCCGGCCGCCCCCCGCCAACACGAACTACGCGATGCGCTCGACCGGCTGCTGCTGCTGTTCGAGCCGGGAGACTGACGGTGCCGGTTGTGAGGAAAGGGAGCGGTCCATGAAGAACGGTCTGAAGGTCTTCGACGCCGACGCGCATGTCATCTACCCGCAGGATCTGTGGGACCGGTTCTTGGACGAGCGCTACCGGCACCGGGTGGGGCGCAAGGCGCCGGCCGGGCTCGACACCTACAACCCGGTGGTGGTCGACGGGCGGTGGGTCCAGCACCCGACGGTCCTCTACGGGCAATTCCAAAAGGCCATCGGCTGGACCACCGAGGACATGATCGCCCAGTACGGAGAGGAGATGGTGGTGAAGGGCTTCACCGGTGAGCGGGTGGCCAAGGCGCTCGAGGCCGAGGGTGTCGACATCATGGTCATCTACGGGCCCGAGTACGACATGTGGCTGGAGGGGATCGACCCCGACCTGCAGGCGGCCATGGCCCGGGCCTACAACCGGTGGGGGGCCGAGATGCGCGAGACCTCGGGGGGCCGGGTGCAGGTGTCGGGTCCCGTTCCCCTGAACGACGTGTCACGCGCCGTCGAGGAGATCGCTTATGCGCACGAGCACCTCGGGATCCGGTGCTTCTGGGCCCGTCCCGACCAGTTCAACCACCGGAACCTCGGCGACCGCTACTACGACCCGGTCTACGAGCTTCTCCAGGATCTCGACTGCGCCTTCGCCACCCACGAGTACATGGGGTTGAACGGCGCCTCGGCGGGGTCCGACCGCTTCACCACGTTCACGGAGTGGCACACGGTCGTCCATGCCCACGAAGCGCAGTCGGCCGTCGTGTCGATGATCTGCCACGGCGTCTACGAACGCTTCCCCCGACTGCGCTGCGCCTACATGGAGGCCGGCTGCGGGTGGCTGCCGTCGTGGCTGCACCGGATCGACGAGCAACTGGAGCTGGCCGGGGCGGCCGAGTTCCCCGAGCTCAGTCGCTCGGCGTGGGACACCTTCAGGGCCAACTGCTGGATCTCGACCGAATGCGAGGACCGGTACGTGGCCGATGTCATCCGTTGGATGGGAGACGGCCACATCGTCTACGAGACGGACTTCCCCCATCCGGACTACAAGTACCCGCACGCCACCGAGACCTTCCTCGCCCTCCTGCCCGACATGATCAGCGAGGAGTCCAAGAGAAAGATCCTGTGGGACAACGCCGTCGACCTCTACCGGTTCCCGGCCGACACCATGCCGGGCTAGACGCCGATGTCGCAGGGGGTACGCAGACCGTGGCAGGCCGTCGACTACGACGAGATCGTCCGCGCCTATCCACCGGCGCCGGAGTACTACGAGACGACCTTCTTCGACGATCCCGAGACCATCGGGCGGCTCCAGCTGCAGCGGCTGAAGGCCCGGGCCGACGCCGCCTACCGGGTGCCGTTCTTCCGCCGGCGGTGGGACGGTGCCGGATTCCACCCGTCGGCCCTGCAGGGTCTCGAGGACCTGCACAAAGCGCCCACCTACAGCGTCGACGACATCCGGCTGAGCATCGAGGAGCACCCGCCCTTCGGCGACTACCAGGGTGTCACCCCCGCCGAGGCCCGGCGCGAGCCGGTGCGGGTGTTCATGTCGGGGGGGACGACGGGCGCGTCGCGTCCGACCTTCTACACGCAATGGGACCGCGAGGTGGGAGCGTTGCTGCTGGCCCGCCAGCTGTACCGGCAGGGGGTGCGCTTCGGCGACGTCGTGCTCAACTCGTGGGCCTACGGGACCCACAACGGCGCCTTCATCTACGACGAGGCCCTGCACCGGTGGCTCAACTGCGTGGTCCTCACCACTTCGACGGGGAACGTCACCTCGAGCGAGCGACAGGTGGAGCTGGCCATCGCCTACGGGGCCGCCGCCATCCTCACCACCGGTGACTACCTGCTGCGGCTGGCCGAGGTGGCCCGCCGGCTCGGCTACGACCCGCGGACCGACCTGGCCCTGAAGGCCATCCCCAACATCGGTGACCGGGCGCTGCTGGAGGAGACCTTCGGGGGCGAGTACTTCGACACCTACGGGTTCCACGAGGTGCAGACGGTGGCGGTGGAGTGCGAGGCCCACGACGGGCTCCACATCTTCGAGGACGCCTATGTCGTCCAAGTCCTCGATCCGGAGACCGGTGAACAGGTGGCCGACGGCCAGCTGGGGTCGCTGTGCATCACCGAGCTCTACAAGACGGGGAGCCCGCAGTTCCGGTACAACATCATGGACCTGGCCGCGCTGTACCCGCCGGGGCGGTGCGCCTGTGGGAGTTGGCTGCGGCGGATGACATCGTTCGCCGGCCGGGGCGACAACATGGTCAAGCTACGGGGGGTGAACATATGGCCCGAGGCGGTGGGCGCCGTCGCCGCTCAGGTCCCGGGGGTGGGCACCGACTACTTCGTCCGGGCCGTCCGCCGGGACAACCGCGACGAGCTCGTCCTGTCGGCCGTGAGCGAGGCACCGTCGTCGGAGTTCGGTGCCATCGCCGACGCTCTCGAAAGGCGCCTGCGCGACCAGCTCGGAGTGCGGATCGAGGTGGAGGTGGTGGCCCCGGGGGCGCTCGACGCCTGGACGGGGATGGGGACGGCGGCCAAGCTGCGGCGCTTCGGGGACGAACGGGGCGGGGGCCGGCCATGAGCGGGCCGCTGTCAGCGGGGACGGTCGACTATCTGTGCAACGCTTTCGGGCCCGAGCGCGCCGCGGCCTGGGACGGGGCCATCGCCGCCCAGGGCCTGGTTCTCAAGATCCAGCGGGTGGCGAACGACAGCTTCACGGACCCCGGGGAGATGGTGGCCCGGATGGACTCGCTCGGGATCGCCACGGTCATCGTCGCCGCCTGCGACCCCGAGACCCACGGGTCGGGGTTCGCCTTCTCCGACGTGGCCGCCGGCTACGAGGAGGCCAGGGACCTGGCCCGGGCCCACCCGGGGCGTTTCGCCACCCTGTGGACGGTCGCCCCCGACTTAGCCATGGCCGGTGTCCGGCGGGCGGAGGAGGCCCTGGCCCAGGACTGGGTCGTCGGCCTCTATGTCCACACCCACAGCTACGACCGTCGTTTCGACCACGCCGACTACTACCCCTACTACGCGCTGGCCGACCGGGCCGGGGTGCCGGTGGTGATGCAGGCCGGTATCTCGGGGGGCCGGATGCCGAGCGAGTGCGGCCGACCGGTCGGGATCGACCGGCCGGCGCTGTATTTCCCGGACACCGACTTCGTGCTCTCCCACACGGGGTGGCCGTGGGTCGAGGAGGCGGTGGCGATGGCACTCAAGTTCAGCAACGTCTACCTGGGTACCGCCTCGTACCCACCACGGCGCTGGCCGCCGGCGGTGGTCGACTTCCTCCGCCATGCCGGTCGGTCGAAGGTCCTCTTCGGGACCAACTTCCCCACCGTCGGGCACCGCCGGGCGCTCGGTCAGCTCGACGAGCTCGATCTCGACGACGGCGTGCGTCACGGGTTGCTCGAAGGCAACGCCCGTTCCATCTTCGGTCGGCTGGCATGAGGCCGCGCCCCCGAGGGAGGTTCCGCCCGTGATCGGCAAGGTCTACGCCATCTCACCGCAACCGGTCGACCCCGAGAACACACGCTGGTTCCCGGCCGGGGTGATCACCATCGGGGTCGAGTACCGCGACGTCGACCCCGAGGGACTGCTCGAGACCTACAGGGACGAGCCCGACCAGCTGGCCGAGCTGATCGAGAGGTCCCCGGAGGGGGGCTTCTCCGACGAAGGGGTGTCTCTTCATGTGGCGGAAGCCGACGGTGGACACGAGTACCTGCGCTTCGACGCCTTCGACGACGAGCCGCACTACCACTACATCCACCGGGATGACTCTGAGACCGGTCTCATCGTGAACAACGTCATCGACTTCGACGTCGTGGCCCACGGCGACATGCTCACGTGGGCACTGGAGCAGATCAGGACCCGGCTACCCGAGATGCTGGCCGAGGCCGGCGGCGTTCACCTGGTGGCCACGCTCGACCCGGTGGCCGTCAACGGCGTGGTGGACGAGGTCGAGCCGTTGGTGCGCCAGGCGCGTGAGGCCGTGCGGGAACGACGCGCCCGGAGCTCGGGCGCAGCGCCGGGGTCGGCGACATGACGACGTCGGGCCGGGCCACGGTCACCGTCGACACGATGACCGCCGCCATCGGCGCCGAGGTCCGGGGGGTGGACCTGTCCGACGAGCTGGACGATGTCACGGTGGCGACGCTGCGCCGGGCCCTGCTCGACCATCTGGTGCTGTTCTTCCGGGACCAGCACATGGCGACCGACGACCACATCCGCTTGGCCCGGTACTTCGGCGAGATCGACCTCCCGTTGTTCCGCACCACCTCGAGCCCGCGGCCGGAGATCATCGTCCTCGACCAGGTCTCCCCCCGCGGTCAGGGTGCCGACAGCTGGCACGCCGACAACACCTACATGGAGAGCCCGCCGATGGGCTCGATCCTGCGGGCCGTGGTCCTGCCGCCGGTCGGTGGTGACACGTGCTTCGCCAGCATGTACGCCGCCTACGAGGCGCTGTCCGGCTCGATGAGGAAAGTGCTCGACGGACTCGGGGCCGTGCATTCACTGGAGCAGATGGTGGAGCGGACCAAGCACGTGGCCAACGCCACGCTTCGCGACAGCCTCGATCAGTGGCCACCGGTGGTCCATCCGGTGGTACGCGTCCACCCCGAGACGGGGCGCAAGCTCCTCAACGTGAATGCCAACTGGACGGTGTCGATCGACGGTTTCTCGAAGGACGAGAGCGACGCACTGCTCCGGTTCCTGCTCGGCCACGTGAAGAACCCCGAGTTCCAGTGCCGGTTCCACTGGTCCGAGGGCGCCGTCGCCTTCTGGGACAACCGGGCCGTCCAGCACTACGCGGTGGCCGACTACACGAGCCGCCGTGTCATGGAGCGGATCACCATCGCCGGGGACAGACCCGTCGGACCGTTCCCGGCGCCCACCACGGAGCCGAGCGCCCTGCCCTAGGCGGTGGCGAAGCCGGCCTCGCCGGTGCGGATGGTGAGGAAGCGCATGCCCTCGGGCCCACAGGTGAAGCCGTAGGCGTGATGGGCCTCGATGACGACGGCGTCGTTGGCCCCCATGGTGGGTCCGCCGTCGAGGACGGTGCAGCCTCCTTCGAGCACCACGATGAGCTCGTCGTGGTCGTGGACGTGGGTGGGCACGCTGAAGCCGGCCGGCATGACGTTGTGGTTCATGTAGAAACCGCGGTCACCGGTCACCATGCGCTTCTGGCGGGCGCCCGTCTTGCGGGCCGCTTCCACGAGCTCCTTCGGTGCGCTCGGCACGGCGGCGCCGGCACCGGCCCAGTCGATGTCATCGAAGTGCAGGAACGTCGCCCCGGGGCCCGCCTCCGCCATTGGTGTCCCTCCCGCTCCCTGCCCGATGGTTGTCAACGCAAATGGTACCGGCGCACAGAGTTTGCACAAGGGTGCGGTGTAGGGTGCACCTGTCGCCCAAGACCCCGGTGACCCACTGAAGCCTGACGGGACCGTGGCAGTCGCGGCCCCAGGGGCTGAGAGGGAGCACCGTGCCTGGAAGCGTTCTGGAACTGCCGGTTGCCGTACCGGTCGCGGGGTACGACGACGGCCCACCGGCGTTCGAGAGTCTTCCGCCGCCGGAGCCGCTCTTTTCCGCCGGGCGCATTGTCACCGCCCTCCTCGTGGTCGGACCCGTGGTGGGGCTGGCCGCTTTCGTCCCCCTCGAATGGGGCCACCTCATCGGCTTGGGCGATGTCGTCGTGGCGGCACTCTTCTACCTCTTCACCGGGTTCGGGATCGCGGTGGGATTTCACCGCTTCTTCACCCATCGCAGCTTCAAGGCGAACCGGGTCCTGAAAGTTGTCCTGGCCGTGGCCGGGTCCATGGCCCTGGAGGGATCTCTGATCAGCTGGGTGGCCATCCATCGTCGCCACCACATGTTCGGCGATCAACCCGGAGATCCGCATTCGCCCTACCGCTACGGACCGAGGTCCAACGGCATTCTGCGGGGTTTCGTTTGGGCCCACGTCGGTTGGCTTTTCTCCGGCGACGCCACGGATACGAAGCGCTTCGCCCCTGACCTTCGGCGCGACCAGGACCTCGTTGTCGTCGACCGGCTGTTCCCGATCCTGGCCGTCAGCGCACTGGTGATCCCCTTCGCCGCTGGTTTCGCGCTCTACGGGACCCTGTCGGGGGCGTTCACCGTTTTTGTGTGGGCCGGGTTGGTCCGCATGGCGGTGCTGCACCACGTCACATGGAGCATCAACTCGGTCTGCCACATCTGGGGCCGCCGACCGTTCCTCACCAGTGACCAGAGCACCAACTTCGCCCCTCTGGCGCTGCTCTCGTTCGGCGAGAGCTGGCACAACTTCCACCACAGTGCACCGGCGTCGGCCCGCCACGGCGTGCTGCCCCACCAAGTCGATCTTGCCGCCCGGGTGATCCGGTTCTTCGAAAAGGCCGGCTGGGCCACCAAGGTGCGTTGGCCCACACCGGATCAGATCGCATCGTTGACCGCCGACAAGACACGCTCCACCGCTCGGTCAGGCGCACGGTAAGCGGTTAAACATCGGGACGAGCGGTATCAGCGCTACGTTGCTCTTGTGTGTTTCTCCCCGCAGGGTGACCTGGCCGGTGGTCTCGTTGTCACGACGATCGGCGTCGATGCATTTCGCCATCTGCGTGGGCGCAACAACTACCTCCTACTGGCGGCGACACCATTGGTGCTCGGCGCCCATCAGATCGATGAGTCCTTGGTGTGGTGGAGCCTCCAGGACCACGTCCCCCATCTGGCCGGCCGGATTGCCATGTGGATCTACCTGGTGATCGCTTTCATTGTCGTTCCCATCCTCGTCCCTCTAGCCATTCTGAAGCTCCAACCGACGGCCCGTCGACGATGGGTGATCGCCCCTTTCGTCGTGCTCGGGGTGGGAGTGGCGGTCGTGCTTCTCACGACGATGCTGCGCGGCCCGGTCACGGTCAAGCTGGGCTCGTACCATCTGTCCTACAGCATCGGTCTCAAACATGGTCTCGTGGTCATCGGCCTCTACATCGTGGCCACCTGCGGGTCGTTGCTGTTCTCCGGCTACCGGCACATCCTCATCTTCGGCGTGGCCAACCTGGTCGCTGTCGTCGTCCTGGCCCGGCTCACGGCCGACGGGTTCGCATCGTTGTGGTGCTTCTACGCGGCGTTGGCGAGCGGAGCCATCTCACTGCACATGCGCTTCGCCAAGCCTCACCGCGCCAATCCCTACGCCCTGACGTGAGGCCGTCCGGACGCGCCGGATAGGGATCGGGATCGCACCGCCGCGGAGTTTCAGGAACTAAAGAGCGTCAGGAAGAGGGGGATGACACGACGCGGCTGGCTGCTGTTCGTCGCCATGAGCGTCATCTGGGGTACGCCGTACCTCCTCATCAAGGTGGCGGTCCGGGAGCTGTCCCCCGCCACTCTGGTCTTCGCCCGCACCCTGCCGGCGGCCATCTTGTTGATTCCCCTGGCCCTGCGCCGCGGCCACCTCCGGCCGCTGCTTCGTCATTGGCGATGGATCGTGGCCTACACCGTGGTCGAGCTGGCGCTCCCCTGGCTGTTTCTGTCCGAAGCCGAGCTCCACCTCACGAGCTCGACGGCGGGGCTCCTGATCGCCACGGTCCCCCTGATCGCCGTCGTGATCTACCGCGTGCTCAGCCCGAGCACGGAGCACATCACCCGCCGCCGGTTGCTCGGCCTCGTCATTGGCTTCGCCGGTGTCGGCGCCTTGGTGGGCATCGACCTGCACGGCACGAACCTCGTCGCCGTGGGCGAAATCGCCGTACCGGCGGTGGGTTACTCGCTCGGTCCCCTCATCATCAGCCGCCGTCTTTCGGACCTCCCGAGCCTCGGAGTGGTGAGCGCATCGGTGGCCCTCACGGCGATCGCCTACGCCCCGGTGGCATTGACGCACCTACCGTCACACGTTTCCTTCGAGGTCCTCGGGGCTGTGGCCGGATTGGCCTTTGTGTGCACGGCGCTGGCCTTTCTTCTGTTCTTCGCCCTCATCGCCGAGATCGGACCGGCCCGCGCGACGGTCATCACCTATGTCAATCCGGCGGTGGCCGTGCTCCTCGGAGTGGCACTCCTCGGCGAGCACTTCACGGCCGGTATCGCCGTCGGCTTCCCTCTCATCCTGGTGGGTTCGGTCCTGGCGACGAGCTCGCGGTCAGCGGCGGCCACCGGACCGGTCGGGCTCACCGCTGATCCGACGGCGGGTTGACGCTCATGTAAGGGACACCGGCACCGTGGATCCACCACGGAGCTGAGGTCCCAGGGTTGCATGGTCATCCCGGCTGGTCCGGGGGGTGGCGTCGAGATCCGCTCTGGGGGAGGTCTGTGAGGA
>Ga0182024_10001649_pt1 | contig 56733 bp, 43 predicted proteins | sample P32metaG_FD_120480 | JGI IMG/M metagenome (GOLD analysis project Ga0182024, IMG submission 120480) | Permafrost microbial communities from Stordalen Mire, Sweden - P3-2 metaG (Illumina Assembly) | ecosystem: Environmental > Terrestrial > Soil > Wetlands > Permafrost | place: Sweden: Stordalen...
CACCACTTCTTTGACGTTGCGGACGCCGCGCTTAAGATCCTCACCGAGAGCTACGATTTCGCGAATGACCACCGGCGAACGGGAGAGCGACTTGAGCACGCGAAGCTGCCCGCGCTCGATTCGCTTGGCAATCTCGACCTCACCCTCGCGCGTGAGGAGCGGAACAGTACCCATCTCGCGCAGGTACATGCGCACGGGGTCATTGGTTTTTTCGAGCGTGCCCGGGGTTAGGTCGAGCTCGACGTCTTCGCCCTCTTCGGCGTCAAAGTCCTTGTCGCCGAACTTGGGCCCGTCGAGCAGATCAATGCCCTGGGTGCCGATGGTTGTGATCAGGTCATCGAGATCGTCGGCATTGTGCATATCATCGGGCAACATGTCGTTCACGTCGCCGTAGGTCAGATAGCCCTTTTCTTTGCCCGAATCGATCAGGTTGGTAATATCGTCTTCGAATTTGTCGTCAATCGCCAAAGCGCTCACATCTCCTGCGCAAAAAATCTCGACTGCTCACCGTGCCGGCACGCCCCTGTGTACGGTATCGGACCGTGGGCTGAATTCCTTCAGCAAACCACTCAGACCAATTCCGCACAGGCAAAGGCATCCAACAACATCGGTAAGCGATGTCCGGTTGTGTTGCTCGGATCGGGATGTTTAGCGCAATCGGCCATGTTTGGCCTGCCCGCGAGCCGCAGCTCATATGTGGGGCAATGGAGCGCACATCCTTCAGAGAATACAAGGATACCACAGCGTACCTCCCGGACTAAACAGCAGAACCCCCGCAAAAGTCAAGTATTTTTCGCCTGACTGCCGGGCGCGTCCGTTTCCTGCGGTCTCGCTTGTTATATAGATGTTCGAAAGGACGATTTGGTTCCAGCTGGCCTGAAGCTAACTGCTCGGTTTGAGGGGATTGTCGACGGAATTTGGCCATCGCGGTCAAAATCGAGGTCAATCACACTCAAGTTCCCGGAGCTTGCGCTCCAAATGCAGGATTTCCTGCGAGATGCGGATGGTTTCGGCGGAATTGCGATCAGTTGCCATATCGACGGCTGCCCGCTTCTCGATGATGGTCCAGCGCAGAGCCTGAATCTCCAGGTCTTTCACGATTTCCATGTCCTGGTCGTGGGTGCGGGTGCTTTCGCCCGCCTCCAGAAAGACCTTGCGCAGCAGGACACGCTGCTCCTCTGTCGCACCAGTTGCCTCGATGTCCTGATTTTGGGCGCGCGTGACGAGTTGTTCAAACAGGCCCGGCGGGAGGTTGCGGAGCACTTCGCGCTGCCAGTCGACCCGCGCCTCGACCCGCATCTTTTCGTCGAATTGACGCAAGTTGTCGTGCAATTCCTGATATTCGTCCGGCGATTTATGGTCGTTGCAGGCAGCCTCGATGAAGAATTTCTCGAAGGCACGAAGGCCGAGGCCGACTCGCGATTCGACATGGGAATCGACGTGGTCCTGGCGCTTGAGGGCCGCCTGGCGGAGTTCATCGCGCAGTACTGCTGAGTCGATGCCCAGTTTTTGCGCGGCGTCGTGGGCGAACTGGTCGCGCTCGAGTTTTTGCGGGATACGCCGGATGTGGGGCAGCAGGTAGTTCATGGCCTTGATCTTGGCTTCGGCGCTGGCTCCGGGGAAGGATTGGCGGGCGCGGTCGATCAGGTAATCGGATTGGCGGCGGGCCGAGCGGATAGCTGCGGCGTAGGCTTCGACGCCACGCTCGCGGATGAAGCGGTCGGGGTCGAGACCACCGTCGAGGGTGACGACTTTGATGGTGAACCCCTCTTCGGTGAGCAGGGAGATGGATTTTTCGGCGGCGTTGGCTCCGGCGGTGTCGGGGTCGAAGTTGACGACGACGTTGGTGGTTTGGCGGCGCAGGAGGGCTACTTGATGTTCAGTGAAGGCTGTGCCGCTGGTGGCGATTACGTTCTGTATCCCCCGCATATACACGGAGATACAGTCCATCTGGCCTTCGACGAGCAGGGCGAACTCCATGGCGCGCATCTGGGATTTGGCTTTGTCGAGGTTGAAGAGGACCTGGCCTTTGGAGTAGAGCGGGGTTTCGGGGGAGTTGATGTACTTGGGTCCGGCTTTGTCGCCGGTGTCTAAAGTGCGGGCAGTAAAGGCGATAACCTTGCCTGACTCGTTGGCGATGGGGAACATTACGCGTTTGCGGAAGCGGTCGTAGAGGCGGCCCTGGACTATGTTGCCGCCTTGATCTTCCTGGTCTTTGGAGCTGAAAAGGCCCGAGGCGCGCAAGGTTTCCTGCTCGGCCATTGGGGTGAGGCGTTCGCGGAGGGCGTTGAAGTTGTCCGGTGCGTAACCTATGCGGAATGTGCGGATTGCGTCTGGTGTGACGCCGCGGCCGGTTAGGTATTCACGGGCCAGGGCACCGTCTGGGGAGCGGAGTTGCTCTTCGAAAAAGACTGTGGCGGCTTCGTGCAGGTCGAGGAGTCTGCGGCGCAGGCTGGCTTCGGCGGCTTCTTCGGGGGAGTTGAATTCGCGTTTTGGGAGCGGGATTCCGCACTTCTGGGCTACGGTGCGGACGGCTTCGGGGAAGCTTAAATTCTCGATTTTGCCTACAAAACTAAAAACATCGCCGGATTGGCCGCAGCCGAAGCAGTGGTAGAACTGGCGTCCGGCGTGGACGGAAAAGGAGGGGGATTTTTCTTTATGGAAGGGGCAGAGGCCGGAGTAATTCTGGGCACCGGCTTTGCGCAGGAGGATGTAGCCGCCGATGATGTCGACGATGTTGGCTTTTTGTTTTACGGTCTGGGCGAAGTCGGACATTGGGCTCTTTTCAGGATAGAGCCTGTGCGAGGGGTGGGTGTACAGAGGGGAATCGCAATGTTGCGCGTGGGATTTCGTGTGTAGCGTGCGGGATTCGCTGCATTGATTGCGGGATGTTTTACGTTCACTGCTGGTTGGGTTATGTTGCGCGTGATTTTGACCGGTTGATTTTTACGAATTGGGCCTCAGGGGTTTTGCTGGAGGCTCAGGGTGTTGCCGAAGGGGTCCTGGAACCAGGCGACCTGGGTGCCGCCGGGGGCGGTCCAGATGGCGAGGGGGTGCTGGTCGTTCATGCCGGGGTAGCGAGTGAATGGGACTCCGGCGGCGGTCAGCTCCTGGACGGTGGCTGCGATGTCGAGGACGCTCCAGCCGAGGATGGTGAAGGGATGCGGCTTGAAGTCGCCGGCGAAGGTGGCGCGAAGCATGGTGCCGTTTAGGTCGAAAACGAGAGCGAAGGGGGATTGGTCTTCGATCAGGATCAGGCCTAGCTGGTCGCGGTAGAAGGTTAGGGCTTTGTCTTTGTCGCTGATGGGGACGAAGGCGACGTGTGGGGATGAGGCTAGTTTGGTGGACATGGCGGTTCCTTGAGTGCGCTGGTGACGGCGGATTTAAGCATACACGCGGTGAACGACAACGAGGGACGATAGGCGATTCTTGTTGGGTGCGATTGTCGCTTCCCATAAGTCGACTTGTGGGGACTGGCCCCCAGTCATCAGCGTAGTCGAGCCGCCCATGGAGGTCGCATGCCGGCGTCACGTAAACTGCGGCTATGCTGCAAGACCTCAAACTGTCGGTCACGCCACCAGTCCGCCTTTATCAGGAAGCCAAGGACTTTTTGAGGTTTCTTCGCGTCGCTGCGCTGAAGCATTCGGTGTCCATCTCTTATTCGGCCGATGATTCCGGGACTTTCACGATAATCGTTCCAGCCAGAGACTGTTGGGATCTCGACTCATTTCTCCAAGAGATCGTCTTGCATCGTGGACTTTATTACTATCTCTGCGGCTCGATGAACCGACGAGAAGTTGCGAAGCTAGTGGTAGCGCCGGTTTTCGAGGCCTTGCGTTCATCGCGTTTCAGCGTCACATATCCGGTGCAAATTCTTCGCCATCTTTTGGACGGAACCGCACATTGGGCTGGCGGTGAACTTCTCGAATCCACGGCACATCAGTACGAAATTCTCTTCCAGAAGCTCAATCTTAAGGAAATCAGTGGATACGAGTTCATACGTGACACTGACGACCTTCTGACGCAGTGGATGCTCCAAAGTTTGAAGCATCCAAAGGGTACGCAGAGCCCACCCTTCAAGAACCTTATTGGGTTGTGTGCTGCGGCGGACATTCTTCGCACGAAGGAAGTAAGAAAGCTTTTCGATAAAGTGCACTCGCTTAGGACGAGAGGGCTGCACCGCCTAGAACGCGAAATCCCTGATTCTGAAATCTTCAAGATCGCACAGGACGTCTATTCCACCTTCGAATGGATAGATGATTATTCGCAATCGCAAACCGAAAAGACAGTTGTGTTTGCGGGCAAGAGATACAGACGAATACGGTACGGCAAAGAGCCGATATCAAGGGATGCACCAGATGATTTCAGAACCCTTTGGGCAGAAGTGATAACGCGGCCTTGCCATGACTGCGGTGTGATTGCAGGAGAACTTCATCTCGATGGATGTGATATGGAGAGCTGCCCCCGCTGTGGTGGGCAGTATATGTGTTGTGACTGCAGGATAGAGCGGGACAAGGCAGAAGCGGCGAATAGGTCCTCATAAACGCGCCACAATTGATTAGGCGATTCCGGATTGTAAGCCATCCGTAAACTGTGGACTCAACAGACCCATTACCGTGTACCGGATACACTGAACATCGGGTATGCCGACCGCCGTCCGTTCACACGCGAAGATCAATCTGGGCCTGGGCATCTGTGCTCTCCGGGTGGCGCTCGATGCCGGCAATACGGCGTGGAAGATGACAGGGAGGCGATGAAATGCTGCGCTATTGGATCATGGTCGTCGGGTATTTTTCGCTCGGTCTTTATGTGATCTGGTTCGCGAGAGGGGCTTACAGAAGTCCTGACAAGTACATTGTCCGTTGGCAGCAGATTCTTCCACAGAAAAGTTGGGCATGGAGACTTGTTCGAGGGTGGGCGGCATTCTGCGTATGGGCTGGCTTGCTGATCTTGGTTTCAGGCATCCGTGAAATAACGCCGCTCCATTTCTATGTGGGCGTGAAGTCGTTGGCGATAACGTTGGGAATCATCACTGTTGTTACTCCATTCCTGCTGCCGAAGAGAATGCCTCCCGCTCCTATCAATCCGCGCAACGCCAAACCTCGCAGCGTGAAGTCGAAAGAGCTTGTCGCCATTCGGTTGAAGGAGTTTAGGGCCAAACAGGATGAACTTCGGCGAAGACGTAAACTGAAGTTCTGAGATGCCAACCGCCGTCCGTTCACACGCGAAGATCAATCTGGGCCTGGGAATCGGTGCGCCTCGCGCCGACGGATTTCACGGCCTGATCACGCTTTACCAAACCCTCGAACTGCACGATTGGGTGACGGTGTCGGCCCGTCCCGCGGATGTGACATCAATTCGGCTGACGTCAAGCGACCGGCGCGTACCGACCGATGGACGCAACACGGCCTGGAAGATGGTTTCGCTTGCCGTCGAGGCCCTTGATATTGCTGCCGAGATTCATATCCACATCGAAAAGCGTCTCGCGATTCAGGGTGGACTTGGCGCAGGCTCGGCGAATGCCATCGCAGCCCTGATCGGTCTGGAAACAGAACTCGGCATCACTTCGAACGCCAATCCTGACTGGCCTGCCGAGCGACTGCGGCTGGCGGCGCAGGTCGGTTCGGACGTGCCGTTGTTTCTCATCGGCGGCGCGGTGCTGGGGCTGGATCGCGGCCAGTCCGTCTTCCCCATGCCCGACCTTGAATCCACCCCCTGCGTAGTGGCGATCCCTTCGGTTGGAGTCTCCACGCCCCAGGCTTTTCGCGACTGGGACGCGCTCTGCCAGCGCGACGGTTTGACCGCAGAGGCCAGCGAGGCTAAACTAAATGAGTTGAGCCGCGTCTATGCAAGCTCCCTAACCGGAGCAGAAGTGTGGGACGGCTCCTCCGGTGTCTTTCCACATGAGAAAGACCTGGCCGGACCTCAGGTGTCCGCGCTTGTCCGCACCGGGATAGCGAACGACTTCGAGTCAGTTGTCTTTCTGCAGCATCCCCTTCTTAGCGAGATCAAGCGCACTCTTGCGGCTTCCGGCACTCCGGAGGCAGCCCTCCTTGCATCCTTGTCCGGATCAGGTTCAGCACTCTTTGGCCTTTACCGAGGTCAGGGAGATGCCGAAGCAGCCCGCGAACGGTTGTGTGCGATTGGAGTGCAGAGCTTGTTGACTCGCACCCTTCCCCGCGCTGCCTACTGGCGGCAAATGCTTCAGCAATAAGAGATTGACAACCGCGCATCGAGCGTAGAAACTCGCTGGCGGTCGTTGAGATTCGACTGTTGGGCGATCGACTAATGGTAGGTCAAGTGCCTTTGACGCACTTTGTCTAGGTTCGAATCCTAGTCGCCCAGCCAAGACCTCCGGGGCAGCAACATGCGCCGGGGAAATTCAAAGGTTCCGCAGGGCGAAGAGCCCCAACCAACGCCAACCAGCTTGGGAGGAGTTTGTGAATGAAAACGGAAGATTCGGCAGTGGTATTGGCAACACCGGAAGAAACGGCAGCAGTAACCTCGGAAGGCAGCCCGAAGATGAAAGAGGCGAAACTGGCCTCTGAGCGGAAGCGGAGCCGGGGACTCGGAGAAGACAAGAGCTTCAAACTCTTCTCCGGTACCGCAAACCGTCCGCTGGCGGAAGAGATCGCCGGATTTGTGGGCGTTAAGCTGGGCGAGAGCAAGCTGCAGCGTTTTGCGGACGGTGAGGTTTACTTCCAGTTGTTGGAAAATGTGCGCGGTACGGACGTGTTCCTGGTCCAGCCGACATGTTTTCCAGTTGATCAGCATCTGCTTGAGCTGCTGATCATGATCGACGCTCTCAAGCGAGCCTCTGCCGCGAGAATTACGGCAGTCGTTCCGTACTACGGTTACGCACGGCAGGACAGAAAAGACCGTCCGCGCGTAGCCATCAGCGCCAAGTTGATTGCCGACCTTCTCACGACGGCCGGTGCCAACCGCGCACTTTTTGTGGATCTGCATGCCGCGCAGATTCAGGGCTTTTTCAATATCCCGGTGGATCACCTGTTTGCCAGCCCGGTGCTGGTCAGCCACTTCCGGGAGTTGAACCTGCCAAATCTGACCGTGGTTTCGCCCGATGCGGGTGGTGTGGAGCGAGCAAGATTCTTCGCCACCAAGATGGGCGCTCCGCTGGCGATTGTGGATAAGCGCCGGACGGATATGAATGTTGCGGAAGTGATGAATGTGATCGGCGAAGTACGTGGGCGCACCTGCCTGGTAATCGACGATATTGTGGATACAGCGGGAACGCTCGTCAAGACCGTCGACGCGCTGCTGGCCAACGGAGCGGCTGCCGTTCATGCCTGTGCCAGCCATGCAGTACTATCCGGGCCTGCGATTGATCGCATCGCCAGTTCGCGGATGGAGCAGTTGGTAGTGACGAATACGATTCCGCAGCGCGAAGCTGCGCAGAAGTTATCGAAGATCAAGGTGCTTTCAATTGCTGGCCTGTTAGGTGCGGCTATCGAAAGCATCCACATGGAAACGAGCGTAAGTTCGCTCTTCAACTGAACCGGAGGGAATAGGGACCAGGGAATAGGGAATAGAAGTTGTTGCTATTGGCGCGGTTTTGCTAGTCCCTAGTCCCTGTTCCCTGGTCCCTTCCCAACAAAGGGAGCGGTAACCACTCCGTGCCCGAGAGAGAAAAGAGAGCGTAATGCCTGAAGTAGTCGTAGCAAAGCCCCGCCAGGTTCCGAGTAATGGCAAGTTCAACAAGAACGCAGCACGCCAGGTGCGCGTTGCCGGCAAGATTCCTGCGGTCGTTTACGGTGCTGGACGCGAGTCTGTCGCGGTCGAAGTGGACCCCAAGCAGATTCTGCGGATTCTCCACTCCGAGTCGGGCCACAACACGATTTTCGATGTCGACATCGCCGGCCAGGGTCTGGCCAAGGTCATGATCGTGGATTGGCAGTATGAGCCGATTCGCGACTCCCTGCTGCACATCGACCTGAAGCGCATCGCCATGGACAAGACGATGAAGGCCAGCGTTCCTGTTCGCCTGATCGGTATTCCGATCGGCGTCAAGAACGATGGCGGCATGCTCGATCAGGTGTTGCGCGAAGTCGAAATCGAGTGCCTGCCAAGCGAGATTCCCAGCCACATCGATGTGGATGTGACCGGACTGGCGTTGTTTGCCGCGATCCGCGTCAGCGATCTGCCTCATTCTGGTTCCATCAAATTCCTCAATGCTGAGGACGCAACCGTGGCGCACGTGGTGGCAATCAGAGGCGAGGCTGAGCCGGAAGCAGCGGTTGCTGCTGTGGCTGAGCCGGAAGTGGCCAAGAAGGGCAAGACCGACGCAGCTCCTGCCCCCGAGGCCAAGAAGTAACGGAACGAGTGTGAGTGTGCAGTGTGAGTGTGAAGGGCCCGGTAACGAACCACACTCACACTCCACACTCACACTAAGGGATGAAAGAGTAAGCGCTAATGCCGGAAGTTTCAGAAACGCCCATCGGGCCAGTTGTTGTGGTGGGCCTCGGCAACCCCGGCATGGAATACGTTTGGACGCCGCATAACGCGGGATTTATGGCCATCGACCGCATCGCCCAGCAGGAACGGGTTACGGTCCAGAACCGAAGATGCAAGGCGCTGACCGGGACGGCTCGCATAGGCAACCGGGAAGTAATTCTGGCCAAGCCGGAAACCTTCATGAACCTGAGCGGGCTTTCCGTAGCCGCTCTCTTGAGGGAATTCGAGATTGGTCCGGAAGACCGAAGCAGAAGACTGGTCGTTCTGTACGACGAACTGGATCTTCCTTTGGGTACGGTGAAAATCAAGGAACGGGGTTCTCCAGCGGGCCACAACGGGGCTCGCAGCATTTCGGGGGCTCTGGGCAGTGATGAGTGGTTGCGGATTCGGATCGGAGTAGGTCCAAATCTTCCTGCTGAGGCAATAGCAGCAGGCGCAAAGCGCAAAGGCGGCAAGGATTATTTGCTGGAGCCGATGGGCAAGCGGGATTTGGCAGTACTGGATGAGGTATTGGACAAAGTCGCGATGGCGGTTCGAATGATTGTGGATCTGGGAACGGCAGCCGCGATGAATGAGTTTAACCGGCGGGATAAAGAATAGGCCGGCTCGGAAGCAAAGCAATACGGTAAGAAGCCGCTAAGGTTGATTGGTTTTCATAACCGGCGGGTATGGCTGAGACCAGAGTTTCAGCGGAAAGAGTCAAAGATGGATCGTTTGTATGAAGTAATGTTCATTGTTCGTCCCGATGTGATCGATGAGGAACTGGACAAGCTCGTTTCGGGCTTTGAAGGTACCGTCACCAACGGTGGCGGTGTCATCAAGAACAGCGAGAAGCTGGGTCGCCGCAAGCTGGCTTACACAGTACGCAAGTTCAATGACGGCAACTACGTCCTGCTGACCATTGAGGCCAACGGAACCGTTGTGGCCGAGTTGGAGCGCCGTCTCCGCGTAACTGAGCCGGTGATCAAGTTCATCACCGTGCGCATGGACGAGGAAGAGAAGCGTCTGGCCAAGATTCGGGCACACCGCAACGCGCATCAGAAGCGTAGCGCCACCCCGGTTGTTCACGCCCCGGCCGCCCCGGCTCCGGTCGCCGCTGAGCCGGTCCCTGTGGCCAGCGTTCCGGCGGAAGAACCCGCCGAGGCGACTGCCTAGTTTTTACTGAATTGCCGTCCTCGGGCTGATACTCGGAGGCTGGCCGGAACACTCTATTAACACACGTCCTCCGGGATACCCGGCGGCGCACAAAGAAAAGGAAATACCATGGCTGACGAAATTCAAGCTAAGGCACCGGAAAGCGGTGCTTCTTCCGGCCCCTCGGGCCAATCTGGCCCCGGTGGCGGCCACTCAGGCGGCGGACGCCCGGCTGGCGCTCCCCGCCCTGCAGGTGGTCCCGGCGGCCGCGGCAAGTTCTTCCGCCGCAAAAAGGTCTGCAAGTTCTGTACCGAGAAGATCGATGCGATCCCCTACCGCGATGTTCGCCTGCTGCAGGGTTTTGTGGCCGAACGCGGCAAGATCGTTCCCCGGCGTCTCACGGGCGTTTGCACGACCCACCAGCGCCGTCTGACCCGCGCCATCAAGCAGGCCCGGAACATCGCCCTGCTGCCGTTCGCGGCGCGTCACTAAGGAATTGTCCCGTTGGCATTAATAACACTTATGGGGCAGATAAAAGAAAATATCAAATCTGCATCGTTTGTGGAGTAGTCAAACCAACGTGGTACGGCTTTATAATCCGTCGCGGTGCAACCCCCGGCTTGGCCCTGCGTCCTAATAGACAGGACGAGGGCAGGACGGCAAATAAAATCGGTTGCCCACCGCTCGCAACACTGGAGAGTTTCGAAATGGAAGTCATTCTGAAGGAAGACGTAGCGAATCTTGGCCACCGCGGAGACGTGGTGAAAGTCGCCGAGGGCTACGGTCGCAATTTCCTGCTGCCGCGCAAGCTGGCATTGCAGGCTACCACCTCCAACAAGGCCGTCATTGAACAGATGAAGGCCTCCGCCGTCCGGCGCTCAGCCTCGGAGAAGGCGACCGCCGAGACCCTGGCAGCACAGCTCGAACCGTTGGTGCTGAGCTTCACCCGCAAGTCGGGCGAGAACGGCCACCTTTTCGGTTCGGTCACCTCCGCCGACATCGCGCACGAGCTCGAGGCCAAAGGCTTCGAGGTTGACCGCCGCAAGATCCAGCTCGTTGAGCCGCTCAAGGCCGTAGGTGAAACCTTGGTGGCCATCAAGCTGCATCGCGAAGTCACCGCGCACGTCAAGGTTGCCGTGGCTGCCGAGAACGTGGTCGAAGCAGAAGTCGTCACCGCCTAATCGGGCACTCGGCCTCTGAGTACTTTCGGATGTAACACCGCGCGCGCTGGCGTGAGGTGTTACATCCGCTAATTTGGTTTCATGGTTGTCTTTGCAGTCTCCGCTCCCTCCCCGGGAGCGACCTCGGGCGCGTTCTCCCGAAGTGTACCCATCGCAAACTCCGCACTTCATTCCATGTCTTCGCTTCTAGGCTTGCCGCACCCAATGCCCCGGCTGCGTCTCCAGAAGCGGTCCTATAGTGCTCGCGGCGTCGAGTTCCAGGGTAGATAAAGGCCGGTCCCGCTCGGTGCGCAGCGTAGGTACCGCGCCCAGCAGACTCCTCGTATACGGATGCTGCGGCTGGGTGAGAACGAGGGTGGTGGATCCTGTCTCAAGAATCTGCCCTTTGCGCATCACAGCAACACGGTCTGCCATCTGCCCGACAACCGCCAGATCGTGGCTGGTAACGATCAACGATAGACCCTGTTCACGCTGAAGACTCCTCAGCAGCTCCAGCACCTGCGCCTGCACAGTCACATCGAGAGCGGTAGTAGGCTCGTCGGCGATCAGCAGCTTTGGCTTGTGAACCAGCGCCATAGCGATGAGGATCCGCTGACGCTGCCCCCCGGAGAACTGGTGCGGATACTCACCGAACCGGCGGCTCGCTTCAGGAATAGCAACCGACTCAAGCGCTTCGATGGCCTTGCGTTTGGCTTCCTTCGCCGACAGCCCATACTGGTGAGCCAGCACCGCCTCCGCGATCTGCCTGCCCACCGGCATCACCGGATTGAGCGCCGTCATCGGCTCCTGAAAAACCATCGCAATCTCGCGCCCGCGGATGCTCTGCAAAACGCGACTCGACAACCCCAACATCTCCCGACCCTGCCACCGAATAGACCCCTCAACCCGCGCCGGCGGACCCAAAAGCCCCAGAATCGCCAGCGAAGTCAGGCTCTTTCCGCTGCCCGACTCTCCCACCAGTCCGAGCACCTCACCCGGCTCAAGTGCAAGGCTCACTCCGCGCACCACCTCCGTCGCCCCAAACCACACGCGCAGATCTTCGATCTCAAGCAGCGAAGCCATTGCCCCATGCTAAGGCATCGCGTCCCCGTCCATGGGCTGGAGGTGCCGCTGGGTGCCTGGTTCCCCGCGCCGTCCGTCATGCAATACAATCGACGAAGCGAATGACGACTGGCAACTCCCATTTGGGTTCATAGTTCCAGTGGTGCGCAAACCTAAAGCCGGAGAATTGCCGATTTGTCCCTGCCTACCACTCTTCGCTCCCGCCTATCCTCCCGCAAACTCGCGATTTTCTGCATGGTCGCTGCATTGGGTGTAGTCGTTCCTGCAGCCAGCGCCCGTAAGGCAGCGACGCGCAAGCACCCCAGGCTCCACGCCCTGGCCCATGCCTTTGTCAATGCAGCTCTGCCTGGCGTCGGCCTGTTTCCCGAAGATGAAGCCGATCTGCCCGCCGAGGGCCAGAAGTACGAGCTGAAGCTAACCCGCATGCACACCGGCGAGATGGTCGACGTGGTCTATCGCATCGGCGACACGTACATCCCCGAAGCTCTCGGCGAGCTCAACCACTTTCTGCGCGACAGCCACAACGAAGAGGTAAGCGAGTTCGATCCGCGCACCTTCGACGTGCTGCACACCATGCTCGCAAAGCTGGGTAAGTCCAATGGAGTCATTGACATTCTCTCCGGCTACCGCTCCCAGGAGACGAACGACATGCTGCGCGAGAGTGGCACGACCAATGCCGCCGAACACTCGCAGCACATCGAGGCCAAAGCCATCGACCTCCGCGTCCCCGGTGTCCCAGCGCCGCTGCTGCGCGATGCCGCGATGTCGCTCGGGGCCGGCGGAGTCGGCTACTACCCGGCAAGCCAGTTCGTCCACGTGGACGTAGGCCCCGTAAGGCAGTGGACCTATTCCCCACACCATGCCCGCAAGCGCTCACACCGCGCAAGACATGCCTGAACGTACTTGTCCGGCTGCTGCGTGACCGGCCCAGTTCGTTGGCCTGCCATCGGGTGTGCAAATTGACACAAAGTCTGTGATGGCGGAGCACTCTCGTAAAATTGCCGCATGACGGGGATTGGGAGGCGGGCGCGGTAATGGATATTCGAACAGTCGAACTGCTCTTTCTCCTCCTGCTACTCTTCATCGTCGCCTTTGGGCAACTCGCCCGCAGGATCAAGACTCCGTACCCAATCGTCATGATCGTCGGCGGATTGCTGCTGGGGCTGATTCCGGCAATTCCACTCATCACGCTTGACCCCGATCTGATTTTTCTCGTCGTTCTGCCCCCGCTGCTGTATGCCTCGGCATGGAGCACCTCGTGGCGAGATTTCCGCCTCAACCTCGTCAGTATCCTCTTCCTCGCCTTCGGACTTGTGGGCTTCACCGTGCTCGGCGTCGCGTTCGTAACGCCGAAAGTTCTCCAAGGCTTCGACTGGCGTCTCGCGCTTGTACTGGGAGCGGTCGTTGCCCCAACCGACGCGATCGCCGCGACTGCGATTGCCAAACGCATTGGCCTGCCAAGCCGCATCGTCGACGTGCTAGAAGGCGAAAGCCTCATCAACGACGCAACCGGCCTGCTCGCCCTGCAGTTTGCCATTGCAATCGTCGTCAGCCGAACCGTGCCGACCGTTTCCGAAGGCTTGCTATCGCTCGCATGGCTCACAGTCGGCGGCGTAGGCCTTGGATTATTGGTGGCCTGGATCGCGTATCACATAGAACGGCGCATCGAAGACGGACCGATCGAAATCGCGCTAAGCATTCTGACGCCCTACGCGGCCTACTTTATCGCGGACGAGGCCCACGCATCAGGGGTTCTGGCTGTCGTAGCCTGCGGACTTTTTCTGAGTCGCCGCAGCGCCATCATGTTCTCGCCCTCGGTGCGCATCCAGATCTGGTCGTTCTGGCAGTCTTTCACGTTCGTCCTGAACGGATTGGTCTTCCTGCTGATCGGCCTGCAGCTTCGTTCGATCCTGGTCTCGATTCGCGGATACAGCCTGTCGTCCATGATCCTCGACGGCGCGATCTTCAGCCTGGTCTTGATTGCGCTGCGCCTGGCCTGGGTCTTTCCCGGCTCCTGGCTGGCCAACTTCGTGCACTGCCGCATGCACCATATCCGCACAAAGTCTCCTCGGCCGCGCGAGACCTTTGTCATCGGCTGGACCGGGATGCGTGGAGTCGTTTCGCTTGCGGCGGCTCTCGCGCTGCCAACAGTGCTGGCAGACGGCAGCCCCTTTCCGCAGCGCAATTTCATCGTCTTTCTTACCTTCGCAGTAATTCTGGTCACGCTCGTCCTGCAGGGTTTGACGCTGGCGCCACTGGTGCGTCTGCTCGGCCTGGGCGGCTCTGCTGGCCCGGATTGCGAAGAGCAGGAAGCACGGCGCATCGTGATCGAGGCCGCGCTGGAATATCTCGAAGCCACCAAAGCGGAGAGACCTGAAGTCTCCGATGAGATATTCGACGACCTCATCGGTCACTACCGGCATCGTCTGGTCGTCCTGAAGCCGTCCGCCGCCGATAACGAACAAGTCGCCCACCACTACAGCTTCCTCGAAATTTCCCGTGAAGCTGCGCGCGTCGAACGCGACACCGCCGTCCGCCTGCGCAACGAAGGCCGCATCAACGATCAGGTCCTTAGGCGCATCGAGCGCGAGTTGGATCTAAGCGAGTCGCGCTTCTCCGCCGGTGACGACTAGTCATTTTCCGTAAAGACATAGACCGAACAACCGAGGCCCGCGTGGCTTTTCACCAAGAAAAGCCACACTTCGTGGAATTTTTCTGGACCATACTATACGGAAAATGCTTTAGCATCGCCATCGCTTCGCTCTCGCATGATTCCCGTAGTCCTAAGCCTGTCGCGTATCCGTAGGTCTGTGGATCTTCGCCAAACTCCTCGAAGCATGGAGTCCAGATGCATTCTCAGGAACTTCGAGCATACCCTCAAGCGGCAGCATTCCCTGGGAATCATCTGCGGATGCGGCCTTGGCCGATGCTTTGTTCGGTGTTCGGGAGCGCTGCAGCAAATGGATCACCTCATCATCAGTGACCTGGGAAAACTCCTCATAGAATTGACCGACAGCTTGAAAGTCTCGGGGCATATCGAGACAAACAAGCTGGTCCACGTGTTTCTCCAACCAGGCACAAGTTGAATACGGAGCGACGGGTGCCGCGAGAATCAGCCTGGTTGGTTGCATCTGGCGGAGAGGGCTGATGGCGGCGTAAACGCTTGCGCCGGTAGCGATGCCGTCGTCCACCAGAATGACAGTTCGGCCCCTGACTGGAAGAGCTGGATGATCGCCGCGATAGAGGCTGGCGCGCTGGGCCAGGACATCGAGGACTCTCGCTGTGGCGTATTCGATTTGTTGCGGTGTGACGTGCGCAGCCTGGACGACTCGCTGGTCAAGGTACCGTCCACCGCCCGAAGCGACGGCGCCGAACGCGAGTTCCTCATGGCCGGGCACACCAAGCTTGCGCGACAGGAAGATGTCGAGAGGCGCGTGAAGTGCGGAGGCAATCTCAAATGCGACCGTAACTCCGCCACGAGGAATCCCAAGGACCAGGATGTCCTTTTGTTCTGCAAAGCTCAACAGCTTCTTTGCCAGTCGGCGACCCGCGTCTGTACGATTCTTGAAGATCATGGAACTTTGCCCCATGTATCAACACTGCCTACCCCAGTTACAACACATCGTCCGTGATACGTGTCACACCGGGCGTAGGGCCAACGTCACCCTTCGGCTGCCCACCTGAAAGGCTTCAAAAGCGGAGTGTAGCCGCTACGCGCCCGAATTGCCTGGCGGTTGGCTCTTCAGGAGCTGACAACGCAGATGTGGTGGGCCCACCAGGACTTGAACCTGGAACCAACGGATTATGAGTCCGCTGCTCTAACCATTGAGCTATAGGCCCGGCGAGGAATTTCTAAGCATCCCGCGCTCTGGCGGAAATGGCGCCGCCAGGAAACAGATGCAGGGCCAGTCTCGCGACGATGGCTCTGCACGGCTCGATTTCAAGCTCGATTTTAACCTACCTGCCGCTCCCGCTCGCCATTGGGACAGCAGGCACGTCCTGAGTATCCACAACGGGCACGCTTTGCGGCTCATACGAGCGCGGCCACGACAGTTCAATGCGAGTTCCTTCACCGCTGGCCGACTGAACCCGCACTTGTCCACGATGCTTGTTCAGGATGTGCTTCACCGTCCACAGGCCCATTCCATTGCCTTGATTGCCCTTGGTCGTCATTCCAAACTGGAAAATAGTCGGCAAAATCTCCGGTGCAATGCCCGTGCCATGGTCGGTAACAATGACGTCCACGCTCGAACTGCGGCCAATGATCTCGACCACGACATGACTGCCCGGGGCGGTCGTAGCCTCACAGGCATTGCGCATCACATTCACCAGAACCTGCCGTGTTTCCCCCGTAAACGCCTCGACCCTGCAGTCGCCCTCACTCTGAATATCGAGTACGATGGCCCTCTCGCTGATCAGAGTACCAAGCAGGAACCTGGCTGACTCGACCGCCGCTCTAAGGTCGACCGACTCGGGCTTCGCCGTCTGGCGAATAAAAGAGAGCGACGATTCCGAGATATTTAGAACCCGTTCCACCTCCTCCTCTGCCAGGCCGGCCAGTTGGACGACCTCGGACGGCACGCCGGGCGCGATTCGAATCAGGTACTGAAGGTTCTTGATCGCCTGCAGCGGATTCTTGATCTCATGGCTCACCACCGCAGACATCCGGCTCCAATCCTCGAGCTTCTGCGCAGCGAGCAGACTCTCCTGCATCTGTTGCTTCTCGATTTCCGTGTTGGCTAGCCTTGCCCCATAATCATTGACTCCAAAGGCAATCTTCCTCACCCGCTGAATCAGCATGATGGAAACGCAGGCCGAAAGCACAGCCGTCACGATGCTGGTACTAGCATCTACCCAGAAGATCGGAATCCAGGTTGTGATGACGTCCATAAGATGCGTCGAACCGCAGGCCACAATGAACAGAGCGAAGCCAACCACAAAGTAAGCCCAATCGCGCGCCATGACCTTGCGAGTGCGTCGGACCAGGTAGAGCAAAGTGCAACATATCGTCAGATAGCTGAGAAAGGTGATGAAGTTGGTCACCACCATCGTCCATATCAGCTTCGGATCCGCAGCCCAACAGACCGCATGCGGCACCAGAGAATCAGAATCGAACATAACTGTAAGATGCACCTTTCCAACTGAAATGAGAGTCGCTCCGGTGAAAGAAAGACGAGGAAGCAGGCGCGGAGGGCCTGAGGAGACTTCCCGGCCAAGCCTTCGTTGCCCCAACGAGACCAAATGCCACGACAATCCTAGTGCTTCGCCTCATAAAGGATCAATAATTTCAGATGCTCGCGCCGCCAATGACGGCCCGAATCTCGATATCAGAACATCAAATAGGCCAGATCGGGAAAAGCCCGCGCCCCGTTACGAGGATGGAGGACGCGGGTTGGGAACAAACACAGGCGTGCTCAAATCATCCGCGAAACGCCAGGCCGAGAGATAAGCGAGCTCGAGAATCTTCTCCATCTTCGCGTAATCGATCTTCTCCGCTGTATCCGTAATGTGGTGGTAGTCGGGGTGGAAGCCAGTAAACCACCAGAACGCAGGGATATTTTTGAGAACGAACGGGAATTGATCCGATCGAAAGAAAACATTCAGGGCGGACTCATGATCGAACCGGTCGTCAAGTTCCAGTCCGACCCGCTTGTTCTCCTCTTTTACGATCCGGTCGTAGTCAGGCGAGTAGAGCGCGCCGATGAGGTTGAGCCGGTTGCTGGTGTCGGCCGGTATGCTGATCAGTCCGTCGGTCTGCGGACTCGGCTTTTCGTCCCGGCCAATCATGTCAAAATTGATCTGAGCACGCGTCGTAGCAAGCGGACGCAGCGGGTGCGCAGCCATCCAGTAAGCGCCAAGCAAGCCGCGCTCTTCTGACGCGAACACCACAAAGAGAATCGAGCGCCTCGGTCGCGCACCATTGCCGGCGAAGGCCCGGGCCAGGTTCACCACTCCCACAGTGCCGGAGCCGTTATCGTCCGCGCCATGCCAGACTTGCAAGCAGCTTGGCGAGGCTGCTGTCGGCTTGCCATTCTCGTCGATAGCACCCTGGCCACTCACACACGGAGCCGTTCCGTCGTGGTCGTGATGCGCCGTGATCAGAATCGTTTCCGCCCGCAGTGCCGGGTCGCTGCCTTCCAGCAACCCGGCCACATTGCTCGTCACGCCGGTTCGCTCGCTCGTATTGCGCAGGTGCAGCGTGACGGCTGTGTCCGGCAGCGCAAGACTATGCGCAGTGAGGTCCTTGTCGATAGCAGTCTGCAAAGCGCCGCCCGTGCTTCCCGAAGTAGCCAGCAGGGTCGCAGCAACGGCGTCCTGCACAATCACCGAAGGAATGTTGACTTCATCGTCCGCAATCGCCTGTGAGGGCAGCGGTACAGCCCGGGTAATGCTGCCGCCGATCTTGGCGGCGCGCTCGGCATTCGTAAGATGCATGCGGTTGGGCTCTGCCACGGTGATCAGCGCCACCGCCCCATGCGTCTGCGCATTCAGCAGCTTCACGCGCGTCGTAGCATACCGCGTATTCCCCGTTCCGTTGAAGATGGAGCGCGGATCATCCTCCTGCGGCTCGTGGTCAAAAACGAGAACGATCTTTCCCTTCGCATCTATGCCCTTGTAGTCGTCATAGCCGAGTTCCGGAGCCGTGATGCCATACCCGGCAAAGACCACCGGCGCAGTGAGGTCAACCGCATGCTTGAACAGCCCAAAAGCCTCCGGAGCATGCCACACTACCGGTTGTCCCGCTCTGGTCAACGTGATGCTCGTGGCAGTGCGGTCAGGGCGGTATTCCACAAGGCTGAAGCCCTGCAGGTAGCTCGCCTTACCCGCAGAATCCACTGCCGCCTGCTTGAGGCCAGCGTTGGCAAACTGCTCCGCGATCCACTGAATCGCTGTATCGTCTCCCGGCTGCAGGCTCATCCGGCCCGCGAGCCGGTCCGAGGCAATATAGGCAAGATCTGAACGCAGCGCCTTCTCGCTGAGCACGGCGTAGCCTTTGCTTTCCTTAGCCGGAACCGGCGCGTTCTGAGCGCGGACTGAGCAGCAGCACGTTGCAAGCAAAGAACCTGCGAGCAGTAATGGAAAGAGCTTCGACATGCAACCTATCGTAAGGCATCCAAACGAGGCTCAAAGAGATTTACCTTCAACGGTAACTTGAATTCCCGTATTTACCTCTCCCGCCGCCGCGGATACGACATGAACCCCCGTCGCAGGCAGGCGGCGGAAGAGAACAGCCGCAATCACCGCAAGAGCCGCAATAACGGCCAGCACGGGTGAGTAGCTGAAGCGGGCCAGAGCAGCCCCAGCAGCAGCCGAAGCCGCAACCTGGGCACTCGAACTCACAAAGAACGTCGAAGCCGAAGCCCCATTGTGCTCGCTCGCCGGAACGCGATCCATCAGCAGGCTGTAGATCCCAGGTTCGTTCATATACTGTGTGGCCATATAGATCCAGTACATCCAGGCCGCGTGGCTCGCCGTATGCGTAATCGCAAGCAGGCCCAGTGCCGCAGCCGTTCCAAGTTGCGTCAGCATAATGCCCGCAGGAATACCGGTGCGTCTGAACAGCAGAGGCGCACTCAACAGAGCCACAAATTGAACCAGTTGCGAGACCGAGAATACCGATCCCATGCGTTCCAGTGACAGCCCCAGATGATGCACAAAATACACCGTCGCAAACTGCGGAAACGCGCCAGTCACAAGGCACCACACAGCCATCGCAGGCAGAAAGCGTCGAAGAAAAGGGTTAGACCACCTCGGCAACGTCACCCCCGGAGCACTTACGTGTAACGGCATCCTCGATAGTGGAATAAGCACCAACGCCGCGATCGCGCAACCGGCCAGCAACGTCACTCGATTGGCCTGGATCGAACTAAGTGCAGCATGATCGCGAACACTCAGGATGCGATTGAAAACCGCGAATGTGTATACCTTCGAAATCCACCCCGGCAGATGACCGCTGAGCAGCCCTCCCAGCCCCGCCATCGCAATGCCGGAGGAGAACATCAGGCTGAAAGCAAAGGGCCGTTGCTCCTCCGTCGTAAGCGCGGCAACAGCAGGAGACAGACAAACGCCCCACGAACAGAGGGTCATTCCAGCAAGGAACGCCAGAGCAAACTGCGCCGGTTGCCAGACAATGCAACTGCGCAGTACGGAAAATGCGATGCAGCAGATAAGGCTGCACATAAGCGTCCAGCGCAGGCCGAATCGTTGTGCGACGACTCCCGCCGGAATGGTGCCGACGATACCTCCAGCAGCAGCCAGGCCTGCTATCAATCCAAGTGAGCGCTCGGTATAACCAAAGTCCAGCAGATAGAGATTGAAGAGAAAGAAAAAGATCGAGAATCCAAAGCTGAAAAAAAGCGACGCGATAAAAAATAGCCAGAAGGCACGGCGCGGCGCATGCTGAAGCCAGCCGTGAACGCGCGCGTCCACGCTGGCTCGGAATGACATGCGATCCGTTGCTGATGAAGCCCTCATATCTGTCGCGAAGCTTCGCGCGCAAGTTCGTCAAGGCGATCAATGGCGGGTTGTAGCTCGCTGTAATGAAGCTCAAAGGTCTGCGTGTGAATGAGATGTCTTATGCATGATGCGTGAAACTGCTCCATCTCCTGCCCAAGTCCTTCTCCGGCCTTGAGCCGCCGCAACGCCACCTCACTCGATATCGGGATTAGCTTCGGTACTGTGAGGGGGCCGCGCTTGGGGAAAATGAGGAAATGTATTTGTGCCTCATCGGCGGTGACCACATTGGGCAGGAGGTCCAGGATGGGTACTTCGATCGAGGGCTTGCCTTCCGCGCGCGGAGTAAGCATATAACCTTTAAGCTCAGGAAACAGGGCCTTTGCCGTCGGCCGAAATCGAACCTGATGCGAGCTTCCAAGCACACGTGGGGGATTCGCGTCGCGGACAACATAGCTCCCATCGTCCGATGTGTAAGTCCATCCAGCACGCGCGCATGCGTACGCCAGCGTCGATTTGCCAGTACCGGATTCTCCGCAAAGTAACATGCCCTGACCATGTCTGCTCACGCAGGCAGCATGCACCGGCGTAACAAATGAAGTTGAAATCGCACAATACGTCGCAGCCTCTATGAAGAAATAGCGAACGTAACTCGTGTAATGCAAAGCCGAGCGGCTAAGCCAAATATGAGCAATCCCGTTCCTGATATCGCAAACCGCATGATTGTGAGCGTCGGCGACGGAAGTGAGCAAATGACCCTCAAGCCGCACAAGCGGCGAAGGAGGGCAATCGGCATCCTCGCTATCGATAACGGCAACCCGCACCTCAATGACCGGCGTATTATGCTTCGCGCTAAGTTGCCCCCAGCTCTCATGCGCCGCCTCAAGCACCGCTTCGTGATTCGTCGCGATCCGAACCGGAAAGCCAAGCGGATAAAACATACGCGCGAGCGGCAGAGGTATGTTCGAAAGCAGTATCTCGCTCTTTGGCAGCGTTTCATTCGTCTTTGCAACGTCCAGTGTCATGGATGCTTTCCTGTCTTAACGGGCATATTTTGTTCCTCATCTTCTTGATAGAACACATTCCGCCAACCCACAGATCGCTAGGGGTTGAAGCTCATCTGCTCAATCTTTCGAATCGCCCAATCAATCAGGCCCTTGTCTTGCGGATCGGTCAGCTGCAGTTGATGAAGCGAAGAAAGCGAATGGCGATCCCCTTGCCATGCAAGGATTCGGATGACGCGCCGCCGTGCCACTGACTCCGCAGAACTGAGTAACTGTCGCAATGCCGGCAGTACTCCGGCCCCAGCTTTGACGAGCACCCACTCCGCGCGATTTGCCACATCCGTATCAGGAGAGTTAAGACTCGCGATAGCAAGCTCTGGCTCTGCTTCCACGCGATCCCAAAGCTGATAACCCGACACCAGCGCGGTCACCTGCGAATAATCCTTCACCGGCCGAAATGCCTGCGCAGCCAGCGAATGCAACGCATCAGGCCGTGATAAGTACTCAAGCGACTGAATCAGCTTCATCTCTTCGCGATAGCTCTCCACAATCGGTCTGATCTCATCCTCCGTGAGCTTCGGGCTCCCCCTGCGAATGTATTCCACGTTCTTGCGCGCGATCTCCGCCTCCTCGCGCTTCAAAAGATCGGGTATCGAAGTGGCCGCGACCTCAGGATGGTGACTCGCCAGCGCCAGCGCGGCAGCTCCTCGGATGGTTGGAATTGCACTCGACAGGAATGGCAGCAGACGGTCCGCCGCGACATCCCCAGGGCAACGGCTGATGGCCCACAGCGCAGTCTTCACGACCTCGTTGTCAGGATCATTCAGCAACTGCAATAGACCGGCCACAGCCGCTACAGAAGCTGGTTGCGCCTCCATGCCAAGAGCCCAAGCCGAGCCCTTTCGAGCAGTTGCCTCATGTGCTGAAAGCCCCTCAACAAACACCTGAGCAGGCGTCTCAGGACGAGCCAGAACCAGAGCCAGTGCCGCCGCGTGCGAGATGCGATCCTCGGGATCATGCAGCAACCGCTCCAAGACACTCTGCGTCGGAAACCCCGTATAACGCGACAGCTCGCGAATAGCGTTCTCACGATTCGTCACAGTGCCGCTCGATGCGCCGCGCGCCAACGATGCAAGCTTCTCTTCCACAGGGCGGCCCACCGCGTCCGCGCCGAGTCGAGGATAGTCAACATTGATCGCATCCACGCCTGCGGCAACTGCCGCGTACATCATGTCGAGATCCATCTCATGTGGATTAGCAGAAAAATTCGCAACAACAAACTTGGCCTTATCATGCAACGCCGTAACCTGTTCACGAGTTACACCCGCTTCAACCCACGCTGCCGGGTCCGCATTCGCCTTTGGATACAACGCTGGAATATCGCTCCATTCACCGCCAAAGACAACTCGCTCCAGCATGCCCTCCTGTCGCAGCGCCGCCAGTATCAGCGGTCCTATATTCGGCGTCTTGATGTCGAGGTAGAGGCCGATCCTCTGCTCGCGTGCAACACGCAGAGCATCCTCAAAGCAAGGAATACCTATGTGGGCAAAACGCTGGCCCATCCAGGCACCGGTGTCGAGCAGCTTGAGTTCATCGTAAGAGGTCTGTTCGACATTGCCCATCGCAGGCGTAAGGCGCTCAAGAAGATCATCATGGTTGAGCACCAGTTGCCCATCGAGCGTGCGCCGGATATCGATCTCCACAACGTCGCAACCCATGCGCGCCGCAAGTTCGAGAGACTCAAGCGTGTTCTCGGGCATGTCGCGATTTGCGGTCCGATGACAGATCAGTTGCACCTTTCCCCGCTGAAGAATACCTGCGCGCAAAGGGCTTCCCGGAAGCGCGAGAAGAGCGCAAGCGACAGCAGGCAATGCGATCTGAATACGCCGGTGAAATGCAATTCGTAGCTTCAAGATGGTTCCTCAGCAGCTTTACTGATAGGACGGAAATCAAGTGAACTGTGATGGTCCAAGCAGTCTGGGTCACTCTGCTCAGAACAAGAACTTGGCTGCGAACTGAATGATGCGTGGATGTGGACCACCCTGTTCGCCCGTGATCTGGCCAAATCCAGGACTGGCCACTGCAGGCAACAATGGGTTTCCATAACCGAGGCCTGAGTTTGGATTGCCAAACTGAGGCGTGTTCGTCAGGTTGAACAGCTCCGTCCGGAACAAAAAACTCTTGTTGTCCGCAACTGGAAAGCTCCTCTCGATGGCAAAGTCGAGATTGTGCTGTCCCGGTCCGCGCACAATGCCGACGCCGCTGTCGCCGAAGTCTTCATCGGCGATACTCGTTCCATTCGCCACTTCAGGCGCTCGCATGAACGCGCTCGCGTTCAAATAACGCCCGTTCCCAACCACGCGCGAGAACAACGATCCGCTGGTCGAGAGACGGCTTCCGGGCGCGAGTTCAGCTCTTGTTTCGCCGCCAAGTAGTCCGTATACGCTGCCTGCATTGCCGTCGAAAACGCTGAGCGCAGCGCCCGACTGAATCAACGCGATGCCGGAGAATCGCCAGTCCGTAAGCGTATGACGGGCGATCGCAGGCGCCGACGCGAACTTCGGCGTGGCCCAGATAAAGTTCACAACCAGCCGCTGGTCGCGGTCGTCGTTTGCCAGTCCATATGATGAGTGCCTCAGATCGAGTTGGTTGTTTGTCGGCAACTGCAACTCGAATACATCAGTTCCACCTTCTCCGTTGACTTCATCGAGATTCTTTGACCACGTATAGCTGCCCTGCAACTGAAAACCACGTGTCATCCGCTTCGTGATGCTGGCCTGCAGCGCGTTGTAGTTCGCCTCAAAAACCGAGTCCGTCAACAGAGACCCGGGGCTAACACCCTGAATGGGCATGCGCGCGATGACGTTGCTCGTGGAGTTCGATGTCTCTCCATTCACCGGATGCTGTGGGCTGGCCAGCAGCGTTTGATCGAACTCCAACTGCCCCGGCCTGTGCACTGACCGCGTTCCTACGTAGCCAACCTGCATGAGATAGCCGCGGCCGGCTGCATATTGCACATTCAGGTTGTACTCATAAGTTTTGCCGTCTTTGAGCTTGGGATTGGTTCCCTCAATGAACGGTGTCCCATTGGGTACGAGCGGCACAAAAACCGGGAAGCTGGAACTCGGCGGCACTCGCGCGTCCACGAACGGATCCTGCAAGGACGCGCCCCCATTGGGCGGGCCCGCATTGAATGCTGAAAAGGCAAATGGCGGCTGTCCGAGTGTGGCCTCGGGAACATTGGCCGAATGCACGTCATAGTACACACCGAATCCGCCGCGCAGCACCAGCAGCGGGCTTTTCGTCATCTGCCAAACGGCTCCGAGTCGCGGAGACACGTCAGCATGTGGAGTTCTATAAAACCCGGTGAAGGAATTCCGCGTCACCCCTTGCGGCAACGGACCCATGAAATTCGAAGACACAAGAAAGCCATTGAATGTTCCAGTATCCGGAAACAGGCCCTTTGTTGCATCGTTTGGATCGAAGTTGGTAAGCCGCCCATGAATCTCCGATGGCGCGCCGAACACTTCGTATCGCAAGCCTGCATTGATGGTCAGCCTCGGCGTGAGTTTGATGTCGTCCTGGGCAAAGCCCGCCAGGTTCGTGGAACGCTCATCGCGGCGGAAAATGCCGCCTCCTGAAATACTGAGGCCTACATTGCTCAGGCCCAGAGGGCTTCCATTCTGCGCCGCACTCTGCCCCAGCAGGAAGTCGCTGATGCCCGCGATCATCAGGTTCCCATCCACCTGCTGCGGCTGGTTCTCGTCTACTTGATGCCGTTTGAACTCGATTCCGAAGCGGGCGTTGTGCCGGCCCTTGGTGAACGCGATGGTGTCCTGCCAGATGAACGAGTTCGTCACCGACCAATCGGATGGCGTGCCCCCGTCGCCAAGCTGAAACCCGCCCACACTCAGTGCCGGAATATTGATACCTGCGCCGGTTGCCCCCGTAGGAGTGCCGATCCCAACAGATTGAGCAGTGAGAGGAACGACCTGCGTAACCGTACCGTCGAATCGCATGTACCCGAACCGCGCGATATTCACCAGACTTGAATTGAAGACATGTGTATCGGCCAGCACAAACATCGTGTTGCGGTTCAGAGCATCCGTTGGGAAGCCCGGAAGATTTTCTCCGTTCGGGGCAAACGGCAGCTGAATCTTCGCACGCGCGTAGAAGAACCGTCCTGTCAGCGTGTTCCTCTGGCTCAACGACTGGTCAAGATTGCCTGTAACCTGGTCCTCGCGGTAATGCGACGGAGGAGAAAACGTAGACAGCCCCAAAGGTAGCTGATCGCTGGGATCTGTACCACTGCTCGGCGGCAGCGCGACCTGCGGGCTGGGCACCACAAACTGCCCGTTCGGCAGCTTCGCATTCAATACCGCCAGTGCGACCGGATTGATGTTTGATCCATCGCACGCCACCTGCGCTCCGCCCGCGGTAGTCAAATATCCCGTCGCCGGTTGGCCACTGCTATCGAGATGTCCAGCCGGGCAGAACTGGCTACCTAACGCTGATGCCGATCGGTCAGAAGTGAACTGCGGCAATTCTGCAGTCTTCAAGCTTCCAAGGCCATTCACCTGCGTCAGCCCTTGATACGCAGCAAAGAAAAACGTACGGTCCCTGCGAATCGGGCCGCCAATCGCACCGCCAAATTCGTTCTGCTTCAAATCGGCGCGAGGTTGACCTGTCAGCTTGGAGAAGAAGTCATTCGCATTAAGTACGTTGTTACGCACAAACTCCCAGGCGCTGCCATGGAATCCATTCGTTCCACTCTTGCCGACCAGATCCACGTTCGCCCCAGAGCCGCGTCCGTACGCAGCATCGAAGTTGGCGGTTTGCACTCGAAACTCCTGGATCGTATCCGGCGCCGGGACAGCTGTGCCCACCTCGTAGTTCTGGGCCGAAGCGGCTGAGTTCTCCTGCAGATTGTTAGCGTCAATCCCGTTGAACTGGACATTGTTCGCAGTCGGCGTCGCTCCATCCGAAGCCACATTTTGCGTACCGCTGCCCAACACGGTTGCGGTAGGCAGGTCCACGACTACGCCCGGCGACAGGCCAAGGATCTGCGTATAGTTACGGCTCGATAGCGGCAATGCCTCGATGGCTGTTGTATCGACAACGCCGCCAAGCGTCGAACTCTCGGTATCCACCACTTGACTCTCTGCGCTGACTACAGTGCTGACGTTCGAACCAGCGACAGCCAGCGCCACATTGAGTGAAACTGTCTCGCTCACGGTCACCGTGATAGATCGCGAAATGTTATCTGAAAATCCAGGAGCTCTCACCGTAACCGAGTAATCTCCAGGAGGCAGCAGAGGCACGCGAAATACGCCTTCCGCATTTGTCATAACCAGCCGTGAGACATGTGTCGCCTCGTTCACCGCCTGCACTTCAGCACCCGCCACAAAGCGGCCCGAGGGGTCATCAACAGTGCCTGAAATAGCGCCAGTACCCGGCGTCTGGCCTGGCGCCACACTCACAAACAGAACAGAACACATCACCAGCAAAGCCATAGAATGGCCTGCTAACAATGAATGAATATTACGCAATGAATTTGAGAGTCTCACAGGGCACGACCTTAGAAAGATATGATCCAACTGAGCCCAGTGTAGGAAGAAACGAGCGGCGGATTGTCAACGAATTGTCAGCGTTTCTTCATCATTTGACGGCTGTCTATCAAGGCTCGCTGAAAGCCTGCGGCTGTACAGCACGTGGTTGCATCCGCTGCTGTGGCGGATAGTGCCTCAGCCTCGTCACCTGCAGGAGTGCGGAGAAGACAAACAAAGGATTATTGCGCAGATACCGCTTCCAAAGATGCTTCGGATTCTGCACCAGACGATGTAGCCATTGCAATCCGGCACGCTTGATCCAGTCCGCACAATCGGCGATGCGACCAGTGTGAAAGTCGAATGCCGCCCCGACACCAAACATCAAAGTAGTATCAAGCAACGGAAGATACTGTGCCATCAAGTACTCCTGTTTGGGAGTACTGATTCCGACCCAGATAATGTCCGGCTGAGTGCGCTTGATCATCGCCCTAAACTCTTCATCCTGCTCCGCTGACATCGGCCCAAACGGGGGCGTATATATCCCGGCAATCTTAAGCTCGGGATAGCGAAGTATCAGCTTGTCGCGCAGTTCCGCAGCTATGCCCTCTTTACCGCCAAACAAAAAGTGCGACCGCCCGCGAAACTCATCCCTGCTGAGTACCTCGAGCATGAGATCGGGGCCGGCGATTCGCTGCATCCCCGTGTGCCCTTGATGGCGTCCCATCCACACCGTAGGCATGCCATCCGGCACAGTTAACCCCGCATTCGCGATCACCTTTGCAAGCACTGGATCTCGCTGGCACTCCATCACGCCATGTACGCCCACCAGGCAAACATATGCCTTGCGCCTGAGTTCCAAAGCCTGCGCGATACGAGCAAGAACCTGCTCCAGATTGACGGCATCAATTTCGACGCCAAGCACGTTCGCTTTTGATGACTTATTTGAGGCGCTCAAGGGAACTCTCGCTTTCTGACGACGGCAACGAACTCGTGGGACTGCGCAGAGCAATGCCCGAAAAGCGTTTGCGTTGCTCGTGATAAAGAGAGAGGTACGCGTCTGCAATGCGCGAAGCGGAAAAGCGATCCGTATCGACAGGCCGAAACTTCAGATCCTTCCGAGCCAGACGAATAGCGTGCACGAACGCATCCTCAGGCGACGGCTGTAACTCCGCGTAATGACAATACGATCCGCCAACCTCGCGGAATGCGGGAATATCGGAGCAGACAACGCGGCAATGATGCAGCATCGCCTCAGCCACCGGGAGTCCGAAACCCTCAATAACAGATGGCGCGAGCAGTAGCTCCGCGTGCTTATAGCACCATTGCAACTCCGCGTCCGAAACGCCATGCAGAAAGACAACACGGCCGGATAGTCCACTGCTCTGCACGAAGTGCTTAACCCGTGCCGTCTCAGGGCCCTCGATGCCGATAAGAACAAACAAAGTTGTCTGATCGATTTCCCCGTTGTGCAGCAGGCGAAGAAAGACCCGCAACGCAAGAAGGATGTTCTTGTTGCGTCGATGCTGTGCAACGCAAAGCAGAAAAGTTTCGCCATTCCATCCGCGAAGCGGACTTTTCGCAGCAATGAGCGGACCAGCCTCCACGCAATTTGAAATCGTCAATGCCTTCTGCACGGCAGCAGGCGTCGCGTAGAGTTTCAGCCGTCGCAGCGTGCTCTCCGAAACGCAGGCAATCGCATCAGCCGCACGCAGACACTGCTGTAGCACCACCCTGTTGAACAGCACTTTAGGAAAGCCGAAGTTGCCCGGAATGTCATAAGGATAGAGGTCATGGAGCGTAACCACAGTTGGGCAGCGATACGCGCGCCGTTGTAGAGGCGCCGGATATGCAAGATGTACGATGTCCACGTCGAGCAGCGCCGCCAGCGCAGGAAGCTTCCTGTAGTACCAGAGATTTCTCTCAATCGTGCTCCGGCCAATGTCAACCGTGTGAATGTGAAGCCGCTGATCGTCATGCGGCACCACTCCGCAGATCGACTCGTACTGCCATTCAGCCACCACGAGGTGAACCGCGCTGACGTCTACTCGAGTGAGCAGGCAGCGTGCAAGATTCGCAGCGTGGCGCGACACACCCGATAGCTGAATTGTTGAAGAGACCACAGAGATCAGGACATTCATAGATGCGCGCCTTCCTGGAATCCCGGCGACGACACGAACTGCAAACAGATCATGCTCATAAGCCACAGCGGGAGTGACAGATCAAAGACCTCTGTGTCGGCCAACCCTCTAAAGAGCGCGAAGACCAGCATGCTGAACGCGAATGTCTTGAGTGGTCCCGCAGGGAACTTGCGGACCCCAAGATAAAAGCTGCGGTAGATTCCAACCAGCATCACAACCCCGACAACGCCGTATGCATAGAACTGCTGAAGCAGTTCGTTATGCGCATGGCGCGCCTCAAATTGGTCTGAACCAAACGGCGGAATCACTTTCCATACGGAGTGAAAGCCATGCCCGATCCACGGTTGCTGCAACGCCCTGTCGAGAATGAAGGCCCATATCCCGAGGCGCCCGGTCAGAGTCTCCGCCTGGTTCCCCGCGTTGGTGTAAACGCTGTAGTAGGAGAGGAGCAGTTCTGAAAAAATCGCGATCACAACCAGCGCGGACACGATGAAGTAAATCTTTGTCTTGCGCGCGATAGAACTGTCCCGCAGCAACCAGAAGACCTCCGCTGCCATGAAGGCGAAGATCGTTGTCTTGCTCAAACTTCGCAGCAGCGTAATAGAAAGAAATACCGCAGCGAACTTCCATCGACCCTGGCGGCATCCCGCCAGATATTGCGCGAATAACGCAGCGAAAGCACACGCGTAACCGATCTGATTGGGTCCAAGAAGTTCTTCATCGCCAAGGCGAAGATCCGATTGCGCCGGTAAGATCCATGCGATTGCCGCGATGAGGCACGCGCCATACACGTACCCCGCCATGGCCGAGGACATCATCCTGGTCGCAGGGCCAGTACGCATCAGCAGCACAACCATTGCGACATCCGCGACCATCGAGCACCAGTACGCCAGCGCCGCAGCGAGAGATACCGTCTCGCTCCACAACAAGCTGCAACCCGACAGCACCAAAAAGAGGATCACCCATCGGAAGTTCGCTATACGCAACGAAGTTGCGAGGGCAGCGCGCGCAGAACCAAGCGAATGAAATATCACGATGAGCAGCAGCAGCAGGTTGAGCACGACACCCAAAGCTGCCCCGGTCTTTGCGTCGCCGCCAAAGACGCGAACCGTCAGTAGCACTGTGAACAGCCGAAACGCAAAGTAAAATCCTACCAATTGCGGCAGCACCGCCTTTTGCTCTGCGGGTGTCGAATACGCTCCCTCAATCGCAAGACTGGAAGCATGACTTCTCATCTCACACCTCTACGGAGCCATGGAACACGCTGGAGCCGATTCGAAAATACTCCAGCCACTTCGTTAGCGAATTCCTTGCGCGGATCGGAGCTACTCACTCGCATCCACAGGTTGCGAAGGATGATGAACATCGACGCCGCCATAAACGCGAAAAAGGTGAGCACGAGCATGACAATGAGCCTGGGAGGGAAAGACTTCTTCTCCGGAACCAGCGGCGCATCGAGCACATTGACGACAGGAGTATCCTTAGCCTCTTCAATGCGCGCCATCTCGTACTGCTGCGAGAGCAGCTCGTAAACTGTCTCGTGTATGCGCACGCGCCGGTACAGGTTGGCATAGGGAACAGCCAACCGCGGCAACTGACGCAGCGAAGGATACGCGTCCGCACCGACCTTGCTTGAACCCGGCACGAAGCCTTGCAAGCCCTCGGCACTGCTTCCATTTATCTTGACGACTTCTTGTTGCAGTCCCGCAATGCGTGCCTTGGCAACTCGCACCCGGACATTCTCCGCACCGTATATCTGCTCCAGCGACTCAAGTTCTGATTGCGCCACGATAAGCTCACCTTGCAGCTTCGCAGCTACATCCACCATGGCGTGTGTCTGCTCTTTAATGTCCAGTGTCGTATTGACGCTTGAGAATTCGCTGAGAGCCTTCTGCGCAGACTGCAACTCCTCCTGCACACTCACAAGCCGCTTCTCAATGAACTCTCGCTCGCGATGCGCAGAAGAAACATTGGATGTCGTGATGATGCGATTCAACTCCTCAAGATATCCCTGAGCAAGCGCTCGTGCTCGTTCAGGATCGGTGTCGGTGAAAGTAAGCGTAATAACTCCGCTCTTCTTGTCATCCACGATCGATGTATGCTTCGCCAGGTACTTCACCGTGTCGATGCGATAGCGCTTGTGATACACCTGCTGCAGATTGAATCGATCGATAAGCCGGTCACTTACCGTCCGACTGCGAAGCAGATCCATAAACAGCGCGCCCGACGTCCGTTCGCCAAGCAAACTCCCGGCGAGCCCGCTAAACCCCGCCAATCCGCCTAACGAACGGCTCGCAAGCGCCGCCAGCAACGCGCCTCCCGACCCACTCTGCTCGGGCGGCATAAGCCGCGCCACCGACTCGTATTGCTTGGGCAGCGAAAACGCAATTACGGCGCTGATCACAAGCGCGATAGCGACAACGCGCACCAGCGCCCTCCGATGCGCCCACAGCAAAGCAGAATTCACCAGCCAATTAGCCTGCACCCGATTCGCTTGAGCCGCTGCACCCAAAGACTCGTGCGCCGATTCAGACAAGATGTAATCCAACTCGGCCATCAGGCACTCCTCTCGCAAGACGAAGCGTAGCAATTGAATTGATCATGAACACAGGCCAGAACGCTGCTCACCCATCGGAGGTTGCAAGTGATCGAACTGTGACAACGCAAGCGCATAAAAGCTTTTAGCGGTACTGCATTAAAGAAGGCCGGCAACAGCAGCCGTAATGGCAATGGAGGAAGAAATCTGCGCGACCGTAAGCAGATTGCGCCAGAAGACCGAGCCACCGATAATCTTCTGCGGCACCACCACAACGTCGCCCGGTTCAAGCTTTGTCGAGAGCACGTTGCTTCCAAATCCCTCGCCCGATCGCCGGCCCACGACAGAACCATTGGCACGAATAACAAAAATCTCTTTTCGATTTGCGACTTCGTTAGCGCCACCCGCACGTCGCAGATACCACCCGGCATTCCTGCCTGGGACAAAGGTGATCGCCGACGCGTTGTAAACCTCACCGCTCACCAGCACAAACCCCGGCCGCTTCGGAACGGTGAGCACATCGCCGCTTCGCATCTCAATATCCGCGTCTGTGTTGGCCCAGCTATCGATATCGCTGCTGACGTGAATGACGAGCCGCCCACTCGCTGGTTGGCTGCGCAGGCGCTGCAACACCTCAGCATGTTGCTGCTGCGCCGCCTGCATTGTCGTAGCCTGATCCTGACTCGAGAGATTCGGCGCAAGCCGCGCAGAGGCAGCGTTAGATTCGATCTGGCGAATAAGTTCCGCGCGGCTCTTCTCCTCAAGCTCGCGAACCTGTGTTCTCAACAAGACCGCGCCCGTCGGATAGGCGCTATCGCGAAAACCGCCCGATCTGCGCAGCACAGAGCTAAGCCGTTCCCCAGCCTGCAGCCCATAACTACCGGGGTAAGTCACCTCTCCCTCCAGAGAGATGGATGCCCCAATATCTCCCCAGCCCGAGATCTGATGGATAGTAAGGACATCCCCTGGCTTCAAAGCAATATCCGCGCCAGCCCCGGGACCGCCGTTCACTGCCGCGCCAATGCCAATCGAGGCTCGCTGACTCACAACCCTTTGCTGATCCTGCACTGTGTAACTAGTGAGGTCCGCGCTCTCAAGCAACGCATCGCGCTTGAAACCGCCAGCCATTCTGACCAATCGGGCAGCGGTCATCCCCTGCGACAACGCATAAATACCAGGCCGCTGCACTTCGCCTCGTACCGTAACCTGAGGCGAGTCAAGCTCGTATCGCCCAAAGATGCGAACAGTATCGAAGGGCTGCAGCGGGATGGGGCTATTCCCGATCAGCACATCCGCGACATCGAACTGAATCGTCTCAGGATGCAAGTCAGGAGGGACGAGCCGCACTATATCGCCTTTGGTAGCGGGCTCCGGAAGCAGGTCCTGATAACTCCGGATAACATCACTAAGTTGCATTCCCTCTCGAAACGCCTGCTTGCCGGGGCGAATGACATGACCTTGCAGATAGACCGAATTCTCACTGTAAGGCGGTATCGCCGCAACATGGATTCGATCCCCATCCTGCACTGAAAACGCCTGCATCCCTTTCGCAACAGCCTCCGGCGTCGCCGAACGACCAAGGTCGAGATTGACCGTCTCGCGCTGTTGATTCTCGCGAATGCGACTCACCGTGATCTGATTCAGCGCAGCAGCGACGGTCGTTCCGCCTGCATCCGCCAGCACTTCAGCGAGGCTGACCGAGCCTTTCAACTCGTAGATCGCAGGTCGTTTTAGCATGCCTGAAACCGCGACCTGCGGACCCGCCGGCGGAATCAACAGCGTGTCGCCCGGCTGCAGGCGCTCATCATCCATGCGAATGCCGTGAAGCAGAAAATCGTAGAGATCCACTTCGCGAACCAGTTGCTTACCTCGCAGATGACGAACGATGCGCAGCGAGCCTACGCTCGTCGGCCCGCCCGCAGCATAGAGTGCATTCAGAGGCGTCGACAGGGAACTAAGATCGTAAGCCCCGGGCCGTTGCACATCACCCACCACATACACGCGCACAGTGCGCAAGCGAGCGATACCCACGTCAACACGCACATTGCGATATTGCTGCGTCAGCGCGGCCGTAATGGCAGACTGAGCGTGCTCAAGTGTCAGCCCGGCTACAACCAGCGAACCGGCTTCCGGCAAAACAATCCTGCCCTCCCGATCGATCTCGCGAGTAAAGGTTTGCGAGACGCCGCCTGAGAGACTCACAGTAAGGCCATCTCCACTGCCCAGAATGTAATCCGGTCCCACCGGCAGATCGATTGGAACATCGCGCGGACCAACTCCCGTGCGGCCATTCGACGATGCATCGCGATTTAGAAAGACATCGCTGCCGAACCGTTTAAGCTTCGCATTGTCCTGCGGCACCTGCGTATAGAGATCGCGCAGAGAAAGCAGGTTATACGGCGTGGGCAAACGTAAAACCTCAGGCTCGTCGGTAATATTTCGTTCTCGCCGTTGATCTTCTTCATTGCCTCTGACTTGTGTACGCGTAGCCTCCGCCGATCGTGGCGAACTCCCGTTGTCTCGTTGTGCGGCGCGAGCATCGATCCCCGTCAAGCCCTGCCGTGAAGAGCCGTTGGGGCGATCAGCCGGCAATAACGATGTCAACGCGTCGCCGGCTTCAGGCGAAGAAACAAGGCCAACTTCATCTTCCGCGCCTGCTCCAAGAGACCGATGTAACTCGGTATCAGAGACATAGCCCCGAGCGCGAAGCCAAAGAGTAATGCTGTTGCGTAGCTGTGAGTTCGACGCAATCTGGCCAAACAGCATCTCGTCGCTGATCGAGTCAGCCTGTGTGGTCAAGCCTTGTTGTTGCAGCTGATCGGCAACGAACTGACGCAGCTCCACGACAATCTCGGGCCGCTGCTGCAGGATATCCATGATCTGCGTCACACTCAGGCTCTGCACGCTTCGACTGTTGGCGCCAGCCAAACCGTCCGAATTGATGCTGCTCGCGCTTTGCGATGAGGCGCCCGTATCAGAGAGCGCGTTCGCTGCGGAGGTTGACTGCGTCGTAGACGGCAGCTCCTGTGCCTGCATGCAAGCGACGTGCACAACCACCAACAGGGCTGCGGCGTATGCCGCACAGCGAATTGTGAATCTAAATAGCGATTGCTTGCTCATCATCGTAAGCTCTTGGTCAGGATCGATTCTTTGGATACTCGAACTGCTATCGGATCTTGTGTTTTGTTGAGTTGCTTCTTCCATCGTCGCGATTCACGCAGATAGCGAACTCCCTCAACGGCATGGAAACGAATCCGGAAGAGCACAAAGCGCGCTTGATAAAACTCCCTCTGAAACCACTTCCACAACGTGTCGTTTTTACTCGCCAGAACAATGCGAGGCGCGCGATGGAGAGGTAGCAGACTCTTCCGCTTCCAGCCGCGCCAGCCGCCCCCTTTGGCAAGTTCATCTTCGAGGATCATGTAGAGCTTGGTGCCTGGAAACCCCGCGAGCAGCGCCCGCCTGCCATATTGCTCTGCCCAGCGCCTGACCGATGCGGGAAGATTGTCCAGCGTCCAGCTATCCAGCCGGCCTGGCGACTCGATACCAAAGAGTTGCGAAGTCAGCAGCGTCACAAGCCCGATGCCGACAGGCGCCTCAGCGTGCCGCGCGGAGCGTTCCACAACCTCGTCCCAGAAGTGCTCATCATTGCGGCGCGACGATACATGATGCCGATATTCCAGCAGCCATGCAGGCCGTGTGCAGGCACTGCGCACATGCCCGAAGACATGCAAAGCCTGGCCCACAAAAAGATCGCCATCCGACAACGCCGGGAAACTCACTCCGTTCCACGTTCTCTCGGCAAGTCTGTCCAGGCGTTCATCGCGAATCGGCGCAGAGGCTCTATGCGACGTCGACGCAAAATGCAGCTCCACAGATCGCTGTGGCCGCGCCTTGTAGTGATCTTCAATACGTACCAACTCCGATGAGCCTGCCTTGAATTCCCATACCGTTGCCGTCGCAGCCGCTAGCCTGTATCCGCTCTGCGCGAGTATCGACTTGCAGAGATTGAGTTGACCGCCATCCACTAGAAAATCAAGATCAAGCTGACAGCGGAGCGTAGGGTCAGGGCACGACTCCGGCGACAGTGTGAACCCCTTGAGATTGGCGAACACAATTCCAGCCTGCTGAAAAGATCGATTGATCTCCGTGAACTCGGCAAACAACGAGGCGCTGCGCACCTTGTTATCCGCGTGATTCTGATTCAGGCGAGCAAGCACAGAGTCAGGCAAAGCACCTTCAACGCCGAGCGTCTTCAGACGGTCCAGAAAATACAGAGCCAGGCCGCTCGCATCGAGCCAGTGATAACTCCGAACCCATTCGCGATGAGAGATGACGCTCAGACGATCCCAGGCGCAATCAGCCGAGTCGCTGAAACTCGCGACCACCACATCAACGACTCCTCTCTCAACGCGTGAACTCCACCTCATCGAATATCCTCTTCAGCCATTACTTCAATGGCTGTACATCTCTGGTTCGCCCAGACTCCCCGCCGGAGGCAGATGACGAATGTAGTGCACAATCGACCAGATCTCGTCATCGCTAAGTGTTCCTTTCGAGGCCGGCATTCCGGAGGGCGATATGCCGTAATCAATCACCCATTTCAACTGGCCATCGGTGTAACTCTGCACCTCTTCTGAAGCGAGCGAAGGCAGAGGCGGAGACATGCGATCCGCAAAGGGAACTCCCGTGTTCTGACCGTCAAGTCCATGGCACGCAACGCAGTAATGACCAAACGCCTCTTTCCCCGCAGCAAGATTCTCCGCATTAAAAGGCAGCGGATTCTTATCGGCTTTGCCACCCACCGTCACCCTGTGTTTGGCGGCCTGGATCACATCCCGTTCTACCTTCCACGGGCCAGCCACTTTGCAGCCACTGATCAGAATGATCAGCAACACCGCACCCGTAACGACGAGATAGAAACCGGCGCGCATCGTCAATCCGTCACATGCAGCGTCATCTTCATCCTTCCGTGTCCAGCTCCGCAGAAGACGGAGCATTGCCCGACAAAAGTACCTGTCTTCGTTGGAGTAAAAGTCACTTCCGTAGTCTTGCCTTTTGGAGCCTTGATATTGAGATTCAGGTCTTTGAACTTGACTCCGTGATCCACGTCTTTGCTGGTCAACACGAGCACCACAGGCAGGCCCTTCTTAAGGGTGACGTCGCCGGGCGTAAAGTCAAACCGCTTGGCCACAATCGTGATTCGCTGCGGTGTTTGTTGCGCATTTGAAATGCGACCACCAACGAGCGCCGTAACCAGGACTGCCATAAAGAGCAGAGGCTTAAAAACTCTGAGCGTCATTCTGTATTTCTCCTCGTTGCATATCCTTGTCGGATATCTGATCGCCGATGCGATGCGTTGTGTGGGAGTTATGCGGCGCTACTTTGCTACGGCGCGAGAAACTTCAAAATATCCTTCTCATCCTGCGCACTCAGCGAAGCGCGCACGCGCATATGCCGCACGATCGTCCCCGCGATTCGCGGCGAAAACTGCTCAGGCGCATCATGGCACCGGCTGCAGTTAGCCTGAAACTTCTTCTGCCCGGCCTCCGCATCCTGATCTGAATCGGGCGATGTCGTTGCCGGTTCTTTGGGCTTCGAGCCCTGCGAGCCGCCCGCCTTTGCCTGCGCCATCAAGCCAGCCATCCCTAAGATCAACAGAGATGAAGACAGCAGCAGAATCCGTGCAATACAGACACGCTCATGAGCGCGAAGGGTTTTCATTCTTTGCCTCTCCACATGGGGAATAGAAAGCGATAAGTGATCGACATGTCCCAGATATTTGCGTTCCCATTCGTGCCATTCGGCGAAGAGAACTTGCGTGAATAACTCGTATTGACACGCACCTCGTGAGGCAGGTGGTATTGCAATCCGAAGTCAGCCTGCTGCGTATCGGCAGCCGGCAATCCATCGCCGGGGCTGGGACTATTGCGAAACGTCTGCTGCATGCGGAAGAGCGGCTCTATGCGCCCCACGAAGCTCTCCGGTCCACGCCACTGCGACAGCCGGTATGTGGTTTCGATCCAATACCCCTGTGCATGCTCGCTATGTGCGTATTCCGACCGCACCTGCAGCGGAGAGCTCGGCGGCAGCCACCAGAAGTGCGCGCCAAAAGAATTGTTATGTGTCCCCTGCAAAAAGCGCGCGTACGATGTTCCGATCTCGATGCGCTTGTTGGGAAAGTAAACCTCTATCCGATCCCCCATAGCGCGAGCCGCCTGAAACTGACTAACACTGCTCGACGCCGAGAAATAGCCGACATAGTTCACCTGCGCGTTAGGCCTTGACAACAACACCCCGCGAATCATCCCGCCATCGCTCGATCCCGTAGTTCTTGTACCGATCGCCGAGATCAAAGGAGCATCCTGAAACTTCTGAATCCAGATAGGAGCCAACCGCTCGTTATAAGTTCCGAACGGAGTAAGATACCGGCCGCCCACAACCGTAAGGTGAGACGACGCGAGGTAATCCAGTTGCAGGTATTGGGTGTCTTTGATGAAAGTGCCCTCATACGGACCCGATGTGCCGTTCTTACGGCCGACAAACTCTTCGAAATAGAATCGGGACTCAGCGAGAAAGTCCTTGCCCAACGGAGCGACGACCACAGGAGACACAACCGGCTGAAAGAAGTTCGCTCCAGCATTGGTGCTGTTGAGAAACCCCACACCGCCCGAGATCGTCGGCGTGTTCTGCGCTACCGCAGCCTTCGCGAAGCACAACAACAGCAAGCTTGTCAGATAGAAGAGACGGCTCGAATTGAGATGCTTTGCGTGATGTATGAATGAGTGCATAGAGGGCAGACCGGCGACGCATCTCCAACCTAGCAACTCCCTTGCTCGCGAGTGTCAGCGGGCTGTCTTCAAAATGTCATCCGTTTGTAAATGCTCTCCCGAGCTCTATGAAATCGACGTAACGCTCTTGAGCCAGTATGATTTGCCCATCCCCACCGTCGGGGTTGATACTTGCAATCGGCGAACTCCCGCCGTAAGCGCACCCCCCAAAGTCAGCACAGGTGATCGCCCCGCGTGACCAAGACAACCATGCCCGCACAGGAAAGGCCGCACGTATGAAGACTGTTCTTTCAGCAAAGTTTGGCATCTTCGCCTTAACGCTCTTTGCAATTGGCGCGACTCTGGCCACAGCACAGAGTGAACGGAAGCCCACACCCGGCAACGGCCCCTTCGGAGTGCCGCAAACTACCTTCATCGTGCATCGATTAGGCACAGACCACGCCGAGGGCATCACCTCGATGGATATGAATGGCGACGGTCTGCCCGATCTCCTCAGCGGCGCGTACTGGTATGAGAATCCCGGCCCTAACGGCGGTGAATGGAAGCAGCATCAGTACCGCAAAGTCGGCATGCTCGGCGAATTCGTCTCCGATTGCGGCGAGTGGGTCGTAGACGTAAATCACGACGGCGCGCCCGACGTCGTCACCGCAGGATGGATGCTGAACGGCCTGTGGTGGTACGAGAATCCCAAAAAGGACGGAGTGCTCTGGGAGAAGCATTTCATCACCGACAGCTACGACACCGAGGGCGGCGCATTCGCCGATATCAACGGAGACGGCAAACCCGACCTTGCCCTTGCGCACTACAACCACTCCGGCATCCTCTGGGTTGATTTTTCAGGCGCAACCCCCAAAGTGCATCACGTTGGCGGCAACGCTGAAGACGGCCACGGCATCGGCATCGCTGACGTAGATGGCGACGGCAAGGCCGACATCCTCACTCCGAATGGCTGGTTTCGCAACATCGACGCCGACAACGACAAATGGGAGTGGCACGGCGACTGGCAGCTCGGCGATGCTGGCTTTCCCATCATCGGCTACGACGTAAACAACGACGGCAAACTCGACATCATCTACGGGCAAGGTCACGGCTACGGACTCTACTGGCTTGAGCAAACCGGAACCGGTGCCGGCAGACAATGGCAGAAGCACATCATCGATGAGTCATTCTCGCAGTCACACGCGCTCAAACTCGCCGACATCGACGGCGACGGCGCGCCTGAACTCATCACCGGCAAGCGCTACCGCGGCCACAACGGCAACGATCCCGGCTCCTACGATCCTCTGGTTATCTACTACTACAAGATCGATCGCACCAAGGGCCAGTTCATGCGCTACGCCATTTCTGTCAACGGCACCGCCGGCGCAGGCACGCAATTCGTCGCCGCCGATCTTGATGGAGATGGAGACATCGATCTCGCCACCGCAGGCAAGACCGGCGTGCATTTCTTCGAAAATCTGACCGTCGATCGCGTGCCCAAAGAGATGCGCGAAAAACAAATCCTGCTCAACAAGCAGTGGCCGTTCCCCGACGAAGGCGACATCGTCAAGCAGGAAGAAGGTCCGGCAAAGAAATAGAATCCTGATCTGAATAGCGTTGTGCCGTCGATAGACTTTCGGCCCGCTTGCGACTCAACGCACGATCCAACGAAAGGACTCCAATGTCTCTGAAATCCAGGCTCTTGCAACATGTCGTTCTCGGAGCAGCTTTCGCTCTTCTCTCTCCCAATCTTTCGCACGCAGTCACTCCGGGCGCGCCCGTCCGCGTCGTCATCGTAGGTCTCGTGCACGATCATGCGCTGGGCCTGTTGAACGCCATGCCAAAGAATAAAAACGTCGAACTGGTCGGCATCGCCGAGCCGGACACCGCGCTCACCGGCCGCTATGCCGCCCGATTTCACCTCGATCAGAAGCTCTTTTTCACCGACACCGACAAAATGCTCGACCAGCTTCACCCGGACGCAGTGCTCGTCTACACCAGCATTCAGGATCATCGCAAGGTCATAGAACAAGCCGCGCGGCGCGGCATCAGCTCCATGGTTGAGAAGCCGCTGGCCACCACCGTCGCCGACGCCATCGCGATTCGCAAGGTCGCAGCGGAGCATCACGTCACCGTCCTCGTGAACTACGAGACAACCTGGTACGCAAGCAATGCAGAGGCCTATCGCGACGTTGAAGAAGGCAAGTTAGGCGAAGTACGCCGCGTAGTCGTGCACGATGGCCACGAAGGCCCGAAGGAGATCGGAGTAAGCAAGGACTTTCTCAGTTGGCTCACCGATCCCGAAAAGAACGGCGCAGGCGCGATGTTCGATTTCGGCTGCTACGGAGCTGACCTGATGACGCTCATCATGCACGGCGAAACACCACTCAGCGTCACCGCCGTCGCCCTGCAGGACAAGCCCGACATCTATCCCAAAGTCGAAGACGACGCAACCATCATCATCCGCTACCCCAAAGCGCAGGCAGTGCTGCAACCCTCATGGGCCTGGACCTTCTCCCGCAAAGACATGGAAGTCTACGGCACCAAGGGATATGTCATCACCGAAGCCGCCGATCACCTGCGCGTTCGCATGCCCGGTGAAAAGGTCGAAACAGAAGTCACCGCCCCGCCACTAACCGGCGGTCAGCAGAACTCACTCGACTATCTGGCCGGCGTCCTTCACGGCGAAATCAAACCAGAGGAAGGCCACGGCGATCTGTCTTCGCTCAAAACCAACATGATCGTAGTACAGATTCTTGCCGCAGCCCGCGAATCCGCCAAAACCGGCCGCACCATCGAATTGAAGAAACTCCCCAACTAAGCGCAGTCGGAGAATTGGAATCACAAAGCGATGAGGGTGCCCCACCCTCGCCGGGCACTTGTTTTTCCGGCTAGGGTGGGACGAACAGATGTCCTTGAGTCGTTGCTCTTATTATTCGTCAACTACTCGTTCCGCAGCACCTGCATCGGCTCCACGGTAGCAGCGCGCCGCGCAGGCAGCAGCGTAGCCGCCACAGCGATCAGCAGCACCCCCGCAGCAGCAACCGCGTACGAAACAGGATCAAAGGCAGGCATCTTGCCCAGCAGGTTGCTCATCACCCGCATCAGCGCAAGACTCAGCCCAACGCCGCCAACCACGCCGATCAGCGCCACAGTAAGCGCGCTCTTCAGCACCGAACCAAGCACCTGCCCCCGCTGCGCGCCAAGCGCAAATCGCAGCGCAAACTCAAAGCGCCGCTGTGCCACCGTATAAGCCGTTACGCCATACATGCCGATCATGGCCAGCAAAATGCTTACCCCCGCAAAACTGCCAAACAGCATCGTGCGAAAGTGCTGCGCTCTCTCGCTCTCGCCAATGTTCTCGCGCATCGTGGTAGCATTCACAGCTACCTGCGGATACCGCTGCTTCATCATCCTCCGCAGCGTCTCCGTCATCGCGCCTGCATCGGCGCGCGTCCGCACCACCACCTGCATATTCTGAGCCGCGAGTACATGCTGGGCTACCGGCGTGTAAATCGTCGGTCCCGGTGGCGTCCCCGGCGAGTCCTGCCGCACATCGCCCACGACGCCCACAATCGTCCACCACTCGCCCTCTGAATCCCAGCCACACATGATCTGCTTGCCGATCGGGTCCATTCCCGCAAAGCTCTGCCGCGCCATCGACTCGCTGATCAGCAGCACTTTTTCCGAGCCCGGACCATCTGCCTCCGTGATGCCGCGTCCCTTCAGCACCGGAATCTCCATCGTCTGCAGATATCCCGGCGTCATCGCCCCGATGTTCGCATTCGGCAGCGTCACGCCCGGCGTAAATGTACTCACCCCACGCACCGCGTACCCCACGTTTGAACCCCACTGCGTCATCGGTACTCCGTAGACGGCATCCGCATTGGCCACACCCGGCACTGCGCGAATTCCATCCAGCATCGAATTCAACGCCTGAACGTCGACAGCGCCAGCTTTCTGGATCTCTGCCATCACCTTCGCCGAGGGAGGCCCATCTCCAGTCAACTTGGTCAGCAGCGGCGCCGTCGCGCTCTCCATGCGCGTATCCAGCACCACCAGATTCTCCGGCGAGAATCCAAGATCCTGCTGCGACTGCGCAACCAGCTGCCGCATCAGCAAAATCGCGGCCACGCTCAGCGTCAACGTCAGCGCCACCTCGCCCACAATCAGCGCCTGCCGCAGCCGTCCCGAACCTTGGCTCTCTGTGCCCCTCGCCGCGTCCTGCTTCATCGCAAACGCAGGATCCACCTGCCACGCACGCCACAGCGGCAAGAGCGCCGTTGCCGCCATCGTCGCCAGGCTGATCAGAAACGAAAACAGGATCACATCGAAATTCAACCGCACATCCGCAAGCCGCGGAATTTCCTGCGGAGCCAGCCGTACCATCAGCTTCAGCGCGGGCAACGCCACCAGTACTCCGGCCGCACATCCAGCAATCGCCAGCAACAGCACCTCAAGTCCCGCGCGCCTCGCCAACGCCGTGCGAGACGCCCCCAGCGCCGTGCGGATCGTCACCTCGCGCCTCAACTGCGTCCCTCGAACAAGCTGCAGATGCGTGATATTCGCGCAGACAATCAATAACACCACTCCCACCGCCGCCATCAGCAGCCGCAGAACCGGACGGATCTTTCCTACGATTTGCTCCTGCAACGAAACCGCTTCGAGTGCCTTCAGCTTGTCCTCTGGAATCGATGCACCCAGTTGCTTCGAAAGTGTCGCCATCTCGGCATTCAACTGTTCAGCGCTCACCCCGGCCTTCACCTTGCCGATCGCGTGCTGGTTATACGCACTCCGTGCCACAATCTCCGGCTCCGACGGAGCCTCGATCCACACCTGCGTCTTGCCCGGGAACGAAAATCCATCCGGCAGTACGCCCACAATCGTTCGCAGCTTCTCATTGAACTTCAGCGTTTTGCCTAACGCCTGCTCCGCGCCGCCGAAGTTTTCCCGCGCAAAAGCGCTCGAAACCATCGCATCCTGAGCGTCCTTTACCTCATTCTTCGCATGCGCCGTCACCGCAAAGACGCGCCCCGCCAACGGCTCAACGCCCATCACCTGCCCAAATTCCGGGCTCGCCGTGCTGATATCCGTAAAAATCGTTCGCCCCGCAGCCTGCAGCCCAGCCGGGTAAGCCGAATAGTAGGCCGAATACTCGAACGCCCCGACCCGCTCAGCCAGATCCGTATAGTCCCCGCCACCCAGCCGCGGAATAGCGCGATGTTCCTCTAGGAATCGCGTATTGATGCCATAGATCCGGTCCGCATCGCGATATCCCAGCGGCCGTAGCAGCACGCAATCCACCATGGTGAAGATTGCTGCATTCAACCCGATCCCCAGAGCCAGCGTCAGCACCACGGCAAACGTAAAGCTCCTCGAACGCCCCAACTGCCGCACCGCCAATCGAAGATCCTGTATCAAGCTGCTCATCGCGTCCTCCCAGGCAGAAAAAGATCAGTGTTGTCGCTGCATTCCGCAATCCAAATTCCTTTCCTTTCCTTTCATACGCTTTCCGAATGCAAAAGTTCGTCCAGCGTTCAAAAACGAAACGGGGCGTCCAGATTCGGACACCCCGCTCACATCACCAACCAACCGACGAACGCCGCTGACTACACCAGCTTCATCGCCACCGGATCCCAATGCACCACCGCATCCCGCTCGATGCTCAGATTGCTCAGCAGGGCAGCCCCCGCAGCGCGGAAGCCGAACACAGCATCCTCCACCACTGGCTTGCGGCTGCGCACCGAGTTGAAGAAGTTATGGAAGTGATCGTAGCCGTCGCTGTATCCGGGCGGCGCCGAATACGTGTCCTCGCTGAGCGGTGGCAGACCTGTAGGATGCTCCTCCGGATACTTCTTCTTGTACTCCTCGATCAGCCGCGCCTGCATGGCCTCACTGTAAGTACCAACAGTCAATCCCGGGCCCTTCTCGCGTGGCGACCGGCTCACGATGACCGAGTGGTTCTTGATCTCCATCTGGCCCTCCGAACCCGCAAAGAGAAATCCCTCGCTCTCCTCGCCGCCATCCACAAAGTTCACCCGCAGATTCAGGTTAAAACCCTCCGGATAATCGAAGATCCCCAGCATCACATCCGGCGCATCCCGTCCATCCTTCCAGAATCGCAGCGCCCCCGAAGCAACAGCGCGCGTCGGACCCTTCGCCCCGGTGATGAAGTGCGTTCCGCTGAACAGATGCACGAAAAGATCGCCCGCCACCCCACTGCCATAAGCCTTCCACTTGCGCCACTGAAAGAAGTGCTCAGGATTCCACGCAATCTTCGGCGCAGTCCCTAGGAAGCGCGGCCAGTCGCATGTCTCGGGCGAAGCATCGAGCGGCACCGTGTAATTCCACGCGCCCAGCGAGGAGTTGCGGTCCCAGCGAGCGGTGATCATATTCAGCTCGCCAATGGCTCCCGCGGCGAGCAGTTCCTTGGCCTTCGCGTAGACCATCGAACTGACCCGCTGGCTCCCCACCTGCATAATCCGCTTCGTCGAGCGCGCCGTCTCGATCATCTCCGGCCCATCCTCATAGAGATGAATCATCGGCTTCTCGCAATACACATCCTTGCCCGCCTTCATCGCGTCGATTGAGGCCTGCTTGTGCCAGTGGTCAGGAGTGGCCACGATAACCGCGTCGATATCCTTGCGCGACAGAATCTCTTCGTAGTGGCGAGTAGTAAAAACATCATCGCCCCAAAGCTCTTTGCTGTGATCGAGACGCCCCTGGTAGCAGTCGGCAACCGCCACAAGCTTCACGCCCGGCACCAGAACTGCATTCCTGGTGTCCCCCTGGCCCTGAATGCCCGCACCGATCAGCGCAATCTGAATGTGGTCGTTGGCAGCATAGGCGCGCGCCTTGGTTGCGGCAAGAGAACCGGCAGTAGCGATACCCGCGGCTTTCAAAAAGTTCCTGCGATTCAACATCGTCATAGTGTTCTTATTCTCCCCGGTTTTACTTAACTGAATTTCTGCAGAAAGGCATAATCCAGTTTCGCCGACTCCATCTGCGAAACAGTAAACGGCGCCTCCTGCTCGGCAAAAATATGCTCAATCCCCGCAGCCTTCCCCGCGGCAAAGATCGGCTTGTAGTCAATGAATCCCTTACCCAGATCCGTCCCCGTCGGACGCCCATCGCCCATCAGATCCGTAGTCGGCTTGGCCACAGGCTTGAAGTCCTTGATGTGCAGCATCCTGAACCGCCCCGGATACTTCCTGAAGTACTCCACAGGATTGCCGCCCGCCACCGTCATCCAGCCGCAGTCGATCTCAAACTTCACCAGCGCCGGATCAGTCTCCTTCACGAGAATGTCGTATCCCGGACTGCCGTCAGGCATCTTCTCAAACTCGAAGTTGTGATTGTGATACGCGTACTGCAATCCCGCAGCCTTGGCTTTTCTCCCCGCCTCGTTCATCCGTTCAGCAGTCTTCTTGAATCCATCCATCCCCAGCGGCCCCATCTTCGGCGGCTTGGGCATCGGCCCACCCGAGGCCATCGCCGCCTTGGCCGCTTTCATGAATTCAGGATCCAGTGTCCGCAGAATCGAACTCACAGCATAATGAGCCCCAAGCGTGTTCGCATCGGCGAACTGCGCCTCTTCATCACTGCCGCCGAACTGCAAATGCGCGCTCGGGCACTTCAACCCCGCACCGTCCAGCATCGCGCGAAAATCCTTCGCCGCAATCTTCCCTAGCCCCGCCGTTTCAACCTCCGTGTACCCGATCGCCCTCAGCTGCTTCAGCGTTCCCGCCGGGTCTTCCGCCAGCGGCTTGCCGACGGTATAGAGCTGTATGCCGCTCGGCAATCCCATCGGACCAGCCAAAGCCATACGCGGGAAAAGCGCCCCAGCCGCTGCCGCAGCGCTCACGCCTCCGGCAACTGCGATAAATCTTCTTCTGGATTGAGAGGGCATAATCAGTTCTCCTTGAGGGTCTATCTGGCGCTAAAGTTTGGTATTCATGCGTTTTGTTTCACGAAGTAGCCTGCGGCCTCAGCGCCGCTTCCCGCGCAACCGCTTCTCCCTTGCCCTCGGCAAAGGTCACCAGAAACAGCAGCAGAATGACCACCGACCCAATCGCCGGGAAAAGCCAGATCGACCGCCAGTCATGGGAGATCGTCTCAGCCACTCCAACCGAGTAATGCTGCACCACAGCCCCCGAAAGCAGCGAACCCACAAACATTCCCGCGCCATAGGTGAGAAACGTCATCAGCCCCTGCGCAGCCGCCCGCAGTTCCTTTGAAGCCTTGCGGTCGATGTAAATCTGGCCCGTCACAAAGAAAAAGTCGTAGCAGATCCCATGCATCAGAATTCCCGCCCACAGCATCCACACCCGCGAGTCCGGATTGCCGTACGCGAAAAGCACATAACGCAGCGCCCATGCCGACATGCCCGCCACCAGCATGTACTTCACACCCAGCCGCCTGAAAAACCACGGAATCAGCAGCATGCACAGCAGTTCAGAAATCTGTCCCCCCGACATCTTGGCCGCCGCGTTGGTCACCCCAATCTCGTTCAGAAAGGGATTCGTAAACGCATAATAAAACTGCAGCGGAATGCAGATCAGGAACGAAGCAATCGCAAAAACCGCCATAGAACGCTCGCCCAGCAGCTTCACCGCTTCCATCGGAAAGATCGAAGCAATCCCCGTCTTCCCCACAACTGTTTTCAGCGGAGGTGTATTCGGCAGCGTCAGGCAATAGAGCCCCATCAGCACCGAACACCCAGCCGCAATCTCCAGCGGCACGGCCTTCGACTCAACCTTCAGATAGCTGATCAGCATCCCAGCCACAATCCAGCCCGCCGTACCCATCACGCGAATCGGCCCAAACTCCGTCTGCGGATTCTTCATCTGCCTGAAGGCAAGGGAATTGGTCAGCGCCATCGTCGGCATGTAGCAAAGGCAGTACAGCAGCACCAGGCTGTACAGCGACGGAAAGGCCTTCTGCTGCGAGGTCAGATACAGCGCCACCCCGCCTGCAATGTGCAGAGCCGCAAGCAGCCGCTGCGTGGCAAAAAAGCGATCCGCAATCAGCCCCACAAAAAACGGAGAAACCATCGCCCCGATCGTCGTCGCCCCCGCCGCGATGCCAGCTTCGGTGTCTGTGAAGTGCAGCGTATGCGTGAGCCACGTAGTAAACGTGACGTACCAGCCGCCCCAGATGAAGTACTCCAGAAACATCATGAGGCCGAGCCGGCCCCTCATCGTCAGATCCATTCAGCCCCGTCCAGCGCCGTCGAGTAACTGCAAGCCAAGATATACCAGCAGACACACCTTAAGTAAGCTGCCCGGCTCAGAGCCACATTCGGAGCAGACCGTCCATTTGCCCGCGAAGGGAAGTGAACTGGACAATGGACCACCTCGGTTCGCCTCTCAGCCTATCGGTTTGTAGCGGAGGGAGCAGGGGCCTTCAGGCCCCTGGAAAATCCGGTAATTGAGAGGCTTTAGCCTCGGAGGGCCCGGCTTGCCTTGCATGACCACTGGCTGCAATTATCATCCCTCGCAGAACTAGAGGGGTTTCAGTCATGCAAAGATACATCGCCTCTGCATTCGTGGCCGCTGTCAGCGTCGCCACCGCTCTCGCGTCTACTGGCTTTGCGCAAAAGCCCGCATGGCAGCCCGCCCCCGGCCACACCACCCTCAAGCTCTGGCCCAACGGAGCACCCGCAGGCTACGACGTCACCGGCCCCGAAGTCGATACCACCGGCCCATCCGACAACAACCTTATCGCCGGCAAACCGCTCATTCGCCTCGGCAACGTCTCCGATCCCACGCTCACCCTCTACGCCGCCAAAGGCGCAACCAACGCCCCGGCCATCGTAGTCTTCCCTGGCGGCGGATACCGCATTCTGGCCATCGATCTCGAAGGCACCGAAGTCTGCGACTGGCTCAACCACGTCGGCGTCACCTGCATCCTCGTCAAATACCGCGTCCCCGGCGCCGATCCCAAAGCACCCAGCAGCGGCCCCTATCCCAAATCCGCCGCCGCACTTCAAGACGCGCAGCGCGCCGTCGGTATCGTCCGTGCCCATGCCGCCGAGTGGCACATCGACCCCAACCGAATCGGCGTCCTCGGCTTCTCCGCCGGAGCACACCTCGCCGCCGCTCTCAGCACCCACTACGACAAGCGCCTCTACTCGCTCCAAGACGCCGCCGACCAGCAAAGCTGCCGCCCCGACTTCGCCGTCGTTGTCTATCCCGGCTATCTCGCCGACGCTGAACACACCATGCTCGGCGATCTCGACCTGCATCCCACCGAAAAGACGCCGCCCACCTTCATCGTCCAGGCCGAGGACGACCCCGTCCACATCGAAAATTCCACCGCCTGGTTCCTCGCCCTCAAAAACGCCAAAGTCCCCGCCGAACTTCACATATACGCCGAAGGCGGCCACGGCTACGGCCTGCGCCACACGGCGCTCCCCGTAACCGACTGGCCAAAGCTCGTCGAAACCTGGCTGCACACGATCCACGTCCTGCCGCCCGCCAAGCCATAAGCCCCGCCGTCAGGGTTGAATCACAAGCTCGTCCTTCAGCTTGAAATGCACAATCGACTCAGCCGGAATCACAACGTCTTTATTGCCGGTCAGCCCGGCCCCTGCCGTTCCCGCTCCAGCGCCCGCAAGCCCGCCGATCAACGCACCCTTGCCGCCCCCGGCCAGCCCGCCAATCAGCAACCCCAGCCCACTCCCACCGCCGATCATCGCCGCAGATCGCTTGCCCTTGCCCTTCTTGCTCCGCGTCAGATCGTGAGTCTCCAGCGGATATCTCTTCCCATTCAAAGACAGCGAGGTCAGCCGCAGCTCAAGGCTCGAGGCCCCCTTGAAGTGTCCGCGTTTATGCGAAACGTCCACCACCCCAGTCACCGGCGATCCCTTCGGAATCACCGTCTGGCCATTCCCATCCGTCACCGGCTCCACCACCTCGCCGGTGAACTTGCTCCCGGCCGGTGTGTCCTTGACGCTGATGCGCCGATCGATCCGAATCGCCAGCGAAGTCCCCGCCGACACATGAATCTCCGGCGGCGGCGCCGGTGCCGGAGCGGGAGTAGCCGCTGCCTGCCCCGTCCCCTGAGCACCAGTCCCAGACCCAGTCCCGGAACCAGCCCCAGCCCCAGCCTGCGCCCCATCCGCAGCCGTAGCAACCTTTGGCGTCACCGTAGTAGCCACCACCTGCCCGCTCTGCCCCGGTTGCGGAGGCTGCACCACCGTAGTCACCGTGTTCCCGCTCTTGTCCGCAGTGACGATCTGCTGCGGCTGCCCCGTGCTGGCAGCCTGCTTCTTAGCCTGCCCAATTGCCGCATCCTGCTTCGATTTGCAGCCGCTCACACCAAGCGCGAGCAACGCCACAGCCAGTACACAGTGAATAGAAAACCGCGATAACCAAACCCTCTTCATAGACGAACCTCTTTCTTTCAATCACAGTACAACCCGCTCTCGCATTGGAATGAGCAGCAAGCCTCTTTCAATTCTTTCGCGACTGCCTGCAAAAAGCTGCACACAATCGCACTCCGCCCAACCACCCGCCACAGCAGGCGCATCGTCGCTCCGGGCATTCAGCAACCACACAAATCCTGTACCATGAGCCGTTATCCACAATCCCTTCCGGAAGTGATCGCCATGCGGATTCCCCTGCTCATCCACTCCCTCTCGACCCTCTTCGTCATCGCCGGCCTCTTCGCCTTCAGCAGCCCCTCCGAAGCGCAGACCACCGCGGCCAGCCAGCCCAACATCCTCTACGGCGCGGCCTACTACAACGAATACATGCCGGATGAAGGTGACGCCGCGCCTGCTCTCCGTGCCGCTCGCCTCGAAAAAGACGTAGCCCTCATGAAGGAAGCAGGCATAAGCGTCGTCCGCATGGGCGAGTCCACCTGGAGCCTCTGGGAGCCAGAAGACGGCAAATTCGAATACGCCTGGATGGACCACGTCGTCGACGCCATGGGAAAAGCCGGCATCAAGGTCATCATGGGCACCCCCACCTATTCCATCCCCACATGGATGGCCCGCACCCACCCCGAAATCCTCGTTCGCTACCAGGGCGCAACCGCCGAAACCACCTACGGCATGCGCCAGAACATGGACACCGACAACGCCGCCTATCGCATGTACGCCAAGCGGCTGATCGTCAATCTCGTCTCACACTATCGCGACAACGCCGCCGTCATCGGCTGGCAGATCGACAACGAAACCGGCTCCTACGGCGCCTACAACGACGACGTATTCGCCGGCTTCGTCAATCACCTCAAGCAGAAGTTCCCCTCCACCGACGCCCTGAACAAAGCCTGGTTCCTCAACTACTGGGGCCAGGACGTCAACGGCTGGGAAAACATGCCTCGTCCCGACCACGCCACCAGCACCAGCTACAAGCTCGAGTGGTCGCGCTGGCAGCAGATGCGGGTCATCGACTTCCTCGCCTTTCAGGCCGCGCTCGTCCGCCAGTACCGCCGTCCCGATCAGTTCGTCACCCACGACTACGGCGGCATGATGAAGCTCGACGTCAACGAAGTCGAACAAGCCAAGATCCTCGACATCGTAGCCAACAACATCTACCACGGCACCCAGGACCACATGGACGGCGCATGGCAGGCCGAGCAAAGCGACTTCGCCCGCTCCCTCAAGCACGGCAATTTCCTAATCACCGAGACCAACGCCCAAACCCTAGGCTGGGACTCCGCCGGCCAGTTCCCACCCTATGACGGACAGATGCGCCTCGACGTCTACAGCTACCTCGCCAGCGGCGCCAACATGGTCGAGTACTGGCACTGGCACTCCATCCACGCCGGCCAGGAGACCTACTGGAAAGGCGTCCTCAGCCACGACCTCGAACCCAACCGCGCCTACGCCGAAGTATCAAAGACCGCCCATGAACTCCAGAAGATCGGCCCCAGACTCGTCGACCTCAAAATCAAGAACCAGGTAGCCATCCTCTACAGCGTCGACTCCGCCAACGGCATCAACTTCATGCCCTACGAACGCGGCATGAACGGCGGCTGGATCCCCGGCAAGAAAAGCGACAGCTACGGCGCGCTCATTACCCAGCTGCACACCGCTCTCTACAACGCCAACGTCGGCACAGACTTCGTATTCCCTGAATCGGCGGACTTCTCGCAGTACAAGCTCCTCATCGTCCCCGCCCTCTACATCTCCGACGACGCACTCCTCCAGAAGATCAGCGACTACGTCAAAGGCGGCGGCCACGTCCTCATGACCTTCAAGAGCGGCTTCGCCAACGAAAACTCCGCAGTCCGCTGGCAGCGCGCCCCCGGTCCACTCCGCGAAGCCGCAGGCTTCAACTACCAGGAATTCTCCAACCTCGAACAACCCCTGGCCCTCAAAGGAGACCCCTTCAAAGCCGGCAGCGAAAACAAAGTCAACACCTGGGCCGAGTTCCTGCAGTTAGAACACGCCGAAGCCCTCGCATACTACGACCACCCCTTCTTCGGAAAATGGCCAGCCATCACCCGCAATCACTACGGCTCAGGCGAACTAGTCTACGAAGGCACCCAGCTCTCCGACGCACTGCAAGCCAAAATCGTCCGCGACGCCCTAAAGAGCGCCGGCCTCACCAACGCCGACCAGCAGCTCCCCCAATCAATCCGCGTAAAACACGGCGCCAACCGCGAAGGCAAGCAACTCCACTACTACCTGAATTATTCGAGCACCGGCCAGACCTTCCAGTACCCCTACGCCGCCGGACAAGACCTCCTAACCGGCAGCGCAGTCACATCGAATCAATCGCTAGTCCTAAAACCCTGGGACCTGGCCATTATCGAAGAGAGTAAATGAGGAGAGAGTTAGTAGCCGAGGGCAAATCGCATCTCAGAATGAGGTAAAGCAGTAGCTGCTGAATTGTTGTCCTCTCGGTGAAGAACAGATGAGGGTGCCCCATCCTTTCCAGGCTTCATCGGAAAGGGTGGGAGCGACAAATGCCCATGAGTCGTTGCCCTTGCCTTTCTATCTGTCATTCCCTACGGGAATCTGCTTTTCCGGCCTATTCCCTGTTCCCTAATCCCTGTTCCCTATCCTCCATACTCCATCCCAGCCAAAACCCCACGCATATAAGCAAAACTCTTAATCATCCCCGGCAGCGGATCATCCTCATGAATCTCATACTCCAGATCCACATTCCCCTTGTACCCGATCGCATTCAGCGCCTCAAAGATCCCGCGAATCGGCATCTTCCCATCGCCCACCGCCACCTGGCTCTCCTTCACCTTCATATCGGCCAGATCCTTGATATGCACATCAAACAGCCGCTGCCCCGCCTTGTGAATCGCCTCTACAGGATCCGTCCCCGAACGCGCCGTATGCCCCAAGTCGATGCACAACCCAATCCGCGGATCCATCGGCTCAATCACCTTCAAAATATCCAGCGGTGAAAGCCACTGCTTATCCTCAGGCCCATGGTTGTGAATCGCCAGCCGTATCCCATACTCCTTCACAAACGGCTCCACCGCAGGCAGCACCTCACGAGTCGGGCTGCCCGCAATCAGCGAAACCCCAGCCCGCTTCACATACTCAAACTTCTGCCGAATATCGTTCGGATCAGCCGAAGCAAAATAAATCACTCCAGCCGCAGTAAGCTCGATGCCCGCAGCCTTGTAAGCCGCCACCGCCGCATCCGTAGCTTCAGGAGGCGTCATCGGCAGATGATCGTTCACATCCTTAGCATTGAGCCGTGTCACATTCAACTGCTTCATGAACTCGATCACATGCGCGCGATCGAACTTGTGAAACGAGTAACTCGCGACGCCCAGCCGAATTCGCCCGCGCCCAGCATCATCGTTAGTCAAACCACCAGCAAAGCCCAACTTCGCTGGTGAAAGCGCACACACGGCCGCCGTAGCCATAGCCCCCGTGCGCAGGAACCCCCTGCGGCTCGTTGCAGATACCATGGGCGCGATACTAATATTGCTTCGCCCGGCCTGTCCAGCAATCGTGGTATCGGGTAATGAAGGCGTCCAATTCCTGCGTTTGCCTTTCTTGCTGTCATTCCCGCAGGGAATCTGCTTCTGTCTTTGCCGTTGCTCTTGCTCTTGCCTTTGCCGTTGCTCTTGCCTTTGCCGTTGCTTTCCTTTCTGTCATTCCCGCAGGGAATCTGCTGTTGCTCCACGAAAAAATAGCTGTCCCCCAATCACCTTCGTCTATCGGTAACCCTCATCCGTCTCTCTCTACAGGAGCATTGATGTCCCCAACATCGCGACCCTCATCCATCTCACGCCGGGCATTCCTGAGAAACACCAGCGCAGCCGCCGTCGCATCCGGCCTGCCGGCCTCGCTCATCGCCGCAGCCCCCTTCAAGTCAAGCTTCCGCGTCGCCGTCATCAGCGACGAAATCTCCCAGGACTTCGACCACGCCTGCTCCGTCATCGCCAACGACTTCGGCCTCGAATGGGTCGAGCTCCGCGCCATGTGGGGCAAGAACATCTCCAAATTCGACGACGCCGACATCTCCAAAGCCAACGCCATCCTCGATAAGTACAAGCTGCGCGTCACCGATATCGCCAGCCCGCTCTTCAAGACCGACTTCCCCGGCGCGCCACGCTCCAAATCCAGCCCCGCCGTCGATCATGCGCAGGACGCCCACGGAGCCAGCTTCGCCTTCAAAGAGCAGGACGAACTCCTCGACAAATGCATCGCCCTCGCCCGCCAGTTCAAGACCGACCGCATCCGCTGCTTCGACTTCTGGCGTCTCGACGACCAGGCCCCCTACCGCGAAGCCATCAACGCCAAACTCCTCGAAGCGGCAAACAAAGCAGGCAAAGAAAATCTCCTCCTCGTCCTCGAAAACGAATTCGAATGCAACACCGCCACCGCCCGCGAATCCGCGAAGACCCTCGCCGCCGTTCAATCGCCGCACCTCATGCTCAACTGGGACCCCGGCAACGCCGTCGCCCGCGGCGAAGCCGACGCCTTCCCCACCGGCTTCAACCTGCTCCCCAAAAACCGCATCGGCCACTGCCACGTAAAGTGCGCCGTCCTCAAACCCCAAACCAAATCCGGCTTTGAATGGGCAGCAGTAGGCCAGGGCCTCCCGGACTGGACCGCCCAGTTCCGCGCCCTAAAACAAGCAGGCTATCGACACGCAGTAAGCCTAGAAACCCACTGGACCGGCGGCGGCTCCCCCGAAGCATCCTCGCGCACCAGCTGGGCCGGCATGAAAGAAGCCCTCGAAAAATCGAACGCCGAAAAATCGAATGCATAGGTCCAACAATGGAACCCGGATGCACCGCAGCTTGTGAAGGGTACGGGCTTCAGCCCGTACATTTATCTCAAAACAAAACCGGGCTTTAGCCCCCGAGGGAATCCAACGGGACCTGGGATTCCCCAAAATGCCTCAAGCAGGAGACCACATGAATCGCCGCTCTTTCCTGGCCACCGCCGCAGCCACCACCGCCGCCGTCACCCTCGCCCCCTCGCGCGTCCTCGGCGCCAACAACCGCGTCCGCATCGGCATCATCGGCGCAGGAGCCCGAGGCCAGGAAGACATGCACGCCGCCATCGGCCTCAAAGACGTCGAGTTCGTTGCGATCGCCGACGTCTACTCCCGCCATCGCGACGAAGCCAAAGCCATCGCCCCCGGCGCAGACCTCTACGACGACCCTCGCAAGCTCCTCGACCGCAAAGACATCGACGGCGTCATCGTCGCCACCCCATTGTTCCTGCACTCCAAGTACTTCCACGACACCCTCGCCTCCGGCAAAGACCTCTACTGCGAAAAAACCATGACCTGGGATATCGCTGAAGCCATCGCCTGCCGCAAGGCAGCCGAGACCACAAAACAGATCATCCAGATCGGCCTTCAACACGAGAGCGACGGCGACCACGCCGACGCAAAGCAGTGGGTCCAGCAAGGCCTCCCCGGCAAAATCACCATGGTCGAGTCGTGGATGAGCCGTAACACCCCCCACGGCCACGGCCAATGGGTGCGCCCCATCCCACCCGACTGCGACTCGCAGCACGTCGGATGGGATCTCTTCCTCAACGACCGGCCAAAAGAGAAGTTCGACAGCAACCGCTTCATCAACTGGCGTCTCTTCTGGGAGTTCTCCGGCGGCAACATCACCGAAAACATGGTCCACCAGATCGCCTGGATCATGACCGTCCTCAATCTCAAAGAGCCGCTCGCAGCCACCATGAGCGGCGGCGTCTTCTCTGAAAAAGATGGCCGCCAGGTCCCCGACACCATCGCCGTCACTCTCGAGTTCCCCGACCTCACCGTCCTCTGGCAATCCACCTTCTCGAACAGCCACTACGGCCTCGGCGAAAAGCTCCTGGGCAGCGACGGCACCATCGAACACCTAAGCGGCTCAACCGACATGGTCACCGGCAAATCCGAATCCGGCATCCACTTCTATCCAGAAAAAGTAAACAAGCCCAGCAGCGGCATGCTCACCGGCGAATCCAAAAGCGTCAACCACATGCAGAACTGGATCGACTGCATCCGCTCCCGCAACAAGCAAACCAACGCCCCCGTAGAAACCGGCTACCTCTCAGCAGTAGCCGCACACATGTCCAACCTCGCCTTCCGCGAAAAGCGCCGCATCACCTGGGAAGAAGCCAGATCCGCCAAACAACCCTACTGAAGCAAGCAGCTCTTGCCTTTGCCCTTGTCTTTGCCCTTGTCTTTGCTCTTGCCTTTCTGTTTGTCATTCCCGCAGGGAATCTGCTGTTGCTTTTCTTTTCGCTGGGGCGGGATAGCAAGAATTGCGACCTCCGCTAACTCGCTAACCCGCTACGCGCGCAGCGCGCCAACTCGCCAAACCAAAACCCCGCCCCAATCCCGCTAAAATAAGTCCACCTATGGAGCCAGTCACCCACTTCCTCACCGGAGCCTGCATCGGACGTGCCGGCTTCAATCGCCGCACGGCCTACGCCACCATCGCAGCAACCCTCGCCGCCGAGGCCCCCGATATGGACGTCTTCTGGAGCTTCCTCGGTCCCGTAGTAGGCCTCGCCCACCACCGCGGAATCCTCCACACATTCGTCGCCGCGCCCTTCATGGCCGCCATCATCACCGGCTTAGTCTGGACCTTGCACCGGTTCGTCTTCTCCCGGAAGCGCGAGATCTCCGAACCGCAGCCCGTCCGATGGCTATGGGTCTGGCTCGCGGCGTTCATCGCCCACCTGAGTCACATTCTGCTCGATTGGACCAACAATTACGGCGTCCGTCCCTTCTTCCCCTTCAACCCGCACTGGTACTCCGGAGACCTCGTCTTCATCGCCGAACCCATCTTCTGGGGACTCCTCGCCATCGCCCTGATATTCCCGGCTCTGCTGGGTCTCGCCGACCGCGAAGTAGGCGCCCGCAAGACCCGCTTCCGCGGCCGCGGATGGGCGATCTTCGCCCTCTCCGGCATGGTCGTCGTCTGGTGCCTCCGCTGGTCCGAACACGCCCACGCCTACAACCTCACCGCCGCCGCCCAGGTCACCTCAACC
>Ga0182024_10001650_pt1 | contig 56726 bp, 48 predicted proteins | sample P32metaG_FD_120480 | JGI IMG/M metagenome (GOLD analysis project Ga0182024, IMG submission 120480) | Permafrost microbial communities from Stordalen Mire, Sweden - P3-2 metaG (Illumina Assembly) | ecosystem: Environmental > Terrestrial > Soil > Wetlands > Permafrost | place: Sweden: Stordalen...
ACTCGTGTTTGCCGCGTCCGCACTCCTGCGGACGCCTGCCAGCGTCGACACGATTGTCGACGCGGCACGCAAAGTGCGTGCGCCACAACATGTTACATGCGTTTTGTTCTTCTCCACTTTTATATCGCACACCCACCTGCCGGGCGCTGCTCTTCAATGAAACGATTTTAAGCGGAGCCCCGGTGCATTCCCAGCAACGATTTGCTACCCTCCGGGTTAATGGAACCAGGAGCCGGGCATCGGGACGCTCCCAGCCGGTAACGTGAACTCGGAGGGTGAACAACATGAGATCCAATTCCATTCGGACATTCCTGCTGGCGACGCTCTTGGCGGCAGCGGCTGCGCCGTCTTTTGCGGGCATCGCCGTATCGATTACAATCGCTCCGCCCGTGCTGCCCGTTTACACCCAGCCGGTGATTCCCGGCGACGGCTACATCTGGACTCCAGGCTATTGGGCTTATGGCCTCGAGGGCTACTATTGGGTGCCCGGCACCTGGGTGCTCGCCCCCCGGCCCGGTCTGCTGTGGACGCCCGGTTATTGGGGATTCGTCGGCGGCTTTTACGGCTGGCATGGCGGATACTGGGGCCCGCACATCGGCTTCTATGGCGGCGTGAACTACGGTTTCGGATATGGGGGCGTCGGATTCTTCGGGGGACGGTGGGAGGGCGGCCATTTCGCCTATAACACGGCAGTCGCGAACGTGAACACCACCGTGATCCATAACACCTACATCGATAGAACCGTCATCAACAACACCACCGTAAATCGTACGAGCTTCAACGGTCCCAACGGAGTCCAAGCTCAGCCGAGCGCGCAGGAGCGGACGGCCATGAACGAACCCCACGTTAATCCCACGGAGGCGCAGACTTCCCATGAGCACGCCGCCAGCATGGATCGTACCCAGTTGGCTTCCGTGAATCACGGCCGCCCTGCCAATGCAGCGATGAGCCGTCCTATCGCCTCCGCGAATCGGAACCCGCAAGCCGCGCATCCGCAGGCCAATACACAGGCAAAACCACAGGCCAACTCACAGGCCAAGGCCCAGCCCAAGGCGCAGCCGAAGGCCAAGCCGGCCGGCAAGCCTGCCGAGCACCCCGCTGAGGAAAGGCGCTAAACCCGCGAGCCAGCCCGCCGGGCGAGCCCATGAGGTGCACCACTAGACGGGCCTGTTAGGCACTGTCCTCAATTCCCTGCATGTTTTCGATAGCGGCTTGCAAATTAAGCAGCTCCTGCTCCTGCCGCGCCAAGTGCCGGCGAGCTTGGTCTAACGTGGCCGCGCGATGCCCCATCCAAAACGTCCACGGATTCCGACGCGAGTGTCCGCGAAGAATCCCGCAGCGCAAGCCTTGCTTCCACAGGACCAGATTGATGGAGAGCTGATCCCGCTGACTGGTGCCGACAATCAGGTTCCACCATTCCTCCATGGCCTTCACGACATCTTCATGGTGGTGCCGTCGCAGGATCAAGCCGGTTTCCACCAGACCCAGGTGACGCGGAAAGCCGTGGGCCGCAAGCTGTTCCAGAGCCAGGGCAACATGCCGCGGCGAATCCAGCTCCAGGCGGCTCACGGCCTCGGCTTCGTCGTAAGCACAGTCCCGTTCCGGATGGCGGAAAAACGCGATCGGCGCGGAGCGCATCGCGGCCTGGAGCGAATCCTCCGGCATCTTCCTCAACTGAAAGGCGGCGTCGACCCACACGGAATTCTCATATCCAGGCAAAAGAATATGGGGATGGGTCTTGATGAAGCGGGCCGCGAGGACGGGGCTTCCGCGATCTTGATCGATCCTGCAACGGATCCAGGGCTTGGGTACCTCGGGCAGCCGATCGTCCGCAAAGACGATGTAGTCCAGTGAAGGATCGGCGGCGACCGGAGCGCGCAAATCGTCATACCATCCGGCGATGGCCGTGTATACCGCCCAGCGCTTGTGTGCGCGGCGGCCCTCGGCACGCCCGATTTTCAGGTAGTGCACCAGCGGATTGAGGCCGCTCCGATCGACATCCGGATTGTTCCGGCGGTACCAATCGCCATCGAAAAACGGGTGCGGCCTTCGTCCTTCAGCCGCGCCCCATTGCAGGTAATGATCCGTAGGATCGACGCCCGCGGCGGCAACGTCCCTGTATTGGTCTAGATAAAATGCACCGTCAAATAGACCGCTGGCGAGGATCAATTCCCGATCCAAGCTTCCATTCTATCGCCCGCCGGAGCTTGTAGCCGTTGGCGGTTATAGCCTGTCAAAGCCGCCTTTACTCCCCTTTCCAGGGTATGGGCCGCGCCGGGTGCGCAACCTAATCTGTTAATGGAGGTAGAGGAAATGCAGATCAAGTTGGGGGCGGTAGCAATCACGACTGCCCTGGCAGTAACAGGTTTCATGGGGTTGCGGGCGGCCGAAGCCGTGCGCGCGGGGGCCAATCCTCCGGCGAACGTCAAGGTAACGCAGCGCTCCGAAGCCGCCTCGACGCACGGCTATTCGGCCATTGTTAAGCAAGTCGTGCCCGCGGTGGTCAATATTTCATCGACGAAGGTGGTCAAGACCAGCGGCAACTTCGGTGTCCCTGACGATCTCTTTCGCCAGTTCTTCGGCGACCAAGGCGACCAAGGCGGCCAAGGCGGCCAATTCAACGCCCCTTCCCGTCGATTCAACGTGCCGCAAGGTGAGCAGCGGGAGCAAGGGACCGGATCGGGCGTGATTGTCAGCCCCGAGGGCTACATCCTGACCAATAACCACGTGGTGGAGGGCGCCACCGAGGTCATGGTGACCCTGCATGACAAGCGCGAGCTCAAAGCGCGCGTCATCGGCACCGACCCGAGCACCGACATCGCGGTCATCAAAATCGAGGGGTCGAATTTCCCCACCTTGACGCTGGCGGATTCGAGCAAGGTTCAAGTGGGTGACATCGTTCTCGCCGTCGGCGATCCGTTTGGAGTGGGGCAGACGGTTACCCAGGGAATCGTTAGCGCCACCGGCCGCAGCGGTTTGGGCATCGAAGACAGGGAAGACTTCATCCAGACCGATGCAGCCATCAACCCCGGCAATTCGGGCGGTGCTCTGGTGGATGACGAAGGCCATCTGGTCGGCATCAACACGGCCATCGTTGGGGGCTCCGGCGGAAACGTCGGGATCGGCTTCGCCGTGCCCATCAACATGGCTAGGCACGACATGGATTCGATTCTGGCGCATGGCAAGGTGGAACGCGGCTACATGGGCGTCTATCCCGAGGATGTGACACCCGCGTTGGCCAAGGCCTTCCATACAGGCACCAACGGCGCGCTGATTGGCGACGTGACTCCCGGAAGCCCCGCGGATCGCGCCGGAATGAAGAAGGGCGACATCGTGGTGGAGCTTAACGGCCAGCCTGTCTCCAATGCCAACGATCTGCGGCTGAGAGTCGGCAATATGGAGCCGAACGCGCCGATTACCCTGAAGGCGCTGCGCGATGGCAAGCAGATGGACGCCGCCATGAGGCTCGGCGAGATTCCTTCAACTGAGCAGCACGCTTCGGTCGCACAACCGGAGAACTCCACTAGTTCTCTGGAGGGCGTCACCGTCGAGAACCTGACGGCGGAGATCGCCCAGCAGTTGAAGCTCTCGCCGGCGACCAAGGGCGTTGTGGTGGACAAAGTCAATCCCTCCAGCGACGCCGCGGAAGCCGGCTTGCAGCAGGGCGACGTGATTCAGGAGGTCAATCACCAGACGGTGACGACCGCCCAGGAATTTCATCGCGCCATGAGCTCGGTGCAGAAGGATAATCCGGTTCTTCTGTTGGTGAATCGGGGCGGCAACACCGCTTACGTCGCCATTTCGTAAGTAGGCCCGCGTCCGACTAAGGGGTCAGGTTGGCTTTGAGCGAAGCCGCCTGGCCCCTTTTTTCTATTCCCGCACGGATCGTAATCCGTCGATAAGGCTGCTCCGTTACCGTTGCGGTTCGGAATCGGCCTTCGAGCGAATGCGCTACTCACCGAACCGCGACGGTAACGGAGCGGTACTCAAGACTTCCAGCTTAACGGACGGATTACGGGCACGGATCGCGATGATCACACAGAGCCTTGACGGGGATAGCCCCGTGTGGGATAGTTAAGGGTTCGTGAAGCGGACGGTCTACCGGCCGCCTCCCACCGTGGTACATTCTTCCATGTAATTGTTCACGCTGAAAGGCTCGATGCATGTCTGTTCTCGTATGGTGCCAGTGGTTGCAAGAGGGCTCCATCAGCACGGCGATTCGTGAGTCCACTACGTTCTGGCCGGTGCTGGAGGGCTCGCATCTGCTGGGGATGGCGCTGATGATGGCGCCGGTGATGATGTACGATTTCCGGCTGCTCGGGTTCCGCTGGAAAAGCGATCCCGTTTCCAGCGTCAAGTGGAGTTTCCTGCCGATCACCTTCTGCGGCTTTGTGCTGATGGTCACCACCGGCGTGCTGCTGTTCTGGTCCGAACCGCTGAAGTGCTACAACAGCGGGTACTTCCGGATTAAAGTGGCGGCGCTGATTCTGGCCGGGCTGAACGCGCTGGTGTTCCACTCCACCATCGACCGCACCACGGCGCAATGGGACACCGCCTTGCCGCCGCCGTTCCGCGCGCGGATGGCCGGCATGTTATCGCTGACGCTGTGGACGACTGTAATTTTCGCCGGCCGTTATACCGCGTATAATCTCTAAGGGTTCCGCAAATGTTTACCTTGATTCCCCTGCTCTTATTTCATGGGTTCCGATGGGCCGCCCAAAGCGCCGACAACGAAGGGCCGGCGAAGTTTGCTTTCGCGCAGATTCCCTCCTGGTTCCCGTTCTTCAGTTGGGTGGATGAGACACGGATCAGCCTCTATATCAAGAGCACCACCTGGGTGTTTCCGCTGGTGGAGACGATTCACATTCTGGCGCTGTCGGTGCTGCTGGGATCTCTCTTCCTGATCGACCTGCGGCTGCTGGGCATCGCCATTCGCAGGTGGTCGCCGGCGCAGATCCTGGAACAGCTCCACTCCTTCATCAACTGGAGCGTTGTCATCATTCTGATCACGGGAGTGTTTCTGTTTATCGCCGAGCCGCGCAAGCTGTTCGACAGCGCAGCCTTTGGCCCCAAGATGATTATCCTGAGTTTGGCGATCCTCTTTCAATACACGCTGTATCCGCGGGTGCGCTTCATGCAGGCTCACATCCCCATCTGGGGAAGGTTGATGGCGCTGGTGTCCCTGTGTTTGTGGTTTGGGGTGGCCGTGTGCGGGCGGGCGATCGGTTTCGTCTAGGGTTCCCCGGTGCCGCAGCCAGTATCCAATGTCCTGGTGATCGACGTGGGAGGCACGCACGTCAAGATTTCGGATCAGCATCACAAAGCTCCCGTCAAAATCGATTCCGGCCCGAAGATGACGGCGCGGCAGATGGCCGTGGATGTGCGCGAGGCGACCGCCGGCTGGAAATATTCCGCGATTTCGATCGGATACCCCGGCCCGGTTCTGCACGGGCGGCCGCTGAGCGAGCCGCACAATCTGGGGCAGGGCTGGGTGGGATTCGATTACAAGAAAGCGTTCGGGTGTCCGGTCAAGATCGTCAATGACGCCGCCATGCAGGCCATCGGAAGTTACGAAGGCGGGCGCATGCTGTTTCTGGGATTGGGCACGGGGTTGGGCTCGGCGATGATCGTCGACGGCGTGCTGGAGCCGATGGAGCTGGCGCATCTTCCGTACCGGCGCGGCCGCACCTACGAGGACTATATCGGACTGGCCGGCCTGGAGCGGCTGGGTAAAAAGAAGTGGCGCCGGCACGTCTTCGCGGTAACCGAGCAGTTGAAGAGCGCGATGGAGGCCGACTACGTCGTGCTCGGCGGCGGCAATGCCAGGCTGCTGAAACGCCTGCCTAAGGGCGCCCGGCTCGGCGGCAACCAGAACGCCTTCAAGGGCGGCGTGCGGCTGTGGAAGGCCTAACAGCCCTGAAAACACGGTCGCACTCCGCAACCATCGTATTAGGGATAGAATACCGATTGATACTTAGGAGGCGCATATGACCAACCAGGCATCCGTAATGAAGGCCCACAACGCAGCGCTGGGTGCGTTTCGGCTTTTGATGGCGATGGTCTTCTGCTTCGCGGTTTTGGTCCACGGCCAGGGGAACCAGCCGACGGCACGGCCGTTGCCCGCGGGAGGCGGGAAGGCGATCGTCGAGACTGCGTGCACCGCTTGCCACGAGCTCACGCTGATCACAACCGCCGGGCACACCCCCGTGGATTGGAAACTCCTGGTGGAGCGCATGGTATCGGCGGGCGCCGAGGTTCCGAAGAATCAGATCGCGATGGTGACCGAATACCTCAGCAAGAGTTTTCCAGAAGGAAATGTGCCCAAGGCCGTGATTCTTCCCGGTGCCGCCAAGGTGAGCTTCAAGGAATGGACCGTGCCCACGGTGGGCTCGCGCCCGCACGATCCGTTAGCAACGCACGACGGCTATCTCTGGTACTCCGGGGTATCTAGTCTGGTGGTGCGGGAGCCTGATGCTCCCGCATTTCATTGAGTACAGGGTGCGATTAGACTGCGACGAGGCCACCGTCAACAGGCAGATCGACGCCCGAGATGAAGCGGCTGTCGTCCGAGGCCAGAAACAACGCGGCGGCAGCTACTTCGTCGGGGTTACCCATTCTGCCCATGGGGATCATCTGCTTGAACTGCGCACGGATGGCGGCTCCCGCCTCTTTGTCTGGAAATTGGCCGTCGATGATCGGCGTTTCAATGGGACCAGGGCTGATGACGTTCGCACGGATGCCACGCGGGCCGAATTCCGCTGTCCAACTGCGCACATACGACCGCAGAGCGGCCTTTGTGGCCGAATAGGTAGCGTAGATCGGAATTCCCTTTTGCCAGGCACCCGAGCCGGTCAGGATGATCGAGCCCCCGTCACCCAACAGCGGCAGTCCCTTCTGAACCGTGAAGAATGTCCCCCGCGCGTTGACGTTGAACGTCCTGTCGAAGTGTTCTGCCGTTGCCGCAGTAGTTGGTACGACCTCCACGATTCCAGCGTTGGCAACGATGATGTCGAGCCGCCCTTTCTTTGCGACATGTTGATAGAGCCTGTCGATGTCCTCCAGCTTTGAGACGTCGCCCTGGATGCCGGTAACATTTTGTCCGATCTCGGCGACAGCCCTGTCCAATTCGGATTGGCGCCGGCCCGTGATGAAGACATATGCGCCTTCAGCCACGAATCTCTTTGCCGTGGCGAGGCCGATGCCACTGTTGCCTCCGGTAATGACGGCCATTTTCCCTGTGAGTTTTCCCATCATGTTATTCCTTCCTGATCTCGCGTAGCGAGTTGGTGTCTGCGAACAGGCTTCTTAGGGCATCCCCGGGGCCAATTCCATCTAGTTGAAAACAGGAGCGGACCAACGCAGGTGCCGGGCCGCAGACTGCCACTGCCTGGGTAGCTGCCCAAATTCAGACACTTTGCAAAGATGCAATGGCTAGAATAATAAGATGGATTTCTCCGCCCCGCAACGCCTGCAAGATCGTCTCAACTTGCTGCTGACTTTGACCAACAGCATGGTGGCGAGCCTCGATCTTCAGGACGTGCTCCGCGAAATGACAGCCAGCGTACGGAAGACCATGGAATGCGATGTGGTCGGAGTGACGCTTCCGAACCTAGAGCAGAATGAGCTCCGAGTCTACGCCATCGACTTAGCGGACGGCAGAGGTGTCGTTTTTGAGAGCCTCACCGCACCGACGGCAGCGAACCCCATGATGCAAGACGTTCTGCGGACAGGGAAGCCGGTGTGTAACGCAGGGGACGAGCTGAAGGTTCGCGATCCTTACGCTGCGGGTGAGGGCCTACGCGCTGTATTGCAGATGCCGATGACAAGCCGGGGTCGGGTGCTGGGCATCCTCAGCGTTGGCCGAAGGGAGGAGAGGGCCTTTACTTTGGATGAGGTTGAATTTTCCACGCTGCTCGCTGGGCAGTGCGCGATCGCGCTGGAGAATGCCTTCTCTTTCCGGCAGATTCAGGATCTCAATGCGCAGCTTTCCCAAGAAAAGCTCTATTTGGAAGATGAGATCCGCAACGAGCTCCATTTCGACGAAATCATAGGCAAAAGCTCCATTCTTCAAGATGTTCTAAGGCAGGTAGAGACGGTAGCCCCCACTGGTTCAACCGTGTTGATCCAGGGTGAAACGGGTACTGGAAAGGAACTCATCGCTCGTGCGGTACACAATCGCAGCGCCCGCCAGGGGAAGGCCTTTGTTAAGTTGAACTGCGCGGCGATTCCGACCGGCCTCTTGGAAAGCGAGTTATTCGGCCACGAGAAAGGAGCCTTCACCGGTGCGATAGCACAGCGCATTGGCCGATTCGAGTTGGCGAACGGGGGCAGCATCTTCTTAGATGAAATTGGTGAGATTCCTCTGGAACTACAACCGAAGCTGCTTCGTGTGCTTCAGGAAGGCGATTTCGAGCGCCTAGGTGGAAGCAGGACACTCCGTAGCGATGCCCGCCTCATTGCTGCGACGAATCGGGATCTGGAAGCCATGGCGAACGAGCAGAAGTTCCGCCCTGACCTATACTATCGTTTGAACGTTTTCCCCATCCGTGTCCCCGCGTTGCGGGAACGCGCTGAAGACATTCCACTGTTGGTGCGCCATTTCGTCCATCAGTTCAGCCGCCGCATGGGGAAGGAAATCGAAACTATCCCAACCGATACGATGGCCTCCTTGGCGCGCTACCACTGGCCTGGCAACATTCGAGAGCTACAGAACGTGATCGAACGCGCCGTGATCGTCACCACAGGGCCGATCTTAAGAGTGGCTGTGAGCGAGTTGAAGATACGCCAATCCACGCCGTCGGCGCGATCAGGCGCCGACAAGGACATGCGCCAGCTACTCGAAGACGTCGAGCGCAAGAAGATCCTTGAGGTGCTGGAACTGACCAACTGGATTGTCGCCGGACCCAATGGTGCCGCAGAGAAGCTTGGCATGAAGCGGTCCACCTTTCAGTCAAGAATGCAGAAGCTTGGCATTCAAGTTTCTCGCTCGGGCAAACCGCAATAGCTGAAGGCTCCAGCAGGGAAAACAGCGGCGCTATTTCCAGTGACGACCCACCAAAAAGAGCGGTTCACTATCGCGTGGGGCGAGTCCGTTGAAATTTCAGCCATCGTTTTGAGGTCGGACGTTCCGATTCAAGTCTGGGGAATTGTGAGCAGACGAGCGGGCACCAGGCTGGATCGCGGAGCCGAGGTCATCCTTGCCCCGGACCGGCTTCGCGCAATCGTCTGATGAGGGCGTCGGCGGCCCCACAAATGAGCTGCGCCGCTGTCCATCTATCTCGCGGACACTACACTAGCACCGGGGCATCCCACGACATCGCATTTCAGGGATAGAATACCGATTGATACTTATTGATATAGATCTTAGGGGGCGTACATGACGAACCAGGCATCCATAGTCAAGGTCCGCGACGCAGTGCTTGTCCCGTTCACGCTTTTGACGGCGATCGTCTTCGTCTGCACGGTTTCGGTTTACGGCCAGGGAACTCCGCCGGCGGCGCGATCATTGCCCGCGGGAGACGGGAAGGCGATTGTCGAGACTGCGTGCACCGCTTGCCACGAGCTCACGCTGATTACAACCGCCGGGCACACCCCCGCGGATTGGAAACTCCTGGTGGAGCGCATGGTATCGGCCGGCGCCGAGGTTCCGAAGAATCAGATCGCGATGGTGACCGAATACCTCAGCAAGAGTTTTCCGGAAGGCAATGTGCCCAAGGCCGTGATTCTTCCCGGCGCCGTCAAGGTGAGCTTCAAGGAATGGACCGTGCCCACGGTGGGCTCGCGCCCGCACGATCCGTTAGCAACGCACGACGGCTATCTCTGGTACTCCGGGCAGTATGCGAACGTGCTCGGCCGCGTGGACACCAAGACAGGCGAGATCAAGGAATTTCGTCCGACCACGCCCGGCTCAGGCCCGCACGGCCTAGTGGAGGATAAGGCCGGCAACATCTGGTTCACGGCGAATTCCAAGGGTTACATCGGCAAGCTCGATCCCAAGAGCGGCAAATTCACCGAATACAAGCTGCCCGCCGACGCCCGCGATCCGCACACGCCGCTATTCGATCAGAAAGGCACTCTGTGGTTCACCGTGCAGCAGTCGAACAAGGTGGGCCGGCTGAATCCGAATACAGGCGAGATCAAGCTGGTGGATTCGCCCACCGCGAAGTCGCTTCCCTACGGCATGGTAATCGACACCAAAGGGACTCCTTATTACTGTGAGTTCGGCGCGCCCAAGATTGCCGCGATCGATCCGAATACCATGAAGATCAAGGAGTGGACCCTGCCACATGCAGAGTCGCGGCCGAGACGCATCGCCATCACCAACGACGACCTGATTTATTACGCCGACTATTCGCGCGGATACTTGGGGCGGCTGGATCCTAAAACAGGCGCCGTGAAGGAATGGCCGTCACCGAGCGGGCCGGACTCGCAGCCCTACGGGATCTTGTTCCTCAATGGAGCCATCTGGTACAACGAATCGGCCGTTAAGCCGAATACGCTGGTCCGTTTCGATCCCAAGACGGAGAAGTTCCAGACCTGGGCGATCCCAGCCGGCGGCGGCGTCGTGCGCAACATGATGACCACCCGCGACGGCAACATCGTAATGGCCGAAAGCGCCCTCAACATTGTGGCGCTGGTCACGGTTGGCAAGTGACTCCGCCGTGACCCTGTTCGTTAGGGAGTACGCGATGACGTATACGCCGCGATGTTCAGCATGTCTTCGTCGGTCAACTTGGCGACCACCGGTTTCATAAGGTCCGCCCACAATCCCTTCCGCGCGCCCTGTTGCATGTCATACAGTTGCCGCACCAGATAGCTGGGGGAACGGCCCGCAAGACCCGGCACCGGGCCCAGTCCTTTCAGATCGGCTCCATGGCAGACGGCGCACTGCGTGGTCTTGCCGGCGCCGTTGGTCACCAACGCCTCACCTTTCTTGATGCTGCCCACGGGCACATAGGCGATAAAACCGGAGCGTGCGTCACGCAGCACCTCCGTGCCTTCCGCATTCACCGGCGTCTCGATGATGCGCTGGCCAAGCGGCTCTTTCTCGTTCCCTTCCAGCGTCAGAAACATGCCGCCGGCGATGCGGGTCTTGGGCACTGTGTTGGTTTCCACCACTTTGATCCAAGGCGTCCACTTCATGGAGCTGAAGTACTCGGCGGCGGCTTTGATTTCGTCCTCGGTCATGCCCTTGGCGATTGTAATCATGGTATTTGTATTGGCCTTCCGCGGCTCCGCGCTCTTGCGGTTGCCGTTCCTGAAATCGGCCATCTGTTGGAGGAAATAGGTTGCCGGGAGACCGGCGACGCCGGCGTTTTCGGGGCGGCCTTTGCCGTTGGGGTAATGGCACAGGCTGCAGGCACGCACGTCCGGCCTCCGGCCGTGGGCCACGACGTCGGGCATCTTAGGATGGTCGCCTGGATACCAGTCGGCCGGGCCGAAGGCGTCGCTGATCTGTGCCCGGGTGAATTCCAAGGTGCTGCCGGGAAGGTGTTTCAGGCTGGTGTCGGGCGCGGCCGGAGCCGCCGGCGCATTCCCCGCCGGTGCAGCGGGCGCAATGGCGTACGCCCATGCCGGTGGCTCGGCCGCAACGGACACGCCCGCTGAAAACGCCAACGCGAACGCAAGGATCGCAACAACGTTGAACATGGTTCTCATACAATCTCCTTTGTGCACAGAAACCGAATCCCTCTGTACAGATTACTCCCACTGAACAGCGCGTGCAGGTCTGATAAGCTGGCACAGGGCCGAAGGCAGCGGCAGGCTCTCAAATTCGCATTCAGGAGGCTGTATGGAAGCCGTCATTTCAAATCTGTTGGACCGCTTCGAGAGGGGAGCGCTCACGCGCCGGGGGTTGATTCAGGGTCTTGCGATGCTGACCGCGGCGAGCGGCACGGAATCCGTCGCTCAGGTCCCGGACTTAGGCATCAAGGCGGTGAAGATCGACCACGTGAGCATTCAAGTCAGCGATTTGCCGCGTTCAGTGGCTTTCTATGAAAAAATGTTCGGGCTGACTGTAGTGAGCGAGGACAAGCCCAACGAAATCGTGCGGCTGGGAATCGGAAAAGCCCTCATCTCTCTGCACCACAAGAGTCCTACCGGAGTGGTGGATCACTTCGCGATCGGGGTGGAGAAGTTCGACAAGGAATTAGTGACAAGGCAGCTGAAGGAACGCGGGGCAAATCCGGAAGACAACCTGGATGCGGGGTTTCATATCCTGGATCCGGAAGGCATCAGCGTTCAGATTGTGGGAGCTTGAGATGAACAGAGCAGCGGCCGGCGCTTGCTTTTTGGTCTTCTGCATATCGCTCGGCGGTCAGCCGGCCGCCGCGCCTAAGTTCAAGTTCGATCCGGACTGGCCCAAGCCCCTGCCGAACAAGTGGAAGATGGGGGGCGTCACCGGGTTGGCCGTGGACAAAGACGATAACGTCTGGGTGCTGGATCGTCCGAACGATCTCACCGACATTGAGCTTGAGGCGGAGCTGAATCCTCCCCTCGCCGATTGCTGCGTCCGGCCTCCCTCCATGATCCACATCGACAAGAGCGGTAACGTAATCGGTTCCTTCGATGCGCCCCAAGGACACGGCATGGCGGTGGACAGCAAAGGGTTCGTCTACATCGGACAGAACACTGTCCGTAAGTACGATCCGAAGACCGGCAAGGTGGTCGGTGCGGTGCCTCGCGCACCCGAGACGGAGACGGGTGGAACGGCGGGCGCTGCTGAGCCAACTCTTCCTAACCACGTTCCAGGCCGGGGCAGCGCCGGGCCAGTGGCGGGTTTTATCACTCCAGCCGGCGGGCGCGGTCAACCCAATCCGGCGGCTCAGGCGGCTCGGGAGGCGGCGATCGCGGCCTTCCGCGCCAAGTATCCCCCGACCACGCCGATGATCGTGGGAGGAATCGAAGAGATACGGCTCGACGAGCCATCGCACGAACTTTACGCCGCCGACAATTACCTGGGCGGGCGCGTCATGGTGTTTGACCTGGACACGTTCAAGTTCAAGCGGGGCTGGGGCGCCTATGGACACGCATTGTCGGAAATGAGCACCAATGACGCAGACCGCGCGTATACTCCCGGCGGGCCCATGCCCAAGGAGTTCCGTGGCCACCTCACGATAAACATTTCCAACGATGGGTTGGTCTATGCCGCGGATCGCAACGCGAACCGCATCCATGTCACCACCAGGGAAGGCAAGTTCGTGAAGGAATTCATCCTGGCTCCCATGACCGGCGTCGGTGGCGCCACAGGCGGCGTGATGTTCTCGCCAGACAAGCAGCAGCGGCTCCTGTATATTTCCGATCTCACCAATAACCACATCTGGTTCCTCAACCGGGAGGACGGCAAGGTGGTGGGCCAGATGGGAAGCATGGGCGAAAACGGGGGCCAGTTCTTCGGGCTGCACATGATCGCCGTGGACTCCAAAGGCAACATCTACACAGGTGAGGTGTTCGCCGGCGAGCGGGTACAGAGGTTCGTCCCGGTTAAGTGAGACGGGCGCGCAGCGCGCGGGTTTTAGTATAGTAGGCCGTCAGGAGCTTGGCTATGACCCGGAGGCAAATTGTGAAGTCCGCGGGGATGGCTGCCGCGGCGGCCGCCTTGCGAGGGACCGACGGCGCACGGGCCCAGGATTCGGCGCGCGCGGTGGCTTTCGTGAAGGCTCTCGTTTTCGACACCTTTGGCACCGTGGTGGATTGGCGAGGATCGATCGTCGAAGAGGGTAAGGCCTGGGGAAAAACCAAGGGCATCACCGTCGATTGGGCTCGCTTTGCCGATCGATGGCGGGCCGGCTACGCCCCTTCCATGGACAAGGTGCGACGCGGCGAAATGCCCTGGACCAACCTCGACCACCTGCATCGCGCGCTACTGGAAGACTTGCTCAAGGAATTTCACATCGAAGGGCTTACTGAAGAGGAAAAGGAACATTGGAACCGCGTGTGGCACCGCCTGAAGCCATGGCCCGATTCCGTCGCCGGTCTCACGCGCCTCAAGAAGAAGTACACGATTGCGCCGCTTTCCAACGGCAATGTCGCGCTCCTCGCCGACATGGCCAAGCACGCCGGTATTCCCTGGGATCTCATCCTTTCAGCCGAGCTAGCCCGGCATTACAAGCCCGATCGCGAGGCCTACCTCACCGCGGTCGACCTATTGGAGCTGAAGCCCGAGGAAGTGATGATGTGCGCAGCGCACTCCGGCGATCTGATGTCCGCGCGCAGTTTCGGCCTGCGCACCGGATTCATACACCGGCCCAACGAATACGGGCCCACGCACAAGGCGGACGATGCCAAGCCAGGCGATTTCGACGTGGTGTCCGCCGACATTGTGGATTTGGCGTCGAAACTCGGAGCGTAGCGTAGCGAAGCTCCCCATCAAAACGACGCCTGAGCCCGCGTTGACGGCGCAGCTTGGTTAAGCGTCATTCGGGCATCAACGCGAACGTCCAGACCGAGCCGCCAGCCGGCATTTTTCGCGCCGCAAAGCGAGTGGCAACAATGCCGCCGAGTCCCGACGCAATGGTCACATATTGGCGGCCTTTGTGGGTGTAAGTGATGGCCGTCGAATTGACGCTCGATCCGGTCTGGAACTGCCAAACCGTTTTGCCCGTGTTCTCGTCCAGCGCGACGAACTCACCCGTCAATTTGCCGGTGAACACAAGGCCGCCACCGGTGGCCAGCATGCCGGCCGAACCTGGCAGATCGATCAACGGAACCTCCCATTTCTTCTCACTGGTGAGTGGATTGATGGCGGTGAAATGACCAAGGACGTCCCCGGGCTTGGCTTCCGGCTGCCTGCTGTTGACGCCGGTGGAGGTCCCGCCAATCGCGATCGGCTTCGGCGGCGCGAGCTGCTGTATCCGCGGCACGTTCCACGTGCTCGCGTAGATGAGACCGGTGTTCGGATCGAACGCGATCGGCGTCGCGTTGGTGCCGCGCGAGGGCCAGATTTCGACCTCTTCACCGGCGAGAAAACGTTGTTGTACGTCCGTCAACACCGGCCGGCCGGTGACCAGATCGATTTGCGTCGCCCAATTGACCTTGACGTAGGGGTGGGCGGCGATCAGTTTGCAGTTGGTGCGGTCCAGCACATACAGGAAGCCGTTCTTGTTGGTCTGAATCATCACGCGTCGAAGCTGGCCGCCAACCCGGATATCGGCGAGGACATTCTCGTCGGTGGCGTCCACATCGTACATGTCGTTGGGCGTGTATTGAAAATAGCAAGCCACCTCACCCGTTTTCGGCCGGATCGCGAGCACGCTGTTGGTGAACAAGCTATCCCGGCTCTCGCGAGGTCTGGGATCGTACGGCTCGGCATTGCCCGTTCCCCAATAAACCAGATCGAGCTGGGGATCGTAGGAACCGGAGCGCCAGGTGGGACCTCCGCCCTGCGACCAGGCGTCGCTATTCTTTGGCCACGTCTCGGAACCGGGCTCGCCGGGCGCTGGAATGGTGTATCTGCGCCACAATTTCTTTCCGGTGTCGGGGTCCCAGCCGTCCAGGAACCCGCGCGTGGTGGACTCTCCACCGGCCACGCCGGAAATCAGCACGCCGTTGGCGACGATCGGCGCACTGGTGGCGTAGTAGCCAGCTTTTATATCCGCGAATTTCTGGTTCCAAAGCACTTCGCCGGTCTTCATGTCGAGTGCGAGCAAATGGTTGTCGACGGTCACGCGAAAGAGTTTGCCGTTATAGATCGCCGGCGCGCCTCGGTTGAAGGCGGACCGCTGGACCCCCGGTTCGAGGATCACTGGCGTGCGCCAGATCTGCCTGCCGGTTTCAACGTCGATGGCGAAGGTCCACTTGCCGTTGATCACATACATGACACCGTTGTAAATCGTGGGCGCTGCAAGTTCCCCCTCGTCGTTCATAAGGCTGGTGCTCCAAATGGGTACCAGTCGTTTGACATTGGATGTATTGATTTGCTTGAGCGGACTGTAGCTCTTTCGGTCGTAGCCCATGCTCTGGGTGGTGACGTTCTCCGTGTTCTTGCCGTCGTTAACCAGTTCTTCCGTGGTTTGGGCCAACCCCAGCGCGGCCCAGAAACCGAGTAGCATCGTACACAGCCGAATTCTCTTCATGATCGGCCTCCCTTGGAGTTGATCATCGCGTCGCACCAGTTTACCAGGGCTGAATACAAAGTAAGAGCCGGCCTTCGCCCGTAGTGACGCAAGCGATAGGATAGAATCATTTCGAACAAGGCTTGGCGCGACGCGCTGCCTTTCGAAAATCCGGGAGGGGGAAACGGCACATGCATAGCACGAAGCGTTTCGTGACGGCGCTCCTGTTCCTGGGCTTTGGATCTCTCGCTCACGTCCCAGGCCAAGCGCCTCCGCCGGCCCGCGTGATCGTGTTTGAAGGCGCGCTGGATGGGACAACTGGAGTTTGAAAACTGGGTCTACATGGGCTTGACGCCCGCCGAGGCAATTGTCTCCGCCACGCGCGATTCGGCCGCGGCCGCGCACATCAACACCGGCATGGTGGCGGCCGGCAGGAACGCCGATTTCATCGTCCTCGACGCCAATCCCCTGGAGAACATCGCCAACTCGCGGCGCATCAACAAGGTCTACTTGAGGGGAGCAGAAGTCAACCGCGCGGCCTTGAAGGCCAAGTGGCAGGCGGAGTTTCGCAAATGAACAAACACCTCGTGTTACTTGGGATGCTTCTTGCCGCCTGGCGCCCGAGCGGCGCGCAACTACCCGGCTTATCCACGCAGAAGGTTCTCTTTGAAAATGAGCTGGTGCGTGTGATCGAGATCAGCATGGCGCCCGGCGTCGCCGAGGCGAAACATAGCCACGGCCGCGGCGTGACCATCGCCCTGACCGACTACGACAACCAGCTCACAACTTACCCGGACCGCACCGTGGACCGCAGGCACACGAAGTTCGGCGAAGTGCGCTGGGCCGAGCCCGTGACGCATGAGGCGCGCAACACCGGCACAACCGAACAGCGTGTCATCCGCATCGAGCTCAAGCGGGATGCGCCTCCCGCCGTTCCGGTTACCGGGCTCGTTACCGAACGGCCCGACCCGCTTGATTCCCTGGTCGTCTGCAAAGACACGCAGACCCTTATCTTCGAGAATCAGTATGTCCGTGTTATTCGGGAAAAGGTGCCGCCGGGCGTCGCACAGCCGATGCACCGTCATCGACACGGCATTCTGGCGCCCCTGGCCGATGCTGAAATCGAGTCGGTGGACGAGGGTGGTGGCCAGCCGGTGCGACGCCAGTTGAAATTCGGCGATGCCAGTTGGCGAGAGCCCGTCGTCCACGCCGTCCGCAACGTCGGCAAGACCGAGCTGTTCAATATCAGAGTCGAGCTGAAATAATAGGCGAGCGCCAGCGGACCCCGCCCTATGGCGCCTGGCAGGCGAAGTTCGCGGCGTCGTCGATACTGCCCGAGCCCTTATATTTCGCCACCTGAGGATACGGACACAGCGGACGCGTCCGGTCCACCTTCCCCTCCGTGCTGTGCGACGCGATAATCCGTTCCGGCGCCTTGTTCTGCCCCACCCACTGCTCGAGCGCGCCCACTTTATCGAACACGTTGGGGCCTTCGCCGCCGCCGCAGTGGCCCATACCAGGCTCCAGGAACAGCCGGACGTTGTTGGACGCTTTGTCCGTGCCGCCCAGGGTATCGACCACGCTCTTGTAATACTTGATGGTGTTCAGCGTCGGGACGTTAGGATCGCTCCATCCGTGATACAGCAGCAGTTTTCCGTTGTGTGAGAAAAACGGCTTGAGGTTGGGATCGGTGGCGTTCATGACTAAGTTTTCAGGCAGGTCGCCGCGCACGATGTCGCTGTCGAAGTTGAAGGTCCGCCAGTCCCAATTAGGGTCTTTGAACACAACGTATCGATACTGATCGTAGATGTTGGCGGAGGGTTCCGGACCAGCGGCCTGAACGCCCCAGCCCAGTTCCGTGCCCGGCACAAGGGACGAAAACAGCTCCTGTCCGGTACGCGGGTTGAGGGCCGGAGAATAAATTTTTTTCGCGGCCTCCGCCTGTGGAGCGGTAAGGCAGGACGGCCCATCCGCGCCCTTGCAGAGCAGCGCCTTGGGATCGAAGTTGCACTTGGCAGGGTCGTCGATGAGACCGTCCTTCAACCCGTCGCGCGCATCGCAGGCGGCGAGCGCGGCTTGGTGGATCATCGGATACTTGCTGGGGGGAATGTAGCTGGCCGGGTCCTTCAGCACGGCGGCGGCGATCCACAACGAGATTGCAGTCCGGTTGGCCGGCGCGCCCGCGATAATGGCGTCGTAATCGTCCGGGAATTTCTGCGCTTCCTTGAGGCCCTGCCGTCCGCCCGTCGAACAACCGTTCCAATAGGAAAGCCTGGGCGCGCTGCCATAAAACGCCTGAATCACGGCCTTCGCCTTTACCGTCATCTCGTGTTCGGAGCGCCACCCGAAGTCGATCAGCTTTTCTGGATGCCCCAGCGCGAAGCTCCCGCTGCCGCCCACATGTCCCGTGTCCGTGGACGCGCTCGCATATCCGGCTTTGACGGCATCGGCCAACGCGGAGTAGCTGATCACTCCCGCCCATCCGCCGTTGCCCACCCCTTGCAGATTGCGGTTCCAACCCGAGGCCGGCAGCCAGAATTCCACCTTGATGTCCGAATCGCTCGAGGGCTTGAGCGTCGCGGCCACGCGGCAAAACTCGGGAAGATCCTTGTAGGCGTTACCTGCGCCTCCTTTTCCCTTGCCTTTGGCTTGTTGCGCGAGGCCTGGAGGCGCGAACGCGCCCGCTGGCACCACCTGGGCCATCGTAATCGTCGTGTCCGGCAACGTGAGCGATGCGAGACTTTCGCACGTCGCTGCAAACATAGGCGCTGCAAACATCGGCGCCGCCATCATACACACCAGAATCCACCGAGCGACTTGCATAGCTGGAGTTTTCATCTGGACCTCCCGGTCCCGATCAGTATACCTCTCCGCTCCACTTCCATGAAGGTGTTTCTTGCCGCTCCACCATTTCGGGGTATGAGGCTCGTGCCTTTGATATACTTCGATCCGAATCCACATTCCCGCGGAGAAGAACGCATGGAGAGACTGTTGGGACAGGCAACGAACAGGAACACGCGGGTTCTGACGATCATGATTGCCGCGCCCGCGCTGGTACTCCAAGTGCAGCTTCAAGCCCAGTGGCTAAACCATCCCACCGCGGGAGTTCCCCGGTTGCCCAACGGCCAGCCGAATCTTGCCGCCCCAGCGCCCAGGACCGCTGACGGCAAACCCGATCTCTCGGGCTTGTGGAACAGGATTTCCCCCAAGTATCACGTCAACATCGCCGCGGACCTGAAGCCCGAAGAAGTCCAGCCTTGGGCGCGAGCCTTGGTCCAACAGCGCACGGAAAACATCGGCAAGGACTCTATGACGGCGCTGTGTCTGCCACTGGGTCCGGGGTATGCCACGGCGGACGCACCGCGCACCGCCGGAGGGATGATGAAAATTGTCCAGACTCCGGCGCTTGTTATCATCCTCAACCCCGATCTCACGTATCGCCAGATTTTCCTGGACGGCCGCGCATTAGAAACCTCCCCGAATCCGAGCTGGATGGGCTACTCGGTGGGGCACTGGGAGGCAGACACGCTGGTGGTGGAAAGTTTCGGATTCAATGACAGGACATGGCTGGATAACAGCGGCCATCCCCACACCGAAGCCCTGCGAATGACCGAACGATACCGGCGCACCAGCTTCGGTCGTCTGGAGCTCGACGTGACGCTCCAGGACCCCGCTGTCTACGCCCGGCCTTGGACCGTCGCAGTCAGAGCGGAGCTGGCAGCCGATACCGAACTGATCGAATACGTCTGCAATGAGAGCAGGAGCGACCTCGATCACTGGGTCGGCAAGGCGTCCGACGAAGCGAAATCCGAAGCCAAGATCGCTCCCGAGATTCTGGCGAAGTATGCAGGCACCTACGTAGAGCAGCCGCCGCTCTGGAAAATCGTCCCCCGCGTAGTCGAGATCACGTTTTCCGACGGCGTACTCTACGGCAACATGGATGGCAGGGGCAAGGAGCGGCAATATGCGGGCTCGGAAACCAGCTTTTCCGGCTTCTCCGGGCTGGCCATCGAATTCGTCAAGGACAGCCAGGGCGTGGTGACGGATCTCTTAGTCAAGCACGTGTCGGGCGATTACCGGTTCGCACGTCAAAGGTGATCTTGTCCCGGGCGGCCCGAAGAAATCCTCCTCTGCATCACGCATTCTATTGCAATATGCGTCGGGCCGGGACGATCAATCCGTTAAACTAGCAAGCGTGCCGCCGCGCCGCACAAGAACCGGGAATGCCATTCGCGTCTCCGTGGGTAATTTCTTGGAGATGTACGACTTCATGGTTTTCGGCTACTACGCCACCGGGATTGCGCGGGCGTTTTTCCCAAGTCAGAGCGAATATGCGTCCTTGATGCTTTCGCTCGCGACTTTCGGCTCAGGCTACCTGATGCGCCCTCTGGGCGCTCTGGTTCTAGGCGCGTACATCGACCGCCGCGGACGCCGTAAGGGATTGCTGCTCACACTCGCGCTCATGGCCATCGGAACGCTGTCCATCGGGTGCCTGCCGGGATATCGGACGCTGGGGCTGCTCGCCCCGCTTCTGGTAGTGGCGGGACGGTTGGTGCAGGGGTTTTCGGCGGGAGTCGAGATCGGCGGCGTCAGCGTGTATCTTGCCGAGATCGCTCCGCCGGGCCGCAAAGGTTTTTACGTAAGCTGGCAATCGGGAAGCCAGCAGGCCGCCGTGATTTTCGCCGCGATGTTCGGTTTGGCGTTGGCTTCCTGGCTTCCTCCGGAGCAGATGCTCGAATGGGGCTGGCGCATTCCAATTTTGGCCGGGTCGATGCTGGTGCCGTTCCTTCTGCTCTTGCGAAGGTCGCTGGAGGAGACGGAGGAGTTCCTCAAGAGAAGTGGCGCAGGCCCCCGGCCGGAGATCTGGAAAACACTCGCCGCGAACTGGCGGCTGGTCATTCTGGGGATGATGTTGGCCACCACCACCACGGTCACGTTTTATCTCATCACTGCGTACATGCCGACGTTCGGAACCGCGATCCTGCACCTCTCGACGCGAGAGAGCATGATCGTGACTCTTTGCGTCGGTGTGTCCAACCTGGTCCTGCTGCCCGTGATGGGCGCGGTATCCGATCGGGTAGGCCGGCGCCCCCCTCTGATCGCCGCTTCTCTGGCTGCTCTGATTACGGCGTACCCGGCGCTCTTCTGGCTGGCGATGCAGCCTTCCTTCAGCCGGCTGCTGGCTGTGGCTTTGTGGTTCTCGGCGATCTTCGGAAGTTACAACGGCGCGATGGTCGTGTTTTTGACCGAGATTATGCCCGCCACCGTACGCGCCTCCGGCTTTTCGCTCGCGTATAGCCTCGCGACCGGAGTGTTCGGCGGGTTCACGCCGACTGTTTCCACATGGTTGATTCACGTCACTGGGAATCGCGCGGCGCCGGGCTTGTGGCTTGCCTTCGCGGCTTTGATGGGGTTGACCGCAACACTCCTGCTTTCGCCTCAGCGGGCCTTGCGTGTCACCGAACTTGCCGTCTCCAAGGCATAACGGATCAGCGCGGCAACGCGGTAGGCGCCATGCACGAACTTTCCGTACGGCATCGTAAGGAAGAGTGCGAGCACCACACCGAGATGGACGCGCAGTAGAATGCCCATTTCAGGCGTATCGCGAAGGGCCAGCAGCAGCAAGCCAGTCAAACTGATTGCGAAGAGCAGAGCCAGGAACGAAACATCCGCGCCGTTTTGGCTCGGGTCCGAGATCGCGGGGTCCCGGCGGCGCCTGATGATGTAAAGTCCAGCCGGTCCGATCAGCAGGCCGATTCCACCGAGTGTTCCCAGAATCACCGGCACGCTGAAGAAAGGATACGGCGCCCTCAGCTCCAGCAGGTAATGATCGATGGCGGCCGCCGTGGTCGAGGCGAAGCACAGAAGGAAGCCATAGAACGTGCAGTGGTGAAACCAGCGCCGCGCGTTAGAATCACGCGTACCAGAATCACGCGTGTCGCCGGAAAGATACCGGAGCGTCATTGCGTCGCGAAGTGCGCTTAGAATCGACCGCATCCCGCTTGACGGCCTGCCTGAAGGGGTGCTCGCCGGCCCTGACCTTTGCCAGAATCGCGCCACGCCGGCAATCAGTATCGCCAAGACGAACCCTGCGGCGAAGCCGAAGATCGCGATCATGGTCGAGTGCGGAATGATACTGTAAAAGTCGCCGCCGGGCGCGGTCCCGGACCCACTTTCAGCCCAGGCTCCCCACAGGAAGACCAGCAAGCACAGAGCCAGCGCGGGGAGAATCGTTCCTCCGTACCAATGAGGCCATGCGGACTCTCGGTATGATTGAGCTCGAATCTCCGCAAACAGCTTAGGCACATTCACCGCGAATTCGTGCGGCGGCGTGTACGGGCAGGCGTAGTAGCATTCCGCGCAGTTGTGGCAAAGATTGGCGAGATAAGTGAGCTCGACAGGGGAGAAGACCGTTTGACGTTCGATGGCCGGGAACACGGCGCAGTAGCCTTCGCAGTAGCGGCAGGCGTTGCAAATGCCGATGACGCGCTGCGCGTCGTTCTCAGAGTAGTGCGGCTCAGCGTAGTGCGGCACTCGCAGCCTGCCTCCCCGCGATTCTGCCGAAAACCGCGCCGATCGTCATCCCGATCCCCGCCAGATAGCCTCGACCGAGAATGTTCCCTGCCATGATTTCTCCCGCCGCGAAGATGTTCCGGCTCGCTTCGCCATCCTTCATCCGCACCGCGGCCGATTCAGCGACCCGTACTCCCAGATAGGTAAACGTGATGCCGGGACGCAGCGGGTAGCCAAAGAACGGCGGTGTATCGATCGCCTGCGCCCAGTTCGATTTCGGCGGGGTAATGCCTTGGGTTCGGCAGCCGTCCAGAACCGTGTGATCGAAACGGCCCGGGACAACAGCTTGGTTGAACTCGTTCACAGTGGATACGGTCTCATCCACCGGCAAATCGAGCCGGGCTGCAAGCTCCGCAATGCTCTGCGCGCACACGGGCGGAAATACGGACGGCATGAACCGGCCCCGCACCTTCGAATCGAAGATCGAATACGCGATTTGACCCGGTTGCAAAGCGATCAAGCGCCCCCAAATCGCGTAGCGTTTGGGCCACAGGTCCGCGCCTTCATCCTCAAAGCGGCGGCCGTCCTTGTTCACGACGATCCCGAGAGGAAGGGAATCCAGTCGGGTAACGATGCCGCCGTCGAACTTCGGCGAGCGGGCGTCAATCGCGATCGCATGGCACTGACGCGGGTCGCCGGCGGATTCCACGCCGTTTACGAGCAGCGACTTGAGAATCTTCCCCTTGTTATGCGGCGTTCCGCGGATGAGAAAGTTCCGCGCCGCTTCGCCCCAGACCTCCTCCAACCACTCCAGATTGGATTCGAATCCGCCGGCGGCCGCGACCAGAGCCTTGGCGCGAAAGGTGACCGGCTCGCCCTCCAGCATCGCGGTTCCGCTTTCGAAATTCCCGCGCGAAATGTTCAAACCGGCAACCTCCGCGTTGTAGAGCACGCGAACTCCCTGCTGCTCCGCCGCGGCATAGTAGGCATTCAGCAGCGCCTTGCCTCCCCCCAGGAAAAACGCGTTGGTCCGCCCCAGATGAAGCGTTCCTCCCAGCGCTGGTTGAAACCGCACGCCGTGCTCGCGCATCCACACGCTCACCGGAAGCGATTCGCGGATGGCGATGCGGGCGAGCCGCTCGTCGGTTTCGCCCGCGGTCACCTTTTCCAGGTCGGCGAAATACTCGTCCTCAGAATATGCGTCCTCTAGTACATCGGTGGGCGCTTCGTGCATGCAACGCATGTTGCGAGTGTGGCGGCTGTTGCCGCCCCGCAATTCGCGCGGAGCGCTCTCCAGAACCACGACGCTGGCTCCAGCCTCGCGGGCGCTGAGAGCCGCGCACAGGCCGGCATTGCCGCCGCCGATCACCGCAACGTCGAACAGGGCCACATCGAACAGGGGAAGTTCTTTTGCCACTGGTGTTATGCTAGCGAAGTCCGGTGCGCATGATGCTTCGAAGGTCAATACCGATTCTATTGATAATGGCCGCTGCAACGGCCGCGGCGCAAGACCCGATCGCCGTCAGTCCCAAGAACTACAGGATCGAAGTCGACAATAGTTGGGTTCGAGTGTTGCGAGTAAAGCAGGACCCGCATGAGAAGACGCCCCTGCACCAGCATCCCGCGTCCGTGTCCGTCTATTTGACCGACGTTCATCGGCGCTTCACCGGCGAGGACGGGAAAGCGCAGGAGGTGAAGTATGGGGCGGGAGACGTCGCCTATGCGGGCGCCGTCAAGCGCGCGGAGGAGAACCTTTCGGACAAGCCGCTGGAGCTGGTTCTTATCGAATTAAAACCGGGAGCGCCTAAGCCCATCTCGCCGCCCATCACGCTTGATCCGGTCAAACTCGATCCCAAGCATCACCTTGTTGTCTTCGAAAACGATCGAGTGCGCGCGATTCGGACGATTCTGGAACCGCATCTCAAGAGCCCGATGCATGAGCACCCGCCCTATGTCGTTGTGTATATCACCGAGCTTCACACCACGCAAAAGCTGGGGGACGGCAGGTTGGTCGACAATCCGAGAAAACCGGGCGAGGTGGCGTGGCGCGACGCGCTGAAGCATGAGACCGAAAACATTGGCGACCGCACGGCGGTGGAGATACAAGTGGAGTTGAAGTGATGGTGGCGAGGAAGCGGCACATGAAGACTTGGAGCGCGTGGATGACGTGCGCGGCGACACTTCTGTTGCTGACGGCTCCTGCACCAGCTCAGCCCGCGCCGGTGCGAACCGCGGACGGGAAACCCGATTTCAACGGAATCTGGCAGGCTTTGAACACAGCGGCTTGGGATATTCAGGACCATTCGGGCGCGCTGGGTGTGCCGCCCGGGCAGGGGGTGGTGGAGGGGAATGAGATCCCCTACCAGCCTTGGGCAGCCGCCAAAAAACAGGAGAATTTCGCCCATCGGGCCACCGCGGACCAGACCGAGGCCAACTGCTATCTCCCTGGCGTCCCGAGAGCGACCTATATGCCTTACCCGTTCGAGATCGCTCAGACTCCGAAAATGATCGCGATCTCCTACGAGTTTGCGCACGCTCTTCGCAGCATCCCTTTGGATGGGAGCCCGCACCCGGACGGCCTGCCGGACACCTGGATGGGCGATTCTCGCGCGCATTGGGAGGGCAACACCCTGGTGGTCGACGTGAAGAACTTCAACGATCAGACCTGGTTCGATCGCGCAGGTAATTTCCATAGCGATGCCCTGCACGTGGTGGAGCGCTACACACTCAGCGACCGCGACCACATCCTTTATGAAGCGTCCATCGAAGATCCCAAGGTGTTCACGAAGACCTGGAAGATGAGCATGCCTCTGTACCGGCGCGTGGAAAAAAATCCCGCGGTGCTCGAGTACGAGTGCGTCTTCTACCAGCAGGAGGAGAAATTCAAAAATGCTCCGTTCAAATAGCCGGCACAGGGCCGGCGCGGCCCTCCAAACCGGCAACAAGCCCGCCCGGCACCGCCGCGCCAGGCTCCGTTGTGCCGGCGAGTTCCTTAATAGCCTGCTCGCGGCCGTGATTAGCGGCGCTGTGTTGATGTCCGTTGTGCCGGCCAGTGGCCAATCGCCGCCCGCGTCCGCGTGGACGCCGCCACGCACTCCCGATGGCCAGCCCGATCTGCAAGGAATGTACACGCGCAACGGCGTGGTCGGATTGGAGGCGAAGCCGCCGGAGAATCCGATCGATCCCGGCGGAAAGAATCCGTTGTCTGTCTCCAATCGCGCCGATGGCCTGGGTCCGTATCCCAGGATCTTCGGCGAGGGCGGCAACGTCTTGCGTGGATCGCAAGGACGGCAGCAGCGCCGGACCGGCATCGTCGATCCGCCCGATAAGAACCTGCCCTGGAAGCCCGAGGAGGACGCGAAACGGCGTGAGTTCCTGCTGCACATGAACCCGGCGGCGGACCTGCGGCACGTCGAGCTGAATGCCCGCTGCGCATTGCCCGGTCTGTTTCAAGGCGACGATAACAACAATCCGTATCGGTTTCTACAGCCTCCCGGCGCCGTGGTGCTGCTCTACGACTACAACCACACCAGCCGCGTGATCCACCTGGATGGCCGTCCGCATTTAGGAAAGGATATCCGACTTTTCATGGGAGACTCGGTCGGACATTGGGAGGGGAACACGCTCGTCGTGGACACCACCAACTTCAATGGAAGAACCGCATACTCGCGGGAAATCCCGTATCTCAGCGATGCGCTGCATACCACGGAGCGCTTCACGATCGTGGACGCGAACACGATTGACTACGAAGCCACGATCGACGATCCTACGCTTTTTACCAAGCCCTGGAAGACTGCGGGGTATTTCAGCAGGGCCGCGCAGGGAGTGGAATCCCTGGAGTTCGCCTGCGCCGAGGGCAGTCAAACCTTGGTGAATATTTTTGGACCGCCGCCCGGCCATTGAGAAAGCCGGGAATAAAAGCCGGGAATAATGGAGGGGAATCCGATGCCGATGAAACTGGCGATACCGACGATCATCCTGGGTCTGGCGGCGGTGGCGCCGCCCACCGCGGCCCATCACGCTTTTGCGGCGGAATTCGATGTGAATCAGCCGGTCAAGGTGCACGGAACCGTCACGAAGGTGGAATGGGTGAACCCTCACGCATGGATCTATGTGAACGTGAAGGGCGCGGATGGCCAGGCGGTCAATTGGCAGTTTGAGCTGGGTCCTCCCAACGCGCTGTTCCGGCTGGGTTGGAAGAAGGATGCCATCGCTGAAGGCACCGAGGTCGATGTCTCCGGGTTCCGCGCCAAAGGCAGAGAAAATGTCGCGAACGGCCGGTCGATTATTTTGCCTGGCGGAAAAGAACTATTCTCAGGAGGCTCCGCGCCCGGATCGGAAGGAGCCGGCAAGCAGTAGCGCCCGTTACCGGCTGAGGTGAGGAAGATCCCGGTTGTTCTCCATGCACCAGTATTCCATCAGCTCATCGCCGGGTTTCATGCGCGACAACACACGCGTGTTCTGAATGGGCTTGGTGTACGTCTTGGAATCGTCCCAGGTGACGTCGTACGCCAAATGTTGCGGGTCGATGAAGTGGATGTGCTCGGTCACATGCAGCGCATCGCTGGAGGGGTGCTCGATGGTGTCGATCCAGGTCTTTCCATTGAAGCCGATCGTGTCGATCACCAGAGTGTCTCCCTCATACCATCCGATGGAGTGCCCCATCCAGGTGGGCTCCAGATTCTTGGGATGCTGACTGTCGTCCGTGTGAACCACGTGAAAGATATTGTTTGACTCGAACAGAATCGCCATGCGCTCGGGAGTCTGGACGATTTCAACCGGATACTCCACCTGCCAGGCCCGCGTGTAGCCCCAAGGAAGGCAGTGGCCGGAATAGTCGAAGCGATGCTCCTCGTCCTTCCACTCCGCCAACCCGGACTCCGTGAACTGGAGTGCTCCCGCGCCTTTCTGCGTGCAGCCCGGCGTGTAACTGCCGCAACCCTTTCCGTCTTTGGTAACATCTGCGACGCGAGGATGGTCCCAGACTCCGTTGAAGTCCGGTTTACCATTCGGCAGGCGGGGGATGTCATTCGCCTTCGGCACGCCGGACTGGCCTGCCGCCGTGTGAGGCAAAAAGAGAAGGCCGGTTAGAAAGGCAGCCGCGATCACGATGGAAACACCGGCACGCGTCATCATCAGGCAACCTCCGTTGCTCTGACAAGCTACCCTCGCGGGTCCCCGGTGTCAAGGCGGGCGAGGCCTGTGGGCAAGGCTTGAATGGGTCTCGGCGCCAGCGCCAGAGAGCGCGCTACTGCTTCGGCGCCTCTTTTTGCCCGCCGCGCGCGAGACGCCTACAAGGAGGATCCGGTCCAAGGGTGTGCTTAGGCCCCGCAGCAAACAAGCATCACCTGTCCGATTGGAACAACAGTAAGCTTAGTGGCCCGGCGAACGGTTCGTTGCCCTGCGCGCGCCAGGCCACGAAGCCGTCCGGACGAACCAGCGTAGCGCCTGCCGGCGTTATTCCGTAGGCTTCGGCGAAACCTGCGTCATCGATCGGATGAACGTCAAGATTGGCCGGTGAAGATCGGGCGGCCTCGCGCCACGCGCTTGCCTCCGGCCCGGTCAGCAAAACGAAATTGCGGCCGAACAAATCCAGCGTGGACCGGCCGTCCGCCAGCCGGAAATGCGGAGCGCGCGTTCCCGGGCGACCCTTGGATTGGCGAGGATTCTCATGCAGCGGCCCGGCCGGATCGTAACTATATCCCAGTTCCACGCTCAGATCCGGGGCTACCGGTTGCATTCCCTCGGTGCCCAGATACGAAGCCGTCCGAGTGACGTAGCGCGCATAGGCCTGCTCCGCGGTGAACACCCCCACGGGCCGGCGCTCGGCGTCATAGGTGGAGAGCAACTCCGGCCCGGCGATTCCGCGCAACACCAGAGCCAGCTTCCACGCCAGATTGTGCGCATCCTGAATGCCGGTATTGCCTCCGAAACCGCCGTTGGGAGGCATCACGTGCGCGGCATCGCCCGCGAGAAAGATCCGGCCGCGGGAAAAACGCTCGGCCGTATCCGCGGCGGCTTTCCAGTTCATGACGTTTTCGATGGTGACCGGCACATCCTCCGTTCCCAGCGCAGCATGCACCAGATCCAGACATCTTTGGCCGGTAAGACCGGAGGAGACATCGGTGATGGGGTGACTGGGATCGCCCACCGCGTTCACCGCCAGAAAGCCCGAATGGAACGGCTTCTCGAAGCGGAAAAACCCGCGCAGCACTGGATTCAGCACATAGATCACGCTAAGATTCCGCTCGCGAAGCAGCGCGGAAACGTCGGCGCGAAAGTAGATGGTGATGCTGTTGGAGAATGTTCCGCGTCCCCGCATCCGGATTCCCAGGCGTTCGCGAATCGCGCTGTGCGCGCCATCGGCGGCGATCAGGTACCGAGCCCGGACTGTGTACTCTTTGCCCCTCTCGCGCTCACGAACAGACGCACTCACGCCATCCGCGTCTTGCTCAAAGGAGATAATATCCGCACCGAAGCGCAGATCGGCTCCCAGGTCCTCCGCGCGCGATTTCAGCAGCGGCTCCAGCAGACTCTGAGAGATGAACACGCGTTCCACCGGGCTCACGTCCCGCACGCCTTCATTCAGGTTCGAGATGTAGCGCGCGATTTCCTCGCCTGCCAGCGTCTCCACGGCCATGATGGCGCCGTCCTGCACAAACTGCTCGCCGGACTTCTCGCGCACCATGCGCTCGATGCCCACTGTCCGGAAGATCTCCATAGTGCGCTGGCTGATCTGCGCCGCCCGAGGATGGATTGCCGTGCCGCGGTGGTGCTCCACCACCATCGGCCGGATGCCATGATGGCCCAGTAGCAGAGCCGCCGACATCCCCACCAGACTGCCTCCGGCGATCAGAACCGGGACCTCCAGATCCCCCATTGCTTCATGGTACTTGCTTCCAGGTTGTGCCAGAGGCGTTCGCGGCGATCCGGTCCGTATGGCCCGGCTCCAGCGCGAAGCCGGGGAGTCCGTCGCGCGCTAAATCGTCGTCCGCCGATCGTCAAGCGGGTTGATTCCCTGGCCTGCTTGTGCCAAGATGTGCAGTACACCGCCGCGAGGCGAAACCATTGGGAGGCATCCATGCGGAATCACTTCAGTAAAAGAGCTGCCGGCTGTGCGCTTGCGCTCGCTTGTCTGGCTCATGTCGCCGGCGCGCAGAATCCGGCGCCGGGTGCTCAGGCTGCGCCGGCGGCACCGGTCAGCAGCGCGGTCGCCAATCCGACCTACATCACCATTCCTATGGAAATCACCGTTAACCGCCCCGCCGCCGAAGTGTGGAAGCGCGTCGGTAAGTACTGCGATATCGGCGAATGGCTGCGCGTCGCATGCACGATCACCTCGGGCAAGGACGGTGAAGTCGGCGCCATTCGGTCCCTGGCGGGCGAGGTTCTCGTGGGGAGAACCGAACTTTCCTACACCTACACCCAGCCCGTGAGGGCCGGCCGGCCGTACAATCTCTATCACGGCACGCTCGAGGCGAGGCCGCTCACGGCGACCACGTCGAAGCTCGTTTACATTCTGATGTACGACAACTCGATGCTGGCGGACGACGCCGCCCGCGAAAGAGACATTGCGCAAAAGACCGCGCAGTTCACGGGGGCTCTCGAGAACATGAAGATTCTCGCCGAAGGCGGTACGCTGCCGCCCGCCCCGGCTCGCGGCGGCGGTAAGCAACCGGGCGCCGGACCCGGCCGGTAACTGGGAGGATTTGGCAGGTCCGTCTCTTCAACTTCGCGGACCGTCGCGCGGCCACCCAAATTCAAGGGGGGTAAAATGATTGGAGACAATCGGGCCGAATCGTGCGCATTCTGCTCATTCACGACCAGCCGGAGGACGCCGAACTCATTGTGCGCGCGCTTCAGGGCCAGGGCATCGTCCCAACCCTCACCCGCGTAGAAACCCTCCCTGAGATCTGCGCGGAGCTTGCGCCTGAACCAGAAGTTGTCATCTTCGACCCCTCCGTCGAGCAGGTCGCCTTGGGAGACGCACTCAGCGTTATCCGAGAGCACGATCCAGACCTGCCCTTTATCGTCCTCTCCGGCCAGCCTCTCGACGACCGCACCATTAGCGTCCTGCGCAGTGGCCCCAGCGGCATCGTGCGCAAGGATCACCTGGGCTTGCTCGCTCCCACCATTGAGAAGGAGGTGACAGCCGCTCGCGAGCGCCGCTCTCTTCGGGAATTGCAGGTCACGGCGGCCCGTACCGAAAGGCGCTTCCAGGCGCTCGTGGAACGCAGCGCGGACGGGGTCTTCATTGTCGACCGCCTGGCCCGTATACGATTCAAGGGTCCACCGATCCTGAGCCATCCGGGAGCGGACTTGCTGGGCGAGTCCGCATTCGCCAACGTTCACCCCACGGACCAGGAACGCGTCCAGCTCGCGTTCCAGCGGATTATTCGTGAGCCTGGCGCGGTCCTTACGATGGAATACCGGGCTCGTCACCAGGATGGATCCTGGCGGTGGATCGAAAGCGTGGCCAAGAACCTGTTCGACGACGATACTGTCGGGGGAGTTGTCATCAACTATCGGGACGTAACGCCACGCAAGTTCGCCGAACAGCGCTTACGCGTCCAACTGGCCGTGGCACAGACCCTCGCCAGCTCCTCCGATCCACGCGCCGCCACGCAGGCGATCCTCCAACAGATTTGCGAACATCTCTCTTTTGCAGTGGGCGTCCTGTGGTTGCCCGAGGAAAGGATGTTGCGGTTTGCGCAGAGCTGGCGCGACGAGCGCCTCCCCGCGCCTTTCGATTGCTCCCAGCTTACGTTCGCGCGCGGCACCGGACTGCCAGGGCGAGTCTGGCAGAGGGGGTGTCCCACCTGGATCGCGGATCTGAGCGGTTTTGCAAACTTCCCGCGTGCAGCCGCGGCTGAGGCAGCGGGCTTGCGTTCCGGTGTCGCGTTCCCGATCCTGATGCGCGAGGCGGTCCTGGGTGTATTGGAGTTTTTCGACACCGAGGAGCGCACGCCGGACCAGGAACTCGAGGGCGTCCTAACCGGGCTGGGTCTTCAGATCGGTCAATACTTGCAGCACCAACGGGTCGAAACTCAGTACCGTATGATCACCGAAACAGCCCGCGACGCGATCATCACAATCGACGAGGCCAGCACCATCCTGTTCGTCAACAACGCGGCGATTCGCCTATTCGGATATTCGTCCGACGAACTGATAGGCAAGTCCCTGACGATGCTTATGCCAGCCTCCTATCATGCCCCGCACAAGGCGGGACTGGCCCGATATGCGGGTACTGGCGAGCGCCGGATTTCATGGACAGCCACCAGTTTTCCCGGCTTGCATCGCGATGGTCGGGAGATCAAGTTGGAGATGTCCTTCGGCGAGGCGTACGACGCCGGACGTCGAGTGTTTACCGGCGTGTTGCGGGATGTCACGGATCGATCCCGCCTGGAGGAAAAACTCCGGCATACCCAAAAACTGGAAAGCCTCGGCGTACTCGCGGGCGGCGTGGCACACGACTTCAACAATCTACTGACCGGGATTCTGGGCAATGCGAGTCTGGCCCTGGAGACACTGCCGCCAGACAGTTCCACTTACAAGTTGCTGGAGGATTTGTTAGACGCGACCTATCGGGCCGCGAACCTCAATCGCCAACTGTTGGCGTATGCGGGGAAGGGGCGGTTTGTTGTCGAACCCCTAAACCTGAGCACCTTGGTCGACGAGTTGAGCCCGTTGTTGCGGGCCAGTATACCGAGGACTGTGCAACTCCGCCTGGACCTGGATCACCATGTTCCCAGCGTTATGGCCGACGCGGTGCAACTGAATCAGGTCGTGATGAACCTGGTCATCAACGGCGCCGAAGCTGTCCCGGAAGGACGGGATGGGACGGTGCGCGTTGCCGTCCGTCCGCAAACCTTGGATGCCGCGCACATCGAGCAAACTATGGCCGGAGAAGATCTAACGCCGGGAGAGTACGTGAGCCTGGAGGTGCACGATACAGGTAGTGGCATGACGCCAGACGTGCAGGCGAGGGTATTCGACCCGTTCTTCACCACAAAGTTCACCGGGCGGGGCCTGGGGCTGTCGGCGGTGCTCGGGATCGTGCGGGGACACCGCGGGACGCTGAAGGTCACGACTACTCTCGGCCAGGGCTCGACGTTCAAGCTCCTTTTCCCAGCCCGTTCGGGCGCCGGCGCAAAGGACGCGAGGACAGCGTCGCAGAGCCGCCACTCATTACTCGGTACCGGCACCATCCTGGTCGTCGACGATGAGGAGATCGTCCGGCGGACTGCCACTTCGGCGCTGGAGCATGCCGGATACACCGTCCTCCAGGCCGGCAACGGCAGGGAAGCCATCGCTGTTTATGAAGAGCAGCAGGGTAACATCGATCTGGTGTTGCTCGATTTGACCATGCCCGTAATGAGTGGTGAAGAAACTCTGGGGGCGCTCAGGACGCGCTACCCGGACGTGAAAGTGGTTCTCAGCAGTGGATTTGACGAGATCGAAGCCAGCCAGCGCTTCGCCGACAAAAGGCTTGCCGGATTCCTGCAAAAGCCGTACGCAGCAAGAACCTTGCTGGAGCGTGTCAAAAAGCTGCTCGGCGGACCAGTAAGGACGGCGTAGAGTGCTTTGATCGAGCCGTGATATTGGATCTAAACATTGCTTCCAGCGACATCGAATCCGCGCGGGAATGGGACGCCTGGGCCGCTGTCCGTGCAGCGCGCGTCCGTCGTGGGGTTTCGCTCACGCAGCGGCGCGGATGTCTACAATGCGGGAAGTGAGGATGACTTGGTGCACGGGGTGCCCGAATTCGAGGTGCATGCCGCGGCCCAGATACTTGGTCATAATCATCGAACCGCCCCACGTTGAGCCGTGGATTTGCACTTCAACCGGCTCAGGGCAGAATTCGGGGTGGCCGGAGATGAGGGCCTGGCCCCACCCCTTATGGACGATGGTGTAGACGTGGTTCTTCGTCTGCACCTCGAGAACGGTTTCCGGTGGCACATCATTTAGGTGCACGCCGCCTTCGATCTCCGACTGCACCACGTTCCGGTTAATGGCGTCACTGAAGTTCGGGTGCGGAAACAAGTTGGCGGTGTCCCCAAGCGCTTTCATACTTATTGATGATATGCCACCGGCGGTCAAGTTGGCGGGCCGAGCCTTCTTCGCTCGCAGCTACTCGCCGGGCGAGCCTGATCCGCAGGACAATGGACGTAGCATACTCGTCTCTAAGGAGGTACTGGGCTTGCGATCGCAGATTAAGCTCGGCAGGGTTTTCGGCATCCAGATCGGGCTGCATTATAGCTGGTTTCTGATCGCCCTCCTCATCGTTCTTTCACTGTCTTCCCAATTCCATTCCACCAATCCCGCCTGGGGCGATAGCGTCATCCTGGCCATGGCGGTTGGCACCGCACTTCTGTTCTTCGTCTCGCTGCTGCTGCATGAGCTGGCGCACTCGCTGGTGGCCACGTCCAACAAACTGCCGGTGAAGGAAATCACTCTCTTTGCCCTCGGCGGCGTTTCCCAGATTGAGAAAAATCCGCTGAGCGCGAAAGTCGAGTTCTGGATGGCATTCGTGGGACCGCTGACCAGCGCGGCGATCGGGGCGGTGTGCTTGACCCTGGCGCGCGCGATCGGCAACCCGTCGTCGCAACCCGGGATGGCGATGCTACTGTGGCTCGGATACATCAATCTCAGTCTCGCCGTCTTCAACCTGTTGCCGGGTTATCCACTGGACGGCGGCCGCGTGCTGCGGGCGCTGATCTGGTGGAAGACCGGCGATGCGGACCGCTCGACGCAATTAGCCGCAAGAGTCGGCCAGGTGGTGGCTTTCGCGTTCATCGCGGTCGGACTCTTTCAGTTTTTCAACGGCGCCGGTATCGGAGGTCTGTGGATCGTGTTCATCGGCTGGTTTCTGCTGCAAGCCGCCCGGGAAAGCTACGTGCAAATCGGGTTGGCGCACGCTCTCAACGGCGTGCGGGTGGCCGATGTGATGACGCACGATTTCCCAACCGTGGAGGGCTGGTTGAATGTCCAGAACTTCGTGGAGCAGGAACTGCTCCGCACCGGGCGGCGTTGCTTCATCGTCGTGGATAAGGGCGAAATTACGGGCATGGTCACGCCGCACGAGATCAAGCAGATCGAACGCGCGAGATGGCCTTTTGTGACGCTTCACGATATCATGCGGCCGCTGGAGGACTTGCGCTCCGTGACTCCGGACGCGCCCCTGGCGAGCGCGCTGGAGGCGATGAGCCGTTACGATCTCAACCAGCTTCCCGTCGTCTCCGACAACCGTTTGAAAGGCGTATTGTCGCGGTCCGACGTACTCAGTTACCTGCAAACGCACGCCGAGATGAAGAGGTAGTTGGCGCCTCTCAGAAAAAGCACCACACCGATCGGCCATTAACTTTGACACGGAAGTCCAAAGTTGCGAGACTGGATGCCTGGACGGGGACCAAGTGAAAACGCCTTTCCCTTTTATGCAACTCGCGCAAGACGCGCGCGGTGCGAAGCGGTTCCTCAGTAGCGCGCACCGCGGCGGCCGCACTTATGTGAGTCTTTCGACGGCGGCGAGGCTCGCCGGGGTCGCATGGCTGGCGCTCGTTTCCGGCTTTGCCCAACAGCCGCCGCCCGCGCCATCGAACCCGGCGCTCGCCAAAGATCCCGGGCCGTTTCTCCCGCCCCGGGAAGGCGGCCAAGGCAGAGGACCCAGGCCGGTGGCTGGACCGGCGCCGCACTTGCCCGATGGCCGCCCGAACTTTGGCGGAGACGGCGCGTGGTTCCCGGGCTTCAACGGCAACCTCGCGGAGACCACCTGGAAGGGAGTGAAAAGCGCCGACAAGCGTGTGGACGTCCCGTTCCTTCCGTGGACCCTCAAGACCTTCAATGAGCGCGTGGAAAACCTCGCAAAGGACGATCCAGAAGCGCGGTGCTTGCCGGTGGGCGTGCCGCGGTTTATGTTCGACCCTTATGCGTTTCAGATGATTCAGACCCGCAACCAGGTTGTGTTCGTCTTCGACGGAGACAACTACCTGTGGCGCATTGTCACTATCGATCCGGCAGGAACTCATCTCAAGAATCTCAAACCGGCCTGGCTCGGCGACTCGGTCGGTCACTATGAGGGCGACACACTGGTGGTCGACGTAACCGGCTTCAACGGTCTCGCCTGGCTGGACCAAGCCGGTCATGCGACTTCGGACAAGCTCCACCTGACCGAACGTTATACTCGTACCGACTCTCTGACGCTGAAGTATGAGGTGACAATCGAGGATCCGGGAGCGTACTCGGCGCCCTGGACGGCCAGCAATACGATTCGCTGGCGCCCCGGGCTGGAACTGATGGAGAACATCTGTCAGGAAGACGAAAAAAGCTCGATCCACATGATCGGGAATGCGGAATCTGAAAAGAAATGAAATGTTTTTATTTTCTTGCCGCGGCCGCGACCCTCCATGCGCAGGGTCTGGCGGACAACCATCCCGATCTGGGAAGCGACGGCGTGTGGCTGCCTCGTCAGGTGGCTGACTTGGCTCCTCAGGCCGGCGTTCCGTTCCAGGCCTGGGCCAAGCTGAAGTTTCAAGAAAACCACGCCATGAAGCAGAACCAAGCGGATCTGCGCTGCCTGCCTCCCGGCGTTCCGCGAATCATGCTCATGCCCCGTCCTTTCGAGGTCGTGCAAACGCCCAACCGAATCCTATTCGTGTACGAAGGCGGCGCGCATGTCTGGCGTCAGGTGTGGATGGATGGGCGCGCTCATCCGAAAGACCCGAATCCCAATTGGCTGGGCCACTCGATCGGCCACTGGGAGGGACTTACGTTGGTGGTCGACTCCGTCGGGTTCAATGACATGACGTGGCTAGACGACGCAGGGCATCCCCACACTGAGCGGTTGCACGTGACTGAAAAATATACGAGGACCGATCCACTGACGATGAAGTACGATGTCGTCATCGACGATCCGGGCGCGTATACTCAATCCTGGACATCCAGCAGCAGTCTCTCCTTCCGCCGGGGCGAGAAGCTGGCGGAGGACATCTGCCTGGATAAGATTTCGAAAACGCCGTGAAGCGTACGCTTCAGGTCTTTCTTCCAAGCAGCCGGTCCACGCTCCACGGACCGGCGCCGGCGGAGCACAACCACAGGAAGAAGAAACAGTAGAACACCGCTAGCTCACCGCCATTTGTGAGAGGCCAGAATCCGCGCGGCGCGTGGGTTCGAAAATACCCGATGGCCATTTCTCCAGCAAGCAGGAACGCCACAGGTTGAGTGAACAGGCCCAGGATGATGAGCGCTCCGCCGAAGGTCTCGATCACTCCCGCGGCGCCCAGCATCGACGACAATGGCGGCTTAAATCCGCCGAGCCCGCCGAATGCTCCAAAGAACTTCTGCAAGCCGTGAAGCCAAAACGTAAATGCGGCCATGATCCGGAATAGGGACCGCAGACGGGGTTCGAGGGATGCTATCGTCATGATCGCTGGTCACGATAGCACAACGCCCCAGTCCAGTACAATTAGTCCGGTACAATTATCCGGTGCGGCTTCATGCTCCTGTTGGCCCGGGCCGCTCAGGGAGCAGAATTCCCTAAGATGTCGATGATCGATCCGTCGGGCGGCGGCGATCGGTTATAATCACGGAAATTGCCTTAGGAGGCCCCGTGGAAAACGCTTCGCTCCGGCTCATTGCCGCCGGCATCGCTTTGTGTATAGCGACTCCGCTCCTGGAAGCACAGCCGGATCGTATTTCCAATCGAATCGACGGTTCGCGCGTGGTAGTGCTAACGCGCAGCATTAGTCCCAATGCGCGGGCGATCGACGACCAGGGTGTGGTGGATCCTTCCATGGAGATCGCCTACGCAACGCTATACCTCAAACCCTCCGGCGCGCAGCAAGCCGCCCTGGAGACCCTTCTGGCGGAGCAGCAAGACCCGGCTTCACCGAATTACCGCCGCTGGCTCACGCCGGAAGAATATGCGGACCGCTTCGGCTTGAGCGGCGGTGACATTACCAAGCTCACGGCTTGGCTCCAATCGGAGGGCTTGACGGTGAACGATGTGGCGCGGGGCCGGCGCTGGATCGCATTTTCCGGTTCGGCGGCGACCGCAGGGGCCGCGTTCCACACCGAATTCCATCGCTACCTTACCGGCGGTGAGAATCATTTTGCGAACGCGACCGCTCCCTCGATACCGGAAGCGCTCGCGGATGTGGTCGCGGCCGTGGGCGGCTTGGACGATTATGATTTGACGCCGGCCTATGGCAAGAACCTGCAAGTAGCCGGCCCGGATTTTACCAGCATCACCGGCGCGCACTTCCTCTCGCCCAGCGATATCGCGACCATCTACGATCTGAATCAACTCGGGCTCGACGGGAGCGGCCAGACGATTGCAGTGATCGGCAATTCCGACGTCAATCTCCAGGACATTCGGAACTTTCGAACGGCGTTTGGCCTTCCGCCTAACGATCCCCAGATGATGTTGACGGGACCCGATCCGATGAGCACCGCGAATCTTTCGGAGGCGGATATCGACCTGGAATGGTCGGGAGCCGTGGCGACCAACGCGACGATCATTTATGTGTACGCCAGATCCGTCAACACGGCGGCGCAATTTGCCGTGGATCAGCGCGTCGCGCCCGTGATCACCATGAGCTACGGCGGTTGCGAGCAGGCCAACACATCGGTGTTGCAGCCGATCGCCCAGCAAGCGAATGCGGAGGGAATCACGTGGGTGGCCAGCACCGGCGATGTCGGCGCGGCCGGTTGCGAGCGGCAGGAGGAGCTGCCGCAGGCTTCTAAAGGGCTGGCGGTGCAGATTCCGGCCAGCATTCCGGAAATCACCGCGGTGGGGGGCACCGAATTCAACGATACGACCGGGATGTATTGGAACGCCACCAACTCCAACGGCGGCTCGGCTCGCTCCTATATTCCAGAAATGGGTTGGAACGACTCGCTTACCGCCGGCTACCTGGCGAGCTCGACCGGTGGCGCGAGCATTTTTTTCTCGAAACCGTCCTGGCAAACGGGCCCCGGCGTGCCGAACGATGGCGCGCGGGATGTTCCCGATATCGCTCTGAGCGCTTCCTGGAATCATGACGGCTACATCACTTATACCGGCGGCGGCTCCGGTATTTACGGCGGCACGTCGGTGGGGACTCCGGAATTCGCCGGGTTCCTGGCGATCCTCAATCAGTACCTGATGTCGAAGGGTACGATTTCAACTCCCGGGCTCGGCAATGTCAACCCGGTGTTGTACCATCTTGCGCAGACCACTCCGTCCGCGTTTCACGACATTACCACCGGCAACAACATCGTCCCATGTATGCAGGACACGGCGAACTGCGCCACGGGATCCTTTGGGTTCTCCGCGGGTCCGGGTTACGATCTGGTTACCGGGCTCGGCTCCATCGACTTCTACAATCTGGCGACGAATTGGGCGAGCGGATCGCCTACCTCTACCACGGTCACAGCGTCGCCGAATACCATCCCGTTCGGCGGCGGCAACGTGCAATTCACCGCGACCGTGACGGCATCGAGCGGCATTCCGTCGGGCAATGTCACCTTCCTCTATAACGACACTTCGCTCGGCACCGCGACGCTTTCGACCTCAGGGGCGTCGTCCAGTGCCACGCTGACCGTCGGCGCTATCCAACTGCCGATCGGTTCCGACGCGATCACCGCGGTATTCGGCGGGTCCAGCAGCTTCAACGGGTCGTCGGGCGCGGCAACCGTGACGGTGACTTCGCCGGGGGGCTCCGCTATCGTGCCTTCGGTTACACCCAATCCTCTTTACGAACAGCCGCCCAATTCGAGCGGTTATGCGTGGTTCTACACAGTCCGTCTCACGAATCAGTCCAGTGTCGCGACCACGCTGACAAAGTTCACCATTGGTTCGTTCGACGAGAGTTCCAATATCAAGAGCTTCTTCGGCGCCTCGACCATTCCGGCAAACGGTGCAATCCAGGCTGGGGTCTCTTCGGCGAATCTGAATTCGTCAACCAATTTAGTCCTCGGGTTCGCGGGCGCCGACGCGAGTGGCGCAACCTGGTCGCAGCAGCTTACGGTGCCCGTGGTTGCAAGAGTGCTGGAGGAGCCTTCCCTCCTGTTGACGACTCCCACAACCGTGCCGCCGAATTCGTCGAATGATCCGTCCTGCCAATGGCCCCAGCCATTGCTTCTGGAGGAGCGGGGCGGATACGATATACGGCTGACGAGCTTCGTGGTAAACGGCACAAATTATACGAGCCAGTTGCAGCAGATTTTTGGAACCACTACCATTGCGCCCTTCGGGATGCTCCAGGGCACGCTGTGCTGGAGCAGCGGCACAGCGGCGGGAGCGGTAAACCTCTCGCTCTCCGGCGCCACAGCCGAATCGGGCGCTGGCGTGAGCACCACTGCCTCGGCAACCCTGGCGGCGGCAGCGTCCAGCCTCGCAACCCCCTCCGTTTCTCCGGCGTTGGTCAACTTTCCGAGCAGTGGCTCGGCATCCATCAGCTTGAGTTTTAGCGGCGGTGCGCCTGCGTGGACCGCGAGAGTATCGCCCTCGAACCGCACGGCGAGTTGGCTCACTGTTTCGCCGCTTTCGGGCACCGGAGCCGCCCAGTTGACGGTTTCGTCATCGTCGGCCGGACTCGCAAACGGCGTGTATAACGCCACCGTTCTGATTCAATGCCTCAACGCGGCTCCTCAATTTACCAGCGTTCAGGTGGTGCTGGTGGTTGGCGGCTCATCCAGCCTCAGCATCGGCGGGGTGTCGAATGCCGCTTCCGGCAAGGTGAGCTTTGCCCCAGGCATGCTGATGAGCGTGTACGGCGCCAACCTGGCGCCCGCGACAGAGCACGCCCCTAGGGTCCCACTGCCCCTCACCATGCAGGGCGTCACCGCCACCGTTAATGGCATCTCCGCGCCGTTGCTGGACGTTCTTTCCGGGCAGTTGAACATCCAGGTTCCCTACGAAACCGGAGCGGGGACGGCCATTCTGGGCGTCAATAACAACGGCCAGGTGGCCTATTTCCCGTTCCAGGTGACGCCTTCGGCTCCCGGCATTTTCATGACAGAGGACGGCGCCGGAAATCTGGTTCCCTTCCCGAGCGGGCAGACTGGCCAGGAATTGCTGGCGTTCATCACGGGCGAGGGTGACGTGACGCCGCCGTTGATCACGGGCGCGCCGCCAACCACCTTCGTCGTGAGCAAACTGCCCGCGCCTGCACTACCGCTGACGATCACCGTGGGAGGCGTGCCGGCAACGATCGATTTCGCCGGGGTCCCGGATTTTCTGGTGGGCGTGACGCAGATTAATTTCACGGTTCCGGCGGGCGTGCCGCTCGGGCCGCAGCCCGTTGTCGTCACCGTGGGAGGCGTTGCCAGTCCACCGGTGACGCTGACCATCACGCAGTGAAAAGGCGTCAGATCGCACGCCGATAGGAGCTTGGGCGCAACGCTCTTTGGCCTCGCTTCGGCGAATAGGCCTAGCGCTCGATGCCGAGGCGCCCCGCCACCTTGTTGAGCGTCGCGACCAGCCTCTGGATGTGTGCTTCGGTGTGCGCGGAAGTGCAGGAGATCCGCAGCAGATTCTGCGCCGCGGCCGGCTTCAGCACCGGGTTGATGTAGATGCCTTCGGCCAGAAGCGCCTTGCACAGCCGGCACAAATCGGCTTCCTCCCGGATCACCACCGGCACGATCGCGGTTTCCCCATCCAGCACCGAAAAGCCGTGCGCGCGCAGCTCGGCGCGCAGGTCGCGGGCCAGCTGCAGCAGCCGCAGGCGCCGCTCCGGCTCTTTGCGGATGATCTCCAGCGCCGCCCCCGCCGCCGCCACGGACGCCGCCGGCAGGCTCGCCGAAAACACGAACGGCCGGGCCGTGTGCTTCAGATAATCCACCACCTCGCGGGGCCCCGCGATAAACCCGCCCACCGAAGCCAGAGCCTTGCTGAACGTGCCCATCACGACGTCTACTTCGTCCAGCACTCCCAGGTGTTCCGCAGCGCCCGCTCCGGTCCGCCCCAGCACCCCCAGCCCGTGTGCTTCGTCCACATAGAAACGCGCCCCGCTGGACTTTGAAAGGTCCACTAGCCCGCGCAACTCGGCCAGATCCCCTTCCATGCTGAACACGCCTTCGGAGACCACCAGGATCTTCTCTTCGGAGGCACAATTGTTCACGCACCGCTCGAAATGAGCCAGATCGTTATGCCGGAAGCGCATCACCCGCGCTGCCGACCGCAACGCGCCTTCCACCAGGCTGGCATGCAGGTTGTGATCGCAGATCATCACGTCGCCCCGTTCCGTTAGCGCCGAAAGGGTGGCGTAGTTGGCCTGAAACCCGGTGCCGAAGATCATCGCGGCTTCCTTGCGCACGAAGGCGGCCAGCTCCGCTTCCAGCTTCACGTGCAGATCCAGGGTCCCGTTCAACAGGCGCGAGCCGCTGCATCCGCTGCCGTACTGCCGGATCGCCTGCACGGCGGCTTCTTTGACCTGCGGGTGCGTGATCAGGTCCAGGTAATCGTTGGACCCGAACATCAGCACCTTCGACGAGCCCAGCCGCACTTCCCCCGGCTGGCAGCCTTCCCGGTCTCCGAAGGTCTCAAAGTACATGTACAGACCGGCTTGCTGGAGCTCGCCCGGGCGGGTGAACGTGCGGCATCTCTCGAAAATATCTTTCGCTCCGGAGCTCTTCTTCTTGGCGGTGGCCGTCAGGCTTGTATTCATTGCCATTCGTAGATTCGATAGGTCTTGTAGTGTCTTGCGCCCATCACTTCCAGGGAGCGGGTCATCAGAACGTTATCTTCCAGTATCCACGACATTTCACAGTCGCCGCTGTATCCCAACTTTCTGGCCGTCCGCACGAGCGTAGCATAGAACGCAGCCGCTACACCGGAGGTCCTATGCTCCTCCAGCACCCCTAGAGCAAGAACCCGCAGACTTTTGATCAAACGTTGATAATACAGGATTTTGAGCAGGCCCGTGGGCAAGAGGCTGCCGCCCGCCGGCTTGAGCGCGAAATTGACATCGGGCAAGGCCAATGCGAACCCAACCGGCTTCCCGCCGGCTTCCCCCAGCAGCACCAGCTCAGGCTTGAGGATCATCTTCATCTCTTTGCCCATCAGGAAGAACTCATCGCGAGTCATGGGCACAAATCCCCAGTTGCGCTTCCACGCCGCGTTGTACACATCCCAGATCCGCCCTACTTCACCGTCGAAATCCTTCATGTTAATCGGACGGACTGTGACCCCGCTCTTGGCGAGCTTCCGGTCTGCCACTCGCCCGATCTTCTCCAACTCGACTGCCGCCGCGGTATTGACGTAGGCGTTGAGATCCTTGGCCTTTCGGAGCCCCACTTTTTCCATCAACGCCGGATAATAGCGCGGGTTGTAGGTCATCATGACCATCGGGCTGGAATCGAAGCCGTCCACCAGCATGCCGCATTCGTAGTTGGTAGAGGGGTTTACCGGCCCCCGAAGCACTACCGCGCCGCGGCCGGACACCCACTCTCGTGCGGCCCCGAGCAAAGCCGCCGCCACTTCCGGGTCGTTCGTCGATTCGAAGAATCCGAAGAACCCGGCGTTCTCCTCGTGAAACTTGTTGTGATTGCGGTCGAGGATAGCGGCGATCCGGCCCACCACGCGGCCGTCGCGCCGCGCCAGGAAGAACTCCGCCTCCGCGTTGGCATAGAACGGATGCTTGACCCGGTCCATCAGTTCCTTGACGGCGATCCGCAGGGGAGGCACCCAAAAGGGGTCGCCGCGGTATAGCGAATAGGGAAACTCAATAAACTCTTTCAATGCCGGCTTGCTCTCCGCCGTCACCACCTCAAGCGCCAATCGAATCCTCTCTTCCCGACAGCTGCCGGTACAGCATGGGCCCCGCCGCGATCAAGACGGTGGCGAGCAGCGCGCCTGCCACCAAGTCAACCGTGTAGTGGTATCGAAGGTAAACTGTAGCAAAAATAATGCATAGCGTGTATGCCAAGTACAACCAGGCAAGCCGCTTCGAGATTTGCCGGCTGCTCCACCAGGCGATGATCGTGAGTTCGACGTGGCCGCTCGGAAAGCAATCGTAATGGGCGGACTCGAGGCGATCCAGCGTCGTCCGCAGCACGTGCACCACCCATCCACCTTCCAAAGGCGAATGCTGTAAGTGATCGAGCAGGAAGCGGGGCCCGCGCGCAGGCACAAAGATGTACCCGATATAAGACGCCAGAAAGCCCAGCGAGATCAGGAAAGCGCAGTACCGAAAGTCCGCGAAGCGCCGCTTCCGCCACAGCAGCCAGGGGACCAACAGGACCGCGGGAACAAACAGCGTATAGACAAGTTGCAGAAAGTCTGTGAGCGCCGGGGTTTGGACGCGCTCCAGCCAGACGGTCGGATTCGCACGCCAGATCGAAAAATCGAGATCCGCTAGCCATTGGTCGGCGCTCGCTCCTCGGACCGCGGGAATCAGGATCGCCATCTCCTTATAGCAGGAGCCCACCAGCGGAAGCGGATACCAGTGGCGGAAGATCCGGACCACACGTCCGTTGCGGGTCGAGGCCAGCACGATGGCGATGGCGGCCCCAACGTGCAAGGCCAGCAATTCCGGGGCTTCGGGAAGGCGATTCCAGTACGCCACGACCAACGCACCCGTGCCGGCAAGGTAAGCCAGGAGCAGTTTGTCGACGGCCCAGAAGCGTGCCCCCGGGTTCGGTGCTTCAGCCGAGCTCAATACTTCAGCCAACCCGCCTCCTTGTACCACGCCAGGGTTTGGGCGAGTCCAAGCTCCAGCGGCGTTTGCGCCTCGAAGCCCAGTTCTAGCGCCGCGCGGCGCGTGTCGCAGGTCCAGTGGCGGCATTGCGCTTCTTTCACCTTCTCGCGCGAGAGGATCCCCGGCTTCCCGGTAAGGCGCGAGTAAACTTCCGCCAAGCCGCCCACCGCGTACGCCAACGGTGCGGGAATCCGCAGGACTCGCGCTCGTTTCCGGGTCTTTTTCAATAAGACGCGTGCCGCCGCGGAGTTCATCTCGCTCCACGAGACCGCCCTCGCGTGGGCCAGAAAGTACGCGCGTCCGCCGGCTTGAGGGGCGCAGGCCGCCGCCAGCAACCCGTCGGCCAGATCCTTCACATAGATCGCCTGAAACCAGCGTTCGCCGCCCGAGATCTCCAGTATAAAGCCCTTACTGATCGACCGGAACATTTCCAGCACGTCCGTATCCCGCGGGCCGTAAACCACGGCCGGCCGCACGATCACCGCGTCAGGCACCAGCGCCCGTATAATCCGCTCCCCTTCCAGCTTGGATCTTCCGTAGTGCGTGATAGGATGCGGTTCGGCGTCCTCGGGGACCGGCGCGCCTCCGGTGCTGGGACCGATGGCGGCAAGGGAGCTAACGTACACGAGTCGAACCGCGCGCCCCGCCGTTCGAAGAACAGAGATCGCTCGCGCGAGATTCTCCGTCGCTCGCGCGTTGCCCGAATAGAACTCGCTCGTCGAAAGCGCCTTGGTCACACCGGCAAGGTGGATCACTGTGCCGGCGCCTTCGAGGGCGGCGCTCACGCCCTCGCCGGAAACGAGGTCGCCCAAAACCACCTCAGCTTCGGCAGGCAACGCGAAGGGATGCCGCTTGGAACTGTCGCGGCGGATCAGGCAGCGCAGCGGCTCGCCGCGGGCGCAAACGGCCTCCACCAAATGGCTTCCGATGAAACCGGTGCCGCCGGTGATCAGAATCATTACTGCGCTTTATTGCAGAAAACCAGGTCCTTGAAATAGCTTTCCGCAGCCGAGCCGGTGTGCTGCGAATTGATCTGGAGCCTCAGCCCCTTCACGTGGGTGGCCGGCTTTCCGAAGGCCTTGAGATAATCCGCGGCGAGGTTCCGGCTTTCGGCAACCCAACGGTTCGCCTCCGCCATTCCGGAGCGGCAGACGATGGCGAAAATGTGGACCAGGGGCGGTGAGCTCGCCTGCTCCATGGTCCCTTGGGGCGCGGTCGTGTCCCAAATGTAGGAGAGCACACGGCGGCCATCGAAAGCCACCAACACCTGGGCGGCTTGGTCGTCGCTCCAAAAGTGACGGAAATCGCCTCCTTTCGGCACTTGGGTTACCTTCCAGCGCCAAGTCAGGTAGGGCATCCTTGCAGCATCCACGTCCACGCCCTTTTCCAGTGAAAAGGACGATTTTACGCTCTTGAAATGTAGGACTACAGCATCGCCGTCCTTGGTGGTGGAGACGTCGGGCTGGCCGGAGTTCACCTTCAACTCCCAACCGTCGGGAATACGTCCGTCCGACGACTTCGCCGGGTCGAGCATAACCAGCGCCGGCGGTACAATTGCGTTGCTTTGAAAGGCAAAAATAGCGCCACAGTAAAAAAAGAGAAGTGTCCTCAAAACCCGCTCCCAGCCAGGCAGTTCTTCTACTATCGCACGAAGCCGGCCGGATCCGTTCGGCCAGTTCCACGATGCGCCTGCAATGCGTGAGGCTTGCCGTTCAGTGGTGCGAGGGAGCGCGAAGATGCTTTTTCATCCACCGGCGAAAATCCGGCCAGAACTCGGGCAGGAGATTCGCAAGCCCTGAGCCGGCAATGCTTGTGCCCCAATTCGTTGCCGATGCCCTAGCGGTCCTGCTCGCCGGAGGATAGTACGCGTTCGAGAGTGCCGCGCTCATTCCCGTGCCGAGAACATTAGCCCAATTGAATCCCGTTTCGCCGGAATCGGTTTGAGTCACGACCGCCCGGCTGATCGCGTAGCCGATGCGCGGCCAAAACCGGTAAGAGGGACCGCGGCGATAGTAACGGGTGTCTTCATGAAATGCGGAAGCCAGCAGGAAATCGCCAAAGAAATTCTGGCCGACGATGTCGCCGATGGAAGCTCCGAAGCGTTTCGGATAAGCCGTCGGCCATGGGTGGCGGCCGTAGAGAGGAGCTGAGCGGGTGATCTGGGAAACTGCCGCATTGAACGCTCCCGCGCCGAGCGTGAAGGGCTCGAAGGTCTCCGTGTCGAAGAGATTCCACTTCTCGGCGACCGAGGGCGGCGGGTACGGAACAGGTGCGCCGGCATCCTGAGCCCGCAATGCCACTGCAAGGACCAACATCGGGAGCCACCGGTGCATTTGATAATAACGTAGCAGGTTGTCCTCGTGCCCGTGAAGCACCTGCGCGTGGGCCCGTTCGGCGTCCCGCAGAGGGAAAGGCCAGATCGTTCCGATCGCGGGTGCCGCGCGGCGCGGGAGCATTTGCTAAATTGGGTTGGTTGTCTCTTGAGGCCCCCGAAGATGAATGCGACCACGCCCGCGGAATCCGCGATTATGGTTTTCCCCAGCGGGAAGCCCCTGGGGGCGGAGATTCGCCGAGTCGATCTGCGTGCCGTCACCGGCGCCGATTTCGCCGCGATTCAGAAAGCCTGGAACATTCACTCGGTGCTGTTGTTCCGGGGCCAGCAGCTCACCGACGACGATTTGATCGCTTTCAGCCGGCGCTTTGGCGATCTTGACTGGGCGCCCATTCAGGAAACCGGACGCCGCTTCGTGGAAGGATACCCGGAGATCTACGTGGTCTCGAACGTGATCGTGAATGGCGAGCCGATCGGGAGCCTGGGTGCGGGTGAAGCAACGTGGCACACGGACATGTCGTATCTGGAAGATCCGCCCAAGGCGAGCATGCTGTATGCGCTGGAAGTTCCTCCTTCGGGCGGCAACACGTATTTCTGCGGGATGTACCACGCCTATGACTCGCTGCCGGACTCGCTGAAACTCCGCATCGAGGGACGGCTGTTGAAGCACGACGGCACCTACAATAGCGGTGGATTCGTCCGCCAGGGCGTCACGGCCGGCGACGACCCTCTGACGTCGCCGGGCGCCTGTCATCCACTGGTTTGCACGCATCCGGAAACGAAGCGCCGCGCGCTGTATCTCGGACGAAGGCGGAATGCCTACGTTCAGGGTCTGCCGCTTGCGGAGTCCGAGGCGCTGCTCGACGAGCTTTGGTCGATCGCCTCCCGGGAGGAATTCACGTGGCACAACCAGTGGCAAGTGGGCGACCTGGTGCTATGGGACAATCGCTGCACGATGCACCGCCGCGACCCGTTCGACCCCCACTCCCGCCGCATCCTGCATCGGACGCAGGTCAAGGGCGAAACGCGTCCCACGGCGTGACAAATGGCCTGACGAATATGCCTCGTCGCCCCGCCTCCAGCCGGGAGACTGCTGTATGCGGCTAAAGCTGGGCGCTCCGGCCGTCGTTCTCGCCCTGCTGTGTGCGATGTACTTTCTGTATTTCGTCGACCGCGGGAGCCTGTCGGCGGCGGCGCCGCTGATCAAGGAGGATCTCAAGATCGGCAACACGCAGCTTGGGCTGGCGTTCTCGGGGTTTGCGATTCCGTATGCTTTCTTTCAATTGATCGGTGGCTGGATCGGCGACCGGCTGGGTCCGCGGTTGACGCTGGCGATGTGCTGCGCGATCGTCGGGATATCCACGGTCCTCACCGGCGCCGTCACCGGAATCGCCTCGCTGTTTCTGCTGCGGCTCGCGCTGGGATTCGGCGAAGGGGCCGGCTTCCCCACGGCCACACGAGCGATGGCCAGTTGGACCCCGCGGGCTAGCTGGGGATTCGCGCAAGGACTCGTGCATTCGTTCGCGCGGATCGGCAATGCGGTGACGCCGCCGATCGTGGCCGGGCTACTCGTGTTCTCCACTTGGCGTCGCTCATTTGTGATCCTGGGCACGGTGAGCCTGCTATGGCTCATCGTGTGGGCCTGGTATTTCCGCGACGATCCGCGCGAGCACCCATCCATGACCTCCGCGGTCCTGGAGACGCTGCCGGTCCGAGCCGATGGGGCGGCACGGACGATTCCATGGCTGCGACTGGCCCGGCACGTGATGCCCGTGACGATCGTAGACTTTTGTTACGGTTGGACGTTGTGGCTCTTTCTGACCTGGATCCCCGCGTTCTTTTTCGAGAACTATCGTCAGAACCTGCAGGCGTCGGCGCTATTTTCGGGCGGTGTACTTTTGGCGGGCGTGATCGGCGACGCAATGGGCGGAGTGGTCAGCGACCGCCTGCTGCACAAAATGGGCAGCGTGGCGATCGCGCGGCGAGGGGTGATCGTGGCCGGGTTCGTAGGCGCGTTTGTTTTTCTGATTCCGGTGGTGCTGATTCACAACCTGACGGTTGCAGCCGTGTGCCTGTCGCTGGCGTTCTTTTTCGCGGAGTTGATCGTAGGGCCGATCTGGTCGGTGCCGATGGACATCGCGCCGCGCTACGCAGGAACCGCCAGCGGCATGATGAACTTCGGCTTCGGGGTCGCGGGCCTGATCTCGCCGTCGAGCTTCGGCTACCTGGTCGATCGCACCGGCAGTTGGGTGACGCCGTTCATTGCGTCGATCTTCCTGCTGCTGCTGGGCGCGGTTCTGGCATCGCGGCTGCGGCCCGATCGCCCCTTCGTGGAAGAGCCGGCAAGTGTGGTTTCGGTCAAACCCGCGTAGGCGAACGCTAGAGCATTTCGCAATTGGTGTAGACCGCTCGGAGAGTCAGATCGCGGCAGACCTATCGGAGTCGCGGCCTTTTGACCTCCGGGCCGTGGCTGAAGGCGATGCGCGAACCCGATCCGGGCGTGACGGCGGTGTACGTGACCTCCTGGCCCGGGGTGGCCGCAAGAGCGCGCAACGCGCCGTCGGAAATCCGCGCCGCGCCGTCGTCTGGAATGAAGTTGCCGGCAACCGGATCGTACAGGTACGCCGCGATACGTCGACCCTGCACTGCGTGAGCGACCAGGTCGCATTCCGTCACCATGCCGTTCAGGGATTTGGACACAAACGGAGCGGCCGCACGCTGCACCAGCAGATCGATGCGAGGTCCTGCCGCGCTGCCATTATCACTGGTCAAAGTGATTTGCTGCCCCACGATCGGCGCGAGATCGCTATCGAACGCCAGCAGGTACTGCTCGACATCGCGCCGGGTGCCATCCGGATTGTTCTGCGGGAAGCCGGAGTTCGCGGTCGGCTTGAATACCGCGGCGCTGAGGAAGCGGAATAGCGTATCGACAGAACCATCGCCAATGAAGCCGAATCCGCGAACCTGATCGCCCATGCTCCCGCTATCGGACGCCTGGAAGAAGTCCACTGAAGGACTGCCGAACATGCCGATCTTGGCGTAGGCATTGCGCAGATGTGGAATCTTCACGATCTGCGGGAGGCCCTCGAAGCTTTGATTGCCGCCGGTGCCGAAGGAACCGTTCGCGGCATCCAACACATGGCAGCCATTGCAGGTGAAAGACGACTGACCCACCGCTTGATCCAGGAGTGCCGAGACGATGCCATCGGCAGGACGGGTACCGGAAAAGAACGCCTGCCCATTCTGCTGCGATGCGTTCAGCGAATTGTCCAGGCTGCGCACGGGGTTGGGCGGCGGCAGCACCTGCAACTGGAAGTTCGCGAACGTCTGCATTTGGGCCTGGGAAGGCGCGTCGGGGCTGCCAACCAAGCTCTGGAACGCGGCCACAAAGTTCAAGAAGGACACGTTGGAATCGAACGGAGCGGTACCGAATTGCCCGGTGGAGCGGTCGCCGCGCCAATGCATCGCCCCGGAATTGCGCAGTCCGCGCAGGGTCTGGGTAGTAAACGGCCCCTTCATGGGATGAAAGTCGGTGGCCTTATTGCTGCCGTTGAGCGGGGTCGTGAGTCCAGTGGCGTTGGCCGAGATGAGCAAGGGAATCAAGCCGCCGAAATTGATCGGGATGGGACTCGTGGTGACGGGATTATCGGGATTCCCGAGATCCCACGCGAGGTCGTCGATGTCGCCAAAAATGTGGCAACTGGCGCAGGACGCTTCGCCGTTGCCGGAAAATTGTGTGGCGTCGTACAGCAGGGGCCGGCCCTGCACCACGGATGGAGGTTCCGGATTCGGCAAGCTCAGGGCTGCGACTTGGCTGTTCGACTTCAGGTTGACGACTTTCACAGAATCGTCGAAGCGCGTCATGACATACAGCAAGCCGCGTGGCTCATCCAGAGCCAATCCGCTGACGCCGCCTCCGCTGACCGGAATGTAATTTGCGCTCGACTTTACCGGATCGAACGTGTCGTCTTCTAGTTGCGTAGTATTGAACACACCCACCTTGCTCGATCCGAATGCCGCGACGTAGAGTGTCTTGCCGTCGCTGGTAACCGCCATGTCCAGCGGCATGGACAGGCTGTGGGTCTTGGCGGTGGGATCGAAACCGGGAGATCCGGCAAGCTGGCTGTAATTGATGTGCTTGTTCAAATGGCGAGGCGTCACAGTGGAGCCGGAAATCACTGTAATGCGCGCTTCGGCCAAGTGGCCCTGAACGGTGTGGCCGCCAAAAATTCCCGGGCCTTCGAAACGCACGTTGTTGACGGAGTCCGTGTTGGACACATACAAGGTCCCGGTGACAGGGTTGGTGGCCATGTTGAACAGCGTGGTGCCGGCGTGAGCGTACGCGGCGGTCTGCGTCAGGTTATTGGCGTCTATGGCAAAGACATCCGTATCCGGAAGAGTGAAGCGCACGGAATTGTCCCAAACGCGGCGCAACTCATCTTCCCAGTGGCCGTCGCTATCATTGAATTTCACGATGAGCCCCACTTCCGGCGCCGGCTCGCCTAGGGAATCGGTGGACGGGCCTGGATTGCCACCGGGGCTCATGGTGCCGTCGGAAAGAGTGCAAGGCTGGTTGGGATGAAATCCCGTGCAGACCCGCCCCTGCGGCACGGTTGTGGTCTGATTGCCGGTCTTGAAACCGGCCACGTAGACGGTGTTCCCGTCGGGACTCACCGCCAAGGCGCGAGGCGTATCGGTGAAAAAGCTCATGATCCGGAGCGGCGTTCCGCCCATCGTGACCCCCAGGTTGGCCGGATCGAATACCCAGACGTCCGCACGGGGCACTCCAGGCGTGGTGAGTTGCGGATCGCCGGCGCCGGGCACATTGGCGATGGAGGGGTCGGTGCGCTGTTGTCCGCGATGGGCCGTGGTGATGAAAGCGCGCAGCGGGTTACCGGCGAAGACAAGGTCGCGCGGCTCATCGCCCACCAGCAGCGTACGCACCACGTGCGGCGTGCCCGTCAGTGTGACGACGCTGACGGAATCGGAGAGCAAGTTCGTCACCCATACTTCGGTATCGCTGCGGGCCGCGACAGCCACCGGCTCCAGACCCACTGGCACACGAAACTCGAACACGGGTAATCCGGAGGTCAGGTCAAAGACTTCCAGCGTGCCATTAGGCGTGTTGACAGCGAACAGCGTATTCCCATCCGGCGACTTGACCACCGGACGCACCTGGCCGCTTTCAAATTCGACGAACGCAGGTCCGGCCGAAGCTGCCGAGACGATCCTCCCGCTGAACAGTCCGCTACTCCACCACGCGAGGATGCCAAGCGTCGGAAGAATGAGGAACCATCGCTTGGGCGGTTGGGCGAGAACTCCGTTCATGGAAAGGCCGTATGGATAGTATAAGCGCTGTGGCGGCGTTTACTGCAACGCAAAAATGACAGTGATCTCGGTGATCACCTCCACCGGTTCCTGATTCAACAGAGTCGGCCGATAGACCCACTGCTTCACGGCGTCCATGGCGGACTGGACCAGCAACGGCGAGGCCGCGCTAACCACTGTCAGGTTCCGCACCGCGCCATCCGTGCCGATGATCGCCTGCAACACTACCGTGCCTTGAATGCGGGCGCTCTTGGCGATCGATGGATAGGCGGGAGCCGGATGCTTGATCAGTTTCGCGCTTTGCACTTTGCCGCCGACGGGGACGGGTTCTTCCCTCTTAGGCTTCACGTCCGCCATGAGAGGGACAGGCGACGGCGGCTGCATACCAATGCCGATTCCACCGGAAAAGACCCCGCCCATACCCGCCGGAGCCGCGCCGGGCACGCCGCTCATCGCGCTGTCAAAATTGGACGGCAGCAGCGGTGCTTCTTGGATGATCATTGCCGCTTGCTGCGGAATCGCTCGTGGAGCCTCCAGCACATGGTTGAACGCGCGAGGTGCGACGCGCGCCTGCCTCGTCACCGGAGCCGGCGCAGGCGGAAGTGGTGCGGGAGGAGGCGGCGCCGGTGCGGTCAGCGAGTCTATGAAGAGCGCTTTCGGCAGCGCCTCGGTCCAAACCAACGGAACCAAAATCATCGCTCCTATCGCGGCGAATTCCGCGAAAAACGAAAGTGTCACTGTCCAGCTCGTGTTGGTTTTGCCTGCCCCGTTTACGAAGGTTTGATCGAACATCGTGTCGTCCCCTTGTTCCTGCGGCCTGTCCCTACTGACACCGGCGGCTTGCGGAAAGTTTCGACGCGGCATGGCTCGGAACTTGTGAAGTGCGGGTGATGCCGGGGATCAAGCCCATGACGGTGAAGGATGCCGGGGCAGTCCCCGTGAGGTACCCCCGGAGCGAGCCCAAATTGATGGTCGGTGAGAAAATGAATCATGTCTTCACCATTCCTGCCCAGCGCGCTTGATGCCAACACCCAGGCTTTTCCTGTCTTGACTGCCGCACAAATCGATCGGGGCCGTCCGTTGGGACGATTGCGGAATGTCGAACGCGGTGAGGTCCTCTTCGAGCCCAATGACTCAAGTGTTCCGTTTTTCGTACTGCTCTCGGGAAACATGGAAATCGTGCAGCCAAGTCTTGACGGCGAGCGCCCCATTGCTACGCATGGTCCCGGTGAATTTACGGGCGAGATCACGATGATTTCGGGCCAGCGGTGCCTCGTGCGCGGGCGCGTGACGGAGGCTGGCGAGTTTCTGGAGCTTGGTGGAGACGCGCTGCGAATGCTGGTGGCGAAGGACGCGGAACTGAGCGAGATCTTTTTGCGTGCCTTTATTCTGCGTCGCCTTGAGCTCATCCGCCGAGGCTACGGAAATGTCATTCTGATGGGCTCGCGTCATTCCGCACAGACTCTGCAACTGCGAGCGTTTCTGAGCCGCAACGGGCATCCTTATAGCTATGTCGATCTCGACGTCGACCGGATGTCGCAGGAACTGCTCGACCGCTTCGAGGTGAAGGCGTCGGAGGTGCCGGTCGTGATCTGCCACGGACGCAACGTGCTGCGGAGCCCGTCGATCCAGGAGCTGGCGAATTGCCTGGGACTCAACAGGAGCATCGATGGCGCGCAGGTGCGGGATCTGATCATCGTAGGCGCCGGTCCGGCGGGCCTCGCGGCAGCGGTTTACGCGGCCTCGGAAGGCCTCGATGTTCTGCTGATTGAGACGAGTGCTCCCGGCGGGCAGGCGGGGTCGAGCTCGAAGATCGAGAACTACCCGGGCTTCCCGACCGGAATCTCGGGACAGGAGCTAGCCTCGCGCGTCACGACCCAGGCACAGAAGTTCGGGGCCAGCATGGTGATTGCGCGGAGCGTCACGCAACTCAACTGTGCCAAGCACCCTTATGAGGTTGTGCTCGATAGCGGAGAGGCTCTCGCAGCCCGTGCGATCGTAATCGCAACTGGAGCGCAATACAATAAGCCGCGGCTTGCCAATCTGGAGAAGTTCGAAGGTGAGGGCATTTACTACGGCGCCACATACATCGAGTCGCAGTTGTGCGGGGGCGACGAGGTCGCCGTCGTGGGAGGGGGAAACTCGGCCGGGCAGGCCGCAGTGTTCCTATCGCAAACCGCCAGGAAGGTGCATATGCTGGTGCGGTCGGGTGAGTTGTCGAGCACGATGTCGCGATATCTGATCGAACGCCTCACACAGAACCCGCAGATTGAACTGCATCTCAATACCGAGATCGTCGCGCTTGAAGGCATCGGGCGGCTGGAGCGTGTGGCGTGGCAGAACAAAACTACGGGCGAGATTTCGACTCATAGCATCCCGCACTTGTTCGTAATGACAGGAGCTTCGCCTCGAACCGAGTGGCTGCGGGGCTGTCTTGACCTGGATGACAAGGGATTCATCCTAACGGGGCGCGATCTTGATTTAACTGAGGTGGCGGATGGCGGCCCGCATTGGCCTCTCTCTCGCGCGCCCCAAATGCTGGAAACCAGCCTTCCCGGCGTATTCGCGGTCGGAGACGTACGAGCAGGCAATGTGAAACGCGTGGCGTCCGCTGTCGGCGAGGGCGCGATCAGCATTCATCTAGTTCATCGAGCGCTTGCCGAGCTGTAGGGATGGGACTGAGGCAATGACAATCGGTTGCTCTCTTCAAATCCAGCTTGCGCCTTTGGAGATCCGTTTTGGGGCCCGATGTCCGCCATTAACGACTAATTTCCTCGAACGCCGTATCCGAGGGCTTGATTGCGACGATTTCCGCGGTTTGCCGACTGCACGTCTAGCAGCCCGTGGTAGAAGTAGCCGGCAGGTCGCAGACCTGCCCCACGGGGCTGCAAACCGTTGACCGGCTGTGGTGGGGCAGGTCTGCGACCTGCCATTTCCGGGGCCGGACGAGTTCTGCCACGGGCTGCTAGGTGAATCCCAGCTTCCCATTACCGGCCTTCTGGCTTCAAAGCGCTCCCGGGAAGAGATAAGATCCTGATCGGCAGCGCTGTGTCCCTCTCAGTCAGTCGAGAAACTGCACGGATACGACCTTGCCGTTGATCGTCCGAACCCGCGCGGTAGCCTTGTCGTCGAGATTGTAGATCGGCGTCTCGATTTCCTCGTCCGCCCCGTGAATCGCCATCACCGAATGCGGCTTGCCCAACACCGCCTCGACGGACGCGCGATCCTTTAAACCAACCGATCGGCTTGTAGACGATCTCCATGCGGCGCATCCCGGATATGGGCTCGACAGCGGTAATGGAATTAACCTCGGGATTGCTCATGCTGTGATCAACCACTTCTCGATCTGGTGCGCCATCGCTTGCAGAGTCATGGAAGTGTCCCCGGCGCGATCTCGATCATTCGTCCCCTAATCGCCAAGCGCGCGATTCAGTCGTCAACCGTCGGGTTCAAATAAACCTGCCTTTTGAGGAGTGCCGAAATCAAGCGGGTGCTACCAAATCGAAATTCGGACGCGGTCCGGATGTGCGGATGAACTGAAATTAGAGCTTGCGCGTTGACATCACTAGGGTTACAATCGTGCATGCCCCTGTTAAAACGTTTGCCGATCGTCATACTCGCACTCAGCGGTTTATCCATTGCAAATGCTTCGGTTGTCGACTTTAACAGCTTTTCGCCCACGGATACCTGTCTAACCACCGTCTCTGCCCAGGGCCTGGATTTCACGAATAACGGGGGCACCTGCCTGGGTGTTTGGACGGGCAGTCCGAACGGCAATGGCACCCCGGATCTGATCTTTGCATTCGCCGGTTACACTGCGATCACCCTGACCGGCGGCGGAGCATTCGATTTGAACGACTTCGACATGGCGATCAGCTGGTATTCCGCCGCTACTTCGACAACGGTCGACGTCACTGCGGACTTCGCCGCCGGTGGATCGTCCATGCAGGTGTTGACGCTCTCCACCACGGAGCAGCCATTTACCCTCAACCTCGCGAACGTAACAGAGGTCGACGTAACGGCGATGGCCAGTGGAGACGGCTATTGGGAAATGGATAACGTCGATTACACGGCAGGCGCGGCCGTGCCCGAACCGGCTAACCTGGGCGTCGCCGGCGCAATGTTGATCGCAATTGCAGCCGCATCCCGCTTCCGCCGGCGCGCAGGTCGAATCGCGGTCTCGAGCACACCGCTACAGTAACCCGGCGACTGGCTCGCTAGGCCGTTCGCATACACCATCGCCGGGATATCTCCAGGCCCGTGCCCGGTATCGTCACGTTGATCTGGAAGCCTCCCGCGACCAAATCCGGGCGCGAACCCGCGTACGTCACCTGGGCATTCGCTCCGCCGACCTGCGCGGTCACGGGCAGCGTCAGGTTCGTGAGATCTGCGCCACGTTTGGTACGGCCCGGTGAATCCGTCAGTCCTTCTGAGAATCCTCACAATGCTCAGAATTCCAGACCCCGGGGGTGTTGGTAACGGTGGGTCCATCCTGAATAGAAGAATCGATGTTGTGGTGACACAACAACAAGCGAAAGAAATGGTCCCCATGGATACCACCGTGGTTAACCCAAATCTGTTCAGCAGGATTGACCGGGGTGCGTTGCATTCGCGATGGTCATCCAGTGGTTCCCGGGCGAGGTCCCTCCATGACGGAAATTGGGACCTCAAATGGACCTCGGACGACGCCGATCCGGCGGCGGGTGTGCGACATAAAAGCGGGGCGCCCGCGTTGCGGGACCAAACGGGGAGGAACTTGGCGTCGACCGATGGGTGGGGCATGCTAAAGGAGTTTAGGCAACGGAAGTAGGCCGAAATCACAGT